>Ga0193951_1000047_pt1 | contig 47651 bp, 50 predicted proteins | sample BB_2_MG_FD_140370 | JGI IMG/M metagenome (GOLD analysis project Ga0193951, IMG submission 140370) | Microbial mat bacterial communities from the Broadkill River, Lewes, Delaware, United States - BB_2_MG | ecosystem: Environmental > Aquatic > Freshwater > River > Microbial mats | place: USA...
CTCTTGAAGCCACTTTGCACTTGCGAGATTTATTCCACCTTCACCTTGAATAGTTTCTACAATAACAGCTGCAGGTAAGTCAACACCGCTACTTCCATCTTCTAGAAATTTTCTAAAATACTCTAGCGTGTTCATATCTCCCAAGTACCCATCAAATGGCATAAAAGAAGCATTACATCTGTTGATATAACTTTCATCTCTATATTCATGATTTGCAGTAACTGCAAGTGAACCTTGCGAAAGTCCATGATATCCATTTGTAAATGTGACGATATTACTTCTTTTTTTCACTAATCTTGCTAATTTTAGAGCTGTCTCAACTGCATTGGTTCCAGTAGGCCCTGTAAATTGAAATTTATACTCAAGATTTCTTGGTTTTAAAATTAAGTCTTGAAAAGTTTGAAGAAACTCTTTTTTTGCAGTTGTTGCCATATCAAGGCCATGGACTACTCCATCTTCTTGAAGATATTTTATAAGTGCATCACTAATGGCTTGGTTATTGTGCCCATAGTTTAGTGTTCCTGCTCCTGCAAAAAAGTCTATATACTCTACATCTTGTTCATCTGTTAGTATCGCACCTTTTGCTTTTGTAAAAATTGTTGGAAAGCTTCTTATATAACCTCTTACTTCTGATTCTAAATCTTCAAATACTCTCATTTTTTTCCTTTTTATTTTTTAATTGTTATGTACTAAATAATCTGATTGTCTAAATGTTGGTTTACACTACGCTATAGGACCTATTTTATATAAAATTTCGTCTTCATGTGCATTGTGAAAATCTTTAATTTCAAACATTGGCTCTTCTTTGATAGTGGCATTGAATTTTGTTGCAACTTTTTGAAATACTCTTTGTGAAGCTTTGTTGTTTGGGCTTATTGTTGTGTGGATATATTTAATCCCCTTTAAAGACTCTGTACCCAACAAGTAGGCAATCATTTGCCCAGCCATGTTTTTTCCTCTGAGTGAATCATCCACCCCAACTTGCCAAACAAATAACACATCATTATGCTCCGGATGAATATAGCCTGATACAAATCCAAATACTTCATTATTAACTTGAGCAACACAACATGTGTCTTTAAAATGTGTTGTTTGCAGTAAATATAAATATTCAGAGTTTACATCAAGAATTTTTGTTTTCTTTACGAGGCTATAAATTTGTTTAGCATCACTTTTAACTGGATTTTTTATAATTATTTTTGATTCCATCTATACCTTTCTTTATTTAAACATATAAGATGTAAATATTTTACAGTTAGAATGTAAAATATTTACATTAAATTTGTAATAATATAACATAATTATATTATATAAAGCTTAATATTGACTTATTAAAGGCAGAAATATCTCATTATTTATGTAATTATTTATAATACAGTAGTACATTATAGGGCCTAATTTTCAATAGTTTTATCTATTTCTTAGTTTATATCTATCGTCCAGTGCTTCTTCTAAGCGATCAGTTGCATTAGATGGAGTATCAGAAAGTTTTGTTATGTTCTCTATTATTTTAGGATCTATATGTAAAGAGACTGCTTCAAGAGAATCTTTTAACTGTGATAAGTTTCTAGCACCAATGATAGGAGCAGTTATTGCAATATTTGACATAATCCAACGAAGAGCTAATGGTAGTATTTCTACTTCTGCTTGTCTTTTTAATAAATATACATAGGCTCGATACACTCGAAACGAGATAGCATATTTTTAGCGGAAATTCCTAGAGCTTTTGCAATTTGCCAAGCTACCCAATTACTTTCTCCATTCAGAAACGAGTACTCCAGTGCTACCTAATGCTTTATATTTCATTATTTTTCCTTGCAGTTAATTCAAACTATTTATTGCCTATATTTTTTTAATAAAATAGTTAAAGCGTAAGAAATAAATAAAACACCTATTAAAATGAATATGACACTAATTGTTCCGTATTCATTTTTTGTAAAAGGTAAAGATGTTGTATTCATCCCAAAAAAACCAACTATTAAATTTAAGGGTAAAAATACTCCTGAGAGTATAGTCAATATATAAATAGTTTTATTCATTTTTTCATTATTTGTACTTGTAAAAAAATTATACAAAGTATCTAATTTATCTAATCCATGAATAGCGTATCTATTCGTTCTTTCTAAATGCTCTAATAAATCATCAAAATGAATTTCTAAATAGTCAGTTTCATTTTTATAGTTTTTTATAAAGTTTTTAAACTCTTCAATAGATTTGTTTAGAACTCTATTAATTTTAATTAAATTGTTTTTTTTCATAAACCAGATTTTATTAAAATCTTTTACATATTGATTTTCATAAAATGAATCTTCCATATCATCTATGCTTCTGTATATATCTAGAGTCATTTGCAATGAGTGACTTATGACTTCATTTAAAGATTTATACATGCCTTTGAAGTTATGAAGATCTATAAATTCGTTTTGTTTATAGAGAAAATAACTATCTTTTGTACATATATAAGAGTTGTTTTTTGATACAATGCTATTATCTTCAGAAAATGGCAATCTAAATATAAATATATCATAATCTTCTGTTTTAATAAAAATAGAAGGGTGTAGAGGGTTATTTAAATCTATTTTGTGGAAATCATTAATCTTTATATCAAACATTATGTTCCTTATTTACAAGTACTATCAAATTCATTTTAGCATAAATTTTTACATAACCGTTTTCATATTAAGAACATTTAGTTGTTGTTGTAGGTTGATTAAATCTCCTAAAACCCATGCATCAACAATTTTATTATTTCTAAATTTAAAAAAAGAAGCTCCGTTGAATCGTACAAGATTATTTGTTGCTTCAAGTTCAAATAATTTACCTGTATGCTTTCCATGATAGTGTACTCTTGCAGAAACAAGATTTTTTTCACATATCATCACTTCTATAGTGTGATATAAATCCGGTATACCTTGTGATACATTATCAAAATATCTTTCAAACTCTTTTTTACCCTTAGTGTTCAATCCTAATGATCCACGAAAAGTTATATCATCATCAAATAGTTTGTCAATATACTCTTTTTTCTTTTCATTCCAAAGTTCTTCGTAGTAAACAAGAACAGCTTCTTTGTAGTTATATCCATTCATTTTTGTATTCCTTTGTCTGATAAAATTTCATCAGTAATATATTAGAATTATAATCTAAAAAAGAAATAAGTTCGCTAAAAAAAATCTTAAAAAAGGTATAATTACATAAAATTAAAATCTTATGTTTTAGGAAAAGAGATGTTGAAGTTTATTTTTAGTAAGAGAGTATTATTTTTATTTTTATCTTTTCAAATAATTTGTGCTTCAGAAATAGTAATTGGAAAATTTGATCGTATAGATTTACCAGAGCTAAAGCTTCAAAACATAAGAATTAAAGCTGATACAGGTGCTAAAACATCTTCCTTGCATTGTAGTTTTATAAAATTGTTGGATGAGAAAAGAGTTTCTTTTGAAGTTTTAGATAAAACACATAAAAAGTATAGAAAAAAAAGATACATAATGCCAATAGTAAGAATTGCTAATGTTAAAAGTTCAAATGGACATGTTGAAGAAAGATATGTAATCTCTACAAAGATTATTATATTTAACAAATCTTACGATACAGAATTTACTCTTAGAAATAGAAAAAAAATGAATTATCCTATTTTATTAGGAAGAGAGTTTTTGCAACAAGGTTTTCTTGTTGATGTGAGCAAAGAATACTTATCATATACAAAAAAACAAGTAAAAGGCTTAAATTAATGAGGCTCTTAATATTAGTATTTTTAGTTTTTATAAATTTATTCGCAAATCAAAAGATAGTATCTACTACAACTAATGCTTATGAAAGAAATAAAAATATTTGGTTAAAAACATATAAAAATTACAAAGACTATAATAATATTCTTCTTAATATAGGAACATTAGAAATATCTATTCAAAAAAATAGGAACAATGCAGCTAAACTAGATGAACTAAATAAAAAACTTGAAATCAATAAATCAAAAATTGCTTTATATGAAAGAAATCACAGCTTTGATGTGATTTTAAAAAGCTATCAGTATGATATCCCCACTATAACTATTTATGACTATTTGTTTAATGTAACATTAGCTAATTTAGAAAAAAAGATTTTAAAATATAAAGAGCTAAAACAGGAATTTTATACTGCAAAGCAAGTTTTACAAAACTCCTATGATAAATATTCGGCTGAAGATGTGAATACCAAAAAAGAATTAGAATTCAAAGAACAAATAGCCTATTTTAATGACTATTCAGAAAATATTGAAAAAATGGAACAATATCTTTTTGAAGTTAAAGAAGAATTAAGTCTTAAATATCAAGAGTACAAAAACGAAGTTTTAATAAAACATATTACTACTTTTCTAATTATTATTATACTATATATTTTTTATAAAATTATGCTTTTTATAGTTTTTTATATGATTAAAAATAAAGATAACCAAGAACTAGAAAAAAATTCTCGTAAAATATTATCTCTGTTTTTTGTGCTTTTAATATTGATATTTATAGTTGTAAGATATATAAATGATTTTCTTTACATTATTACTTTTTTGAGTGTTGTTGCTGCAGCACTTACAATTGCTATGAAAGAAATTTTGCTTAATATTGCTGGTTCAATTTACATATTTTTTAGTAGCATTATTCGTGTTGGAGATAGGATAATGGTGCAGTTTGAAACAAAACATACCATAGGTGATATCGTTAGTATTTCCTTTGTAAAAATAAAACTTAATGAAGTAGAAGATTATAGTAACATCAAAGAAATTAAAAATGTAGGACGAACTATATATATCCCAAGTAGTTTTATTTTTACAAAAGTATTTTACAATTACTCTTTAAAAAAACATGGTCTTATCAATGACTTAATAGAATTTGAGTTTTATTCTGATAGTGAATTTAATACAATTGAAGAGATTACTAAAAAGTATTTTGACCAATTAAATATTGAATATAGTATAAATTTTATGCTAAATAGCACTAAAACAGGAATCATTGGTAGTATTTCTTATCAGACAAATTATAAAATTGCTTCACAAAAAAGAGGAGAGATTTCTATAGCATTGTTAAATGCGTATAAAAAAACTCCTAATGCAAAATTAAAACAGTCAAAAAGTTCTGCTAAAAAAGATGATGAAGACTAAACTTTTATATCTAATGATAGACTAAAGATGGAGCCTTTAAAAGTTTTACCATCTTCTTCTATTTCATGCTTACATGCTGTGATATGACTTTTAAGAGATTTTTGAGCTAACATTTGGCAGATATATAGGCCAAGACCTGTTCCCATTTTTTTGGTTGTAAAATAGGGCTCAAATATTCTGTCAATTATTTTGTCATCTATACCACCAGCAAAGTCTTTTATATGAATTTGGACTTTATTTTCTATTCTCTCAACTTCTATAATAATTTCTTTTTTTATATTATTGTTGTTTTCATTTGAAAGAAGTGCATCTTTTGCATTTACAACAAGATTTATAAGGATCTGTTTGAGCTCAGAAGGTTTATTAAAAATTTTAAAGTCATTTTTTTGTGTATCTGTTAACTCTGCAGTATTTATCATTTCACTATTTATCTTTACATGTAAACTCAAAATTAAAGAGTTAGAAGATAGCTGTGTCCACAACAGTTTATGTAGTTCATTCAATATATCGATTAAATTGAAGTCTATATTTTCATTACTTTGTTTAAAAAAATTCCTAAATTCATCTATTGTGTCAGACATAAACTTAAGCTGTTCTGTTACATCATCTTTTATTTCTATAACATATTCTTTATCTAGCTCACCATGTTTTTGAGCTGATACCATATCTTGGATACTTAGCCCTATAGCATTTAGGGGTTGTCTCCATTGATGCGCTATTGCAGTAACCATCTCGCCCATCGAAGCTAGTTTTGATTGTTGCATGAGCATATGCTCTTGTGCTTTTTCATTTTCTTTGAGTCTTTTTTGTTCCGATATATCTCTTATACTTCCTATGAAAAATTGCTCATCTTCAAGTGTACATTGTGTAACAGCAAGGCTAATTGCTACTTGAGTACCATTTTTATGTAAACCAAATAGTTCTCTATCTGCTCCAATGATTTTGGAAGAAGTACTTTTGTCATTATTATAACTTTTTATATACCTATTATGGTGATCATGGTATGGCTGTGGTACTAAAATATTTACATTTTTCCCAATTAATTCTTTCTCTTTATATCCAAAAGTTTCTAAGGTTGATTTATTTGCTGCTGTGATAATTCCTTTGCTGTCAATCATAATAATAGAATCAAAAGTATTGTCTAAAATACTTTTTAGTTTCTTTTGATTTGTTTTTGAAGTGCGTAAATTAGCCAAAACAATTATAATAATTGGAAAAATTGGCATCAAAACACCTAACAAAATTAACAATCCTGCTAGTTTTGATTTTTCTAAAAAGCTATTGACTCCTAAATTGTTTTTTTCTTGATATAAGAGTATTTTTTTACTTGCATTCCAAAACATTATTGATTTTCCAATAAATTTTTCATTATTATAAAAATCTTTATGAGTCATAATACTTTTTAGATTTATATTTAAGAGTATATCGGCTTTTATTTTATCATTTTTGTATTTTGACCAATCTAATTTTCTATCAGGATTAAGTATAAAATAACCATCTTCATCAAGTAAATACATATGAAGATAAGAGGGGTTTCTCAATTGATTTAAAAAATCATTCATCGCATAATTTATGATGATGATAGCTCGTTTTTCATTTCCAATGAAAACAGGCATTGCTATTCTGAGAGTTGGTTTAAATGGAAGTTCTACTCTGCCAAATTCTTTATTTAAATCTAAATTTGAAAATCCTATATTTTCTTTTTTAAGCTTTAAAAATTCTTGAAAGTAGTTTCTAGAAAACTTATTTTGAAGTTCATATTTATCTACAATTTTTATTTTATTGTTGTTTTTATCAACTCTTAGGAGTTCATTTCCTTGTAAATCTAAGAGTCTAATTTGAAAAACATAATCTGAAGATTTTAATTGATCAATAAAAAGTTGTTCCAAATTTTCTTCTGTTGCTAGATCACTATTTAAAACAAATTTTTTTGTCTTTTCATGTGTACTAAGCATCAAAAGTAGAGTTTTTTTCTCTTTATAAAATGAATCAATTTTCAATTGAAGATGTTTAATTTCAACTTTTATTTGCTCAAGAAAGGAGTCTTGTATGATTTTTTGGGTGTAAATATGAGAATAATAAAATAAAGCAAGTGATGATGAAAGAAAAAAAACTATAATAAATAAGTGTATTTTTTTCTTATTTTTCATTGTTAACTTTACTTAATAACTCATGATAACTAAGTGGCTTATCTAAATAATATCCTTGAACATAGTCGATATTTAACTCTTTTACTTTATTATATATTTCTTCATTAGACACAAATTCTGCTACTGTTTTAATATTTAATTCTTTTGAGAAAAATATAATTGATTCTAAGATGGATTGTTTGGTTTTGTCTTTATAAATACCTTGAATCAAAGAACCATCAATTTTTAAAATATCTATGTCAAGAGATATCAGATATGCAAAGTTAGAGTATCCTGTACCAAAGTCATCTATTGCTATTTGTATTCCATTTGATTTCATTTTTTCTATTATTTCGATTGTGTAATTATAGTTATCTATACCTTCTGATTCTAGAATTTCTACGATTACTTTTCCTTTTAAATTATATTGTTCTACCATAGAAATTAAATAATCAACAGTTTCTGTATTATAAAAGTCTTCGATTGAAAAATTTATGCTAAAAGTTCCTTGTAATTCGGAAAAAGTTTTACAAGATATGGATATAACTCTTTGAGTTAAATCATGATAGAGTCTTGTCTTTTTAGCTACATCTAAAAACTCAAAAGGTGTCACAACAGTTCCATCTTTTTCAATATACCGAACTAGACACTCATATTTTGTATCATTACTATCATTTACATTTACAATAGGCTGATAATAGACATCTATTCTGTTTTCATCTAAAGCAGTTTTTATTTTTTTATTCCACATAAAGTTATGTTCATATTTTTCTTGTGGATCTATACTATCTGTATATACTTCATACAATAAATTATTTTTTCTAGAATTAGCCATAGCTGCTTCTGCTAGGGCTAGTATAGTATCCTTTTCATTTTTATTTGGGATAGCTATACCAAAAGATAAATCGATGTCGAATTTTATATCATTAGAGTTAAATGGATTACTTTTTAGTTCTTTTATGATTTTATGTATAAAATTTTCATATTGCTGTTTTTCTATATGTTCAAAATATAGTATTGCAAACTCATCTGCTGAAACTCTATAGCATTTTGCTCCTTCTTCTTCGGCAAGATTATCTAGCACTTTTGATAGGTAAATAAGGATTTGATCTCCAAGAGAAAATCCAAAAAGATTATTTATTTTTTGAAATTCATTTATATCAACCAATATTAGTGTTGGTTGGTTGATTTTTGTTAAGTCACTTTTTAGTTTTATTCTATTTGGTATTTTTGTTAGAGCGTCTGTAATAAGTTGATTTTGTAAAATTTTTTTATTTGATATGAGTTGAGTAACATCATTTTTAATAGATATAAATTCTACTATTTCATCATCAATATCTAAAATAGGAGAAATAGTAGTTTCGATATAAAAAACTTCGTTATTTTTTTTCAAATTTTTTATAACACCTTTCCAGGTCTTTTTACTTAAGATTGTATTCCACATTCTTTTATAAAAAGCTTTAGAAACATTTGGATGCCTTACTATGTTGTGATATTGACCTATTAATTCTTCTTTTGAAAAACCACTCAGTTCTATAAATTTATCATTTACATATGTTATCTTTCCTGTTATATCTGTTTTTGTTACATAGGTGCTTTTATCAACTATTTCTTTATATTCATTGAGTAATTTATTTTCTGCTATATACATTTTTTCTATTTTTAATCTATTAGTGATAATACTTAAAGCTGCAAGCAGCTCATCTATATCAATAGGTTTAACGATAAACTTTTCTACTTTTAGCTTAATAGCAGTTTGGAAATATTCTGGATCACTAAAAGCAGAGGCAACAATTACAGGGATATCATTACAGTTTTTTCTTATCCTATTTGTCATTTCTAAGCCATCCATCTGTGGCATTTTGATATCTGTTAGTACTATATCAGGTTTTATTTGGGGAACTTTTTCTATCGCTTCAAGAGGGTTAGTAAATATATAGAGTTCTTTTATCTCTCTACTTAATATTCTTTTTAATCTTTTTAAAAGCATTTCGTCATCTTCAACAATAAGTAGTTTTATATCTAACATTTTACCACCTTATTTTATAGCTAAAAACCATTATATATTGAATATTATAAAAAATGTATTAAGAAAAAATTTAACATTATTGTAGGGTTTTTCTATACAGTATTTATTCTCTTAGAGTTTTTTAGTCAGTGGTCTTTTGAGTTTAATAATAGGCTTTTGCATAAATAAGTTGTTGGGGTAAATAACTATGTTATCATCATGGTCTAATATTCTTATATGAAATAATTCTATCTCTATGATTTTCCCTTCTATTGAATTATCTCCATCTAAAATTTTTATATAATCTCCAATTCTTGAAGGAAAAGAAAAAAATATTATAATACTTGATGTTAAGTTGCTTAGTATTGACCATTGGGCAAATAGTGCAACACCAATGACAGCAAATATAGATGATGCAAAAACTAGCAAGCCACTTAAACTGACACTCCATATCAGAGCAAGAAAAAACATTGATATCAAAATTATAAGAATACTTATGCTTTTAGCTACATAATAAATTCTTCTTTGTGAAACTTTTTTTGAATTTCCTATTTTTCTCAAAAAATATTTTGAACCACTAAGGATAATCAATGTCACTACTATTAATATGACTGTAAAAATTATATTTTGGTTTATCAAGTTCTTCCCTTTATTCTATGGTATCTTCATGTTCTAATTCAGAGAATTCACTTACTTCAATTGCATCTGTATTGAAATATTCCATCTTGTTTTCGGCACTTTCTAAGTTTTTAAATTTTGCAATATGAAAAATAGCATCACCTTCTTGTACTAGAGGGATTTCAGATTTTCCTATGATAATACCATCAAATGGGGATTTTAACTCAAAGATTTCATCTCCATTTGCCTCATCTACAAAGGCTATTGTTTCATCTTTTTTTACTGTATCACCAAGAGCTTTTATCGTTCTTATGATGCCACTTTCAATTGAACGAACCCAATGACTATTTCTAGTTATGATAGGTACTTTTTTTGACTTTTTTTGAGTTTTTGGAAGCATGTCATTTTGTCTTAGGACATTGACGATTCCTTTAACACCAATTCTGATGGCTTTTTCATTAAATCTTAAGGCTTCACCTGCTTCATAAAGAAGGATAGGTATTCCTTTTTCATCACCCAAAGCTCTTAAAGAATTATCTCTAAGTTCAGAGTGAAGTACTACTGGTGCCTCAAAAGATTTTGCCATTGATAGTGTAAATTCATTGTCTATATTAGTTCTTATTTGAGGTAAGTTCGATCTATGTACAGCAGCAGTATGTAAATCAATACCAAAACTACATTTACTGACTATTTCATCAAAAAAGATTTTAGCAACTCTACCCGCTAAAGACCCTCGCGAACTACCAGGAAAAGATCTGTTTAAATCTCTTCTATCAGGAAGATATCTAGAAAGAGTTATTACCCCATAAACATTGACTACAGGAACTAAAATAACAGTTCCTTTTAGTCTTTTAAGTATACTAAGTTTTCTAAAGCGTCTTATAATTTCTATACCGTTTAATTCATCGCCATGAATTACAGCACTTACAAAAACTATCGGACCTTCTTTTTTCCCTCTTATAACTCTAACGGGAAGTTTCGCTGGTGTTTGGTACATATCTGGTAAATCAATGTCGATTAAATTAGTTGACCCTTTTTTAATCTCGGTACCACCAATAATTAATTTTTCAACAGACATCATTATGCCCCTATTTTATCTTTTTTAATTCTTAGTTTTTTCTTTTGAGTATCATCATCATGAGGAATTACATTTTGTGAAATATAATCCATGATTTTCCCTGCTATATCAATTTTAGTTGATTTTTCTATACCTTCAAGCCCTGGAGAAGAGTTTACTTCCATAACGAGTGGTCCACGAGAGGAAGGTATCATGTCAACTCCACATATACCTAAGCCCATTGCTTTTGCAGCAGCTAGAGCTGTTGCTTTTTCTTTTCTATTGAGTTTGTAAGAAGTAGCACTTCCCCCTTGATGAAGATTTGATCTAAAATCTCCTTCAGCTCCTTGTCTTTTCATCGCACCAACTACTTCATTATTGACTATAAAAGCTCTTATATCAGCACCACCAGCTTCTGCAATAAACTCTTGAACAAGTAAGTTTACATCCATACCGTAAAATGCATCGAGTACTGATTTAGCAGCCTTTGCACTGTCTACTAAAACAACTCCAACTCCTTGAGTTCCCTCAAGTATTTTTAAAACCAAAGGGGCTCCACCACTTAAGGCAATGACATCTTTTGCAGTTGATTTGTTCGAAGCAAATACTGTCTTTGGCATATCTACGCCATGTTTTGATAAAATTTGTAAGCTTCTTAATTTATCTCTACTTCTATTAATAGCCAAACTACCTGAGACAGTAAAAACATCCATCATTTCAAAGTGTCTAACCATCGCAGTTCCATAGAAAGTTCTACTAGCTCCAATTCTTGGGATAATCGCATCAGGAATAGGTAATTCTTTGCCTAGATAATTGATTCTTAATTCACCTTTCATAATCTCTATGGCACATTTTAAATAATCAATAACTCTTACTTCCCAGCCTTTAGCCTCTGCAGCTTCTACTAATCTTTTTGTTGAATAAAGGTTTGGATTTCTTGATAATATATATACTTTCATTTGTATTTCCTTATATTTGTTTTGACAGATATTTTTTAGATACATCTACTAAAAATTTATTTGCTAAAAATTTTCTTCCAATTAACATTGGATATTTCATGTTTGCTCTATCTGTAAGAGAGATGACTGTTTCATATTCTTTATTGAAAAAGAAAATTTTTATTTTTATTAAAGGTCTGCGTTCGACTTCACCATTTGAGCTTTTTATTTTTTTTATTTTATAAATAGGTAACTTTATTTTTTTGTCATGATAAGCAGGATGCACATTATCTAATAGCTGAAAATGCACATAGTTTTCATCATCTACATGTATATTGTCACAATGAAGAGCATTTGAGTCAGCACCTGTATCTATTTTTGCATCTATATCGTAGAGTTCAAAGTCAGAAATACTCACCAATTCTATGCATCCAATTGTAATTTTATTTTTCATGATTATCCCAATATTTTATATATCATTATAGCAAAATTTAAGTCTTTTTATTTATGAATATCATGATACAATCATAAAATATTTATAAAGGTACTACTGTGTATAGTAAAGTTTTTTTGATTACAGATGAGGTAAAGAATTCTGAAGTTTTTTCTAAAATATTAGATTATCTAAAAGTAGAGCATAAAATAGTACCAAAAGTATTTTCATCTTCTAAAGTAGTGAAAAATTCGAATGATGATGAATTATATCTTTTATATCTAGATGATGAAAAAATTAAAAAGTTTTTTAAAAACAATATAGATAAAAATTTAAATATTGGCATTATTTCTGATGAAATATGCCCTAATGCAATAAAAAACTATAACCTTTCTACAGATATTTTTGAATCAATAAAAGATGCTTTTAACAAAGATTTGTTATCAAAAATCGATTTACTTCAATGTAATGAAACCATAGTTTTTGATAGCGTAATCATTGGAGATATGCATGGAATTAACAAAAAAGATTACAATGAACGCAGTAGATTTGAAAAATTAAAAATATTTTTCCAAAATTTTAAAAATTTAAAATTTCAAAATTATAATTTCACAATATCAAAAGACCAAACAATTAAAACTGTAGCCGTAGGTATCAAAGTTGTTGAACATACAACTTCTAGTGCCAACACAACGATGACAGGAGATTTATCAATCAATGATGGAAAGTTAAATGCTTTTATATTAGTTCCAACATCAATATTGTCTTACATATGGTATCTTATTGTGATATTGTTTTATCAAAAACTTTCATTGATGTCTCTACCAAAAAGTTTAGGACTTATACAAACTTCACAACTTACAATAACATCATCAGATGTTATTTCTTATACGCTGGATAAAGAGTTATTTGATGCTAAAGAAATAAAATTAAAAATATTTCAGGATAGTTTTAATATTCATTTAGGGAAAGACTTGTTTGGAAAGCTAAATAAGGACAACAAAGAAGTTCAAAATAAAGATTTAATTGATTTAGATATATTACCTAAAGGTGAAATTAAAAGCATTTTAATAGATGGCAAAATTCCTTTTATAAAAAAAGCGAGCGAGGATGATTTTAAAGATGTATTTAAAAACTTAAGAACTAGTGCAAGACTTACTTATCCATTTTTAGTTCTTATGATACTGAGTACTTTACTAGCAACTACGGGGTTGTTTGCAAACTCTACTCCTGTAATTATAGGAGCTATGATACTAGCACCTATGATGGCTCCTATTATCTCATTTTCTATGGGTATTATTAGAAGTGATAAAATACTTTTAAAACGAAGTATTATTACTTTATCAATTGGTGTATTTATGGCTATACTTTTTTCATGCTTTTTTACACTTCTTTTACCACTTAGTGAGGTTACTCCTGAAATGCAAAGTAGGATCAAGCCAAATTTATTGGATTTACTTGTAGCGATTTTTTCAGGAATTGCAGGTGCATACGCTTACTCAAAAGAAGAGGTTGCAAAATCTTTAGCTGGTGTTGCTATTGCTGTTGCGCTTGTTCCCCCTTTGAGTGTGACGGGAATAGGTATTGGTTTGGGAGATTATGAAGTCATTTATGGGGCATTTTTACTTTTCAATACAAACCTTGTTGGTATAACGATCAGTTCAGCCTTAACTTTTATAGTCCTAGGCTTTGCTCCTCTTAAAAGGGCTAAAGTGGGCATCATCTATACAACTGCTATCTTGGTTTTAATCTCAATTCCTCTTGTGATTTCATTTGAACAGATGGTTGCAAAAAATGAGTATTATGAAAAGTTAAGTACTCTCAAGGTAGTTGCATCAGGTACAAATCAAATTGAGCTGATTATTTTAGATGTACAAAATCATCAAGAAGCAGTTTTGATAAATATAGAGACGACTTCAAAAGGCCCTTTAAGTTCAAAAGACTATCAACAAATAAAAGAAAAATTTGAATCTAAAATCGATAAACAAGTCATTATCGAAGTGGTCTCAAAAATAGTAGTAAAATAAATCAATTGTTTGCCAAAAAAATAAAATGACAAAAAAAGCATACAAATAACTTTTCTTTTCATATAAAATAAAATTTATTTAAAGTGAATCAAAATATTTTTAACTTGTACAAAGGATAAACATGAAAATTGCAGTATCTGGCTGTTTACTAGGACAGAGTATCCGTTTTGATAAACAACATAAAAGAGATTCATTTATAATGGATGAGTTAAGTGTTTATGCTGAGCTAATATCTTTTTGTCCTGAGCACCTTGCTTTTGGTTCTCCAAGACCGTCTATAAGGATGGTAAAAGTTGAAGAAAATCTAAATATAATCTCAAATAAAACAGGTGATAATCTAACTGCTGCACTTCTTGAAAAATCAAATCAAGAGTTAGAAAAAATAAAGTCTGAAAATATCCGAGCCATTATCTTTAAGTCTAAATCACCTACTTGTGGTTTGATGAGTTCTAAAGTGTATCAGACAAATGGATATGTAGAAGCAAAAGATGATGGAGTATTTGCCGCTTTATGTAAAAAAGAGTTTGGATATCTTCCTATGGAAGAAGAGGGAAGGTTGTGTGATCCATGGCTGAGAGAAAACTTCGTAATGCAGGTTTTTGCTTATGATGATTTTGAAAATTTTAAAGAAAATGCACAGATGAAAGATTTAGTTGTATTTCATCAATACTATAAGTTTCTACTTCAATCAAAAGATGAAAATATATATAGAGAACTTGGAAAAATTGTTGGAAATCATGAGTCAAAACCTTTTGAGACGATTTTAGAAGAGTATGAAGATAAGTTTAAAATAGCTATTTCCAAAAAGAGTAGTATAGGTAAAACGAGAAATGTGTTGGAGCATATGGCTGGATTTGTAAAAAAATTTTTAAATCAGGAAGAAAAAAAGTTTTTACATGAGCAGATAAGTGACTATGCAAACAAAATTTTACCTGTGATAGTCCCTCTTAGCACATTTAAAATTTATGCAACAAAGTATGAGGTTGCTTATCTTTTAGGACAGAAGTTTTTAAATCCTTATCCAAAAGAGCTTGCGCTTCGCTCAAATATAAAAAGTGTAAAATGAAAAGAATAATACTTTGGTTTAGACGAGATTTGAGGGTTGTAGATAATCCTCTTTTATCCTTTGACGGTAAAGTTTTGCCGATTTTTATATTTGATACAAGTATTTTAAAGTCACTTGAAAAAGATGATAGACGAGTTAGTTTTATCTTCTTTTATGTGCAAAAACTAAAAATGCAGCTCAAAGAAATTGGTTTAGATTTAAAAGTTTTTTATGGCAATCCTTTGGATGTATTTGACTTGCTGTTAAAAGAGGACTTTGATGAGGTAGTTGCTACTGGAGATTATGATTCTTATGCAAGGCAAAGAGACTTAAAAATCTCACATGAATTACATTTTCGTTATTTACAAGACACATATATCTTTAAGCACAATGAAGTTTTAAAAGATGATGGAACTCCATATTATGTGTTTACTCCTTTTTATAAAAAAGCTAGAGTTGCTTTAGAAGATAAAATATTGGACAAGTATTCATTAGTAAAGCATGAGCTGATAAAAGAAGATTATGATGGAATTACACAAGTAAATGAAAAACTAGAAATTGCAAAAATGCCACTAGCTATAGAGAGTATTGGCTTTGAAAAAATTAAAGTAGAAATCATATCACCTCAAGATAAACTTGAAACATTTAAAAGCTCTATTTCTAAATATAAAGAACAAAGAGATTTTCTTATGTGTGATGTTACTTCAAATCTAAGTGTAGATCTGCGTTTTGGCACTATTGGTGTAAGAGAAGTTTTGCGTTTTATGTTTGAAAATAGGCATTTAGATATTGAGCCTTTTATAAGGCAACTTATTTTTAGAGATTTTTATGCTTACTTGCTTTTTCATATACCTGAGCTTGAACAACACAACTATAAGTACTCTTTTAATGGTATCAAAGATGAAAAAAAATTTGAGCTTTTTTGTAAAGCAAAGACTGGATTTCCTATAGTAGATGCTGGTGTTCGTCAGCTTATACAAACAGGTAATATGCATAATCGTGTTCGTATGGTAGTTGCTTCTTTTTTTGTAAAAGACTTACTTTTGCCTTGGCAGTGGGGTGAGGCATTTTTTGCAAAATATTTGCTTGATTATGACAAGGCTAGCAATGTTCTCTCATGGCAGTGGAGTGCAGGAACAGGAGTAGATCCACAACCCTATTTTAGAGTATTTAACCCATATTTGCAAAGTAAAAAGTTTGATAAAGATGGTCTTTACATAAAACGATATATCCCTGAACTTAAAAAGGTAGAAGCAAAATATTTGCACAATGAAATTTACTTGTTAGAACATGATATAAAAGGCTATCCAAAACCTATAGTAAATCACAAAGCTGCTTCTAAAATTGCAATAGAAGTGTTTAGAACTTAAAATTTACTCTAAAAAAAGATTATATGCTAGTAATGTTAGAATATTATTTAAAATAAACTGTCAAAAAATTGCTACAAATAGACTTATAATTGTATTATAATACATGTAAACACAAGGAGTTACTATGCGTTTATTAATTTTTTTGTTATTACCATTATTATTTATTGGGTGTACGACAAAATATCCAAATTTAAAAACTGTTGAAAAAGTGAATATTGATAGATATCTTGGATCTTGGTATGAGATTGCCCGATATGAACACTCTTTTGAAAAAGGGTGCAGTAATGTTAAAGCAACTTATAGTTTAAATAAAGACAATGATTACATAAATGTACTTAACGAGTGTACCAAAGATGGTAAGCGAACTTATGCAAAAGGTGTTGCTTATGTAAAAAATAATAGCAACTCAAAACTAAAAGTTAGTTTTTTTAGACCTTTTTATGGGAATTACTGGATTTTAATGTTAGGAAATGATTATGAATATGCCCTTATTGGTGAACCTTCGAGGGAGTACCTTTGGATATTAGCGCGTAAAAACAGTATAGATGAAACACTGAAAAATGAGATATTAAGTAAACTCCCGGAGTTTGGATATAGTGAAGATGAGCTTATTTGGACTAAGCACGATAACTAACATGAAGGAAAAACATGAAAAGATATGAAAAAAAATCGCGAATAAAATGCGACATAGATAAGCTTTTTGATTTTCATCTTGATTTAAATAATTTAAAAACTATCACACCAAAGGACACAAAAGTAACTCTTTTAAATGAAATGTTTGTACCTAAAGAAGGTGATGTTTTAAGATTGCATACTGTCAAAAATTTCATACCTATAGTTTGGGAAGTCAAAATCGATGAGCTTGTTTATCCAACACTTTTAGTGGATGTAGCACTTAAATCACCTTTTAGCTTTTGGAAGCATTCTCATATCTTTACAGATGTAGGAGATGGGTATTGTGAGCTGAAAGACGTTGTTGAGTATAAGCCTCCTTTTGGAGTTTTAGGCAATTTGTTTAACTTTGTAATTGCTTATGAGCTAAAAAAGATGTTTAACTATAGACATGAGATAACAAAAAAATTGATAGAAATATCATAAAAAAAGGATAAGAAATGATTAGAGATATATTATATACAGGAATAGGTGCAGCAGTTGCACTTAAAGAAAAGGTAGAATCAGAAGTGAAAAAACTTGAAGATGAAGGCAAGATAAAAAAAGCCGATGCTAAAAGCTTTTTAGAGTCTATTGAAGAAAAGGGTAAAGCTGAAGAAGAAAAATTCAAAGCAAACCTCAAATCAACACTTAAAGAGGTTTTAAGTGAGTTGGGAGTTGCAACTAAAGAAGATATAGAAAAACTAAAAGAGGAATTAAAATAAACACTTTTTATAAAAAACTCAAATACTACTCTCCATTGAGAGTCTATAGCGTTTTTTCTTTTTTACTTACGATATTTTTACTTATAAAAAAGAGAAATAGTTTTTTTGGATTTAAACCACTTTCAGCAATTGCTCTTAAAAGTGTTGTTATATCTTTAGGAGCTAGTTTTATAAAGCTAGCTCAAGTCTTAGCAACTCGTTCAGACTTTTTTGATAAAGAGTATTTAGAAGAGCTAAAAGAGTTACATGATTCTTTGCCTCCTATGAGTGAGCAAGAATACAAAAAAGTTTATAATAGAGCTTTTAATGAAAATAGTTTCAAACGATTTGAGCAAGAACCTATTGCTTCAGCATCAATTGGACAGGTTCATGTTGCCTATACACATGAAAATGAAAAAATTGCAGTAAAACTTCGTCGTATCAATATATATGACCAAGTTATGGCTGACATAAAAATCATAAATATTTTCAATAAACTTTTTCGACCACTTTTCTCACACTATACGAAAAACTCAATTGAATCAGTTATAGGTGAGTTTTCAAAAATGATACAAGAAGAGGTGAGTTTGACTCACGAGCTTAATAATCTCATAAAATTTTCTTTAGTTTATAAAGATGCAGGCTTGAGATTTCCTACTCCTTTTACTTCACTTTGTAGTGATGATGCTCTTGTGATGAGTTATGAAGAAGGCTTTCGCTTTGATGATAAAGAATCAGTATTAGAAAACAATATTGACTTTAAAAATATCATAGCTATACTCGTTGATTTTTATACTACACAAATGCTTATCAATGGCTACTTTCATGCAGATCCACATCCTGGAAATCTTTTAGTCTCAAAAGAGGGGGAACTAATACTTTTAGATTTTGGCATGGTAAAAACTGTACCAAACAATTCCCGTGTAGCTATAATAGAGCTTATAAAAGCAGCAAATGAACAAGACTATGAACGATACATTGCAGCAAATAAGAAGCTTGGAACTATAGCTTATGAAGCGCCAACGGCAGAACTCGCAGAGTTTACTTCTAAAATGTTTGAGATATTTTCAAATGATAATCTAGATAGTGAGTCTATGCAACAGCTTGCGTTTGAAGTACTAGAATCTACGAGAGATCTTCCGTTTAAACTTCCTAGTGATGCTATTTATATCCTAAGAGTTAGTGCTATCATAGAGGGCCTAGGGACAACATATATAGAAAACTTTAACGGTGTTAAAGATATTTTGCCTATACTTCAAAAGAATATTCCAAAAGCGTTAGGGGCTAAAGATAGTATTGTAGAAACAATTATAGATGAGATACAAGAAGTACCTTTTATTGCTAAGGACTTTAAAAATGCAATTAAAAAAATAAGTTCAAATGACTTACAAGTAGAACTCTCTAATGATCAACTTGAGTGGATAAAAAAAGATTTGAAAAATGAGGTTAAAGCTTATGTCATTTCATTATCATTGATTTTGGGAAGTTTTTTTATTTTGATTTATGATAAAGATTTAAAAGAGTGGGCTATCGGTTTTTTCGTCTTTGGTGTTGCTCGCATATTATACAAATAAGAAGTAAATTATTCAAAAGAATCTTTTAATTGCTCATTTGTTGTTTTAAAGAAATCTATATTATTTAAGAAAATATTGCATATAGTAGGATCAAAGTGCTCTCCACTCTCTTTTTTGACAAATTCTATTATATCATCCAAAGCCCATGCTTTTTTATAGATTCTTTCACTTATAAGAGCATCAAAAACATCAGCAAAGGCCGTAATACGACCATATATGTGTATTTCTTCAGCTTTTAAGCCTTTTGGATAGCCTGTACCATTGTATTTTTCATGGTGTTCATAAGCAATAATTGCTGCATCTTTAAACAATGAAAGATTAGAATCACTAAGCATTTCGTAGCCAAGTTGTGCATGCATTTTCATTCTTGCAAATTCTTCGTCAGTTAGTTTTTCTGGTTTTTTTAAGATACTATCTTCAATAGCTAGTTTACCTATATCGTGCATTGGAGATATGATGCGTATCGTATCTGATTCTTTTTTACTTAAGCCTAGTTTTTGCGCTATAAATTCACTATATAGAGCAACTCTTTGTACATGTAAGCCTGTTTCTTGTGATCTAGCTTCAGCAACACCACCTAAAGAGAGAATTGTACTTTCAAGTGTATGGTGTATTTCATTGTTTAGAAAAACAAGTTGATCATTTGCTATCGTTAGTTCTGAAGTTTTTACTTTTACTAAATCTTCCAAATGTGTTTGATAGTATAGTAAACTTTTTTTTGTGTCAATTTTGTTTGCTACTTTATATAAAAGTTCTAAAAAGTATTTGTGATTTATGGGTTTTAGTACATAACCTTCGACATTAAGATTAATAGCTTCCATTAAAAGATTTGATTCACTATGGGCAGTAGAAAATATAATAGGCTGTTCTAAATTTATCTCTTTTATCTGTTTTGTCATTTCTATACCATTCATATTTGGCATAGAAATATCAGAGAGAATCATGTCAAATCCTTCATTTTTAAAAGCTTCTAAACCTTTTTGTCCATCTTCTACATGTAAAACTTTTTTAAATAGTGTAGATAGTATAGAAATGAGTTTTTTAGCTATTTCATTATCATCTTCAACATACAATACACTTAAATTTTCAGTTAGTTTTTTTAGTTTTTTTATGTTCATTAAAAAAACTCTAAATCATCATTATTATCGTCTTCAATTTTGTTAACAAATTCCTTTTCTATTTGTAAACATGAACTCAAAAGAGATGCATCAAGATAGTGGATATCTTGTGCCTCTTGTTTTACAAAGATGTTATTTCTCCAATACTTTAAATCTTCTTGGATAGAAGCTAGAATAATCAATAGCTTTTCCTTATTAAACTCTAAATTTTCGAGTGATCCTAAAAATACTGCTATTTTTTCTAAGCTAAAGGCTAAGTCTTCAAACTCTACTAGCGAAGAGACTATTTTTGCATAGTTATTTATCAATAATCCATAATTATGTATATCTTCTAAAACAAAAGACTCTTGTAAATTCTCAACTTTAGTTGTTAAGTCATTCTCTAACTCTTCCATTTCGGCTAACTCTTCTAGCATGCCATCTTCAAGTGTTTGGATGTATTGGCTTGCTGTTTCTTTATGATTGTTATGCATTGCTTCAAGTCTTATGTCATCGTAGGTTTTTTCTTTTACTTCTTGCTTGATTATAAGTTTTTCAGGTTCTTTATTCTTTTCAATTAGAGGTTTTTTGGGTACTGCTTTTTTACTGCGAACTCTATTTAAAGTATCAAAAAGATAATCCAAAAGATATCTATTTCTTTGCTTTTCATACTCAATTCTTGTGATATCGCTCAAACTATAAACTTGTAAATCATCAATATCTTGTCTGTTTAGTAAAAATATCTTATGTCTTCCACTAAGTGTTTTCCAAAAAATACGATTTTTCTTTACATGCAAAGGGTCATAATCAAAAAAAGAGTTTAAAAAGCCTTCTTTAGAAATTATTTTTTTTTCTATACTATTACTATTTGTAGCAAAATCCTCAAAGTTTTCAAATTGGCAGAGTTTTGTAGCTGCTTTATTTATAAAATAAAGAGAATTTTCTTTATAGATAAATGTAGGATTTGGATATATTTGTGTTGTTTGTTTGAGTGTATCGAGCGCTGCTTTATTTATCTCTTTTTCTATGAGTTCTTGTTGGTAAACTTTTGCCATTTTTTCATCTTCTAAACGCTGAAGTATACTTTCTAAAGCTTGAAAAAAGTTTTCTTGATTTAGTGGTTTGTTGATGTACCTATCAATACCTATGTCAATTGCATCAAAAAGATACTCTTTATCATTAAAAGCAGTAAATAAAATAATAGGGACATGTTTATCAGTTTGGCGTATTGCTTTTGCCATCTCAATCCCATTCATCAAAGGCATTGCTATATCAGAAATAATAAGGTCTGTAGATTTACTTTTGAACTTCTCATATCCCTCTTGTCCATTATTAGCTACTGTAACCTTGTTAAATATCATTTTTAAAATATTGTGCATGCTCTTTTGTGTATTTTGATCATCTTCAACATATAAAACAGTATAATTTTGAGCTATTTCTTTTATCTTATTTAGCATCTATGGCTCCTTTGAAAAATTTGCATGTTATTTGTAGTCCAACTCTTATTTGATTTTCGTTATAGATATTTTGAGCATAGATTTTTGCATTAAACGTGTTGTTTAGTATCAAACTTGACATATATAAACCTATGCCAGAACCGTTTTGCTTTGTTGTAAAGTAAGGGTTGAAAATTTTATTGACTGTATTTTCTTCGATTCCTCCAGCATTGTCTTCAAAAACAATCTTTATACTCTGCTCTTCTACTACTGAATAGATTTTGACTTGTTTGTCTTTGATATTGCTTTCTGCAAAAGCATCTTTTGCATTGCTAAGAAAGTTTAAAAACACTTGCTCTAGCTCTCCTAAAATACCATCGAGTTTTAAATTTTCATCTATATTGACAGCTACGCTAATTTGTTGGTTTTTAAATTGTGCTTCGAAAATGTTGAATGCATATAAAAAGCAATCTTTTATACTAAATAAAGAGGTTTTTTTATCTTTTTTAAAGAAATTCATAAAATCATCTATTGTTCTACTCATTTGTTGTACTAAATTTTCTAAATCATTGAGTGAAGAAGAGAGAGTTTCATCATCTAAAATCTCCATTTCTTTTTTGAGTTTTATATCTAGCGTTGTGCAGTTAATGACATTGAGTGGTTGCCTCCATTGATGTGCTATTGCTCCTAACATCTCTCCCATTGCAGCCATTTTACTTTGCTGGATGAGCATTGCTTCTTGGCTTTGTTGCAATTCTCTTGCTTTATGTGCTGCAGTAACATCTGAAATAGTAGTGACTTTATAAGGACCACCGGCAAGATTTTCTAATCGACTTGCAGTTGCTAAGATATGGATATGTCTTCCATCTTTTCGCATAACTTCCCATTCGTTAGAGAGGTCTCCTTTTTTTTCAATTAAAAATTCATCATGAAGTTTTGTAAGGTTTTGTCTGTATTCAGGAGGTACTACCATAGAAAAGTGATTACCTATAAGCTCGTTTTCCTTATATCCATGTATTTTACAGTATCCTGGATTTACAGCAACAAATCTTCCTTCTATATTTGTTAAACAAATTCCTAAATTTGTTGTTTCAAAAATTTGGTTATATAAAAACTCACTCTCTTTTGATTTTTGTATCTCTTCTTGGACTCTTTTTTCTAAGCTCTCTTTATGTTCTTTTTCTTGCGTTATATCAGTACTCACATTAGCAGTAGCTATTAATTTCTTATTATCATAGATAGGAAATTTTATAGTTTTAAAAATTTTTTTATCCCCATTAGGATATATAATAGGCTCTTCAGTTTTTATAAACTCACCAGCAGAAAGTTTTTGCGCTCGTACTTCGTCTCGAATATAACTTTTTATAGGTTCTGTTTTTTCACTTACTTCAAAGATTTCGGCATCTGTTTTACCTATGAGCTCTTCTATACTACTCTTTCCACTTGCCTCAACAAAAGCTTTATTTGTAGCAATTACTTTTAAATTCAAATCTTTTATAACTATTATATCACGGGTCTCTTGAACAACTTTGTTTAAAGCAAGGATTTGCTCCTCTTGTTTTCTTTTTTTTGTGATATCCCGTAAAAGTACGACATAACCATTTGCATTATTCTCATCATCAAAGACAGGACTTCCTGAAACTTCTGCGAGGAAAATAGTTCCATTTTTTTTTCTAAAAAACTCTTCCCCTTGAAATGATTTTTTTGCAAAAAAAGCTTTATATATAGGGCACTTTTCAATAGGAAGTTGTTCAGTAAAAGAGTGCAAGTGAAATAAATCATGTCCTATTTTCCCAAGAAGCTCTTCTTTAGAAAAGCCTAAAAGCTCTGTAGCAGCCTTGTTTATTTGTAGTATTTTCCCTTCTTTATCAAAAGAGTATAAGCCATCTTGTAAAGCATCATAAATAGCACTATAAAAATTTTGTGTCATCTTATCCTTTCTCTGCTGGTAAAATTACTTCAAAAACTGCGCCTTTATCTTCGTTATAAGCGCGTATCTTACCTCCTTGGTCTTCGATAATTTTTTGAGCAATATTAAGCCCTATACCTATGCCAGAGCTCTCTTTTGTACTTTCAAATGGTTTAAAAATATTTGGTAGTATTTTTTCATCAATCCCTCCAGCATTATCTTTAAACTGAATAATGACATTCTTTTGTTTTTTAAAAATATTGATATTGAACTCTCTTTGCGAAAAATCTTCTATTTTTATCAACTCATCTAAAGCATTGTTGATAATTATTATCCAAACTTGTTCAATCCGTTGTTTTTGAACTAAGGCGGTAATCTTTTTTTCTGTATTAATATAATTTATATCAAAATTTTTACCATTTAATTTCATCTGGACTACTTGTTTTGCTCTGTTATAAGAAATGGTCAGTGAAGATAAAATGGTGCTAAAGATTTCTATTTTTTCTATTTTTTCTGTATGTTTTTGAGAAACTTCTCTCATAGATTCTATGATTTTTCCAATCCTCTCAAGTCCATCTTGTATTGTTTTAGTGTCTTCTAACATAGTTGTTTTGAGTTTACTTTGAGGTAGTGTGTGCAAATCTTCAATTAGCATTTCAAAATTACCTTTTATAAAGGTAAGAGGAGTATTTATTTCATGTGTAATTCCAGCAGCCATTTGGCCTATCGTTGAAAACTTTACATTTTCAAGTTGTTCTTTTTGATGCTTTTGTCTTTGCAGAGCATTTTTTTCAAGCTCTTCTTTGACTCTACTTTCAAGATAATTCATTTCAAATACTTTTTGTGTTGTATCGATAACTATACCGACAAAACCACTAAATTTATTATCTTTATAGATGCGTTTTTTATGTAATTCTATAAATTGCTTACCCTTTTGTGTTTGAGTTTCGTATGTTTGAGAGGAATTTTCTACCATTTGGAGGTCTTTTTCGTAAAATTTTTCTGCATCTTCCTTTTCAAATAATTCAAAAACATTTTTTCCAACTATATCTTTTTTTTCTAAGTCGAGAAATTCGCAGAATGCCTTGTTACACTCAATATATTTAAATTCATTATCTTTCATAAAAATTGGCATTGGAATAAGATTTATGATCTCTTGGAGTTTGTTAAACTCCTCTTTAAGCTCTTCATTTAAATGGCGGATAGTATTTCTAGAGGTTACTCTCACACTTATATCTCTTATACTCCAGATACTATAGCTTTTTGTTCCATCTCTAAATTTTTTCCCGAAAATTTCAACGCAAAACATGGTGCCATTTTTTTTCTTTAATCTATACTCTATATTTGATATTTCATTTAATGAATTATTTTTAAGATAATTTCTAACAAACGATTTGTATAAAAGTTCTGTTTTAAAAAAGATACCAAAATTTTGAGAAATAAGTTCATCACTATTGTATCCTGTAAGCTTGCATAAAGAGTCATTGACTTCTATTATATTTAAGTTGTTATTTAAAATGATATGTCCTAAGTCTGAATGGTTAAAAAATATTTGAGACCGATATAAGGCTTTTTGAAGTTTAAGTTTATCTTCTCTAGAAGTTGCAATAACTATTATGCCTTCATTTTGAGGTAAAAAGGAAATATATATATTTAAGTTTATTGTATCACCTATCGGGTTAGTAAAGGATTGTTCAAAGCTTGTATCTTTTTGCTCTTGGATTAATGCGTTAAATGTCTTTTGTTGCTCGTCATCCAAAAGGTTTATGTATTCATCTAAGCTTGTTATCTGTTTTTTTAAAAAGTTTTTATAATGATCATTGAGTTGTTTCACATTGTTGTTGCTATCTACATGGAGTATCCCACAGTTTGCATTTTTAATTATGGAGTTATACTCTAAACTTTGTAGTGTAAGATTTTTATTTAAATCTAAAAGTTTTTTATGAGTACGCTTTGTATAAAAACTAAAACTAACAAAGCCTATCACTACTATAATAATAAGAAATATATCTAAAGAGTTAAGGCTTAACATGAAATACCTAAAGTATTTCTTTGATTTTTTGGTCTAGTACTCTTAAGGACTCAAATGGTTTCATTATATAGTGTGTTGCACCTTCACGGTGTGATTTTAGTACTTTATCTAGAGTTGAATATGCAGTCATCATAATTACTTTTGCTTTTAACTGTTTTTTTGTTATTTCAGTTAAAACATCAAGTCCATTCATCTGTGGCATCATGATATCTAATAAAACTATATCAACATTATTATCAATAGCACTCAGAGCTGTAATTGGATTTTGGTATGTTCGTACACTGTAGTTGCCGTCACGCTTTAGGTATTTTTCTATCATATCTAAGATATCTTTTTCATCATCAATGATAATTACGCTTATATTTTTATTTGCCATTGTTACTCCTTGTATTTCCAAATAGATCAATTGCTGCTCTATTCATAATGAGATTAGCTTTTTCTTGAACCATGTTATCTAAGATTTTAAAAACTTCTAAACTTGCATGCTCGATAGAAGCTACATCTTTTTCAATTTTTTGTTTTGAACAAAGCACTTCGTTTCCTGCGCACTCTTTTGCTAAAGAGTTTGCTGTTTCATGGATAAGTTTATGTGGTTTCTCAAGTTTTGCATAAGAGTTTACAGTAGCAAACTCTTGTTTTCCTAAACCTTGTTCATACCATTTCCCAAGTCTACATGTATGGTGGTCAATACTATTAAAATCATTTTCTTCTCCAAAAAGAAGTCCATAGAGATTGTTTTTATAATTTACATGGTCAATTTTTGCTAAAGAAGCAAAAATTTTATCACTTAGATAATCGACTTCATAAACAGAACGGGATGCATTTTTTTCGAAGGAAATTATTTTATTTTTTAGCATATCCGTATGAGCACTTGCGTCTTCGACTAAAGCACCTACTTGTTCAGTATTTTGTTCACTTTGTGATGATTCTTGTTGCATTGCATTGACAACCAAGGCTATTTCTTTTGTCGCTTTTTGAGTTTTTTCAGCTAGATTTCTTACTTCGTCAGCAACTACAGCAAAACCTCTACCGTGCTCTCCAGCTCTTGCTGCTTCTATAGCGGCATTTAAGGCTAAAAGGTTTGTTTGGTCTGCTATATCTTCTATAAGATTTATAACATTTGAGATTTCTGAACTTCTTTCTATGAGTGAGCGAGCACTTTGCATTGTACTAGCCATATGTTCGATAAGTTTTTCCATCGCTGTTGAGAGTTTATTTGCATTTTCCAATCCCTCTTTTGATTCATTTGCTATTTGCGCTGACTCATCTTTCATCATCTGTAAATCATCTAACATATCTGTAAAAGTAGCTTGAGTCTCTTTTATAGCGGCATTAACAGAGTTTTGATGCATTATCATGATATTTCCATCTTTTGCATCTCTAATGTCACTTTTGATGATGCTATAAGCAATACTCCCATTAGAAAGTTTTCTTGAAGCAACACGCCCACTGCATGAATCTACTTCAATTTTTTTCATATCTTGGTCCAAAAGTTCTGAAAGCATACTTGCATTTTTAATTGTATATTTTGCTAAGTCATTTTGAAAAACTATCTCTTTATTCGAATCAATGACTACAAGCATTTCATCTTGCGAAAAAGAGTTTAGCTCCTCTAAGACAGTATTTTGTTTTTGTAATTCTTCTAACTGATTTTTTAAATTTTCAATTTCTTCTTTTTCTTTTGTTGAATTCTTAAAAAACATTTTCACCCTTTTTTAGAAGTTTGTAAATTATATCAAAAAATAGTATTAATATTATAGTCAAATAGGTAAATAATGATTAAAAATTATTCTTTATTGTAAAAAAATTAATTTTGATTACTATTTATTAATGAAATGAAGGGACATAGAAAGTATACAAAAAAACACTTTAACCTAGTAAACTGTCTTATTAACATTAGGATAATTTATGTTTAACACAACAAAAAATATAGATGAAACATGTCAGAAACAACCAAGATCAACAGTTCTTTTAACTGTTGGCGATAACTTTATGCCTCTCTTATGGCAAACACCTATCTCAAAATATCTAATTTGTTATGCAATCTGTGTCCGTGTTCATGGTGGAAATAAATTTGCTCTCTCACATCTTATACGCAAAAAAACACAACATATTAATGCTAGCTTAATCGAAGAATTGTATATGATTTATGAGTGTAAGGTTATAGATATTATCAATAATGGTGAGCATGATGTTTTTATAGCAGATGTGATTCTTATACATAACAAGAGAGTAATAGAAGTAAATCCAACACTGTTTTTAGGAGAAGGTTATTATGAATAAAGTAATATGGATTATAGGAGGAAGTAGTGGGATTGGCTATGAGTTATGCCATCTTTACTTAAAGCATGGCTATAAAGTTATAGTTAGCTCCAGAAATGCAAGAGAGACACCTTTACTTGAAAAACTATTTAATTTGTATAAAAGTGATATAACACTTATAGATATTGATGTAGAGGATATGAATAGTGTAAATGAAGCTACACAAAAAGCATGGAATGCATATGGATATATAACTTGCTGTATTTATAATGCAGGTGTTTATGAAAGTATGCGCGCTGCACAGTGGAAAATGGAACATTTTGAACAGATGATGCAGATTAATTATTTAGGAGCAGTTCGTGTAACAAATGCTTTAAGACCATTTTTTATGGATAAAAAGAGTGGTCACTTTGTTTTTAATGCAAGTATATCAAGCTATTTTGGTCTTCCTTATGGAGGAGGGTATAGTGCTCCAAAAGCCGCTTTAGTAAACTTTTGTGAATCAATTAAACCTGAATTAGAAGAAAAAAATATAAGAATCCAAGTAATTAATCACGGTTTTGTAAAAACAAGATTAACAGATAAAAACAACTTTACTATGCCTGGACTTCTTGAATCCACAGAAGCTGCTCAAATTATCTTTGATAGGCTTCATTATTTTAGAGGATTTGAGATAAAGTTTCCTTTTGGATTCACAACATTTTTACACTTTTTAAGAGTTATTCCTTATAAATTAGCATTTTATTTTACGAAAAAGGCACTATAATGAATCATGCAAAAAATTATATTACTTTTTTTGAAAATTTAAACAAAGAGAGTCCTAGAGGGGATTATCTACAGTTTTTTGATGAAAGTTCTTATTTTGAAGATCCATTTCAAAAAGTTAGAGGAATAGATAAAATCTACAATATTTTTGAAGACATGTATGCAAAACTTTATAATCCGAGATTTACAATCCAAGAGTGTATTTCAAATGAAAATATTAGCTACATTAAATGGAATTTTACCTATCAAATGGATGAAACATCTAGTGAAAATTCGTTTGTTGGACTTTCTCGTGTGGAGTTTAATGATGAAGGAAAAGTTTTAGAACATGTAGATTTTTGGGATGCTGGAGCGAATGTATATGAAAGAATTCCATTTTTAGGAACTATAATACGGTTGATCAAAAGAAAACTTCATGCGTAACTTGTATCTAGTTTCTTATGGGATACCTGCAATTGCTATATCTCTTTTAGGTTTACCTTTGTATATCTACCTTCCTACTTTTTATGCACAAGATGTTGGACTTGGAGTTTTTGTAGTTGGTGTAGTGCTGTTTTTTGCTAGGATATTTGACATGCTTATAGATCCTCTTATCGGATATGTGAGTGATTCTTTTATAAGTAGAAAAAAGATGATGGTAATTGGAGCTATTATACTCTACATTTCATTTTATGCATTGACACATCCTCCTTCTAATAGTGGTGTATTGTTTCTACTTTTACTCTCACTTGGAGTCTACAGTGCATGGAGTTTACTAAGTATCCCATACTATGCATTTGCGTCAGACATTAGTAAATCTTACAATGAAAATACAAATTTATCTTCAAGTAGAGAACTTTTCAATATATTTGGTGTACTTTTAGCTCTCTTTTTGCCATATATTTTTGGTGTCTCAGAAGATGCTGCTGCTTCACTTCTTGTTTTATGGAATTCTTTAGCTATTATTTTACCCGTTACACTAGTGATATTTTTGTTTTCGTTAAAAGAGGAGAAAACAAAAAGAAAAAGAGTAAAACTTTTCCAAGTATTTGGAGACTTTAAACTAGAAATTTTAGAATCAAAAAGAGTTTTTATCGCTTTTTTTCTTAACAATTTTGCTAATGCACTTCCGGCAACTCTTTTTTTATTTTATGTCTCCTTAGTTATCAAATCTGAAGAGCTAAGTGGATTACTTCTTTTACTCTATTTTGTATCAGGTGTTGTGACTTTGCCTCTTTGGGTGTATCTTTCTAAAAAAATATCGAAAAAGACTGCATGGATACTCTCTATGAGTAGTGCAAGTTTCTTTTTCTCTTTTGTCTTGTTTTTGGGTGAAGGAGATGTAGTTTATTTTGCTATTATCAGTATTTTTTCTGGTATGAGTTTAGGAGCTGATATGGCACTGCCTTCTTCCATACAAGCAGATATCGCGCAAAAATCAACACAAAAATATGGTGAAATGTCAGGAACTCTTTTTGGCTTTTTTGCAATGCTTACAAAACTCTCACTGGCATTTGGCGTTGGAGTGAGTTTTGGGATATTAGGAATTTTTAACTTTTCAGCAGATAATCCAAATCCGACTTCTCTTTTTGTACTTACACTACTTTATGGAATTTTGCCTGTCATTTTAAAAATTTTAGCAATTTTTATTTTGAGAAAATATCAAGAAAATTTATGAATCGACATATATAAGATACCAATAAAACAATTTATTTCATAGAATACATTATGAAAAATTTATTACTTATATGTTTAATATTTATAACTGTTAAAGCGTCATCTATAAGCCCAGTTGCTTATGCAAGCGTAGAAAAGTTTAGCGGACTTTGGTATGAGATTGCAAGAACTCATAACTCATACCAAGATAAGTGTGTTGCTTCAAGCGTTGAATATGTTTTAGAAAATGAAAATGAGTACAAAGTATTTAATCGCTGTTTTAAAGAACAAATAGGTGAAGAACTTATAGAGTATAGGGGAACTGCAAAACCTTCTAGTGGAGATAATATCTCAAAGTTAGAGATGACTTACTTTTGGATTTTCACTAAAGAGTACGCAATCTATTATCTAGACAGTGATTACTCAAGTGCTTTAGTTGCAGATAAAGATTTTGAGCAAGTTTGGATCATGTCAAGAACTCCTTTTATGGAACAAAACAGACTTCAAAAAATAGAAAAGATGCTTGCATCGCAGATTGATTTGAACAATCTTATATATACACCTCAAGATAAACAAGGAAGATACAAATGAAAATAGCAGTATTAGGAGCTGGGATAAGTGGTTTAGGAAGTGCGTATCTTTTGAGCAAAAAACATGAAGTGGATGTGTATGAAAAAGAGTCTCGTTTAGGAGGCCATGCTAGAACAACGCAGATAAATGAAGATGGAAATAGGTTTGGAGTAGATACAGGTTTTCTTGTTTTTAATCATCCTACATATCCACTTTTAACAAAGCTTTTTGAAGAGTTACATGTAAAGATTGAAAAGAGTGATATGAGCTTTGGATTTTGGGATAAAGCAACGAATGTTGCTTATAACGCTCAAACTCTTGGAGGAATCTTTTTTCAAAAAAGAAATCTCTTTTCATTGACTCATTACAGAATGATTTATGATATTTTTAAATTTAACAAAAAAGCAAATTATGATGTTGATAACGATACAAAAGATTTAGATAAACCTTTAGATGAGTATCTCAAACCTTATGGCAAATCTTTTAAAGAGCGATATTTACTTCCTATGGGCGCAGCTATTTGGTCAACACCAAGTGACAAAATGAATGAGTTTCCTACTCGTACTTTTTTACAGTTTTTTAAAAACCATGGTCTTTTAGGTATCAGTACGCAGCACCAATGGCTTACTGTTAGTAATGGCTCAGTCAATTATGTTAATAAAATAAAAGAGCATATTTCAGGCAAAATATTTTTAAATAGTGATGTTATAGAAGTAGTGAGAGAAGAGGACAGAGTTGTACTAATCCATGAAGATGGAACTAACTCTCACTATGATAAAGTTATTTTTGCTATGCATGCACCTGATGCACTAAAAATGCTAACAGATAGCACTAAAAAAGAAAAAGAGATACTTTCTTGTTTCTCTTATAAACAAAACGATGCACTATTGCATAATGATACTAAAGCACTTTATCCAGATAAGAAAATTTATGCAGCTTGGAACTACAAAAACAATGAAGATACAAATGCTGTGACACTATCATACTGGATAAATACACTTCAAAATTTAAAAAGTGATAAAGAGTACTTTGTCTCTTTAAACGAGATAGATACACTTGAAAATGTTATAGAGAGGATTAGCTATGAGCATCCTCAGTTTGATAAAGAAGCAATTCAAGCACAATCTTTAAGAAAAGAGATAAGTGGTGAAAATCATACTTATTTTGTAGGAGCGTATTGGCGCAATGGCTTTCATGAAGATGGTTTGTGGAGTGCAAATGAGATTGCAAAAGAGTTTGAGTGTGAGTTATGAGCCATAGATTTTATGATGGAGAAGTTTTTCACAAGCGATTTAAGGAAGTAGACCATAAGTTTACATATCCATTTTTTTTGCTTGATATAGATGTCTTCAGTCTTGAAACATTGAAGCAAAAACTCTTTTCTTATAACAGCTTGAATCTATTTTCTTTTTTTTCAAAAGATCACTTTGGAAAAAAAGAAGATTTTTTTCTCAATATAAAAGAACTTTTACAAAAATTTGATGTTGCAGCAACAAATAAGATGCGTTTTATTACTTTGCCTCGTATTGCAAATTTTGTTTTTAATCCAATCAGCGCTTTGATTGTTTTTGAAGAAGATAAGCCAACATTTATGATGGTAGAAGTGCATAATTACAATGGTGGTCGTGTTGTATACCCTGTAAAATTAGAGGCAAAAACTGGGACTAAATATATAGGTGAAGCAAACAAAGATATGTATGTATCCCCTTTTTTAAAAAGAGATGGTGTTTATAAATTTGCACTTGATTACTCTTTAGAAAAGATGGGACTGAGTATTTATTTGTATGAAGATGATGAAAAAACAATGATGACAGTTTTTAGTGCAACTTCAAAAGACTTCAGCACAAAAAGTATTTTATCACTTTTTTGTAAGCACACATTTTTAACTTTTTTGGTTGTTACGAGAACTCTTTGGCAAACGCTAAAGCTCAAACTTAAAGGTTTGAAATTTAATACTGTAACCCCAAAAGATCAACGAAGGAGATATTAAGATGAGAGGATTTTGGAATAAACTAGGACATAAATACCTACAAAAAATTGAACTTGGTTCGTTAAATGTTACTTATCCTGATGGAAGTGAGGTTGTATATGGAAACAATGAAGCACCTTTCGTAAAAGTTCATATTCATTCAGCAGACTTTTTTAGAAGATTAGCATTTTATGGGGATATTGGCTTTGCAGAGAGCTATATAGATGGTGATTTTGATACAGAAAATTTAACTGAGCTTATTAAACTTTCACTACTAAACTCAAAACATTTAGGTGTTAAAAGTGAGGATTATAAGGCGAATAGATTTACGAACTTCTTACCAAATTTAAATCGTATAAAGCATCTTTTACGAAAAAATTCTAAAACTCGTTCTAAAAAGAATATTTCAGAGCATTATGACCTTTCAAATGACTTTTTTGAATTGATGCTTGATGAGACGATGATGTACTCTAGTGCTGTTTTTGATTCATATGAAGAGGATCTCTATTCAGCACAAAAAAGAAAGATAGAACGCTTAGCACAAAAACTACGCATCAAACCAGGATCAAAAATTTTGGAGATAGGTTCAGGTTGGGGTTCTGTTGCTGTTCATTTAGCAAAAGATTTAGGATGTGAAGTAACTACTGTTACACTTAGTAATGAGCAAAAAGAGTTTTGTCATAAAAAATTTAAACTTGAAGATGTAGAAGATAAGATTGATATCTTACTTCAAGATTATAGGGATTTGTCAGGTACATATGATGCCATTATCTCCGTGGAAATGTTTGAGGCGGTTGGTGCAGAGTATTTTGATGTATTTTTTAAAAAGTGTGAAAGCCTTTTAACGCCAAGTGGTGTTTTAGCGATGCAAGTCATCACGATACCAGATCAAAGATATGAAGCATATTCAAAAAGCACAGATTTTATTCAAAAGTATATTTTTCCAGGGGGACATCTTCCTAGTGTGAGTAAGATTTTGAGCGTTACAACAAATCATACAAGGTTAAATCTTGTACATATGGAGGAGTTTGCAGAAGACTATGCAAAAACACTTCGTATATGGGATGAAAATTTTAGTGCGAAGATTGAGAAAGTCAAAGAACTCGGATTTGATGAGTACTTTACTCGTATGTGGAAGATGTATCTTAATTACTGTGAAGCAGCATTTATCACAAGAAATATAGGACTAGTACAATTAGTCTTTTCAAGAGACCAAAATACAGATTTAAATAGAGGATTAGTAGCATGATTTTAAAAACAATATATACGCTTTTAGTGATAACTTTTTTAACAGGATGTACAACAATGAAGATTGAAGATTTTACAGGGACTACTCCTACTTTTGTACCTGAAAAGTATTTTAATGGTGAGCTTACAGCCTATGGAATTGTAAAAGATAGAAGTGGAAAAATCATCCGTACATTTAAGGGTGATTTAGTTGGAAGTTGGGATAAAAATGGTGTTGGAACTCTTGATGAGAGTTTTGTTTATAATGATGGAGAAAAACAAAAACGAATTTGGACACTTACTCCTAATGGAAAAAATAGTTATATAGGAATTGCAGGTGACATTGTTGGTGAAGCACAGATGAAAAATAATGGAAATACTGTTGTGATAGATTATACTATGAGAGTTCCTTATGGTGATGGTACTTTAGATATCAATGTGAAAGATTGGTTGCATTTACAAGAAGATGGTGTGATAATTAACCATTCAAAAATGAAAAAATTTGGTTTTGAGGTAGGAGAGTTAGTTATCACTATTATTAAAAAATAGTTAAAATGACAAAAGAGCTATATGAATAATTTTTAGAAACTGATATACTATTTAAATAATAGATTTAATGGAGGCATAGAATGAAAATAGCACTTAATGGAGCAAATGGTTTTGTTGCTTCTCACTTAAAAGAAAAATTTAGAGATTTTGTTGTTATCGAAAGAGATGACAGTGAAGATAAAATAGTAGAAAAATTAAAAGGAGTAGATGCTGTTTTTAACCTTGCCGGAGCTCCAATAATAAAAAGATGGAGTGAGTCTTATAAAAAAGTTTTAGTGCAGAGCAGGGTTGATAGTACCAAAAAAATAGTCAATGCTATCAACAAAAGTGAAGTAAAGCATTTTATCTCTACTTCAGCTATTGGCGCATATCCTGATGGAAAATTTGATGAAAGTTATGAAGGATATGGAGATGACTTTTTAGGCTCACTTGCTAAACAATGGGAAACTGAAGCTAACAAATGCAATAAACCTACTACAATCCTTCGTTTTGGAGTTATTTTAGGAAAAGATGGTGGTGCATTAGTACAAATGCTTTTACCATTTAAGATGGGAATGGGTGGTATTATAGGTGATGGTAAGATGATGACATCTTGGATAGATGTAGATGATTTAGTGAGAATTTATGAGCATGTACTTGAGCAAAAGCTAACAGGTGTTTTCAATGTAACAGCACCAAATCCAGTGAGCAATTACACTTTTACCAAAGCACTTGGCTCACAACTTCATAGACCAACTGTACTTCCTGTTCCTGAGTTTGGGTTAAAGATCATTTTTGGTGAAGGAGCTTCTGTTTTGACTGGGTCTAAAGAGATTTATCCTAAACGATTACTTGAGAGTGGATTCGAATTTAAATATAAAGATATAGACTCTTCATTAGCACATTTATTAGGATAAACAGACAAATAACGACTACTAAAAAAGTAGAAATTTTTATAAACTAAAATAAAAATTGAGGTTTATAATGAAGAATACAACTTATACTAAAAATCCAATAAGATATGAAGGTTAAATAATGTTTGAGTATGCAGTTGTGGGTTCAGGTGTTGGAGGAAGCTCCATTGCCGCTCTTTTAAATGCTAAAGGTCATAGCGTAGCACTTTTTGAAAAAGAACCCTATCTAGGAGGGTGTAGTTCAACATTTATACATAAAGGATACTCTTATAACACGGGCGCAACAACTCTTGCTGGATATGAAGATGGATTTATAGTTAAGGAAATTTTTGATGAGATAGGATTTAAGCCAAATCTGATTGTAACTGACCCATCAATAGTTATAATACAAAATGGGAAAACAACTCCTCGCTATAAAGATTTTGAACAGTTTTTAAAAGTTTTACAAGAAAATTATCCTCACGATAAAAATAGAGATTTTTGGCAGCTTATTTACGATATAAATGTAAATTTCTACAAGATGAATGGACACTACTATTCAAATAAAAATTTATTTTCTAAAGTAAAATCTTTACTAAGCTTTGCTTCACTGTTTATAAAATTTCAAAAGTATGTAAGAGCAAATGCTTTTGATTTTATAAATGATTTTTTTGATGGGATAGACGAAGAGTATTTGCAGTTTTTGGAATCTCAGATTTTGATAGTTGCTCAAGCATCTACTAAAGAAATAAACTTTTTTACAGCCGCTCTTTCTCTTGGCTACACATTTAATGAAAATAACTATGCAATAGGTGGACTTGGTGCAGTTTTTGAAGGTTTAACAAAAAATATACAACATCTTTATAAAAAGAGTGAGATAAAGGAGATTAAAAGATTTCCAACCCATTTTGAACTCTATACAAATAAAAGTACTTTTAAAACTAAAAAACTCATTTTAAATGCAACTATTTATGATAGTGCAGAACTTTTTAAAGATACTAGGGTAAAACAATATTATAAAAAGTATGAAAAACTCAATAACTATCAAAGCTCTTTTATGCTTTATATGACTATTAAAAGTAAGAAAAAATTTGAGCATCACTATCAAATTATTAAAGAAGAACTATTTCCAAATTCTTTGTCAAAAGCTATTTTTGTCTCTTTTTCTGATGAAAATGATGATTTACTAGCCCCAAAAGGTTATTATAGTATTACAGTTTCTTTGCATACTGACCTAAGATTTTGGAAAGATAAAATAAATTATAAAGCACAAAAAAAGGAGTTGCAAGATATACTTAAAGATACTGTTTTGACAAGTTTAGGTATACATATGAGCGAGGTAGTTGATTGTTTTGGGGCAACTCCTAGAACATTTAAACGATATATTAATAGAGATCAACTTGGAGGGAATGCTATCACTATGAAAAACTTTCTTCCATTTTTACCATCAAACAATTCACCTATAAAAGGGCTTTACAGTGTTGGAGATAGTGTCTATGCTGCACAAGGTTGGCCTGGAGTTATGCTAGGCGTCAAAAACTTAAAAAGGTTATTGCATGTATAATATCGCTTTACATGTAAAGACTAGGGATTGGGTATATATACTTATAATTGGTATTTTCTTTGGTATGTTTATGTCCTCATTGGGATTTATTATCTTAGAGTATCCTTTGTTTGATGGGGCTGTTTTTGGAATTATTTTAGGCTTTTGTATAACTCTGTTTTCTTTAGTTTTTATCTCTTATATAAACAAAAATATATTGCCAAAACTGAAAGAAGTTTATTGGTTACCAATTTCTATAGTATTCTCTTTTTTGTCTGGTTTTTTAGGAACGCTTATAGGTGTTTATATTGCAGAGCTTTTTTCACTCAAACTTATCCCCGCATTTTACAATAAAATAATTATGATTTCTATTTTGATTGGTATTTTGACTTATATAGTCGGCGCTTTGCTGTATAGATTTGTAAAAATGAGAAACCAAAAAGATGTAGTAGACAATGAGTTCGTACAAAGTCGTCTTCGTTCACTTGAAACGCAACTCAATCCTCATTTTTTATTTAATGCTTTAAACTCAATCGCAGAACTTATTCATCATGATAAAGATAAAGCAGAAATGGCACTTTTAAAAGTTTCAACATTTTTAAGGAGTACTATGGATGAGAAGGCTTTGCTACCACTCAAAGATGAAATCAAAAATGTTAAAGATTATATAGAACTTGAAAATATTCGCTTTTCTGGGAAAATTCATTTAAAGATTCACCAAGATATTCCAAGATGGAGTGTTCCTAAGTTTTCTATACAATTAGTTGTTGAAAATGCTATAAAACATGGTTTTATAAACAGTAAAGATTTGTTAAAGATAGAGCTTAGTTTTGATGAAAAAAACAGAGTAATTCAGATCAAGAATGATGGTAAATCTATGAAAAAAAAGAAGTTTGGAGTAGGACTTAGCAATCTAAAGCAAAGACTAGAAATTTTATGTAAAGGTTCTTTACATGTAAAGGATTTAGAAACACCGACTTTTGATATATACTTAGGAGAATGTTGTGAAAATATTAATAGTAGATGATGAAGAATTAGCAAGAGCAAGACTTAAACGAATGCTAACTACTTTAGAAATGAATGAAATAGATGAAGCATCTAATGCAAATGAAACTGTAGAGTTAGTTAAAAAATCAAAATATGACCTAGTATTTTTAGATATTAATATGCCTGAAACTAGTGGTTTAGAACTTGGTTATGAGTTAAAGTATTTAGATGAAAATATTTCTATCATATTTCAAACCGCATATGAAGAACATGCTTTAAAAGCTTTTAATATTGGAGCTGTAGACTATCTTGTAAAACCATATAGTTTAGAACAAGTAAGAGAAGCCATAGCAAGAGTACAAAAAATAGTCGAAGAGCAGAGAAAGAGTGAAGATTTAAGGATACTTAGTAAAACTGGAGAGAGTTATTTTTTACTTAAACCAGAAGATATTTTTTATGTTAAAGCAGATCTTTCAGAAGTTATGATACGAAGTGAAAAAGGCTTTTCATACTATGCACAAAAGATTTCAGATTTACAAGAGAAGTTAAAGCTATACAACTTTGTACGAGTTCACCGCTCTTATCTTGTAAATATCAATGAGATTAAAGAAATACAAACAATAGAACAGAGTAAACTTCGTTTTTCATTTAAAAATTGCTCTGACATCGTAGAGTCTAGTAAAGACGGAGCAAAGCTTTTTCGTGATAAGTTTAGTGGCTAATATAGGATACTAACAAAAAAGCTTCGTTATATTTTCAACAGGCTCTAATTGTTGTACTTCTTTAATAAATATACCTTTGGTTAAAAGCGAGTTTTTTAGTCCTTCACCAATTTTTTTTGATATCCAATAATGTACATGATGCTCTTTTAAAAAAGTTGGGAGTATTTCTGATGGTTTTATATCTTTACATGTAAGAGGGTTTTGTATATAGTTTATACTTAATATTTTTTTATTTTTTAAATGGATGAGTGCTATAAATTGTCCTGAATTACTAAGAGATGAAAAGTCACCTTTATTTTCTACACTCATAGCAACTATAAATTTATCTTTATTGTCTACTATGATGAGCTCAAAGCCTGATATGAGTGCTGTGGCTATTTTTTTTCTGGCATTTTTTATAATTCGAGAGAGTGTCGGTCTTGATATATTCATTTTTTTTGCAGCATCCTCTTGATATAAACCCTGATAATCCATTAAAAAAACTGCTTCCATTTCATCACTATTAAGTTCTATAAGACCTGCTTGTTTATCTGTAGTTGGTGCAAATTTTTTAAAATGAGGTTTAAATGAACACTCTCTTTGAATTTTATTTCTTCCCATATTTTTCTCCATATATTTTTATAATGATAGCAAAATTTAATTTAATTTTTATTGACATATGTTCAAAAAAAGTGTATTCTTATAAAAAAAATTACAAAAAGTAATAATTAAGGAGAGTGTGTATGGAAGACAAACAAGTATGTGAGAAAAATAGGTTAAAATTTTTCCCTATTATGATGTATGCTATTGTAATGGGGATGAGTGGACTTACGATAATGTATCAAAAAGCAGCTCAGTGGTTAGCTTTTCCTCAAGCAATAGGAACTTCGTTAATGTATATAACAACAATGATATTTTTTATTGTTAGTTTTGTATATGTTACAAAATATTTCAAGTATTCAATGGCTATTAAAAAAGAATTTTCTCATCCCGTTAGAATTAATTTTTTTGCTGCAATATCAATATCAATGTTGATGCTTGCAATCATATATAAAGAGCATTATCCTAGTATATCTGCTTTCTTTTGGTATCCAGGGGCAAGTTTACATTTTTACTTAACAATGCATACTATTGCTTTTTGGATTAACCATAATCAAGAGTTAGACCACTCTAATCCTGCTTGGTTTATCCCTATTGTAGGAAATGTTTTAGTTCCTGTTGCTGGTGTTGGCTTTGCTAGTCATGGCTTATTGATGTATTTTTTCAGTGTTGGAATTTTCTTTTGGATTATCGTTTTCGCTATTTTACTTAATAGGATTATTTTTCATAATCAATTAGCTGCAAAGTTTATGCCTACTATGTTTATACTTATAGCTCCTCCTGCTGTTGGATTTATTGCATATTTTAAGATGTATGGTGTTATAGATTTATTTGCTATGATGATGTTTAATTTAGCTCTTTTCTTTACTCTTTTGGTTGCATTTATGTATAAAAACTTTTGGAAAATAAAGTTTTTTATATCTTGGTGGGCATTTGTTTTCCCACTAGCAGCTATGGCAATTTCTGCAATGCTAATGTACCATAGTACAAATGATTTTATGCTTCTATTACTCTCATATATTATGGTAACAGTTACAACGATGGTTATATTAATAGTAGCTTATCAAACTGCTATTCATATGAAAAAAGCAGAGATTTGTATACAGGAGTAACTAGATGAAGCAGTTTATATGGCTTTTTATTGGAATATCTTTTTTACTGTTAATTGGTAGCAGTATATATAAGCAAATTCAAAAAGAAAGCACATCAGCACGAGCTCTAAGAATAGAGTGTCAAAAAAAACTAATAGCCTTTGAGCGAGTGTATATCCAAGATAGTATAAAAACTGCACAAAAAAATATTGAAGAGGGCAATTATATATTGTCTTCTTCTATTAAAAAAGCGGTATATGCAAAATCTAAATTATTTGATTTTGTTCATTTAACTGATATGGATAAAGTTACTATTAACACTTTAGCTAGTTATATAAAACAAAAGAAGACAAGTGATAAAAAATTAAAAATTTCATATTACATATACGAAAATGATGTAGAAGATCCAGGTAAAAAAACACAAAAGAGTAAACTTTATGCTGGATATGTTGTGTATAAATTTAGCAACAGTAAAGATGTGCTTCTTTATCAAGTTCAAATTGATTTTATGGATAAAAAAGGGATTGACTTACCTAAAAGTATTGCTTGCGCAATTAAGTCATTTATGACATTATAAAAGGAAATTAAGTGAAAAAAACAATGTTTATGGATAAATATCCAGTGTATACATTAAGGTTAGAAAAAAAAGAAGTTACATATAAAAATGTACCAGAAATAGTTGCATATTTTAAACAAAAAATAGAAAATCATAAAATTGCAAAATTTATTGCAGTATTTGATCATTATACTCATACTGCTGCATTAAATGGACCGATACTTGAAGGTTTAAAGGATGCTCAAAATGTAATTTTTTGTTTTGGAGCAGCAATACCAAACACAAAAATACTAGCAGCTCGTCCAAGAAGTATTGGTATTTGTGAATTTGATGATTATTTTGTTGTGGAGTTTATCGAAGCACCAAAAGAAGAACTTCATGCACTTATGGAAACATGGTCTAAGGGTTTAGCCTTATAAAATGCTAAGGTGATGAGAGTTCATCACCTTATTCTTTTAAGCACCTATATTACGAAATTCAGCACTTTCTAGCCAAGCTGTTGGTTGCTCGACATACTCTAAAATATTTTCTAATAACTCTTTATGTTTTAACTCTTCTTCTGCAATTTTAAGAAAAATTTCCTTATGCTGAAGATTTGTCATTTCATTTGCCTTATCTAAATATTGTTGATAAGCTTTATCTTCAGTTTTGATTGCTCTTCTATAAAAATCAATTTGTTGATCCTCAAAATTATAAGCAACAGCGTCTTTACTCATTTCAGAAAAAATATCTTTTGCTTCTTTGAAAACTTCCATTGTCGGAACGGTTACAGTATCTGCATTTTTTGCGAGTTTTTCAAATATTTTGTAATGTTTCACTTCTTCATAAGCAAGCATGTTGAAAATCTTACTGAGACCTTCGTGATTTGCTTCTTGTGCTAATTTTTTATAAAAAATTTCACCTTCTTTTTCAATTTGCATTGCGTATTCATAAGCATTCATAATATATCCTTTTATTGATAGTGATTTATCATATCATCAAATATACAATATAGCAATTATCTTTTCTGTTAAAATTAATATATTATTAATATGTTACTTTTTTACATACTCTTTGAATTTATTATTTTGATATAATACAGCATAAATATAATAGTAGGAAATAAATAATGAAATTACTTTTAATTGGTGCTGGCAATATGGGCGGAGCGATGCTTCAAGGTTTACATGTATATGATACAACAGTAGTAGAAATGAATGAGACAAGAGCACATGAGCTTAGAGGGATTTTCCCGGATATAAAAGTCGTAAATTCTATACCAAATCTTGATGGTTTTATAGTGATATTAGCGATAAAACCGCAGTCTCTAAACTCTTTACATGTAGAGGGTTGTGCAAAAGGAGTTATCTCTATTTTAGCTGGAGTTACGCTAGAAAAAATAAAATCAAAAATAGACTCTAAAAGCTATGTTAGAGCAATGCCAAATATGGCAGCACTTGTAAGAAAATCAGCAACATCGCTTTGTGGAGATGAGGAATTAAAAGAGGTATCTATAGAAGTTTTAAACTCAATAGGTAAATGTTTTTGGCTCAATAGTGAAAACGAATTAGACATTGCAACAGGACTTGCAGGGAGTGCTCCTGCTTGGATAGCACTTGTTGCTGAAGCTTTGAGTGATGGAGCAGTAAACCTTGGTCTTAAAAGAGAAATAACATACAAGTATATAGCGCAACTTTTTGAAGGAGTAGGAGAGGTGCTGCAAAATGAGCATCCTGCAATCTTGAAAGATAAAGTAACATCTCCTGCAGGCACAACAATAGCAGGAATAACAAAATTAGAAGAGGGTGGTGTAAGAGATAGTTTTATAAAAGCTATGGAAGCATCCTATTTAAGGACTAAAAAGCTTTAAGAAAAGAGTTTACATGTACAAGTTTTTGATTATAATAATATTCCCTCTTTTTGTTTTTGCAAAAAGTGCAGTTTTGAGCAATATCCTTGATGGTGATAGTGCAGTTTTTAAAGATGGTGATAAAAATATAATTTGCCATCTTGGAGATTTAGATGCTTTAGAAATGAGAATAAATAAAAAACTAGAAGAAGAGATGAAGAAGTGTAGTTTTTCTAAAGAAAACTTCATAACAGCAGGGCAAGAGTCTTTCAATCATGCACAAAAATTGCTCAAGATTGGTACAACATACGAATATACAGTAACAAGAGTGTTGCCCAACAAAAATCTTGTATGTTCTTTAAAAATTCCAAAAGGTTTACATGTAGAAATACATCCCTATTTTGATCAGTTGATGGTTTCTCGTGGATTTGCTTTGCCATATGTAATATACTCTTCAAAAGAAGATAAAAACACTCTTTTAAAAATAGCGAAAGGGGCAAAAGTACAAGAAAAAGGTCTTTGGAAAACTCATCCTAATTTGATGCAGTGTTTGGTAGAACATAGATATTCTCTTAGAAGTTTAAGATAATTTTTTTTGTCAGCCTAAAGAAAAGAGTTAAGTTTAATCATCTTTGTATAAAAATTTAAAAGGGATTCTTACTATTTTTGGTTTGTATCCAGTAAAGCCACCCCATAAGGCAACCAAAAGAAGTTGCAGCCATAAAGGTGCTCCTAATAAAGCAGAACCATAAAAGATCAAGAGGCTAACTCCAACTATAATCGCAAAATCAATAATAGTATCTACTGTTTTTGTTGCTTTATTTTTAGACATGCAAAACCTTTTTATTTTACAATAACCAAAAAAAGATTAAATCTCAATAATTGTTCGATTTCTTCCTCCATTTTTTGCTTTGTATAGAGCAGTATCTGCTCTTTTTATGATTATTTCACTATTGTCACCCTTATTTAACATAGATAAACCAATGCTACATGTAAGAGTGTTTATGCCTTCAAAATTATGAGTGAAAATAGCTTTTCGTATTTTTTCTGCTAGTTTATATCCATCATTGACATCTGTTTGAGGAAGCATAAGTATAAATTCTTCTCCCCCCCATCTTGCAAAAACATCATTTTTCCTTATATTGTTTGATATAATCGATGCAAATGTTTTTAAACTTAAATCTCCTATATCATGGCCATATGTATCATTTATTTCTTTAAAATGGTCAATGTCTATAAACAAAATAGTTAAAGGATTAATATATCGAATGCTTCTAGAAAATTCTACTTCATAGAGCGAATTAAATTTTTGTCTAGAAAATACTTGTGTCAATGCATCGATATTAGCTCTTTTTTTAAATTTTTCTGTTCTTTGTTGTAGTTTTGTTATATCTGAGAGGATTATTACATATAAATCTTCATTTTCTTCTAGTTTATCAATTTTTATACTGAGTATGTGAAGCTCACCATCTTTGTTTTTCATTTGTACGATTCTTTTGGATTTTTCAGTTTTTTTCAGTTTTTTTATAAATTTATTTGCATCTTCATTTAAATTAATATCGATAAAATTATCACCTTTTATAAATGCATCGCTTATACAGTTATGATGTTTTGTAAATTGTTTAAAGTTTTTCATGCCAAAAAAATTCAAAAATGATTTGCTTACAGCATGAACTTTTGTATTAGATTTTAATATGATAATTTCATCTAATGTATCTAATACTTTTTGAAATTGGTTTGATTGTTGTTTGTTTTTTTCTACAGATAATTTAACAAGTATAATTACTAAAAGAATAATTATGAATGAAGTAAAACCTATTGTCCAAAATAGTTTATTTGTACGTTCAAGATAAGTTTCTAACGGTATTAGTATTTTTATAAATGCACTAGTTTCTCCAATTTTATGGTAAAAACCTTGTGCATAGCCATATTTTTCAATAAGAATTTTTGGTGCATTTTGTGGTTTTCCATGGCATGTTAAACAACGCTCTTTGATTTTTTCAACTGGTTGTGCAAAATAGAGATACTTTCCTTTTTTTGTATCAATAATTTTTTTATATGAGGCAAGTGTGCCTTTGTTAAAGTCATTGAGGAGCTTGCTTTCTTCCCCAAACGGTTGATTATTAATATTTTTTGGGTTCTTTGCTACATACGATATATCGATCGTAGGTAAGTTTTTATTTGCTCTAAGTTCATTATAATATGTATTTATTTGCTTTGTTGCATAAGTACAAGAGTATAGTTCTGGTGAAATTTTTTTTTCGTTTAGATTAACATTTTTATAAAGTGTACGGAGTTTTGCTATGGATTTTTCATTATAAAACATTTTTGTGGCTTTTATGTTTCGCAGTAGGTCTTCTGCTTCAAGTTGTGCTTGTAAAATTGCACTTTCTTGAGATTTTTCATAGTAAAAAAATAGTACAATGCTATACATAAAGAGAGCTGAGAAAGCAAAAGTAAAAAAACTATTAATTTTCAAGACATACCCCAATAAAAGATTAAGAAAGTTGATTGTGATGATAAGTAACATTCTATAATTTTCAATGTTAAAGAGACTTTAAAGAGGAAAAATGCAAATAGTAGAAGATGAATTTTCGAGTAAAAATGAGATAAAAAAATCATCATTTATATCGTATATTGTGCCTATTGATAGATTTGATGCTTTACATGTAAGGCTAAAAGAAGAAAATCCAAAAGCAAGGCATATAGTTTGGGCAAAGAGATATTTAAATGAGTTTGAACAAATAGTCGAAAACTCTAGTGATGATGGCGAGCCAAAAGGAACTTCAGGACCTCCTGTTTTAAATGTCATGAGGGGAGCTGAACTTATAGAGTGTGGTATCTTAATAGTTCGTTATTTTGGCGGCACTAAACTCGGAACTGGTGGACTTGTTAGAGCTTATGGTGGTGGCGCTAAAGCAGTAATTGATGCTGCCGAAGTTTTGCCCTATGTAAAAAGAGAGTTAATGAAATTTTCAACTATATACTCTTTAGTACCTAGGTTTGAGCACTTTATAGAGAAAGAAGATTTGATTATAAAGAGTAGAAATTATGAAGCTGATAGTATAGTTTGGGTTTTATATTTAAGTAATAAAGAGAAAAATAGCTTTTTAGAATTTTCCTCTTTATATGAGAGAGATGGGTTTAAAGTTCTATAGCTTCTATATCTATAGTTATCATAACTTCATCTCCAACAGTTAATCCACCGCCTTCAAGTAACTTATTCCAAGTAAGCCCAAAATCTTTTCGATTTAATGTACCTTCAAGAGTAAATCCTAGTCTTTGATTGCCTTGCAAGTCTTTGATTGTACCGTGGATTATAGATTTTAATTTTATATCTTTAGTTACACCATGCATGGTTATTTTCCCACTGACACTATCTTTTGTAGCTGAAGTCATTTCAAAAGATATTTTTGGATATTGTGCTATATCAAAAAAATCTGGACTACGCAGATGAGCATCTCTTTTTTCTATACCAGTATCTATAGATGATACATCTATGGAGGCAAGTATTGTTGTAAATGTGTTTGTTTTCTCATCAAACTTAAGTTCAGCATCATAACTTTTAAAAGTTCCTTTGACATTTGATATCATAAGGTGTTTGATTGAAAATCCAACAGTAGAATGGTTTGCATCTATGATATATTCATTCGCTTGAGAAAATTGAAAACTCATAAACAAAACTAAACAGTATTTAAAAATATTTTTCATTACTATACTCCTTAAAAAATTATGTTTGATTATAGTGATAAAATAATAATATTTTAATTAAAAATAAAAATTAGAATAGCTTTTGAATGAGTTCCCACGATGCAACGCTACAAATACCAGCTAATAAGCCAGCTAATAAATCATCCCCGATTACTCCTAGTCCACCTTTTACATCTCTATCAATTCTACCAATGATAGAAGGTTTCCATATATCAAAAATACGAAAATAGACAAAACAAAGTCCTATTAAAATCCAATTGTCTGTTGCATTTGCAACAACAAAAGCAAGCCAAAGTCCAACTACTTCATCAATCACTATGCTTTTATCATCGTGTGTATTTGTCTGTTTTTCATAGAGATTTATCTCTCGTACACCAATTATACTTATGAGTATAGTTAGAAGAAAAAGTGTATTTATTGGGAAATAGTGCAAAAGTAAAGCTCCTACAAAAGCAGCGGCTATACTTCCAGCAGTCCCAGGAGCCCATGGGGAAAGTCCACTATAAAAAAATGTTAAAAATAGTTTTCTCATTCATTATTTCCTATGTAAGTGATGTAGTTTGATGTAGATTCATAAGTTCTAGATAAAAATCTTTTTCACTGTGAGATTCTAAAAGTCCAGA
>Ga0193951_1000048_pt1 | contig 47367 bp, 56 predicted proteins | sample BB_2_MG_FD_140370 | JGI IMG/M metagenome (GOLD analysis project Ga0193951, IMG submission 140370) | Microbial mat bacterial communities from the Broadkill River, Lewes, Delaware, United States - BB_2_MG | ecosystem: Environmental > Aquatic > Freshwater > River > Microbial mats | place: USA...
AAAAGAAGTAAAATTATGTTCTAGGAATAAAAACTTCACCTTCTCCATCAATTACAATTTCACCTTTTACACTACATACCGTTCTTAAAAAAACTCTTCTTCTTTCTAAATCAATACTTTGTACAATAACCTTTGCAGTTACAGTATCATTAATATAAACTGGTTTCAAAAATTTTAAAGTTTGAGATACCCAAACACAACCAATACCAGGTAATTTTGTTCCAAATAATCCAGAAAAAAATGAAACTGAAATCATACCATGAGCAATTCTTCTTTCCCATCTTGAGTTGGCAGCATATTCATCATTTACATGAACAGGATTATGATCACCTGACATTCCTGCAAAAGTTTTAACATCAGCATCTGTTATTGTTTGAGAATAACTAGCTTCCATTCCTTCTTTAATATCTTCTATTGCTATGCTATCAATTATTAGTTTATTTGACATATTATTTCTCCTAAGATTTAAAATTAAATTAGTATATTTTTATAAAATGACAATTTTATGGCAAGAAATAAGAAACTAAACAAATTTTATCTTATGACTATATGCAACAAATTTTTTTATTAGATATGCAAAAAATCCTTCTACAAAATACTTATTATAAACAAGGCCAATGGCATAATTTCCACCTAAAGAAATTAAAACTCCATTTGATTTTACGGTAAATTCTTCTGTATATTTATATAATAATTCATTACGAATATAAGTTGAAACGTATTTTCCTGATTGAATTGCTAACTGTGCAGTTGGTGCTATATATTTATTATTTGATATTACTTCCGCAGCATCTCCTATCACAAAAATATCTCTTTCACCTTTTAATTGTAAATTACCATTTACAATATATTGATTTAATTTATTAATTTCATAGTCTTTACTTGATTTAATATTAACAGCTTTGATTCCACCTGTAAAAATAAAATAGTCATAATCAATAATAGTCTCATTTGCTAAATAAATTTTATTTTCATCTACATCTTTAATAAATGAACCTAAATATGTTTTTATATTTAATTCTTCTAATCTATTTTTACAGGCATCAACTAACCTATCATCCATATTTGGTAAAACAGTTTTCATCCCATCTACAATAATAATATTTATTGCAAAACTATTATTTTGTATTTTTGGAAATTTATCTTTTATTAATGCTGCCATTTGAGCTGCAACTTCAACACCTGAAAGACCAGCTCCACCAATTACAATATTAAAATTTTTAGCACTATTATTCTTATAAGCTTTTTTATTTATAAGAGAATTAAATGTTTCAAGAACTTTACTTGCACTTTGAATAGTTTTAATACCAACTGAGTATTTTTTTATATTTGGAACTTGAATAGGAAAATTAGTAAGAGAACCTGTGGCTATTATCAAATAATCATAAGAGTATTTAGTATCAGTAGCTGTTGTAATTTCTTTTAAATCTGAATCAAAAAATTCAACTTTTTCCTTTTTAAATTTAATATTTTTATTTAAACTATTTATATATTTATTTATATCAATAGTAACATCAGAAATATCGTATGTTGTTGATACAAAGCCATAAGATTCAACTTGCATATAGTGATAATCATTTTTATCAAATAATATAACTTCAATATCTTTATATTTAGAAAACTTCTTAACTGCATAAAGCCCAGCGTAACTAGCACCGATAATAATCACTTTTTTCATTTTAAACCTTAATAATGTAGTTTTTAAATTCTAATTAAAAATAATGATAAAAATATGTCAGGGTATAAAATTAGATGAAAATTGCACTTTCTAAGAAAAAATATCATATCAATATCATTTTTTATAGTTAGAATTGAAACATAACAAATCTAAGGAGAGAATGATCATGTTAAAAACAACAACAAAATTACTTGTTAGTGCGGCGTTAATCGCTGGTATAGCTACGTCTGCTAATGCAGAAAAAACTTTCAAGTGGAAGTTAGCAACAACTTGGGGGTCAACATTAACACCATTTATTGATGCACCAACTAATATGGCTAAATTAACAGAAGAAATGTCTAATGGAAGATTACAAATCAGAATTGATGCTGCAAATAAGCATAAAGCTGCTCTTGGTATTTTAGATATGGTAAAAGGTGGTCAATATGATATGGGTCACTCAGCATCATATTACTGGAAAGGTAAAGATATTGATACTTTACCATTTACAACTATGCCATTTGGTATGACTGCACCTGAGCAATATGCATGGTTCTACTACGGTGGTGGTATGGAACTTATGAAAAAAGCATATGCAAAGCATAAAGTACTATCATTCCCTGGTGGAAATACTGGAAACCAAATGGGTGGATGGTTTAGAAAAGAAATTAATTCTGTTGAAGACTTAAAAGGTCTAAAAATGAGAATTCCAGGTTTTGCTGGAGAAGTTATGGCAAAATTAGGATTAACAGTTACAAATATTGCTCCAGGTGAATTATATACTTCACTTGAAAGAGGAACTATTGACGCTCTTGAATGGGTTGGGCCTGGAATGGATATCAAAATGGGATTCCATAAAATAGCACCTTACTATTATACAGGATGGCATGAACCAGCAACTGAATTACAATTCTTAGTAAATGAAAAATCTTATAATAAGTTACCAAAAGATTTACAACAAATCTTATTAACTGCAATGAGAGTAAGTGCTTATGATATGTATATTCAAAACTATGATATGAGTGCAACTGCTTGGTCAACTATGGAAAAAGAGTTCCCAAATATCAAAGTTAAAACTTTCCCTAAAGAAGTTATGGATGCTATGAAAAAAGCAAATGATGAGTTATTAGTTGAAAAATCTGCTGGTAATCCATTATTAAAAGAAGTTTTAGATTCACAAAAAGCTTACCAAAAGAAAGCTAGAAAATGGACTGAAATGTCTGATTACTTATACTTAAAAGACAACTTATAGTATTAATTTATAACCCTTTTTAAGGGTTATAATACTTATTAAACTGATATAATAAGTTTACTAAATATACGATTTCTACTATATTTACTTAACTTATTGTTAATTTCAAAAAGGATTATTATGCTGTTAAAACTTGAGCGTGGTTTTGATAAATTTGCCAATATTATTGGTTATTTTACTGCCATAGTTATGGTACTTATGATATTAAATGTATCATATGATGTAGTTATGAGATATTTCTTTAGATCAGGAAGTATCGCAATGCAAGAAATGGAGTGGCATCTTTTTTCTGTAATTATTTTACTTGGTATCTCTTTTACGTTAAAAGAAGATGGTCACGTAAGAGTTGATTTAATCTATGATAGATTAACTGATAAAAAGAAAGCTATGATTAATATGGTTGGAGTAGTTTTATTTATTCTCCCTGTTGCACTTTTAATTACAGTTGAAGCAATTCCTTATGTTATGGAATCTTTTAATTCAGCTGAGCAAAGTGGTGATCCAGGTGGGCTTACAAATAGATGGATTGTCAAATCTTTAATTCCACTGTCATTTTTTTTACTTATTATTACATCTATTGGGTTCTTTATTAAAAATCTAAATGTATATAAAGGAAACCATCCATCGGAGGACTACAATCTAAAAGGTGAGATTGAAAATTTAAAAAATGAATTAAACGAGCATAAACATCATATAGTAGATATTGATGAAAAAGGAGACAATAAATGATTGGTATATTAATGTTTTTTGCTGCATTATTTATGCTACTTTTTGGTTTTCCTGTAGCATTTACTTTTGCAGCTGTTTCACTACTATTTGGGATAATTGCAGGTATTGTTGAAATTGGTTTTGATGATGGGTTTATGAGTATTTTAGAAGGTGTAGAAGAAGGTCTTTCTATGTTTGACTTTATGCCTTATAGAATTATGTCTATTATGCAAAATACTATTTTAATGGCTGTTCCTATGTTTATTTTTATGGGTATTATTTTACAAAAAACAGGACTTGCTGAAAAACTACTTGAATCAATGGGATTCTTATTTGGTGAAATTAGAGGTGGAGTTGCTATTTCAACAGTATTAGTTGGTACATTACTTGCAGCTTCAACTGGAGTTGTTGGTGCATCTGTTGTTGCAATGGGTGTTATCTCACTTCCTGTTATGATGAAATATAAATATAATCTTCCTTTAGCAACTGGTACAATTTGTGCTTCTGGAACATTAGGACAAATTATACCTCCATCAATTGTACTAATCATTTTAGGAGATGTATTTCAAGTTCCTGTAGGTGACTTATTTCAAGCTGCTATTTGGCCAGGTCTTGCACTAGTTGGAGCATATATTTTATATATCTTAATTGTTTCATTTTTCAATAAAGATATGGCTCCTGCAATTCCAAAAGATGCATCAAGAGGTTCTAAGAAAAAACAAGTAATGGTTGCATTAATGGCAATTATTCCATCATTAACTCTTATTATCTTAGTTTTAGGTTCTATTTTTGCAGGTGTCGCAACACCAACAGAATCTTCAGCAGTTGGATGTATTGGTGCAGTTTTATTAGCTATTTTATACAGAAGTTTTTCAATTAATATGGTAAAAGAAGCGGCTTTTGAATCAGTAAAAATTACTTCTATGGTATTTGGTATTCTAATTGGTGCAACTGCATTTTCAATGGTATTTACATATACAGGTGGAGATGAAATCGTTGAACACTTTATGATGAATTTACCAGGTGATGAGAAATTTGCATTTATCTTATTTACAATGTTAGCAATTTTTGTATTAGGATTCTTTATTGATTTCGTTGAAATTTCATATATTATCGTTCCTATTTTAGTACCAATTGCAGATGCATTAGGAATAAGTCCAGTTTGGTTTGCAATATTAATTGCAATGAATTTACAAACATCATTCTTAACTCCACCATTTGGATTCTCACTATTTTATCTAAAAGGTGTTGTACCTCCAAGTGTTAGAACTGTTGATATTTATAAAGGGGTTTTACCTTTTATTTTTATCCAAGTTACAGTTTTATTAATGCTAGTATTCTACCCAGAATTCTTTGGGATAGCTGCTGGACAATAACAAGTAAAAGGCTTTTGCCTTTTACTAATTTACAAAGAAGTAAACAATGAAAAATAAAAGTTTTTTCAATCTTATTGCAAATATAATATTTAAAATAAAAGATAAAATGTACTCTTTTATTTATGATCCTCAACAAAGAATATACACAGTTCCTCGCCTTGAATAACAGATATTTTTTTCATTAATCAAAAAAATATTAAAAGGATAAAAATGTTAGAAGGAAAATATCAAGATTTTTATAATCAAATTATAAATAAAATCTCAAAAGAAAAAATATTCACAGACAAGCTTCATACTTTAGCTTATGGTACAGATGCATCATTTTATAGACTTATTCCAAAAATAGTAATCAAAACAGACAATGCTCAAGAAGTACAAGATATTATAGAATTATCAAACTCGATGAATTTAAGTATCACATTTAGAGCAGGGGGAACTTCACTTTCAGGTCAAGCAATAAGTGACAGTATTTTAATTATTACTTCAAGAAATTTTTCTAACTTCAAAATTGCAGAAGATGTTAGTTATATTTCATTACAACCTGCACTTACTGGGGCTCAAGTAAATGGATTACTTGCAAGGTATTCTAAAAAGATAGGTCCAGATCCAGCTAGTATAAATGCTGCTATGATTGGAGGAATTGCTGCTAATAATGCATCTGGAATGTGTTGTGGAATTTCACAAAATTCATATAAAACATTAAAATCAATGAAATTAATCTTTAGCGATGGTACAAAGCTTGATACGGCTTGTGAAGAGAGTAAAAAATCATTTAGAAATACACACAAAGAATTTTTAAAAGAGTTAAAAAGCTTTTCAGATGAAACTAAAAACAATGAAGAATTAAGAGCAAAGATTCAAAGAAAATTTAAAATCAAAAATACATGTGGTTACTCTTTAAATTCACTAATTGATTTTGAAGATGAGTTTGAAATACTAGAACACTTAATCATAGGAAGTGAAGGAACATTAGCCTTTATAGAAGAGATTACATACTATACAGTTGAAGACTTAAAAGATAAAGCTAGTTCACTTATATATTTTAAAGATATAAAAGAGGCTTGTTCTGCTGTTACAAAATTAAAACTAGCAAAAGAAGCAAATACTATAAATGTAGAAGCCGTTGAACTTATGGATAGGGCAGGTCTTGCTAGTATTGAAAATGACCCAGCGATGCCAAGCTTTATAAAAGACTTTGATGAAAATGTAACTGCACTTTTAATTGAAACAAGAGCTGTTAGTGATGAAAAACTTGATATTCAAACAGCACAAATCGAAGAGTTATTAAAAGAGTTTTCAGTTGTAAGAGATATCTATTTTACAAAAGATGTAGCAGAATATACACTTTATTGGAAAATTAGAAAAGGTTTATTTCCAGCAGTTGGGGCAGTAAGAGAGACTGGAACTACTGTAATAATTGAAGATGTAGCTTATCCAATAGAGTGTTTAGCTGAAGCTACTTTAGAATTACAAGATTTATTTAAAAAGCATGGTTACCATGAGGCTTTAATTTTTGGTCATGCTCTTGAGGGAAATTTTCACTTTGTATTTACTCAAGATTTCTCTATCAAAAAAGAAGTAGAAAGATATGATGCCTTTATGAATGATGTTGTTCATTCTGTTGCAGTTAAATATCAAGGAAGTCTAAAAGCAGAACATGGAACGGGTAGAAATATGGCTGCATTTATTGAAGTTGAATGGGGTAATGATGCTTATGTTATGATGAAAAAAATCAAAAATTTATTTGACCCAAAAGGATTATTAAATCCAGGTGTAATTATAAATGATGATAATGAAGCGCATTTAAAAAATCTAAAAACACTTCCAGCAACAAATGAAATAGTAGATAAATGTATTGAATGTGGGTTTTGTGAGCCAACTTGTCCATCAAATGAATTATCTTTAACTCCAAGACAAAGAATAGTTGTAAATAGAGAAATTTCAAGATTAGAATCTATTGGTGAAAATGAAGAAGCAAAAGAATATAAAGATTTATACCAATATGATGGAATAGAGACTTGTGCAACATGTAGCTTATGTTCATCAGCTTGTCCTGTTAAAATAGATACAGGAAGTTTAACAAAACATTTAAGAGCTGAACAAATTAGTAATTCAGGTAAAAGTATTGCAAATTTTGTAGCAAATAACTTCTCAACAACACTTAAAGGTGTTAGATTTGGTCTTCATAGTGCACATTTTATTCATAAAGTTTTAGGAACTTCAAGTATGGAAAGTGTTACAAAAACATTTAGAGAATTAAGTAAAAACTCTTTACCAAAATGGTCACTTACTATGCCAAAAGCTACAAATATCAACTTAAATTTTGAACAAAAAGTAAGTGATAAAAAAGTGGTTTATTTCCCTTCTTGTATCACTAGAAGTATGGGTTTAAATGATGCATCAAAAGAAGAAAAAGAGTTATTTGATACAACAGTTGAGCTTTTACAAAAAGCTGGATATCAAATACTATTTCCTCAAAATCTACCAAATTTATGTTGTGGTATGCCATTTTCTTCAAAAGGATTTAATGAAGCAGCGAATACTAAATCATCACAATTAGAAGAAGCTTTACTAAATGCAAGTGACTTTGGAACATATCCAATATTATGTGATACAAGTCCTTGTACTAAAAAAATGCTGGAAAGTTTTTCTCATAGTGAGTTAAATATTTATGAACCTATTGAGTTTGCTTTGGAGTTCTTAACAAAGGATTTAGAATTTACACCAACAAGTGAAGCTATAACAATTCATACAACTTGTAGTTCTAGAAAAATGGGATTAGAAGATAAATTTAAAAAATTAGCCCAACTTTGTTCAGATGAAGTAATAATTCCAGCAGATGTTCAATGTTGTGGATTTGCAGGAGATAGAGGATTTAATTTTCCTGAGTTAAATAAGTCAGCGCTTAGAAATTTAAACAAACAAATAAGTGGTGCTAAAATGGCCTTTTCTACATCAAAAACTTGTGAAATTGGACTTAGTGATGAATCAGGACTTGATTATAATTCTATATTCTATCTTGTTAATAAAGTAACAAAATCTAAAAATTTATAATCTTTTTTTAGTCAAAACAGATATTTACCATTTTTTTGGTAAAATGTCTGTTTTATGAAAGAAGGAATTATAATGTACAAACTTTTTTTATCACTACTTATTAGTTCAAGTATAGCATTCGCAGGTCTTGTAAATGGTCTAGCTTTAACAGTAAACGATGATCCAATCACAATATATGATATTGAAACAACAATGTCTCAAAATAACATAAGCAAAAATGAAGCTGTTAGTTTACTAGTAGACAAAATTCTTTATGAACAATTAGTAAAAGAAAATAATATCACAGCTGATATATTTGATGTAAATGATTATATTGAAAAATTAGCAGCAACAAATGGTATGGATTTATACTCTTTCAAATCTATAATCAAACAAAAATACCCTGATTATTCAATATTTGAAAATGAAGCTAAAACTGTTGTAGTAAGACAAAAACTAATTCAAAAAATAGTAAAAGGTCAATTAGCTATAGCTTCACAAGAAGATATGGAAACTTACTATGAAAAAAATAAAAACCAATTTGCTACAGCAAGTACTTATGAAGTAGTTAGATATAGTTCAAAAAATAAAGCTGCATTAATTGCAACAATGAAAAATCCATTGGTAGTACCAAATGATGTTCAAAGAGAATCAAATACATTAGAAACTAATAATCTAAATCCTCAAATGCAATATCTTTTAAATGCAACAACTACAAACAGTTTTACTCCAGTTTTTACTGCGGATAAAATGTTTAATGCGTTATTTATTCTTAAAAAAGAGGGTGAAACTACATTAGAATTTGATAGTGTAAAAAGTAAAATATTCAATGATATTATGAGTATTAGAGAAAAAAAATATCTTAAAGATTATTTTGAAAAACAAAAATTAACAGCAGATATTAAAATAGTAAGATAAAAGGAATTAGATGTCAGATATGTTTGAAGTTATTATAGGATTAGAAGTACACGCACAATTAAATACAAATAGTAAGCTTTTTTGCTCTTGTGCAACAAGTTTTGGGGAAGAACCAAATACAAATGTATGTCCAACTTGTTTAGGACTTCCTGGTGCACTTCCAGTTTTAAATAAAGAAGCAGTTCATAAAGCAATTATGTTAGGAACTGCACTAAAAGCTCAAATAAACCAAAAATCTATATTTAATAGAAAAAACTATTTCTATCCTGATTTACCAAATGGTTATCAAATTTCTCAGTTTGAAGTTCCTGTAGTTGGACTTGGAGAGTTAGTAATTGACTTCCCAGATGGAAGACAAAAAACTATTGGAGTAACAAGAGCTCACTTAGAAAATGATGCAGGTAAGAGTATTCATGCAGGATCTGTTTCACAAGTAGATTTAAATAGAGCTGGAACACCACTTCTTGAAATCGTTTCTGAACCTGATATGAGAAGTGCAGAAGAAGCTGTTTTATATCTAAAAAAACTACACTCAATCGTAAGATATTTAGGTATTAGTGATGCTAATATGCAAGAGGGTTCATTTAGATGTGATGTAAATGTTTCAATTAGACCAAAAGGTGATACTAAGCTTTATACAAGATGTGAAATTAAAAATATGAACTCATTTAAATTTATTGAAAAAGCAATTGCTTATGAAGTAAATAGACATATTGAAGCTTGGGAAGATGGAATTCATTCGACTGAAATTGTTCAAGAAACAAGATTATTTGATCCAGAAAAAGGTGAAACTAGATCAATGAGAGGGAAAGAAGATGCTGCTGATTACAGATATTTCCCAGATCCTGACCTTTTACCAGTTATTATCACTGATGAAATGATGGAAAAATATTCTCAAATCCCAGAACTTCCAGATGAGAAAAAAGCTAGATTTGTAAATGAGTTTGGATTAAAAGAGTATGATGCTTCTGTAATCACGGCTTCCTTAGAGACTGCAAATTTCTTTGATGAAATGATGGCTGAAGGAATTTCGGGTAAAAATGCATCTACTTGGTTAACAGTTGAGTTACCATCGAGATTAAAAGAGGGTGTTACTTTAGAAAATTCTCCAGTTCAAGCTAAAACATTAGCTACAATTGTGAAAAGAATTGAAGATAATACAATTTCAGGAAAAGCAGCAAAAGAGGTACTGGATTATTTAATGGAAAATGATTCATCTGATGTTGATGGAACAATTGATGAGCTTGGATTAAAACAAGTATCTGATGATGGAGCACTATTAGCAATTATTGATGCAATTTTAGCTGCAAATGAAGATAAAGTTGCAGAATACAAAGGTGGGAAAGACAAATTATTTGGTTTCTTTGTTGGTCAAACAATGAAAGAATCAAAAGGTAGTGCTAATCCTGCTAAAGTAAATGAACTTTTAAAACAAAGATTAGCATAATATGAAAGAAAATGCTATTGCTGTAATAGGAGCGGGGAAATGGGGTCAAGCACTTCATTTTGCTCTTAGTGAAAAACAAGAAGCATATATAACGTCAAGAACTCCTAGAGATATTAAAAACTTTGTATCTTTAGAAACTGCGATGGATTGTGAATATTTAGTTATAGCAATTCCAGCTCAACAAATTAGATCATGGCTGAAAGAGAATTTTATATTTAAAGGACAAAAAGTTCTAGTTGCTTCAAAAGGAATTGAAGCTACGACGGGACAATTTTTAAATGAAATTTATGCAGATTTTGTACCTGAAAAAAATATTGGTTTTATTTCGGGACCATCTTTTGCAACAGAAGTTATAAAAGGTTTACCTTGTGCTCTTGTATTAAATTCACGTTCTAAAAAACTTTATAATAAATTTGAGCCATTTTTCCCAAGTTTTATAAAAACTTATTATAGTTCTGATGTTATTGGAGCTGAAGTTGCAGGGGCTTATAAAAATGTATTAGCAATTGCAAGTGGAATTTGTGAAGGTCTTAATCTTGGGAAAAATGCACAAGCTTCATTAATTTCAAGAGGTTTGGTTGAAATGCAAAGATTTGGTAGACATTTTGGAGCAAAAAAATCATCTTTTATAGGTCTTAGTGGTGCTGGTGATCTTTTTTTAACAGCAAGTTCAACTATGAGTAGAAACTATAGAGTAGGATTAGGACTAGCTGCAAATAAGAAATTAGAAACAATACTTGAAGAACTTGGAGAGGTTGCTGAGGGCGTTAAAACAGCTGAAGCTATTGATAACTTATCAAAAGAACATAATATTTATACTCCTATAGCAAAAGAAGTAAAACTAGTACTTAAGGGAAAAAGCCCAAAAGATAGTTTAAAAGATTTATTGAAACATTAATTATCATAATTTATGAATAAATCTTTACTTCTTTTTTCTTTTCTATTTGTTTTAGCTATACATTATTTAGTATTAACAAGACAAAACTATATTCAAAAAAACAATATAATTGCTAAAGAAAATAAAGAAACAAATATTTTATTAGCGAAACTACAAACTGTAGAAAAACAAGTAATCTCACCAAAACCAATTAGTAAAAAACAAGAAAAAAAGCAAGAAAATAAAGTTGTTAAAAAGATTCCTACAAAAAATGAAATAAAAGAAGAGATTAAAAGTATACAAACAGTCAAAAGTGAAGTTCAAAAAGAAGTAAAAAAAACTGAAACAATAACACAAAAATCTACTGTTTTAAAAGAAACTGTAAAACAAATTGTAAATGAAACTAAATTCAAAGATGAATATATAAGTAAACTTCGAATTGAAATAGATAAAAATAAAAGTTATCCAAAAATCTCTAAAAGATTAAATGAACAAGGAAGAGTTGTAATCTATTTTAGAGTCTTAAAAACTGGGATGTTTGAAAATATAAAAGTTATAAATTCTAGTGGGAAAGAAAGACTTGATAAAGCAGCACTTCAAGCTTTGTACGATACAAAAAAGTATAAACCTTTTTTAAATCAATCAAATAAAGAGTATTTAGATTTTAATTTACCATTACTTTTTGTGCTAAATTAAAAAATAAGATAAAATTATTCTATGCAAACAATCCCTTTAATAAATCTATTATATTCTCTTATACCATTACTTTTTGTTTGGTATTTTTATACTAAATGGACAGAAAACAGAACTGAAATCTTATATGCAACAATAAGAATGATAATACAATTGCTAGCTGTTGGATATGTGCTAATATATATTTTTAAAGAAAAAGATTTATTTTTAGGAATAGGAATATTAACTTTTATGATGTTAGTTTCAAGTTGGATTAGTCTTAGAAACACCCAAGACAAATCATTTAGGAATTTTTCACTTATAGCTTTTAGTATAAGTTTTACAGGGATTTTACATCTTGTTTTGATTATAAATTTTATTTTAGATTTAGATAATTTTTATGAGCCAAGATATGTCATACCAATAGCAGGTATGATTTTAGCAAATAGTATGAATGTTTTATCAATTGCTATTGAAAGATATGAAAAAGAGTTTAAAAGAACAGATGATTTTATAAGTTCTAGAAATATAGCTTTTAAATCAGCTTTAATTCCTCAAATAAACTCACTCTTAGCTGTAGGTTTAGTCTCACTTCCAGGAATGATGACAGGACAAATACTTTCTGGAGTTGATCCTTTAATAGCTGTTAGATATCAAATTATGGTTATGGCAACTATTCTTTCTGGTTCAGGAATAAGTATAATTACTTATTTTTTACTAAAGAAAAATTGATTATTTATCAAATTTTTCTTTATGTATTTCACCCCATAAATAAAGCTGTTTTAATATAGGCTTTAATGTTTCACCATAAGGTGTTAAAGAGTATTCAACTTTAGGAGGAACAACAGGATAAACTTCCCTATGTACGATTCCATCCTCTTCTAACTCTCTTAATTTTTGTATTAACATCTTTTGTGTTGTTCTTGGAAGAAGTTTTTGTAATTCATTAAACCTTTTTTTTTCACTTCTTAAATACCATAAAATCAATATTTTCCACTTACCAGCTAATATATCCAAAGCTGTTTCTACTGGACACTTAATAATATCTTCTTCTATATTTATATCAATTTTTTTAGTCATAATTTAGCACCATAGTATCTTTTCAGATAGTACCTTTCTTTTTAATATGTTCTTGCACTTTTGTTATATTTTAGCTAAAGTTTTAATATAAGTAAATATTAAAGGATAGAAATGAAAGCTTTTGTAGTAGAAAAAGTAAATGAAAAAGAGTTTGTAGCAGATATTAAAGAGGTATCTATTCCCTTATGTGGAGAAGATGAAATCGTAATTAAAGCTACTTATTCATCACTAAACTATAAAGATGCCTTAAGTTCAGTTGGAAATCCTGGTGTTTCAAGAAATTTCCCACATATTACAGGAATTGATGTTGCAGGAACTGTTTATGAATCAACATCACCTATATTTAAAGTAGGGGAAAGAGTTTTAGTAACTGGTTATGATATGGGAATGAATACAAGAGGAGGGCATGCACAGTTTGTAAAAGTTCCAGCTTCTTGGGTTGCAAGAATTCCTGATGCAATTAGTGATAAAGAGATTATGACTTTTGGAACTGCTGGATTAACAGCAGCATTAAGTATAAATGAATTAATCGCAAATGGAGTTAAACCTGAAAGCGGAGATATATTAGTTACAGGAGCAACGGGAGGAGTAGGATCAATTGCCGTTTCAATTTTAAGTAAAATTGGATACAACGTAATTGCTATTTCTGGGAAAAAAGATAGAATTGATTATTTAAAAAGAATCGGTGCTACTGATGTAATATTAAGAGAAGAGTTTGATATAGAAACTAATAGACCACTTTCAAGTGAAAAGTATGCAGGTGTTGTGGATACAGTTGGTGGTTCAATTCTTGCTACAGCATTAAAACAAATAAAATATGATGGTGTTGCAACTTGTTGTGGACTTACATCTTCCCATGAATTAAATACAAATGTATTTCCTTTTATCTTAAGAGGTGTTAGATTAATTGGAATTGATTCAGTTGAATGTAAATTAGAAAAAAAACAAGCAGCTTGGGAAAAGTTAGCTAGTAGATGGAAAATAAATACACTAAATAGTATAACAAATGAAATCACTCTTGATGAAATAAAAAATGCATATGATAATTTATTAGCAGGACATGCGGTAGGAAGATATGTAGTTAAAATTCAGGATTAAAATATTTAATAGATTAATTTGTTATAATACGAACAATTATAATAAATAGGAAGAATTATGCAAGCATTTTTAGAAGAAGCTAAAAGAACTAGCCGAACTATTGCTAACCTTAGTACAGAGATAAAAAACAAAGTTTTAAATGAAATGGCTGATGCACTTATGCAACACTGTGATTTCATAATATCCCATAATAATCAAGATATGTTTGAAGCTAAAAAAAACAACCTAAGCGAAGCACTAATCGATAGACTTCTTTTAACAGGAGATAGAGTAAAAGGAATGAGTGAAGCAATTAGACAAATTGCTTCACTACAAGAGCCTGTAGGAAAAGTATTAGATGGATGGGTTACAGAAGATGGATTGAATATCCAGAAAATATCTATTCCAATTGGAGTAATTGGTATTATTTATGAAAGTAGACCAAATGTTACAAGTGATACAGCAGCTTTATGTTTTAAAAGTGGAAATGTATGTGTATTAAAAGGTGGAAAAGAAGCTGAACACTCAAATAAAGCAATTGCAATTGTTTTAAAAGAAGTATTAGCTAAAAATAAGCTACCAGAACAAGCAATATCTCTTTTACCAGATTCAAGTAGAGAGGGTGTTGCAAAATTAATCAAACAAGATAAATATGTAGATTTAATTGTTCCAAGAGGTGGAGAAGCACTAATTAAATATATTAGTGAAAACTCTTCTGTACCTGTTGTAAAACATGATAAAGGACTTTGTCATATCTTTGTTGATAAAGATGCAGCTGCTAGTAAAATTACAGATATTTTAATTAATGCTAAGTGTCAGAGACCAAGTGCATGTAATGCAATGGAAACAGTTCTTATTCATGCAGATGTTGCTCCTTATATACTAACAGGCTTATATGATGCATTTACTGAACAAGGAACAATCTTAAAAGGTTGTGCTGAGACACAAAAATATATTCATGTTATTACCGCTACAGAAGAAGATTATAATACAGAATATTTAGCAAATATTTTAAATATTAAAATTGTAAAAAATGTGGATGAAGCAATTTCACATATTGAGAAATATGGTTCAGGGCATTCAGAATCAATTTTAAGTGAAAACTATACAACAGTAAATAAATTTTTAAATCAAATTGATGCTGCTTGTGTATATGCAAATGCAAGTACTAGATTTACTGATGGTGGTTCATTTGGACTTGGAGCAGAAGTTGGTATTTCAACAAATAAACTTCACTCAAGAGGACCTATGGGAATAAATGACCTTACAACTTTCAAATTTAAAGTTTATGGTCAAGGTCAAATTAGAAAATAGGAAAAATTTATGTCAAAAAAAATATATTGTATTGCATCATTTGAAGCAAAAGAAGGAAAAGAAAAAGAGCTTTTAGAAGTTCTACAATCACTAGAACCAAAAACAACTAGAGAAGATGGATGTATTCAATATATTGTTACAAAACAAATATCTCATCCTAATGCTACAGGAAAATCATTCCCAATAGTTTTTAACGAAATTTGGGAATCACAAGAGGCTTTTGAGTTACATTGTAATAAACCATATATTACAAACTTTTTCCAAGCACAATGTTTAGATGAAAATGGATTAGTAAAAGATTTTAATGTTTGTGTTTACACGGATGAGATTAACTAAAATAAGATAGATTCCTCTATCTTATTTACTAAAAACATTCCCCATTTGTTTCATCATATCTTCCATCATTTTTTCTTGTTCTGGTGATAATTCTGGAACTTCTGCATCTCCATCTTTAAGTATATCTTCAACAGTTTTTATAGGATAATCTGGCAATTTAAATTTATCTTCATCTATTTTAATATCAAATTTCGCAATTTTTGCTTCTTGTGTTTGTGTAATTCCCATCATTGTAGTCACGATTTTTAAAGGAATAGATTTATATATTGATAATTTATCTTCGCCTAATTCCCAAACATTACATAGATATCCTAAAATCTTTTCAGTACCAATTTTTTTAGCTCCCATAGAAACTAAATCTGATTCTTTCATATTTAAAAGAGGATTATTATTATCATCAAGTAAAATCTTTTGTTCATAGATTATTTCATCTTCAAAATCAACTGTATATACTTTATCTGCTACTAATTTTGAAATAGAATGTTCTTCTTCTTTCTCTCCCATAATAGTTTGGGCTATCTTTTCTTCATTTAACTCTACATTTCCATAATCTTTAAAATATAATAAACTAGTACCACTTAATAATGCTTTTGCACCCATAACAGTACCTGTGCCATTAATCTCATACTCTATAATTGCTGATTTAACTTCATATCTTTGTGTTTGTGCAAATAAAGATGAAACTAGAATTGTTGTAATAAAAAAAAGTTTTTTCATATTGATTCCTTTGGATAAACTTTTTATCAATTAAAATTAAAAAATCGCAGAATTTTATCATACTTTTTCAATAAATTTATCTATTTTTTTAACCATATTTTTATTATATTCTTAAATAATTAACACAGTTATAAAATAGAGGATAAAAAGAACTATTTTTCTGATAATGCTAGTTTTATTCCTAAACTAAATAAAACAAATGAAGTAAGTATATTCATATACTTTGTAATTTTCGGGTTCTCTAAAAGTTTAGCACTTAATAAATTTCCAGCAATTCCAATTGAAGAAAAAATTATTAGAGTTAGTATCATAAAAATAGCTCCTAAAATAGCCATTTGTAAAGGTATATTACCATTTGTAGTAGTAACAAACTGAGGTAAAAATGCTAAGAAAAAGATAGAAACTTTTGGATTTAGAATATTCATTATAAAGCCTTTGATATAAAGCTTTTTTAGTTCTTGGGAAGAATTAGTTACACTCAAATCTAAAGAATCATTTCTATGCTTGAAAGCTTGATATGCAATATATAATAAATATAAAGCTCCAATATACTTAACAATATCAAAAGCTAATTGGGATGTTTGAAAAATCACTGATATTCCTAAAACAGCAGCACTAGTATGAATAACTAAACCACTAGTTAATCCTAAAGTAGTAACAATAGCAGCCTTTTTACTTTTTGTCATTCCTTGTGTTAATACATAAATATTATCAGGTCCTGGTGCTAAACATAATAAAAATGAGGCGGCAATAAACATATAAACATTAGTTAATTCAAGCATTTTATTCCTTTTTTGAATTATATCAAAAGATAAAAAACAATACCACTAAATGAACACTAAAAATAAATAAACTAAAAAAAACAAAGGAGTTAGTATGTCTTATACGAAAAAAAGATATTTAGTTTATATACTTATAACTATTTTTACTTTTTCTATGCCTTTTATAACTATAGAAGGAAATCATTTATTGCTTTTATCTTTTGATAAATTGCAGTTTCATTTTTTAGGGTATGTTTATAATATGAATGAACTTTATGTTATGCCTTTTTTACTAATGTTTTTGTTCATTGGTATTTTTGCAATGACTGCAATATTTGGTAGAGTTTGGTGTGGTTGGGCGTGTCCTCAAACTATATTTAGAGTTATTTATAGAGACTTAATTGAAAGTAGTATTTTAGATTTAAGAAGAATTAAAAATAAACAAAAAGATATAGATTATTCTAAAACTAAAAATCAAATTAGAAAATATATAGCTATTAGCTTATGGATGATTATAACACTAATTATTTCTACAAATTTTATGTGGTATTTTGTTCCGCCTGAAGATTTCTTTTTATATATTCAAAATCCACAAGACCATAGTTTTATGATTATCTTTATTATAAGTGTTGCTTTGTTTTTAGTATATGATATTGTATTTATGAAAGAGAATTTTTGTATATATATCTGCCCTTATTCAAGAATTCAATCCTCACTATATGATGATGATACAAAACAGATAGTTTATGACACATCAAGAGGTGGAGATGTTTATGTGAATAGAGAAAAGTCTATCTTCAAAATGAAAGAGTGGAGTAATAATGAAGAGTGTACTACTTGTGAAGCATGTGTAAAGATTTGTCCAACTCATATTGATATAAGAAAAGGTTTGCAAGTTGAATGCATCAACTGTTTAGAGTGTTCGGATGCTTGTAGTACAGTTATGGGTAAATTTGGTAGAGAATCTTTAATCAATTGGGGAAGCACAAATAAAGTTATAAATAAACAAAATAAATCAATATTCTCAAAACGAAATATTGTTTATATAGCATCTTTATTATTGTGTATTATTTTAGCTTTTAGTGCTAGTTTAGAAAAAGAAGATTTCCTAGTAAATATAAATAAAACAACAAAACTATATTCAATTAAAGAAGATAAACAAGTTACAAACAACTATATTTTAACTTTTCAAAATACTCAAAATAAAGAATATACATATGATATAAAGTTACAAAATGAAGAAGATTTTAAAATAAAGAGATTTAAAGCATTTAAATTAAAAGCTGGACAAAGATCAAAACAGATTTTAATAATAGAGACTAAAAAAAGACTTTTTATCTCTGATAAAAAAGACACAGCTTTAAAAGTAAAAATTGATATTTTTACTCTTGAAAATAAAGATATGAAGCAAACAAAAGAGTTAGCATTTGTTTATCCAAGAACTGATTTACTAGACTAATCAAAACTTTTTTCAAAAAGAAGAGTGAAACATACTCCTTCTTTTTGATTAAAAAGCTCAATTTTCCCATTAAAAGTATCTTCAACAATTAGTTTTACTAAATAAAGACCCAGACCTGTGCCTTCTTGTTTTGTTGAGAAATAGGGTTCAAAAACCTTATTTAAATTCTTTTTAGAAATTCCGTCTCCATTATCGCTAATTTTGATTATAACATCTGCACTATTTGAGCTAACTTCAATTTTTATATTAGGTTTTTCTATATTTTTCAAAGCTTCATTTGCATTTGAAAGTAGGGCTAAAATCACTTGTGATAATTCATTTTTGATTCCATAAATTTTAACATCTTCATGGGTGTTAAAATTTATTTGTAAATCTATGTTATTTTTCTTTAAATCTGGAGTTAATATAGTAATTGAATTATCAATTGCCTCTTTTATAGAAAACACTTCTTTTTGTTTTGAAGGAGAATAAAACTGTCTAAAATCTTCTATTGTTTTTGATAGAAAATCTACTTGTTGATTTGCCTGATATACTTTCTTATAGAAATACTCTTCATCCAATTTTTTATTTTCAAATCTATTTTTTAAATTTATTAAAATATATGAAATATTGTTTAAAGGTTGTCTAAATTGATGGGTTATATTAGCAATCATTTCTCCAGATTTTGCAAGTCTTGATTGCTGTAAAAGCATATTTTCATAGCTTTTGGACTGAACTTTTAAGTTATTATATTTATATGCAACTGATAAAGTAAATAAAATAGCTTCAATACTAAAAGCCATCAAAACAATATCCATATAACCTTTTTGTTCATAATAACTTTTAAAGTCAAATATAAATAGCAAAATACAAACTAAAGACCATCCTAATACATAAATAATTGTTGCTTCAAATTTCTTTTTTATATTAAAAATTACTGATAAAAATAAAATTGCATAAATAATTGTATAAGGAAGATATTCAAAAAGCATATAGTGATAAAATGCCGTTAAAATAACAATATTTAGATAAATAGTGTTTATGATCAACTCTTTATAGTTATTCATTTTAGGTAAAAATTTACCTTCATAAAAATTAATTGCAAAAATCACGGCACTTAAACTTGCAGCAGTTAGTGCAATTTCTTGAGTAAAATTAGTAATTATAAATAACTTACTATAACTTGCTATAAAAAGTAGGGAAAAAGCCTGCATAAAACAGTAACTTATATAAAATATTTCCTTTGAATAAATATACCTAATAAAAGTATATACAATTGTCATAATTAATATTCCAAAAGTTATTCCATATGATAAAATCATATTAAAATCAGATATCAATCTTATATCCTGTTCCAGACAAATTTAAAATAAGCTGTTTAGGGATTTTTGCTTTTATATTTTTTACTAGTGTTTTTAAAGCATCTTTACTCATAACATCGTCTTCCCAAACAGAGTTTTCTATTTCAGTATACGTTACATATCTATTTTTATTTTTTATAAGCAGATTTAAAAAAGCTAATTCTTTTGTTCGAAGTTTTAAAATCTCTTTATCTTGAACTAAAGTATTATTAAATATATCAAAATAAAGATTTTCATCTAATTTTATTATATTTGAAATATCATCTTTTATAAATTGAACACATAAAGAAAGAGCTTTCTTTAAATCTGTTTCTTTTATAGGTTTTAATAAATATTTAACTAAAGATAATTCAATAGCCTCAAATAAATACTCTTTATCACAAAAAGCAGAAATGACTATTATTTGAACTTTCTTGTCTTTTTTCCTAATTCTTCTAACAAATTCTAGTCCATTTAATTTTGGCATTTGAATATCTGTTATTATAATTTGAGGCATAGTTTTTTCATAAATTTTTAATGCACTTAAAGCATCACTTGCTTCGTAAATATGCTCAAAATAGTTTTCTAAATACTCTACACCATTTTCTCTTGTGATATCATCATCTTCAACATATAAAACTTTAATATTTTTACACTCATCTTTTGTCATATTGATATTATATCTTAATTTCTTTATGTTAAAATCATATTTTAAAGGGGCCTTTTTGAGAGAATATAAAACAAAAACAAGAGATATTATAACAACCACAACTATATCAACACCATTAGGAGAGATGTTTGCAGCAGCTTCTAAAAAAGGTATTGTAATGTTAAGTTTTTTAGAAAAATATACTTTACAATCAAAAGTAGATATTTTAAAAAAGACTTTAGATTGTGAAATAATTCCAGTAGCTACAAATGAAATATTTGATGTATTAAAAATACAATTAGAAGAATATTTTAATAAAAAAAGAGAAAAATTTGATATTCCATTGCAATTAGTTGGAACACCATTTCAAATCGAAGTTTGGAAAGAACTTTTAAAAATTCCATACGGACAAACTATTAGTTATAAACAACAAGCAATAAATCTTGCAAAACCAACTGCAATAAGAGCAGTTGCAAATGCAAATGCTCAAAATATAATTCCAATACTAATACCTTGCCATAGAGTAATTGCAAGTGATGGTAAATTAAGTGGTTATAACGGGGGAGTTGATAAGAAAGAATTCTTGCTTAATTTAGAAAGTTGATAAAGTTTTGTATAATAACAAAAAAAATTATGGGTAGTGTACAATTGATAACAAAAAATATATTTAGACAATATGATATTAGAGGAATTGTAAATAAAGAATTAACTTCTGATAATACAAAAATAATAGCTTACTACTTAGGTAAAGCAATAATAGAAAAAACAAAACTTACAAATCCTTATATTGTAGTAGGATATGATGTAAGAACTCACTCGCAAATGTTATTTGAATCTTTAGTTTCAGGATTAAACCAAGCAGGATGTAAAGTATTAAATATAGGATTAGTTGCAACACCAGTAAGTTATTTTGCATCTTTTCAAAAATTTGAAATTTCTGAGATTATAGTAAAACCAAATGCTTCAATAATGATTACAGGAAGCCATAATGCAAAAAAATATAATGGATTTAAAATTACTGTAAACAATGAACCATTTTTTGGAGATGAACTTTTTAAATTATATGAAGATATAGCCCAAAATGAGTATGTTCAAATCTCTAATAATCAACATTATATAAATGTTGACGCAAAAAATCTATATATAAATTATATGGTAAATCAATTTGAAGATCTGAAAAATCTAGATACTCCTTTCGCTATAGATTGCGGTAATGGAGTAGCAAATACAGTTTTATGTGAAATTTTAGATAGTTTAAATCTAAATTATCAAGGTTTACATTTACAGCCAGATGGAGAATTCCCAAATCATCATCCAGATCCAACAAATGAAAAAAATTTAGAAGATTTAAAAGCAGTTTTAAAAGATGATTGTAATCTTGGTTTTGCTTATGATGGAGATGCAGACAGAATTGCGGTTTTAACACAAAAATATAATATCAAAGGGGATATGTTAGCTTTACTTTTTTCAAAAACAATGAAAAATCCAATTATTATAGGGGAAGTTACATACTCTCAAAATATATTTGATGAGATGAATCATAATGCCCAAGCAATTATGGATAAAACTGGTTATTCAAATCTTAGATTGAAACTAAAAGAATTGAATGCAGACTTAGCAGCAGAAGTTTCAGGACATATATTTTTCAATGACAGATATTATGGTTATGACGATGCTATATATGCAACACTACGTGTTTTAGAGCTAATTTATAAAGGTATAGATTTAGATAAACAAATAGATAAACTTCCAACTGTTTATACAAGTTCTAATATTGAAATAAGTACAACAGAAGATGAGAAATTTATAATTGTAAATAGGATAAAAGAAAAGCTAAATACTTTACAAAGAGGCTTCCCTATTATCAAAGATATTATAGAAATAGATGGGCTTAGAATAAATTTTCAATATGGATGGGCATTAATCAGAGCTTCAAATACAAATGCTATACTTGTAACAAAATATGAAGCAACAAGTTATGCAACAGCCATGACTTATAAAAAATCCATAGAAAATTTAATTCAAGAGGTTAGAAATGAAATTAATAGCACTGCAAGTTAAAACAACAGCAGATTTTTTTCAAAATTTAGAACATTTAAAAGAACTTATAAAACAATGTGATGATAAATCTATCATATTAGCCCCAGAGCTAGCTTTAACGGGTTTTTGTTATGATAGGATGCAAGAGGCATCAAACTTTGCATTAAAAGCTATAGAAGAGATTAGAGAGCTCTCAGAAAATAAAACTGTAGCTTTAACTTTTATTACAAAAAAAGAGGATAATTTTTTTAATACATTACATCTTTTTTCAGATAAAAAAATTATTCATACTCAATCAAAATTTAAACTTTTCCCACTTGGAGATGAACTAGAGCATTTTAGTGCAGGTAAAGAAAATGATATAAAAATTATTGAAATAAATGGTCTTAAAATTGCAACACTTATTTGTTTTGAACTTAGATTTCCAAAACTTTGGGAAAAAGTAAAAGGTGCTGATATTATATTAAATCCAGCGATGTGGGGATTAAAAAGAAAAGATCATTATGAAACTATTTCAAAATCACTTGCTTTGGTAAATCAATGTTTTGTAATTGCTTGCAATAGTGCTGATAATAATATGGCAAAAGGAAGTGCAATTATTTCTCCTTTTGGCAATGTTACAAAAAATGATGAGCAAGAAATCATAAAAGAAGAGATAGATTTAGAAGAGATAAAAAAAGTAAGAACATATATAAATATAGGTTTAAATAATGACTAAGATAGATTCAATAATTTTTGTTTGTTTAGGAAATATATGTAGGTCTCCACTTGCAGAAGGGATAGCCAAAGAGTATATAAAACAAAAAAATTTAAATATTGAGATTTATAGCGCAGGAACTGGTTCATGGCATGAGGGAGAAGCTCCGTGTGAGAACTCTATAAAAGTTGCAAAGATGAATGGAATTGATATCTCCAAACAAAAAGCACATCAAATTAAAGCAATTGAGCTAAAAAACTACGATTTAATTGTTGGACTAGATGATTCAAACGTATCTAACCTAAAAAAATTAGGTGCAAAAAATGTTTTAAAACTTGGTAATTTTGGTTATGAAGGACAAGATGTCCCTGATCCTTATTTTTTTGAAGGTTTTGAGGGATTTGATAAAGTTTTTGAAATGATTGATATTTGTGTTAAAAACCTAATCGATTCAAAAATAGATTAGAAATCTAATCTATTTTTATAGAAGTTTGAATCTCTTCAAATTCAATACCATTTCTTTTTGCTAATAAAGCTAATTTAACAATTCTTGTTATATGTCCTGGTATTGTTTTGTATGTAGTAAAAGTTGTAGCTTTTACACCTATTTCTTCTGCAAATTTACTCTGAGAAGTAAAACCTATTTCCTTAATTATTTTTTTAAATTCTTTCTTTTCCAAGGTACCCAATTTCTAATAAAAATTTTTTTGGAATTATAATTAGTAAAAACTAAATTATATATTAAATCCATAATAAAACAAGACTTTTATAGTAAATATTTGACAAAACACATAATTTGTTATATAATTCGCGCTTTAATTTAAGAATACTTAAAGGAGTTGCTTATGAATTTAAAAGTTATTTTATTTATTTCAATATTCATAACTAATATCTTTGCATCTAATTTCAATGCTAAACAACTAACGCAAGAAGAAATAAAAATACTAAAAGATATAAAAACTCAAGGTAAAAAATATGGTTTAAGCTATAGCTTAATGGCTATTGCAATTAAAGAATCATCATTAGGGAAATACCTTGTAAACGTGGATAGTAGAGATTATGGTTTATATCAAGCCAATATCAAAACTGTTATAAAAAGGCATAAAGTAAAAGATACATCATGGAATAGAAACAAGTATGCAATGAGACTAATTTCAGATTTCAAATTTGCAACTAAAAATGCAATTGATGAATTAGTTTATTGGAAAAAAATACACAATAACGATTGGAAAAAAGTTTGGAGTAGCTATAATGGTGGATGGAAATATAACTCAAAACAAGCTAGATTATACTCACAAGAGATTGCAAAAATTATACAAAAGCTAAAAGAAGTAAATGTTTAATATTAATTAGGGAAATCCTAATTAATATCAGATAACATCAACTTCATTATTTTCTACTTTTTGACTATATAAAGTCTCTTTACCAGAAGCTAAAATTTTAGCTTGATCAACCCATTGAAATTTTTTTGAATATCCTGGTAATAATAAAAACTCATCAATCCAATCACAATTTTTATTTGACCATTTTGCAATTTGATCAAAATGGTAAATTCCTAAATTATTTAAGTCTGTTTCAACTTTGGAATCTATTCCTTTAATTTTTTTCAGATTATCTTTCCCCGTTGGTCTTGATGAACTTAAAACTAAAGGCTTTGTATCAATACCAGAATTCTTTTTAAAGATAGGATTTATACCTGATTTTGCTTTTGACTCACTTTTTACACTATTATCATTTGACTTATCAGAGTCTATAGATTTTAATGAATTAGAACCTTTTCCTACAAAGTATCCAATCACAAAACCTATTAATGTTGCAATTAATAAATTCACAACAATTAATGAAGCAATTTCAACCATTTTTATTCTCCTATAATGTTAAATTCAACTCTTCTATTGATTTCAGATAATCCATCTGCATCATCTTGTGCTATTGGGAAGTCTTCACCATAACCAACAGCTTTTAGTCTATCTTTACTAATTCCTAAATCAATTAATGAGTTCATAACACTATTCGCTCTATCTTGAGAAATTCTTTTATTTAAAGAAGCGCTTCCTCTTGAATCTGTATGCCCAGCAACTTCTATTTTTATATTTTTATTTTCAGATAACAATTTTGCAATATCTTTTACTGCTGAATAAGAATCATCAGTGATTTTTACACTTCTTCTTTCAAAATTGATTTTTTTATTAGCTAATATTTGATTTATCTCTGATTGTATCTTTTTTGACTTTTGAGATAAATTAGAAATCACGTTAGTTTGCTCTTTTCCATCGATTTTATTATCAATATTTTCTATTTCAACTTTAATATCAGGTTTTTCTGTTTCTAAAGATACTTCTTGTTTATCAGAAGGAAGTTTTATCTCACTTAAGTTAGATGTACCATTTTCTTTAATTGATGCAATAATTTCTTGTGTTTTAGAAATATTTGGTTTCTTAATATTACTTTGAATATCTAAATCAACCCTAGTGATAATTGAATCTAGTAAATCTTTATAATTTGGATCTTTCAATTCCCCATCAAGTTTAATTTCACCATTTATAAATGATAATTTAGAACCATCGTGGAAAAAATCTTTAAAAGGTGTAATCAATGAAGAAATTTTATTCAATGTAACTTCATTTAATATACTTTTTTCATTATATGAAAAATTTCCTTCCCTATTTACATTTAATATTTCCATCACTTTTTTAGCCTCAGCTTCATCTTTAAACATTCCATTTAAAGTAATATTTCCATTTTCTTTTACTAAATCAAAAGAAGTATTGACTCCACTAGTAGCTTTTAGCTCATTTGTAGAATCCATTGAAGATAAAATTTTATCTTTTATTCCGCTAAATTTATCTAATATCGAATTTCCATTTTCTGATTGTAAACTGCTTTTTGCTGAATCGATAATATCACCATTTTTTGATAATATAGTTTTGTAATCAAAATTGTAAATACTATAAGCAATTAAAAATACTAATAAAATCAGTAATAAAATAATTTTTTTTCCTAAAGACATATCTTTTCCTTAACACAGATAATTTTTAAGATTATATCTTTTTAAATAATAATAAGAGTTTAAAAAAGAGAGATATTTTAGAGTTTTATTAGAAAAAAAAGTTTATAAATAATTTTAAGATTTATATTTATTAATTTTAATTTAAGTTTGCGTTAAAAAATAATTAATAATAAGATTATATAATAACCATATATAGAGTCTTGAAGGAGAAAATTATGAAAACTTTTAAAATTGCACTAATCGCTACTTTGGTTTCAACATCGTCACTACTTGCTCAACCTAATGGCCCAATGCCATTTTCATCATTTGATACAAATAATGATGGAATTATAACAAGATATGAATTCTCTTATGTAAAAAAAGAGAGAATGTTAGAAAAAGAACAAGAAGGAAAGCTTTTAAGAAATGCTCAGAATTCACCTAATTTCTGGGATATTGATACAAATGGAGATGGAGAAATTAACAAAAATGAGTATCAAATACATCAAGAAAAACAATTCAAAACTAAAATGATGAATAACAACAAAACAAGACCAGGCAATGGCATGGGAAAAGGGATGGGAAATAACTCTAAAAATGGCCAATAAAATTAGAGAAGAAGAGATATCTTCTTCTCTATAAAAAACCATCTAACAATAAGTTATTAAATCAGTTTATTTTTTAAAATTTTTAGTACAATTACTAAAACTCAAAGGAGTATAGTATGAAATACCTAATGCAAATTGACTTTCCACATAATGGTCCTTTTGGTGAAGAACTAACCGCTATGATGGAAGATTTAGCAAAAGACATTGCAACAGAAGATGGTCTTATTTTTAAACTTTGGACAGAGAATCAAGAAACGAAAGAAGCTGGTGGGATATATGTATTTGATAATAAAAATGACGCAGAAAGATACCTAGATAAACATACGAAAAGATTAGAATCTTTTGGTTATTCAAATATTAAAAGTAAAATTTTCACTGTCAATGAAGAATTAAGTAAACTTAGTAAATTTAATTTTTTAGAATAAAGTGCTCCTACACTTTATTCTCTATTTTAAAAGTTCTATCCAAAAAAATTTATTTAAATTCCCTTTTGTAACAGCTTTCCAGCCAAAAGTAGTTGAATGTAAATATACCTCTTTTTCATCACCTAAAAGTTTAAATGTTAATTCTTTATTTGTATCTTCTCCAAATATTGAAGAAAAAACTACATATGTTAATTCATCAGATTTTTCTATTTCATATTTAAAATTATCAAAATCTATCAACTCTTTTTCTAAAAAATATTTTATTTTTTCCATTTTATTTTATTCCTTAATATGTTTGAACAAATAGTAATACTGCAATTGCAAAAAGTACTATTTTTACTATTTTTTTAAAAATATCTGCATTTATATATTGTTTAACCTTTATTCCAAAAAATAAAGCAAGAGCTATAACTACAAGTGAAAAACTTGATTGTGTAAATTGTAACATCGTAAAAGATGATGTTATTGTAAATATAGCTATTTGAATAAGTTTACCAAATAAAAAACAGATATTAAAAGATTGAATTATCTCTTTTTTTGTGAACTTTGACTCTAGGGCATAGATTATTAAAGTTGCTGACATAACATTTGTTAAACCACCTAGAATACCTGATCCTAAACCAAATAAAACTAATGATGATTTTGGATTTTTTTCAATCCAAGGAAACTTTACTTTAACAAAATCAAAAAATAGATAAATCAATATGGCAACAGCCAAAATGATTTTAAAAATTTCTGAACTAAAGTAAATCAAAGTGTATGTTCCAATGCTACTTCCAATCATCGCTAATATTGCCAAAGGATAGAACTTTTTAATAGCTTTAAAAAATTCTCCTTCATTTGCAATACTTACAATATTTACCAAAAGAGTAGGTATCAAAGTGTAAATAATTGCAGTTTGAACATCAGTAATAATGGCGATCAAAGGAGTTGCAACCATAGGAAAACCAAAACCAACACTTCCATGAATGAAGGCTGATAAAAAAACAATCGAAAAGAAAATAAGTAAAAAATCAAGTTCCAAAAGTAATCCTAAATGCTCTTATTTATATGAAACTTTAGCTAAATGTTATAAATTTTTCACTTATTCTTTAAAAAAAAATCTTTTTGTGTTAAAATTTAAAAAAAGGAGTTACTATGAAAACAATAATGATTATTCTTATGTTTGTAAGTGCTGTTTTTGCTTCAGAACTACCTGAAGAATTTGATAGAGAAAAATATGATTTAGGTGAAAAGGTATTTGACAATAAATGCAACTCTTGCCATGAAAAATCGATGCCAATTCCACTTTTGATGAAAAACTTCATTGAAGAAAACAATAAAACACTAAATCTAAAAGCTCCAACTGGAAATGAGATATCATTTAGACTTAAACAACAAATAGGTCACAGAGATGATATAGAATTTCACCTAATGCAAACAAACGATTTTTTAAAAGATTATCTATATAATCCTGATTTAGCTAAAACTATTTGCTTAGAAGGTGTTATTAGACACTTTGAAGTGATGCCTAGCATGAAAGGGAAAGTTACAGAAGAGGAAATAGAAGATGTTAATCACTTTTTGTATTTTTTAGAAGGTTTTAATGGAATCAATGAGTTTTATCACGATGAAACAAAGTTTTAAAAAACTAAACAGTACTTTACTGTTTAGTCTATTTTAAATCTATATTATTCCTTTTTACTTTTATGAATGATGTCGTATAGTAAATCTCTCTAAGAAATAAAAGTAAAGCGATAATCAAACAAGCCATAGATATTATAAACAAAATTGAAATTATAAAATGAGCATCTAAAGAAATTAATGAGCTTGCAAAAATTGTAAGGATAACCAAGGCAATCATAAATCCAGTTGCAGTACAAAAGAAGATAGCTTTATTTGTATTTTGCATACGCATAACTAAAAACCTTCTTCTTTTTGTTAGTTTCTCATCTAATATAAAATTACTATCTTTTTTCTCTTCATCTGATATATAAGCATCCAATCTCTCCAACTTATCAATAATCCTTGATAATCTTCCAGTAAAGACATTTAGAAGCCCTGCAACACCTGCAATAAGAAATACAGGTGCAACAGATACTTGAATAAGAGAAGTTATATTTGATAATGTGTTTGTATCTAGTGTCATATTAATTCTTTTTATAGTTTGATATTTCAATTAAATTTAAATCAGGGTCTCGTAAATAAATAGATTCGATTTCACCATTTGCGCCTGTTCTACTTACTATTCCTTCTTCTATAATTATATTTAAACTCTCTATATAACTTTTTGCATCAAGTAAAGGTGTATCTATGATAAAACACAAATCAGCACTACCTTCTTTTACATTAAAAGCTTTCGGTTCAAATTCACATCCGAGTTTATGTAAGTTTATCTTGGAATTTCCAAACTTTAAGGCAACTCTTGAGCCTTTAAAAATCTCTTTTTCCATTCCAAGTACTTTTGTATAAAAATCTACGGTTTTATCAATATCTTTTACTGTTAAAACAAGATGGTCTAAATGACTTATTTTTATCATTTTTTATCTATTGTCTTTTGAGTGTTTTGTTGTTCAACAGCAGCATCGTATTTATCAAATAAAAGTGAAAACATATATCCCATTGCAACTACTATTAAACTTATTATTAAAATGTTTCTCATGTTCTTCCTATCTATCTTTTTGTAAATATAATTATATCAAAACATTAACTAATAATATTTTAGTTATTATCTATCAACAAATTAGGAGAAATTTTAAATGATAAAATCTACACTTAGAATAATATTATTACTTTTTTTAACAATAGGAATTGGAATAGGTGCATTTATATTTGGTACAATAAATGGATATAAAAAAGGAATATTAGATGGAAATATGTATGTTAATGAGTATATCCTAATAAATAATATTGAAAAAAGTACTAACTTACTTTTCTCACTTAAACATAGAAAATTAAATGAAATAAAAATAGACTATGAGGAAATGTTAAAATCTTATATAGATTTCTATCTTAAATTTAAAGATATGAATAAAGAAAAAGTATATTTTGACTACTCTTTTATTAAAGAACATATTGAAATTCCACAAAAATATTTCTACTTACAATCGGACTTAAACTTTGTACAAAATAAAATAAAAGGTATCTATACAAAAAAAGAAATAGAAAATACAGAAGTTTTTAAAAAGTTTTTAGATGAAGATTTTAGTAAAAAATAAAAATTTTTAATCGGTATTTTATTCAAGGTCAAGGCGGAGTAATTTTTTTGCGAAGGAGCATACAATCAGTATGTGACTGAGTAAAAAAATTGCTCCAACGCAGAGATTGGGTAAAAGAACGATTAAAAATCGTCGAAGTCAATTGAACCTTTTGAGTAGTTTACCACATTTCCTTCAAAGAAATTCGTTCTTTGGTCATTAAATGATGCATAACCATCAACCCATGGGATTGGGTGTTTTACATTATATTCTGGTTTATATCCTACTGCATCTAGTCTTTTATCTGCTAAGTATTGGATATATTGAGTGATGATTCCATCTGTAAATCCTAAGATTTGCCCTTGAGTAATATATGATCCCCAAGAAGATTCTAATTCCACAGCTTTTCTAAACATACCTCTAACAGTTGCTTCAAGTTCAGCTGTAAATAGTTCTGGTCTTTCTTTTCTTACAGAGTTTATCATGTTTTGGAAAAGTAGTAGATGTGTTACTTCATCTCTTTGGATAAATCTAATCATCTGTGAACTTCCAAGCATTTTCCCTGATTTTCCAAGAGCATACATAGCTGCAAAACCTGCATAGAAGTAAAGTCCTTCTAAAATTTGGTTTGCAAAAAGTGCAAGTAAGATTTTACTATCTGTAATCTCACCATCATCACCTGCAGTTAAGTTTTTATAAACTTCAGCAATATATGTGTTTTTTTCTCTTAGTTTTACATCTGTTTTCCACATATTATAAATAGCATCTGTATTGTCAGAAATAGACTCAACCATAACTGCGTAAGATTTAGAGTGATTTGCCTCTTCATAAGATTGTCTTGATAGACAAGCATTAATTTCAGGTGCAGTAATATATGGATTTATGTTATCCATTAGATTATTTGTTTGTAGTGAATCCATAAAAATTAATTGTGAAAGTACTAAGTCATACATCCTTTTTTCAGCTGGGCTTAGATATTTATAATCTTTTGCATCACCTGTCATTTGAACTTCTTTTGGAAACCAAGTATTTGCTTCCATTGTATCCCAAAGATTTAATGCCCATTGGTATTTCATCTTCGTAAAGTTTATCATACCATCACTATTTCCACCAAAAATTCTTCTATCGTTTAAGCTCTCTTTTGAATCTGGGTTGTATATAGTTTTTCTATCCATTTAGGAATCCTCTGTTTTCTTAAATTTTATTCTATTTTTTTATATTTCTGTAGGTAAAGAATGTAAGGTTATCCTATTGACAACCTGAACATTCCATACTTCTATCTTCTACATCATTACTAGCTTCTGGTGATTGGCTTCTTAGGTAATATGTAGATTTTAATCCAAGTTTCCAAGCTAATGTATAAATCTCATGTAAATATTTACCACTTGCTTTATCTAAACTCATAAAGATGTTTGTAGATTGACCTTGATCTATCCATTTTTGTCTAATTGCTGCTGCTTTAATAACTTGTAATTGGTCAATTTCAAATGCAGGAGTATAATAAGACCATGTTTCTGGGCTTAATTTTGGTACTACAACTGGAATCAATCCTGATAAGTTTTCTTCAAACCATTTTCTTTTATAAACTGGCTCAATAGCTTGAGTAGTTCCAACTAAAATAGAAATAGAAGAAGTAGGAGCCACTGCCATTAGGTAACCATTTCTCATACCATTTGCTTTAACTTGCTCTCTTAATCCATCCCAATCATATCCGGCATCAAATAAATCTTTATCAACCAGTGCATTTACAGCTTGTGGCGCATGGTCGTGAGGCATAATTCCTTGTGACCATTTAGAACCTTCAAATGTAGGATAAATACCCTTTTCAGCACCAAGTTTACTACTTGATTTAATTGCATTATATGAAATTGCTTCCATAATTGAATCAATTTTTTTGAAGTGATCTTGTGATCCCCAAGCTAATTTATACTCAGCAAGCATTTCAGCTTCACCCATAACTCCAAGACCAATAGATCTTGATTTTAAGTTAGTAGCTTTTACTTTTCTAAGTGGGTAGAAGTTAAGGTCAATAACATTATCAAGCATTCTTACTGCAATAGGAACTACTCTTTCTATATCTTCTTTAGTATTGATTCTTGATAAATTTACAGATGCTAAATTACAAACAGCTGTATCTCCATCAATTTTCTCTTTTTCAACTATAAATACTTTTTTACCATTGATTGAATCAAGTGCAGATACTTTATTTGCTTTTTTAGTAATTCCACCATCAACAACAATTAAATCATTTTCTTCATGTGTTTCAATACTTCCATCTTCAAACTCTAATTTGATTAGATAGTGATTTGGATTTGTATTTTGGAAAATCTCTGTACAAAGATTTGAAGATCTAATATGTCCCACGTGTGAGTTTGGATTAGCTCTGTTTGCATTGTCTTTGAAACAAAGGAATGGAGAACCAGATTCAAAGTAAGAAGTTAAAACTTTTTTCCATAAATCTTTTGCTTTCATTCTATCTTTTGTGATGTTTTCATCATTTTCATAAGCAATATATTTAGCTTTGAACTCATCACCATAACACTCTGATAAATCTTTTACTTCATAAGGATCAAATAAAGTCCAGTAAGAGTCTTCCATAACTCTTTCCATAAATAAATCTGTAATCCAAAGTGCTGGGAATAAATCGTGAGCTCTTCTTCTTTCTTCTCCAGAGTTTTTCTTTAAATCAATAAAGTCAACAATATCCATATGCCAAGGCTCAAGGTAAACAGCGATTGCCCCTTTTCTTGTACCTAATTGGTCAACTGCCAGTGCAATATCATTTGTGATTTTTAAGAATGGAACCGTTCCACCTGCAGCACTTTTATGGTCATCAATAACACCACCTAAAGCTCTGATTTGATTCCAATCCCAACCAATACCACCACCATATTTAGATAATAGTGCCATCTCTTTATATCCATCAAAAATTCCCTCAATATTATCAGGAGAACTTCCAATATAACAAGAAGATAATTGGTGTCTATTTGTTCTTGCATTAGATAATGTAGGAGTTGCTAACATTACTTCAAACTTAGAAACTACGTCATAGAATTTTTTTGCACACTCTTGTTTATCAACTTCATTTTGAGCTAAGAACATAGCAATTGCCATAAACATTTGTTGAGGAAGCTCTATTGGCTGTCCTTTTCTATTTTTGATTAAGTATCTATCATATAAAGTTTTAATACCAAGGTAGTTAAATAAATAATCTCTTGTAGGATCCATATAATCATTTAAATCATCTAAATCATAACCTTCACCAAGATTAGGAATTAATCTTCCTGCATCTTTACCATATTTTAGATACTCTTTAAGATGACAATATGGTTCACCTTTGATTCCATGAGTTGCTTTTCCAACTCTATGGTATAAATCAAAAACAAATAGTCTTGCTGCTGCAAAAGTCCAGTTTGGAACATCAATATCTATTTTTTCAACTGCTGTTTTGATTAATGCATCTTGAATATCTGATGAACTCATTCCATCAATAAACTTAATTTGAGCATCTAATTCTAATTCACTTTGAGATACTCCATCTAAGTCAGCTGTTGCAGCAACAGTCATTTTTTGGATTTTTGTAATGTCTAAAACTTCTTTTCGACCATTTCTTTTCTGAATCATTATTGCCATATTATTTACCTTGGAATTTATATTTTATATTATTTATTAAAAACTCTGTTAAAGATTGCATCAACATTTTTTGTGTAATAATCAAAATTGAAACATTCTCTAATTTGTTCTTCACTTAATGATGTTCTTAATTCTTCGTCACCTAATAGGTATTGTAAGTATAAAGACTCACCTTTATCGTTAGTTGTTGATTTACCTTGTTGAATCTCTTCCCAAACTTTCATTGCATTTCTTTGAACTATTCTATATGCATCTTCTCTTGAAACTCCAGCTTTTGGAAGTTCTAGTAATACTCTCTGAGAGAATACTAATCCACCAGTTAAGTTAAGATTCTTCATCATATTTTCAGGCATAACAGTTAAGTTTGCAATCACACTGTTCATTCTGTGTAACATGAAATCTGTTGTAATAAATGCATCTGGAAGCCAGAATCTTTCAGTAGATGAATGAGAAATATCTCTTTCATGCCATAATGCAACATTTTCCATAGCAGGATTTGCATAAGCTCTAATCATTCTTGCAAGTCCAGTTATATTTTCTGTTAAGATTGGGTTTCTTTTATGAGGCATTGCAGAAGAACCTTTTTGACCTTTTGCAAAATACTCTTCAGCTTCATAAACTTCAGTTCTTTGTAAGTGTCTTACTTGAACTGCAAATTTTTCGATTGTAGAAGCCATTAATGCTAAAGCAGTAGCAAGTCTAGCATATCTATCTCTGTGAATTACTTGGTTAGAACAAGGCTCAGGTTTTAAACCTAATTCAGCCATTGCTAATTCTTCAAGTTCAAGTGGTGCATGAGCGAAGTTACCCATAGCTCCTGAGATTTGGCCTACTGCAATAACATCCATAGTTTGCTCTAAATTAAGTAAGTGTCTTGCCATTTCATCATACCAAACAGCTAATGTTAGACCAAAAGTAATAGGCTCACCATGAATACCATGACTTCTTCCTACCATTAAAGTCATTTTGTGTTCTTGAGCTCTTTTTTTAATAGATTCCATTAACATTTTTACATCTTCTATAACAATGATAAGAGAATCTCTCATTTGAAGTGCAACCCCTGTATCAACTGCGTCAGAAGAAGTCATACCATAGTGGAACCATCTTGATTCTTCACCTAATGATTCTGATACACTTGTATTAAAAGCGATTAAGTCATGTTTTGTTACAGCTTCGATTTCTTCTATTCTCTCTACTGAAAAAGTAGCGTTTTTTACAATTTTTTCACAGTCTGAATCTGGAATAAGTCCTAGTTTGTTCCAAGCTTTTACAGCTGCTTTTTCAACTTCAAGCCATGCTGCATATCTTGCATGTTGAGTCCAATTTTTTGTCATCTCTTCTCTTGCGTATCTTTCAACCATCTAATAGTCCCTTGTTTTCATTTTTATCAAGTATTTTTAATTATTTTAGTATGATATCGTATCTAAATTAGATAAAAATTAAGATAAAAAATAAGACAAAATTTAACCGATTTACAAAAAAAAATATAGGAACTAAAATTGCCCTTTACTTTGAAGAAATATAAAGCTATTAAAGATAAAAAACTAAGTCTTTTTTTATTACAAGACCTTAATATGAACCACCGACTAGCCCAAAAAATAGGCTCTAAAGGCAGAATCTTCGATGAAAATATGAATGCCTTAAGCCCTAGTGATAAAATACCAAGTGAATACATTTATATGGCTGTATTTGAGGGGGTTACACAAGGATTAAAACCTCTTTTAGAGTTTGAAGATTTTGCTATTTTTGACAAGCCTACAAATCTTATGGTTCATCCAATTTCGAAAAATACTCCATACTCACTTTTGGATGAAATCAGATACCATTTTGGGGAGAATGCGAACCTAATTCATAGAATTGATGCAGAAACTTCAGGACTTGTGATAGTTGGGAAAAATAAAGATAGTGAAATTGATTTAAAAGATATGTTTTTAGAAAAAAAATATCATAAATCATATTTAGCTATTGTTGAGGGAGAAATAAAAAAAGAGTTTACAATTGATAAACCTTTAGATAAAGAAGGTGGAAATATTGGAGTAAGAATGAAAGTTGATGAGAAGGGAAAACATTCAACTACTATTATAAAGCCTATAAAGTACAATAAAGAAAGAGATATAACACTTGTTGAAGCTATACCATTAACTGGAAGACAACATCAAATAAGAATTCATTTACACTCATGTGGGCATCGAATAATTGGGGATCCTATTTATGGAATTGATGATATAACAGCAGATAATTATCTTAATAAAACACTTGATAAACAACTAAGAATCGAACTTACAAAATCACATAGACTTTGGTTACATGCTAACTTTTTAGAGTTCTCTTATAAAGGGACCACTTACAAGATTTTCTCTAAAAATAAAGATATTTACAATGAATTTTTTAATTAATTCATTGTAAATAAAAAAGATAACATCAAAACTGCAACTTCAAAAGATACTAAAATAAATAAATCTTTTTTTCCCGCCATTGCTCTTTCCTTTACAATCTGAATTTTAGTTTTTTTTTCTTCAATCTCATCTTTTTGTACTTTTATAGGATTCAATGAACAAGTAAAGCAGTTTGTAATATCATAACAAGTAGCACAAGCAGGTGCAGTTTTACCTATACAATCATATAAAAACTTTTTCCATCTTTTATCTTCTGGTTTTAGTTTAGATAAAGAAGTAAAATTTTTTGACATAAACTCTCCCATCTCTTTTCTACTTTCTAATCCCAAATCAGAATATAAGTGTCCCATTTGCAAAGATGTCTTAGCTATCCAAGGAGCTAATTCATCTCTTGCGTAAGTATCATTTGCATGAAGTTGAAGAATTTTTAAAACTTCACTCTCCATATAAGCTAAATCTCTCATTTTCCCCTCCTATTTTACATCACAAAATTCAAGTTCCAAATTTTGTGGTTTTTTTAAATTATTGTTGTTATCAATAAATAGTTTCTTTAAATTCTCTAATTTTTCTATTGAGGGGAGGCTATTAAGTTCATTATCTTCAACATCAAGTTCTTGCAAATTTTTTAGATTTCCTAGTTCTTGTGGTAAAGTTGTTAACTTATTAGAACTAACACTTAAATTTATAAGATTTTGTAATGTTCCTATCTCTTTTGGTAAAGTTGTTAAAGAATTATTATCTAAAAGTAAGATTTTTAAATCCTCTAATTTACTTACATCAAAATCTAAAGAATTCAAAGAGTTATCACTTAAATCAAGTTTGATTAACATATCATGAGACTCTAATGATGGCAATTCTAAAAGATGATTTCCCTCTAAAACTAAAGTTTCTAACTCTTTTATTTGAGATAAAGAAGATGGTAAATATGTTAAATGATTAAAAGATAAATCTAAATAATAAAGCTGTTGCATAAAACCAAATACATCAGGTAACTGTTCTAACTCATTTGTTTCTAATGAAAGATACAGAAGCTTTGATAGTTTTTTAAAATCTTCATCTAGTTTTATTATTGCATTTGCTGCAAGTGTTAATCTTGTTAGTGATGTTAAATTATAAAACTCTTTTGGCAATGTCTTAATTCTATTTACATTTAGATTTAAAATCATTAGCTTTGATAAATTTCCAATACTACTTGGTATTTCATCTATCAGATTATTTTCTAACTGTAGATTTCTCAAGTTTTCAAGTTTGCCTATTGATTTAGGTAGTTTTCTAATTCTATTGTTTGATAATTTTAGAACATTTAGGTTTTTTAAAATACCTATTGATTCAGGTAAATCCTTTAGATTTCTTTTTGATAAATCTAAATGTGTCATAAGTTCCAAATCATCACTATGAACTGAGATTATAGGGGTAAGGTCATTTGCTCTTACCCATTTTACAAAATTGTCGATATCATTACTCATAATTAAGCCTTTAATCTATCATTTTTAGCATCTATTAAAAATGCTATCTCTTCATAATCAATTTCACCATATTCAACCATATTAAATAGAGCCATTAATGGTCTTCTACAGCAAGTCTTACTACAGCCTGTAACTAGCTTCTTTGCTTTTTTATATGGTAAATCTGTTTTTTTAAATATCTCAATAGCTTGACAAACAGTTATTTCACCACATTCACAAATTTGTTTTTCTTTTAAATTTTCCATAATAAACTACTTTAAATAAGGATGTTTTTCTTGAAACGCAATAACCTCTTTCATAGCAGTAGTAATATCTTCACTTATTTGTGGTAACTTTACATAATCAGTCCAAATAGTATCTTCCACAATATCATGCATAACCCCTGCTAATTCAACAACTTTTCTTTTATACTTTGCTAACTCTTTTTTATACTCTTTTTGTTCTTGTGTTAATTCCATCTTTTCTCCTTTATATACCATATAAGTTTTCAAGTATTATTTTTGGTTCTTCATTTAAATACATAAGTTTAAAATTGCCATCAATTTCAAACTTATAGCTTTTGTAAAGATCCACTATCTCTTTTTCATTTGCAGGTGCAAAACCATAAATTTTCTTTAATCCTCTATAATATAAAACTCCTCTTAGAAGTTTTTCTGCATCTAAAAAAGCTTCATTATCCATAATCCAAGGAGATATCTTGATATATCTTTTATTTACTACATAAGAGTGTAAAAAACCATACTGTGTTGATAATTTTAATGAGTTTGAAAATACACAATCAGTTCTTAAATAATTTTCTCTATTTGTCCAAAAAGCTTTTTTATCGAGTTTTCTTGAGACCTCATCATAGTTTTCACCACTTACTTGCTTTGCTGTAGAATTAGAAAAATTAAAAGCAACTGCTTCACCAGAATGCATAAATTTATACATATTACAATATGTATTAAAAGACAAATCTTCTAAATATTTTGAATATTTATCTTCAACTAAAACCAAAATATTTTCATCTATACTATTTTTTAAAAGTAGGGCAACTAATCTTTTTAAAATATCTTTTGCTTCATCTATAACATCTAATACATTTATATACAAATGATTATCAAAAGAATAAGCACTTATTACTCCTATGATTTTTGAGTTTTCATATGCTGCAAAACAATACTCTGGGAATACCTGATAAGTTTTTTTTAGAAGTTCTAAATCAAATAAAGTATTAGTTCTAATTAGCTCATCTAAAGCATTTTCAAATCCCTTTTTTAAATATCCAATGAACATAGGTATAACTCTTTCAATTCGTTTGCACTTAATACCTTTTTTCTATTAGTTACAATTTCTCTAATCTGTGGAAGTATTTTTTGCACTATACTGATATTAGGTTCTATCCCAATAGCTTTTAGATGATAAATCAAAGTTGAGCTACCTGAATGTTTTCCTATTGGAAAAGTTCTTTTTAATCCTAATTCTTCTGGATTAAAAGGTTCATAGGCATTTTTTGATTTCATCATACCATTTACGTGTATCCCTGATTCGTGAGAAAATATATTTTTACCAACAATTGGTAAGTTTGTGTCTATTCTTCTATGGGAAGCACTACTTACTTTTTTTATAAGTGCTTTTAATGCTTTTGAATTTATTTTTACTTCTTGATTTAATAGTCTCAAAGACATTAATACTTGTTCAAAAGAAGCATTTCCAGCTCTCTCACCAATACCAATAACTGTTGTATTTGAACTTTTTGCACCTGCTTCATATCCTGCAATTGCATTTGCTGTTGCCATACCAAAGTCATTGTGTGTGTGCATTTCAATATCAAGTAGACTCAAAGAACTTAACTCTTTTATATTTTCGTAGGTTTTATGTGGAGTTAAAATACCTACTGTATCGCAGTATCTAAATCTATTTGCACCTAATTCTTTCCCTAAAGTCATAATTTCTTTTAAAAAAGAGTTATTAGCTCTACTTGAATCTTCTCCACCAATACATACAAATAGATTTTCTTTTTTAGCTTCTAAAATAACACTTTCTAATTGTTTTAAAAGTCTTTGTTTATTTCCAGCAAATTTCACATCAATTAAAATATCTGAAACAGGGATTGATAAATCAACTGCTTTTAATCCACACTTTAAAGAGGCTTCCAAATCACCAAGAGTTGCTCTATTCCAACTCATTATTTGTATGGGTAAATTTAAAGCTAAAATCTCTTTTAAATCATCTCTCTCCTTTTTACCCATTGCAGGAATTCCAACTTCTAACTCGTGAGCTCCTGCTTCATAAAGAAGCTGTGCTATTTGTAACTTTTCTTTTGTATTAAAAGCTACATATGGTGTTTGTTCTCCATCTCTTAAAGTAGTGTCATTTATTAACATCTCTTTATCCTATCTCTTTATCTTCACTTGAATAGAAATATTTTTTTGCTGCTGCAAATACTGATTTTTCAATTGGTTCTAAAGCATATGAATCATCACATATCAAGTTGATTGATTTTAATTCATCCATAGGGCATCCACCGATTTTTTCTGTTAATAAAATATCAACATCTTTTAGTGTATTTTTAATCTCTTCAATTGGATAAGAACCATCACAATCTTCAGGCCCTTTACAATATGGATTTTCTACTTTTCTATGCATTACAAACTTAATTGCTTTATCTCCGACTTCATAGATTAGGAACTCTTTAGCATTACCAAAGTGTAAGTTGATAGTTCCTTCCCCTGCTGTTGTTACAGCCACAAGTTTAGTCTCACCAGTAGAACTAAGCTCTTCTTTACTTGCTTGTTCGATTTTTATTTTGTCATTTGCAGTTTCAAGTGCTGCTCTCCAGTTTTCAATAACTTGATGTTTTTGTGCACGTGCAGCAATATCATATTTTTTAGTTAAATCTTCCCAATTCATATGAACAAAAGTATCTTTTGTAAACTCATCACCTCTATCTTCACCAATTAATCCAACAGCATCAGCCCGACACTGTCTACAGTGGCTCATCAGTTTCATATCCATACCACAAGCTTCTTGAGCTGCCATTACTTCTTGATCAGTTGCACTAGGAGTTCCATCTAAACCAAACTTAGTACCAAACTCTTCTTTTGATAAAAGTGGCATAATATTGTGTAAAAAAACACCTAATTCTTTTAATTTCTTTGCAACATTTGGTAAATCTTTGTCATTAATTCCAGGAATTAAAACAGAGTTTGCTTTTACTAAAATTCCTCTGTCAGTTAACATCTTAATTCCCTCAAGTTGTCTTCTTAGAAGTAATTTAGCTGCCTCTTTTCCAAATATTTTTTTATGTTCCCAATGCACCCAAGGGTAAATTTGTGAACCAATTTCTCCTGTTTCATCAACTGTATTAATAGTTACTGTTACATGATCAACATTATATTTTTCTATTTCATCTATATATTTTGGAAGCATTAAACCATTTGTAGATAAACACATTTTTAAATCTGGTGCTTTTTCATGAAGCATTTTAAATGTTTTAAATGTTTTCTCAGGATTAGCTAAAGCATCACCTGGTCCTGCAATTCCAACAACTGTTAATTGTTGTATTTCTCCACCTACATATAAAATTTTCTTAACTGCTTCTTCTGGTTTTAATTTTCCACTAGTAACCCCAGGACGACTCTCATTTGAACAATCATATTTTCTATTACAGTAGTTACATTGAATATTACAAGCAGGGGCAACAGCAACATGAATTCTTGCATAGTGTTGATGTGCACCTTCACTATAACAAGGATGGTTATTTATCTTCTCCATTACCTCTTGTTGTATTTCTTCGGCAGTACTACTTGATGTGCATGAACAACTCATAGTTTTCTCCTTTATATTTTCAAAAAACTTATGCACATAGTGTTCCACACAAAATCTAGGAATAAAAAATGCATATTGATTTACATATTAAAGAAGGATAAAAGAATGAGAATTCAAGAAGAAATAAAAAAAGAGCTATTAAAAGAGATATATGGAAATATTGATAATGTTTATGATTTCATTCATACAAGGTATCAGCTTGATAAACCTTGTAATGATGCTGTAATTAAGAAGTTAAATGAGTTAAAAGATATTATTTATAAAGTATCAAATCTTAGTGATTTATCATAGGCTTTTATCAGTTTGATATCTTTTACCAAATAAAAGTAATACAATTCCACCTAAAACAATAAATGCTGTTAAATAAAGAGCATAATTATAGTTCCCAAATTTATCAATCATATAAACGCTGTAAAGTGGAGCTATTACTTGTCCAATTCCATAAGAAGTAGTAAGTGCTCCCATAAGTACCACAGGATTATGTTTTGCAAGTTGGCCACCTAGATTCATAAATAAAGCAACTAGCCCCACAAAAGTTCCACCATAAAAAATTCCACTTAAGAAGTTAAAGTAAAGATTATTTGTAAATGTTGGTATTAAAATACCTATCATTTGAAGGAATAAGGCAATGATAATAATATTAACACTTCCATATTTATGCGCTAACCTCATCCAAATAATACAAGAAGGAATTCCAGCAAGTCCAACTAGTGTCCAAGTTAGATTTCCATAACCTTCAAGACCTGGAAGATTATTGATGATATCTGGTAAAAAAGTAGCTTGAACTACAAATCCAACGCCTTCAGTGAAATAAGCCATAATCAAAATTATTACAAATGGTGTAAAAATTGAGCTATCAAATTTGTGTTTTACAACATTTTGATTTACCTTTTTGTCAAAAGATAAAATATACATAGAGTAAAATGATAAAACTAAAGCAAATATTGATAATACTGTCCAAGAGTGTTGCCAAGTCCCACCTGTACTTAATATATATCTACTTATTAAATCTGTAGTTAAAATAGAAACACCAATACCAGAAAAGTGAATTCCCATAGCTTTAGTTTTACTTTCCATTTTAAGTTTCATCATAACAATTGCAGAACCAACAACGAAAGCCATAGCTCCAGCAAAACCTGCAATAATTCTAGCTATTACCCAGACAGTATCACTTTGAGAAATACTTAAAACAAGTGTTGAGGTAATAGCTAAAAAGATTCCTGCTCTAAAAAGTATTACCTTTTGATTTATATCTTTTATAAAAATTGAAAGAATAGAACCACTTAAATATCCTGCAAAATTTAGTGAGGCTAAAATACCTGCAAAAGTAATAGTCAAATAACTATCTAACATTGCTGGAAGTAATGATGTGAAAGCAAACCTTGCAACACCAAGTCCTATGATTATTGCGAACATTCCAGCTATAATTATGCTTAAATTGTTTTCTCTATCAAGTAGTCTATTCATATTTAAACCTATCTTTTATAATTAATTTTTGTTATCATATCACTAATAGTTATCAAGTGTCAAATAACTAATAATGATATATGATATAAGGATTAATGATATGGATTTAAATCTTCTAAAAGTTTTTGTAAGTGTTGCAAATAAAAAAAGTATTTCTTTAGCTTCAAATGAATTAAAATGTGCCCAATCAAATGTAACTTCAAGAATCAAACAACTAGAAAAGATTCTAGACTTGATTTTATTTCATAGAGTTCCAAAGGGAGTTATTTTAACCGAACATGGAGAAAGATTTTACCCAAAGGCTGTAGAAATCATCCATAAAATGGAAGATGCCTTATATTCACTAAAAGATGATGAAAAGATTAGTCAACTAAAAGTTGGATCAACTGAATGTAATGCTTTTGTAAGAATTTCACCATTTTTAATAAAACTACACGAAGACTTTCCAAAAATGCAACTTGAACTTTTTACAGGAACTACAAAAAGTGTTACTGAACAAATTTTAGATTATCAAGTTGATATTGCTTTTGTTAGTGGTGAGCCCAAAAGTGATAAATTAATGATTTTGAGAAAAATAGAAGAAGAAATAGCTATATTAGAACCAAATATTGAAGATATTCCAAATGTAACTCTTACATTTAAAGATGGTTGCGCCTATGATGAATTTTTAAAAAAATATTATAAAGAAAAAAATATTTTTGTAGAAAAAAGTCTATCTTTTGGAAGTTTAGAAACTATTGTTTCTTGTGTAAAAGTAGGAATGGGAAAAACTTTACTTCCTATGAGTATCGTTGAAAAAATGGGATATGATAAAGATATAAAGATTACTGTTTTAGATAAAAAAGAAGCAAATATTCCAACTTGCCTTATTTGTAGAAAGGACTACATCCCTCCTATAGCAGAGTATCTGAAAAATCTTGAATTGTAAAATAAATAAGCGATGAGTATACTGTTTTAGTTAAACCCCTGTAAAGTTCTATACTCATCGGTTATCAATTTTATTAATTCATATCAATTTCAATCATTTTACCATTTACTATGAGTGCAAACTCTCTGCCGAAATCATAACATTTTTTTAATTCATCTTTACTTGGAATCAGTCTAATTTTTAAAGGTTCTAAAGGAGGTACCCTAAAATGTAACGATTTCATACGATCTAATATCATATGTACAGCTTCACCACTCCAACCATAAGAACCAAAAGAAGAACCTGTTTTGCCTCTTTTTTCCAAATACATCATACAAGAAAGTAAATCCCATACTGGTTTTGGAGCATCTGCATTGATTGTAGGTGTTCCTATTAGTATTCCATCACTTTCTTCAAGAATATTTAGCATATTTTGCTCTTCTATAGAAGCTAAATCATATAAACTTGCCCTTACTGTTTTTATACTTTCTGCTCCATCAAAAATAGCTTCTGCCATATCCCTAGTATTTTTATAACTGGTAAGATAAAAAATAGAGATGATTTTATTGTTTGAGCTTATATTATCAGGTCTATCTAAACTCCATTTTCTATAAAGCTCTATATATTTATATGGTTTTTCTCTAATAATTGGTCCATGAAGAGTTGCAATAATACTAATATCAAGTTTGTCATAAAGCTTTAAAGCATTTAAAACATAAGACTTAAAAGGTCTCATAATATGGTCATAATAGTATTTAAAAGCGTATGAAAAATCCCCAACTAAATCATCAAAAAGCCTTTTATCATAATAGTGACTTCCAAAAACATCTCCACTAAATAAAAGACAATCTTCTTCTACATAAGAGCTCATCGTTTCAGGCCAATGTAAATATGGAGTTGTTAAAAAACGTATTGTTTTATCTCCTAATTTAAGACTTTTATTTGTCCAAACTGTTTCAAAATCTATATCATCTTTTTCTGTTATAGCTTTTAACATAGGTGTTGCTTGGGGTGAAATTAGAACTTTTGCTTGAGGTGATCTTCGTATTAGTTCAGGAATTGCACCTGCATGATCAGGCTCTAAATGATGACATAAAACATATTTGATTTCATCGTAAGAGCAAAGCTGTTCTATCTTTGAAAAAAATTCTTGCTGAAACTCTAGTTTTACAGTATCAACTATAATTACACCTTCATTGGTTTTTATCAAATAAGCATTATAAGAAGAGCCATTTGCTGTTTTCATAATAATATCAAATGTTCTAATATCAGGGTCAAAAGCACCTATAAAATAAATGTCTTGGACTATTTGTATTGGTTTTTTATGATTCATTTTCTAGTAACCTTCTCATCCAAAGAGGAGGATTATTTTTCATTTTTATAAATTGATTTAAAATATCTTCAATCTTTTCATTCTCACGGCTTGATTGCATAGGAAAAATTTTGCAAGCTTGCACCATTCTTGAAGCTTTTGGACCTATTTGTTGTACATATAAAATATCACTATCTTCTAAACACTCAATTTTATATGTTAGTTTTTCTATCTCATCATCAATTTCAAGTGATGAATCGATTGATTTTACAAAATTGTAATCATCTTCTAAAATCTCATAAATATAAAACTCTTTACACCAACCAAAATGCTGATTAACATAAATATTGTCCTTTGAAGCAAACGCAATTTTCATAATACATATATCCTCACTTTTTTATCAATAACTTGCTCTATGGTATTTTTTATCATCTCAAAAGTTCCAGTTGATGCAATAGAACATCCAACACAAGCACCTTGATAAGCGAGCCTTAGTTCAATATCTGGTTCATTTATATAATCTATTAAAAGTATATTCCCACCATCTTTTTTCAAAATTGGTCTAATAAATCTCTCTAGTGCATCATTTACAATTTCTAGTTGGTCTTCAAGCTTTTTTGACCTAAAAAAATCGTTTAATTCACTACTTTGGGGAAGTGGATTATCAACTCCTGTTAATTGAACTTTTGCCATAACATGACCACTTTTTGCAGCTTTTAACATACAATTAAAACCTTCTTTTACACCATTTAAATTAGTTCTATCTTTTAGTAAAATTAATGCTAATCTAAATGCTGCTTGAATATGGTTTTTCTTAACTGCTCTCCTAAAATAATCAACTGCTTTACTTATATCTTCTTCAACACCAATTTTTGTTTGATACATAAGTGCAAGATTGAAGTTTGCAGAGTCATTGTCATAATTACTTGCCTTTTCAAACCAATCTTTTGCTTTTATATAATCTTTCTCTACACCTTCACCTTTTAAATACATCAGTCCAAGATTTGTCATAGCTTGGTCATTTTTGTATTTTGATTCTTCAATCCAAATATCATGTGCTGTTTTAAAATCTTTGTTTTTATACGCCTCTAGGGCAGCTCTATGTTCCATAAATCTTATACCTTCATTTGGTTTAGGAATTGGATTATTTAACTTTAGTTGTTTTTCTAAATACTCTTTTAAATATGATGAAGCAATCTCAATTGCTTCATCATAATCTTCACTTGCTGCTTTTATATCAAAGTCTAAATATTCAACTAAAAAAGCATCTCCCACCTCATGCTCTCCACTGTAACACTCAAAGGGATAATCTAAACTAAGATAATATTCCAAGTCCTTATTCATTTCTTTTTGCCTACTTTATTTTGAACTACAACTACAGCTAGTAGTTCCTGAATCTAAAAGTGTTGAGCAATTTGATTTTGTTACTTCTTTACATTTTTTTGATAAATATTGTCTATAAATTTCATCAATACTCAAATAGCTTTTAACACAACTATAAACTTTTAATCCCTTCTCTTGAAAAAAGTTGTAAATTCCCTCTCCCATATGAAAAAAGATTGTACTATCTACTTTATGTGATGAAATAAACTTTGCAGTTTCTATTCCATCACCACATCCTTCATTTTTTACAATTTTAAAAGAGCCTGTTTCTTCGTTTAGAAGAGCAAAATATGGAGAGTTTCCATATAACTTTGAAATCACCGTTGATTCTTTTCTATCTAGTGGTATTGCAATCATTTTTAACTCCTTGTTTTTATCTAATTTACTATGCAAAAACTATTCCGTA
>Ga0193951_1000049_pt1 | contig 47272 bp, 42 predicted proteins | sample BB_2_MG_FD_140370 | JGI IMG/M metagenome (GOLD analysis project Ga0193951, IMG submission 140370) | Microbial mat bacterial communities from the Broadkill River, Lewes, Delaware, United States - BB_2_MG | ecosystem: Environmental > Aquatic > Freshwater > River > Microbial mats | place: USA...
AATAATGCTACGGAGAATAACCTTACGACAGATCGTTTTTTGATGTTCATAGTGATAACTTATTAGTTCGTTTATTTTAGATGAAATACAAGATAAGCATTATATCACAAATACCCACCATCACACAACACGCTAATAAACAACAACTTACACGTGCAAGATTCAAACCTACTGGTTACAAGAAACATAAGTTCAGGATGATAACACTCTTATCATCTATTAAAAATGGCATACATAGAAGTGAATTATACCGCTTTAAAAAAGTTTTGAGCTTTAGAATATGTAATCTCATCAAAGTGAGAAATCACAACATTTGCTCTAGAATAATCCTGACCTGAAGAATGCTCACTTTTAAAACCTACACAAAAAATATCAGCTGAATGCGCAGCTTTAATACCATTGGTAGAATCTTCAATAACCATACATTCCGATTTTTTAAAACCAGTATGTGTTGCAGCTTTTAAAAAAATTTCGGGATGTGGTTTCGACTTTTCTAAATCTGCACCACTAAATTTTCCCATAAAAAATGGATTCAGTTCAAAACGCGTAAATATGCGGTTAATATTAGGCATGGAAGCAGACGAGGCTACAACTAACTTCAAGCCATTAGCATGATAATCTTTTATTCGCTCTAAAACTCCTTCTATTAAGGTTAAATCAGAATCATGCTCAAATAGATACTTAAAATGTTTTCGTTTAATAGCTACTAAGTGCTCTGGAGATACGGTTAAATTAAAATGACCCACTAACCGTTTACAAATATTAATAGTAGATTGTCCGGTAAAAGATTCGTAAAGCACATCATCAACATTAATGTTCACATCATTGAACATCTGATAATAAGCTTTTCGATGTAATGGTTCTGTGTCTACAATTACACCATCCATATCAAATAAAACCGCTTTTAACATACCTACTACTTTAATTTGAGGCGAAGATAAAAAAGTAAATGTTATAGCGGAATTTATACAACTAACATTCTCATTATTGTTCTATTAAATTATATGTAATTTTACCACTTGATATTTATCTCTTAACGATGGCAAAAAAAGGACGCGAAAAGAACACCAATAATAAAGCAAAACACAGCAAACTTATTGCTCAGAAAAAGAATAAACTAAAATCTAAGTCTGAACAACGCCAAGCACGCTTAAAAGCCATAATGGATAAGGCCAAAGCTTTTAAATCTTAAATACTTCGTTTTGAGTAAAAAAAAATCCAAAACTAAATATGAAGCTTTGGATTTTAAAATTTAGATAATCATAGAATTATTTTACGTTATCAATAATACGCTGTACAACTTCAGGATTCAACAAAGTACTTGTGTCTCCTAATTGATCGAATTCGTTTGTAGCGATTTTTCTTAAAATTCTACGCATAATTTTTCCTGATCTCGTTTTAGGCAATCCTTCTGTGAATTGAATTTTATCTAGCTTAGCAATAGGCCCAATACGATCTGCAATAAGCTGATTAATTTCGTTTCTTAAATTACCATGATGTCTACTTTCACCGACATCTTTTAATGTTACATAACCATATAATGCATTTCCTTTAACATCGTGCGGAAATCCTACAATAGCAGATTCTGAAACTGCAGGATGTTCATTAATGGCATCTTCAATTGGAGCTGTACCTAAATTATGACCTGAAACAATGATAACATCATCTACACGTCCTGTTATTCTGTAATACCCAACCTCGTCTCTAAGCGCACCATCACCAGTAAAATACATATTTTCATAAGCAGAAAAATACGTGTCTTTATAGCGTTGGTGATTTCCCCATATGGTTCTTGCCATAGATGGCCAAGGGAATTTAATGCACAAACGCCCTTCAACCTGATTCCCTTTAATAACCTGACCATTTTCATCCATTAATGCAGGCTGAACACCTATAAACGGTAGCGTTGCATAAGTAGGTTTTGTCGGTGTCGAAAAAGGGATTGGTGTAATCATAATTCCACCAGTTTCGGTCTGCCACCAAGTATCTACAATTGGGCTTTTCTTCTTTCCTACATTTTCATCATACCAGTGCCATGCTTCCTCATTAATAGGTTCTCCAACAGACCCTAAAACTTTTAATGAAGATAAGTCATATTTATCTACAAATTCAGCACCTTGCTTAGCCAATGCCCTAATAGCTGTAGGTGCTGTATAAAACTGTGTAATTTTATGTTTCTCTACAATATCCCAAAAACGTCCGTAATCAGGATAACTCGGCACACCTTCAAACATTACGGAAGTTGCACCATTGGCTAAAGGGCCATACACAATATAACTATGACCGGTAATCCAACCTATATCTGCGGTGCACCAATACACATCATTATCGCGATATTGAAATACATTTTTGAACGTATAAGCGGAATATACCATGTAACCTGCAATAGAATGTACCATACCCTTTGGCTTACCAGTAGAGCCTGAAGTATATAAAATAAATAATGGATCTTCAGCATCCATAACTTCGGCAGTGCAATCTCCATATGCATCATCTAAAAGCGGTTGTAACCACACATCTCGTCCTTCTTTCATTTGCACATCTGAATTTATGCGATTAACCACCAAAACAGATGTTATACTTGGGGCATCATTGAGCGCTTCATCTACAATACCCTTTAAATCAATAGTTTTAGAACCGCGATAAGAACCGTCTGAGGTAATCACCATTTTAGCATTACAATCGTTTATGCGTGAAGCAATAGCCGTAGACGAAAAGCCTGCAAAAATCACAGAGTGAATGGCACCTATTCTCGCACATGCCAACACTGCAATAGCCAATTCTGGAATCATTGGTAAATAAATACAAACCACATCACCTTTCTTAATCCCTTGATCTTTTAACACATTGGCAAACTTACAAACACGCTCGTGTAACTGATTATAAGTTATATGTTCTGCCGTTTCCTCTGGATTATTAGGTTCGAATAAAATAGCGGTTTTATCACCTCTGGTATGTAAATGTCTATCGATGCAGTTTTCGGTTATATTAAGTTTTGCATTTTCAAACCATTTGAACTCAGCGTTTTTAAAATCGTAACTTAAAACGTTAGACCACCGTTTTTTCCACACAAAATGTTCTTCGGCAATTTCCTCCCAGAATTGTTCTGGATTACGTACTGATTTTCTATAAACCTGAAAATATTCTTCAAATTGTTTAATGTGATAATTACTCATATATAATGTTTAGTTTATTTGGGTTAAAAAGGTAGTTATTTTGAATTAAAAAAGGAAGTTTCTTCTTTCGTTAATAATCGCGAATGAATTAAGAACCGAAGTCCCAAAGGAATTTCTAACGAAAAACTAGCTCCTCTTCCTTCAGTAATATCTACAGTTAAGTGCGTATGTTTCCAATATTCAAATTGATCTTGGTTCATATAAAAATTTACACCTTCAACAGTTCCTAAAAGAATATCACTTTCATCTAAATACATATCTTCTTTTTCAAAAATCATAGGAGCAGAACCATCGCAGCAACCACCACTTTGATGAAAAATTAATTCCCCATGCTTAGCTTTAAGTTGTTTAACAACCTCTGCTGCTTTATCTGTTATTTCTACACGTTTCATATCTTAAAATATAATAAAAAAGGCCGAATTAAAATTACTAATTCAGCCCTAATTAGCTATTAATAAACGCTTAAAAGAAGCCTAATTTGTTTTTATCATAAGAAATCAACATATTTTTGGTTTGTCTATAGTGACTCATCATCATTAAGTGATTCTCTCTACCAAATCCAGATTTTTTATACCCACCAAATGGTGCGTGTGCAGGATAGGCATGGTAACAATTTACCCAAACACGACCAGCTTTAATAGCTCTTGGCACTTGATAAAGCTGATGTGCATCTCTAGTCCACACTCCCGCTCCAAGACCATACATAGTATCGTTTGCAATTGCAATAGCCTCTTCTACATCCTTAAACTTTGTAACACAAACAACTGGACCAAAAATCTCTTCTTGAAAAACTCTCATTTTATTATGCCCCTCTAAAATTGTAGGTTTAATATAATAACCGTTTGCCAAATCTCCCTCTAAGATATTAGCTTCTCCTCCGGTTAAAACCTTTGCGCCTTCTTCTTTTCCGATTTTAAAATAGGATTGAATTTTTTCATACTGGTCATTAGAGGCTTGAGCACCAACCATAGAATTTACATCATAAGGACTTGTTTGCACAATGGCTTCTGTACGCTCGATAACACGTTTCATAAACGCATCATATATATCTTCTTGCACCAAAATTCTTGAAGGACATGTACATACTTCACCTTGATTGAATGCAAATAAAACCGCACCTTCTATGGCTTTATCCAAAAAGGCATCGTCCTCATCCATAACACTATTAAAAAATACGTTTGGCGACTTACCCCCGAGCTCCATGGTCACAGGATTAAGATTTTTTGAAGCGTACTGCATAATTAATTGGCCAGTAGTAGTTTCACCAGTAAAAGCCACCTTATCTACTTTAGAATTAGACGCTAATGGTTTACCTGCTTCGGGACCAAAACCGTGGACGACATTGACTACACCAGGAGGAAAAACATCTGCTATTTTCTCCATTAATAAGGTGGCCGATGCCGGAGTTTGTTCTGCTGGTTTTAGAACCACACAATTACCAGTAGCTAAAGCTGGAGGTAACTTCCAAGACAACATTAAAAGTGGAAAATTCCAGGGAATAATTTGTCCGACAACACCTAATGGCTCTTTTATGTTCATTGATAACGTATGTTGATCTAATTCTGTAGCACTACCTTCTTCCGAACGAATACACGCTGCAAAATAACGCCAGTGATCTACAGATAAAGGCACATCTGCATTTAGAGTTTCGCGAATAGGCTTTCCATTATCACAGGTTTCAACCACAGCAAATTCTTCTAAATTTGCCTCAATTATATCGGCTACTTTATTTAAAAGCGTAGCACGCTCAGTAGCGGAAGTGTTTCCCCAAGCCTCTTTCGCTGCATTAGCTGCTCCCACTGCATTTTCAATATCTTCTTTTTGAGATCTCGGATATTTTGCGATAACACTTCCATCTACAGGAGAGGTGTTTTCAAAATATTCTCCACCGACAGGTGGTACAAATTTTCCGTTTATAAAATTGGAATACTTGTCTTTAAATTCTGGTTTAGAATAGCTCATACCTTAATACGTTTTATTGTTAATTATTTATTTATTTAGCACAAAAATTATCTATAATTTAGTTTTGATAAAGTTATTTTATCAAATCCCAATTTTATTGAACATATTTATTATATTTTTGAACATATCTCTTATTAACAACTTTTAAGAATATTTTTTTGTAATATTGAATATGAGCCACTTATTATCTCAACATAAAAACCAAAGAAAACTTACGACATTAGTAGAAAATAGAACGACGTATAATGCAGAATATGCTGAGTTAAATATCTACGAAACGCATATCGCAGCAGAACAAGTAGCGTTAAAATTTGACTTTCCTATAATTGCAAGTATGCTTACTGGAAAAAAAGTAATGCACCTCGACGGTTTTGACGCCTTCGATTTTTTTCCTGGTGAATCTGTTGTGATGCCTACACATAAAGAAATGGTTATAGATTTTCCGATCGCCACAAAAACAAAACCTACACAATGCTTAGCTTTGGGTATCGATGCATTTAAGATTGAAGAAGTGGTAGGGAAATTTAATCACAGTGTGGCTATTGAAAATGAAAACAATAATTGGAATATAGATCAATCGGCATCACACCTTATAAATAATACCGATGTTAATCATTTAATAGAACGCTTAACATATACATTTACCCACTCAAATACATCTAAGGATGTTTTATTAGATTTAATGATTCAAGAATTAATTGTAAGATTACTGCAAACCAAGGCTAAATCATTAATTACGCATGACACACATGTTTTTACTGATACCCGAATTGGCACTGTAATTAAATTTATAAAAGATAATTTAACCAATAAGGATATTACCGTCGATCAGTTGGCTGCAAAAGCATACATGAGTACTTCCCATTTTCATAAGCAGTTTAAAAATACCTTAGGCATTTCCCCTATCGATTATATTAATTCGGAAAAAATTAAATTTTCAAAAAAGCTTATTAAATCTTCACCTCACTTAAGAATGTCTGATATTGCTTATAAATCTGGATTCAATAATACCAGTTACTTCAACAGACAATTTAAGAAAACTGAAATGATGACTCCACAACAGTTTAAAATGTCTATAAATAGATAACTATTTCTCTTTTATACGTTTCGTATAGGCTTTAAGTTCTACTAATACTTTGGGAGCTAAAATTAATGTAGCTACCATCGTTGGGATGGCCATGAGTGCGAATACGCCATCAATTAGGTTAATCATCATCGATAGGCTTGTTGTTGCTCCAATAAAAATACTCAGAATATAGATATAGTTGTAATATTGTTTTTTATCTGCTCCAAAAAGAAAAGACATACATTTGGTTCCATAATAAGAGTACGAAAAAAGCGAGCTCAAACTAAAAACCGCAATACAAATAAGTAACAAGTATTTACCATAGCCAGGCATTACATCGGCAAAAGCCGAAGCAGTAAGACTTACACCATTATTAGATGTAGTTTCCCAAACACCAGTTACTAGTATCGCCAAAGCCGTTAAAGTACACACAACTAAAGTATCTATTGCAGGTCCTAACATGGCTACTAAACCTTCGCGTATAGGTTCATCTGTTCTTGCAGCACCATGTGCCATTGGTGCAGTACCAATTCCCGCTTCGTTAGAAAATGCGCCACGTTTAACTCCATGAAGAATTAGTGCTCCTAAAACACCACCTAAAAACGTATCATCCTTTGGGTAGTAATTTGCAGCAAAAGCATCCGTAAAAATCAGTTTTAAATAGTATACTAACACATCACTATGTGCTATAAGAATAAAAATTACTAATATAAAGTACAGCGCCACCATACTTGGCACTAATCGCGCTGCTACAGTACCAATACGTTTAATACCACCTAGAATAACCAAGCCAGTAATAAAGACTAAAACTACTCCGATGGTAAGGTTGGTATACAAGCCTATTTGCACTCCGTTTGGCACTAATAAGATATCATTTAAAGCTTGCGTAAGTTGATTAACATTAAACACAGGCAAAGCTCCAATAAGTCCGCACATACTAAAAAAAATAGCTAAAGGTTTCCAAGATTTGCCTAAACCTTCTGTAATAAAATACATAGGACCACCTTGAATTTCTCCAGCAGTATCCTTGCCTCTGTACATAATGGCTAAACTTGAAGTAAAAAATTTGGTAGACATACCTACTACAGCGCTAATCCACATCCAAAAAACGGCTCCAGGCCCACCTACAGAAATAGCAACGGCAACTCCGGCTATATTTCCCATACCAACAGTTGCAGAAAGCGCCGTTGTTAAAGCCTGAAAATGGGAAATATCACCAGGATCGTCAGGGTCATCGTACTTACCACGAAGCACATTTAAAGCGTGCCCTAAATACCTAAACGGCAAAAAATGAGATCGAATTAACAAATATAAACCACCTCCAATTAATAATATAAGTAAGGGTAAACCCCAAGCTAATGCTGAAAACTTACTTAGTACTTGATTTAGAATTTCCATAGATTATAAATGTAGTAAACTGTTTGAATTTATTGAGTACCGTTGCATATTAATTTATAGTTAAAAAATAATGTCTTACCTATAGCAAACTAAACTATAAGTTTTATTCTAACTCGAAAATAGTACATTTGCATACCAACCATTCTAATTTGAGCACAAATCGTTTATACTTTATCGATGCTGTAAGAGCATTTGCTATTTTAATGATGCTACAAGGTCATTTTATAGATACGCTTTTACAGACTTCTTACCGTAGCGATAGTTACATGGCTTTTAAAATCTGGGAATATTTTAGAGGTATTACTGCACCTACTTTTTTTACTATTTCAGGACTTATTTTTTCTTATTTGTTAATAAGAGCTAAACAAAATGGCACTATAAAAAAACGAATGTATAAAGGCCTTACTCGAGGAATTATGCTTATTAGTGTTGGGTATATATTGCGTGCTCCTATTTTTCAATGGCTCACAGGTGAATTTTCGAGTTATTTTTTAATTATCGATGTTTTACAGTGTATAGGATTATCACTTATACTCGTAGTTTGTGTTTATAAAATTACTTTTCATAAAACCCTGTTTTTTTCCATTGTAATGCTTCTTTTAGGGGTAACAATCTTTTTAACTGAACCAATATATCGACACTTAGAATTACCCGAAGTACCGAAGGTGTTTTCAAATTATGTATCTAAAGCTTATGGCTCTGTTTTCACTATTTTACCTTGGTTTGGTTATGTCGCGTTTGGAGCATTTATTGCCACATTATTTTATCGTTATGTAGAACGACCAAAATTTAAAACAGCCATTGTCTCAGGTTTTTTCATTGTTGGTGTAGCGCTTATTTTTGGATCTTCTGAATTATTAATGCATCTCTATTTCGCTTTTGATATTTCCGTTTTTAAGGAAGTGGCTTATTATAATTATTTATTTACCAGGTTAGGTAATGTCTTCATTCTGTTTGGATTATTTTACTTAGCAGAACGCTACATTAAACAACCTTTAATTCTTAAAATTGGTCAAAAAACGCTCTCCATTTATGTCATTCATTTTATTATAATTTATGGAAGTTTTACTGGCTTTGGACTGCATCAAATTATTGGCAGGACGCTAGAACCTTGGCAAGCTATTTTTGGAGCTATAGCATTTCTTTCGACTGTATGTTTTATTTCATTTTATTATGCTAAAACAAATGAATTTGTGTACTCTAACGTCCAAAAACTTATTACCAGATTTAAAGATTAAATTTAGTATCCTTTCAACGTTTATAAATCATAACTACTGTAATTAAGAGTGTATCTATTATTTCTATTTAATTATACGTCTTAGTTTCAAGTAAGATTTAATTAATACCGATAGTATTTTTACTAAAAAAGCCCTCTTAAAATAAGAAAGCTTTTATATTTTCATAGCAGTTAATTCCCATTCGATATACGGATTAAGAATGAATAGCATTATACTTACGTATCTTTATAGCAACTGGTTTTTAAAATTAAGAACAAATATGAAAAAACTGATAGAAACATTTTACACAGCACTGCATCATTCTGATGGTTCAACAATGATTTCTTGTTATCATGATGATATTGTTTTTGAAGATCCTGCATTTGGTATTTTAAAAGGTGAACGCGCTAAAGCCATGTGGTTAATGCTATGTGCTTCTCAAAATAACAAAGAATTTAAGGTAGAGTATTCTAATATCACAGCTAATGAACATAAAGGTTCTGCTCATTGGGAAGCGCACTATACTTTTAGTAAAACAGGAAGGCCTGTTCATAATGTTATTGACGCCACTTTTGAATTTAAAGATGGCTTAATTATTAAGCATACTGACGAATTTAATCTTCATAAATGGGCCAAACAAGCTATAGGAGTAAAAGGTATTTTCTTTGGTGGGATGCAGTTCTTCAAAAATAAATTACAGACCCAAACCAATGCCATTTTAGATAAATTTATTGCAGAACATAAAGCCGTATAATAACTATACGGCTTCTAAATTTAAATAAAATAAATGTTCTAATTAATCTTCCAAATACACTGATGATGCAGAAGCTAACGTACTATTAAAAGTTGGCGCTATATTTCCACCGGCTAAAACATTAGAAAAACCTAATATACGACCTCCGGCGTTTCCTGCCTCTGCAATATAAACAATCTCATTTTCAGAATCGTAAGCTACATCAACCGGATTTCCTAATAACGTTGCAGCTCCAGAAATGCGGACTTGATTTCCTGCCACAGCCATTGTTTCTCCGTTTGCTACAGCGTTAAATTTATTGGTAAAGTTCTCTATAATATGAAATCCACCGTCATCTTGCCCATTAGAAGCATCGCCTATATCTGTCATAATTAAAGTATCTGTATCGTTATCATAAGTAATACCATGTGTTCTTACAATACCTTCAATAGCAATTCTTTTGGAAGCACTGATTGTAGTATCTGTAGTGTTAGATAAAAAATCATTAAACACTGCTAATTCATTTGTTGCATCGACTACTGCGTATAGATCATTGTCATTAAATGTAATTCCCCAAAGTTTAAAATCCGTTGTAATGACATTTCGTAATGAAAACGTACCTCCAGAATATGTATAGATATACAGCCTACCATCTGCAGTAGTAACATCATCATCGACATCGGCATTATCGGCAACGACGAAAACATTTCCTCTTACTGCCATTTCTCTTGGACTAGACATATCATTAGTACCCGTAAAATCTGTATTTAAGACACTACCATTTACTAAATCATCAATATTAGTAAAACCTTCAATACTATTATTAGATCTTGAAACTTGATATACAGATTCTGAATCATCATCGTAAAATATACCATCAGCCGCAGTGGACGAGGTTATTAAAATTCTTGATTGTGTATTTACACCAGACTCAAAGTCGTAAACCGAAATATTACCATTTGAATTGTTAGAAGCATATACACTTACAGATTCGTAATTGTCGCTTTCATTGTTGTTATCGTCATCATCGCTACAAGATGTTAAACTGATTGCTAGTGCTAATAATAATGCGAAAATTGAATTGATTTTTTTGTTAATCATAATACTATTTTTTTGTGGTTAATTGTTTGTATAAATACATACGAAAAAATTAATCTTTGGTTTTAAAAAACTCATAACACAACACCAAAACACCACATAAAACACTGACTAACAAGATAATTATAATATGAAATTAAATTAATTTTCACACTTAAAAATGTAGGAAATTTCATGAAATATGATAAAAAAAAGCTATCCGATAGATTGGATAGCTTTTGAGGCAATGTTTCTTTTTAGGGACTCGGAGTTTACTTTATGTTTCATTGCATAACGAATAGTTCAATTCTTATGCCAAAATTTTAATTCTATGAATTTAACTGTATGCTTTTACCTTACCTTCAACACCTTGAAAAAATGCTTTCATATGTTTTAAATCTGCTTCAATATCATCTGTAGGATAAAAAGGCTCTGAGATTTTGTTCTGCTTATTCTTAAAATCTAGGGTAAACATGATGATAGGTACTTTTGCTTTTTTAGCAATGTAATAAAAACCTGTTTTCCAATTCTCTACTTTTTTTCTTGTGCCTTCAGGTGCTAATGTTAAACGAAACTCATCAGCTTCTTCAAAGAGTTTAGCGATAGATTCAACCTTATTTTGACCTGAGGTTCTGTCTAATGCTCGTCCACCTATGGCTCTAAAATAATAACCAAATGGCCAGACAAACAATTCTTTTTTTCCTACAAAATTTGTTTTAACGTTAGTGACTTTCCGAAGTAGCACACCGATATAAAAGTCGTGCCAACTGGTATGAGGTACCGCAATGATAACGGATTTCTTTACGGTTTCTTTTGAAAAATTAGTATTGCCTACAATTTTCCAGCCTAATAACTTAAAATATATAAATTTTGCTAACCAGCGCATGTTACATTTTTTTATATAACTTTTGAAGCTTTTGTCTGGTTATAATGGTTTTCCAGTTTTTACCTATTGCATTTTCCCATAAGGGCTCTAAACTTAAAGCCACATCAATCATGGTATCAAACTGATCTTGTTCTAAATTTGCACAAATACCTTGAGGCAATTGAATATTATGCTTCGCTTTCATCTGTTTAAAAATAGCAACACCTTCTGGATAATATTCTTCTAAATGATCGAAAACAATACAATTACCAACACCGTGTTTTATACCTAAAAGATATCCCAAACCATAACTCATAGCATGTGCAACACCCACCTGAGAATACGCAATACTCATGCCGCCGTGCCACGATGCCATCATTAATTTATCTTGAGATTCCTCTTTAGTTAAGGTATCTTCTAAAAAGATTTCCTTACAAAGTTCATATGCTTTTTCGCCATAGCTTTCGCTAAACGCATTTAAATACGTGCCTGTTAGAGACTCTACACAATGCACAAAACAATCCATGCCAGTATAAAACCATTGATCTTTTGGTACATCTTTAGTTAACTCCGGATCTAATATAACCTGATCAAAAGGTGTGTAATCACTATTGATCCCTAATTTACGAACAGGTCCTGTTAAAATCGTAGTCCTAGAAACCTCTGCTCCAGTACCAGAAATGGTTGGAATACCAACGTGATATATGGCAGGATGTTTTATTAAATCCCAACCCTGATAATCTTTAGATTCACCTTTATTTGTTAGCATAAGAGATACAGCTTTAGCGATATCTAAAACGGTACCACCACCTATACCAATAATACCGGAAGGAAGCTCACTATATTCTAAAATAATATCTTCTACTAACTGGTCTATTTGATCAGTTCTTGGCTCTTCTTTAGTTGGTACATATATAATTTTATCCTTATACGACAAGGTAATGCGAGACGTTAACCAATGATTGCCTTTAAAGACATCATCAACATAAAATATAAATGGTGCATTACGGCCTTTGCGTTTTGTATCGAGGATTTGACCGAGTTGATTAAAACTTCCTCGTCCAAAAACAACTCTGGACACCATTGGATAATTTTTGAATATCATTTACTTTATATCTTTAACAAAAATAACAACTTAGTTTATAATTAGTGACTATTTAGATGAAATTGTAATTTTTCATTAAACAGTCCAACATGGTAGCCATCTACCAACGCATGGTTGACACTAACAGCAACCTGCATTTCTTTTTTAGTTCTTAAATCTTCCATTTTACTAAAAGCTAATTTAGGTACAGAATCTTTACCTCCTTTAAAAGGTTCTTTATGACCTGTAAAACCAACCCAAGGTAAAGATGAGCAATGCACACAATCGAGTCCGGCTACTGGTGGAAATAAATCATTAGAATTAAAAATTCTTTCTTTTTCTTTTAAAAAGTGAGATTGAAATTTTAAAATATCTTCATCATAATTAATAAACGAAAAACCAAAAGTTTTATTCGGCCTTAATATGGTTGCAGAAGCATGAATGGTATTAAACTCCACAACTTCATTTGATGCATTTATTCTATACTTAAAATTTTCAATAGCATTGATTGCACGCATGGTAGCGTGCAGGTACTTTACAAAAAAAGACACTTCATTAGAACGAGAAAATTCATAAGCTTTTGTAACATCGACCTTAAAAGTGACACCGAAATAAGGGTCTATAAAGCTGTTAAAAAACTCAAAATGAGCTTGTCTATTCCAGGTATGTTTGTCGAGTATTTTCAAATTACGAATTAAAAAAATCTAAAATTTCAGTTAAACACTCCACGGTTTTATACTCAGAACCATTGGCTTCTTTTTTAGTTACGGTTTCGTGTTCCCAAGTTGTATGAAAAGGCACATGTATGGCTTGTGCACCTATCTTTACCAATGGTAGAATATCTGATTTTAATGAATTTCCGATCATTAAAAATGATTCTGGTTTAATTTCTAATCGTTTTAACAATTGTGTATAATTACTTTCATGTTTTTCACTCAACACTTCGATATGATGAAAATATTTTAGTAATCCCGATTTTTCTAATTTACGTTCTTGATCTAGTAAATCTCCTTTTGTTGCTACAATTAACTTGTAATCTTTAGACAACACTTTTAACACATCTTCTACTCCATCTAATAGTTCAATTGGCTTATTAATCATATCCTTACCGATATCTAATATTTTAGAAATAATTGTATTAGAAACTGTACTGTTAGACAATTCTATAGCCAATTCAATCATAGATAAAATAAACCCTTTTACTCCATAACCATAAGTAGGAAGATTTACAATCTCCATTTTAAATAGCTCTTGATCTATCTTATTTGGAGTTTCGTAGTGCGATAACAATTGCCCTACACTTTCTTCAGCCTCTCTAAAATAGGTTTCATTAACCCACAATGTATCATCGGCATCGAAGCCTATAACTTTTATATTACTGTAATCTACTTCCACAGACGTTTTGCTTTTTCTAAATCTTCTGGTGTATCTATCTCTACTCCTTGTATTTTGGTTTCTACCATTTTAATACGTTTTCCATATTCTAAATATCGAATACATTCAATTTTCTCTGAGGCTTCTAAAAATTGCATTGGTAACACTGCAAAATCTAATAAAGCTTCTTTTCTAAACGCGTAAATGCCTTTATGTTTAAAGTAACGTGCACCTGCATTTTTATCCCTCGGAAAAGGAATTGGGCTTCGTGAAAAATACAACGCAAAATTTTGTTGATCGACAATAACTTTTACAGTGTTTGAATTGTTGATTTCTTCCAAATCATCAATCTCAACCATAAGAGATGCCAAATCAATCTCTTTAGCGTCATCATCTTTAAAAACCTCTATGACTTTCGCTAAACTTTCGCGTTCTGTAAACGGCTCATCACCTTGTACATTAATTACAATATCACAATCTATATGAGCTACAGCTTCTGCTATACGGTCGCTTCCAGACTCGTGTTCTTTTATGCTCATAATAGCTTTTCCGCCATTATTTACAATCTCATTAAAAATAATTTCACTATCTGTTACCACATAAACATCACTAAATAACTGTGTAGCCACTGTGGCTTCATAAGTTCTTAGAATAACAGATTTACCTGCTAAATTTTGCATCAATTTACCGGGAAATCTAGAGGCACTATAACGCGCAGGAATCATGGATATAATTTTCATCTATATGATTTGTATAATGAATTCATTCAATTTCAAAAATAAGGTTTAAAAGATGATTTCGATCAATTTGAACGTAACTTTTTATAGAGTTTATAAACGAAATAAAATATACATAAAACGCAAACAAAAGCAAGAATTGGTAAAAATATAGATACAATAGACATAACCACAGAGGTTCCTGTTTCAATAGTTGAAACCACAGGATTACCAAAGCCTGCTGTAGAGACTGTTGTCCCTAAACGCGTAGCACTAGCAGAACTCTTTACTGCTGCTGCAGTGCCACCACCTGCAATAATGGCTAATGCCCAAGTAATTATAGGACTTAAATCTGCAACGGTAGATACCATTACTGCTGTGCCTGCAATGGTAGCCAAAGGTATAGCTATGGTATCTAATGCATTATCTACTACAGGAATGTAATAGGCTATGATTTCGACTAAAGTGGCTATTCCTAAGGTAACGAGAGCGACATTGCTACCAATCCATTGCCAAGATGCATTGAGTTCCCATACACCAAAATATGCAGCTAAACTTAATGCAAACAGTGGTAAAAAAACTCTAAACCCTACAGAAGCCGAGAGTCCGATACCTAAAAAAATACTTAGAATTGTGTCTGACATCATTGCTCTATTTTAATCTTTATCTACAAACATTTCATCTTTAAAACCGATAAGATATAATTTTTCTTTTGCTCTTGTAATAGCCGTATACAACCAACGGATATAATCTTTGTCCATTCCATTTGGTAAATACGGTTGTTCTACAAAAATAGTATTCCATTGCCCACCTTGCGACTTATGACATGTAATAGCGTAAGAAAACTTTACTTGCAATGCATTAAAGAATTTGTTATTCTTAACTCCTAAAAAACGTTTATACTTAGAAGTCTCACCCTCGTAGTCTTTTAGGACTTCTTGATACAGTCTATTAGACTCTTCATAACTTAATGAAGCACTTTCTACATCAATAGTATCTAATAGTAATACGGTTTCAAAAGGTTTCATATTAGGGTAATCGACCATTCTTAATTTCACTTCAGCAAATCTAAAACCATACAATTCCTTTATGCTAAAAATCTCTAAAACTTCAACAATATCACCATTAGCAATAAACCCAGCTTCACTAGTAGGCTTCAACCAAAAATAATTATTCTTAACCACCATTAAATAATCACCTGCAGACAATTCTGACTCATTAAACAGAATCCGCTGTCTAATTTGCTGATTATAAGCATTGGCACGTTTATTACTTCTTACAATGATGGCTGTTTCCTCATAACCATTAGCACTATAGGCATCGTTAATAGCATCCATAATTTCGTAACCATCTATTAAACGGACGCTATCTGAAAACCCATGTACATCAAATTTAAAACTATCATAAAACTTAGATTTTAAAACAGCCCTAAGCTCAGTAGCGTTACTTAAAATCCCTGAGTCTTGTTCTTGTCGTACCACTTCATCTAATTCAATTCCTACGACATCTTTATTATAATTTAAGCTTAATCTATTTTCATCTAAAGCCGGACTCAGGTCTGATTTTACAGGAGGCAGCTGTGCTTTATCTCCAATTAATAGCAATTTACATTCGTGACCAGAATATACATATCTCATCAAATCATCTAACAACGAGCTGCTGTCAATAGATTTAGAATCTGGTGGAGTATCTGAAATCATAGAAGCTTCATCTACTATAAATATAGTATTGCGATGTTTATTAGGCTGCATAACAAAATTTACACCTCCTCCTCTATCTTTTTTAGGAAAATAGATCTTTTTATGAATGGTAAAAGCCTCTTTTTTAGAGTAATTAGAAATAACCTTAGCAGCTCTACCTGTTGGAGCTAATAAAACAGCACTTTTTTTAGCCTGCCATAAGTTAGAAACTATGGTTCCGATTATACTTGTTTTTCCGGTTCCTGCATAGCCTTTTAATAGATATATTGAATTTTTATTACCATCAAAAATAAATTGAGATAACTGCATAAGCACCATATCTTGCTTAGAAGTCGGTGCAAATGGAAATTTGGATTTTATTAGCGAATAGAATGCAGAAGCATTAGAAATCATATAGAAAATAATTATAAAGCAAGATAGTATTATTCTGTATTTTTAAAGCGCATATCTTAATTAGTTCTATATTTTTATTAATTTTATTTTAGATAGTTTTAACGAACAAAAAAAAATTGTAGATTTGCGATAGACCTAATAAATAAAAACTAAATATGAAAGTAATTATAGCAATTGTAGTTATTATACTCTTAACCATCGGCATTGTTTGGTTAATTGACAAATTTGTACCCAAAAAAATAAAACCTGTAATTAACATTTTACTTTGGGGCTTAATTATTTTATTAGGATATATGACCTATATGTCTGTATATAGAGAGATTGAATTTAACCAATTAAAAGAAAAACGTTTTGCTATTGTTATTGACCGTTTAATAGACATTAGAGATGCTCAATTAGCATATAAAGATGTAAACGGTACTTACACTGATAGTTTTGATAAATTAATTGATTTTGTAGAAAACGGTAAAGTGCCAATTACACAAAGACGTGATACACTTGTGCTAGATGAAGAGCGTACAAAATTATTTGGTGGTGTAGAAACAATGAAAACCATAACGTTAATTGACACTTTAAGTTATTACTCCGTTAAAGATTCATTATTTAACAACAGCGATCGCTACAAATCTATGATGGATGTAGGTGTAGGTAAAGAAGGTGCTAAATTTACACTTAAAGCAGGTAAATTAGACGAATTTGAAGTCTTTGAAGCAAGTGTTGAAAAATCGGTAATATTAGATGACCAAGAGCCTTACTTAGTAGAAAAAGAAAACCAAGTCGTATCTGTAGATGGTGTAAATGGACCAACTTTAAAAGTAGGATCTATGACAGAAGTTTACACAAAAGGAAACTGGCCAAAAAGCTACACAAATAAAGAATAGTTTGAAAATAAATGATATTAAAGAACTGTCCATTCAAATTAGTTTGAATGGGCTTTCTTTTTGCATTCTAAATAAAACTCAAAATACTATTGAGTTCCTTAAAACACTTCCTTTTGAGCACAAAACTACTCCGATTGAACTTCTCAATTATTTAAAATTAGAGTTAAGCAATACTACTGTTTTTTCCGAAGATTTTGATGCTGTAATTGTAATTCATCAAAACGAATTATCTACGTTAGTACCAAAGGAACTATACAACCCTGAACATAAAGCTGATTATTTAAAGTTTAATTCTAAAATACTCCGAAACGACTTTATCTCTGAAGATGATATTGAAATCAATAAAAGTGTTAATATTTACGTACCTTATGTAAATATTAATAATTACATATTTGAAACCTTTGGAGAATTTGTATATAAACACGCCTCAAGTGTTCTTATCAATGCTCATCTACAGCATACAGAAACTAAAGAAACACCTAAAGTTTATATTAATATTAATAAAAATACGCTTGAAGTCTTAGTCGTTGATAAAAATGAATTACAGCTCTTTAATGTTTTTGAATACTTTAGCAAAGAGGATTTTATTTACTACATTTTGTTTGTCTACGAACAATTACAACTCGATGTAGAAACCACAGCTATTGAAGTCACGGGTACTATTGATAGCAATGACGAGTTGTATAATACACTTTACACCTATATCAGACACGTTTCGTTAACCGATAATCATTATAAGTTTTCAATAGCTAATACGATAAAAAAGCACCAGTTACATAAACATTTTTTAATCTTAAATTCATTTTAATGCGAATAATATCCGGATTATTTAAAGGTAGACGTATTACCGCGCCTAAAAAATTACCTGTAAGACCAACAACAGATATGGCTAAGGAAGCGCTATTTAACATCTTAAATAATCAATATTATTTTGACGATATCTCTGTGTTAGATTTATTTTCTGGAACAGGAAATATAAGTTACGAATTTGCATCTCGAGGCACAGAAGAGATTACAGCTGTAGATGAGAATTTTGGTTGTATTAAGTTTATAAACGAAACTGCTGAAGCTTTTGAAATGACAATTAGTACTGTAAAAAGTGATGTGTTTAAATTTTTAGAAAAATCTAAGCAAAAGCATACAATTATATTTGCCGATCCACCATACGATTTTGATCTTGAAGCATTTTCAAAAATTCCAGAATTAGTCTTTGAAAACCAATTATTAGAGGATGAAGGCCTTTTAATAGTTGAGCATTCAAAGCACACAGACTTAAGCTCATTAAAACAATATTCACATTCTAAAAGCTATGGAGGTAATATGTTTAGCTTTTTTGATTATTCAGTTTAAAACTAATACAACATAAAACACCTTATAAAAACAAAGCTTCATGTACACCATGAAGCTTGTTTGTTTTAGTAAATCTATAAGCCGAATTCTGTACACTCTCCTTAAAAAAGAAAATGCCCTTATCATTTATCTACGTTTACTGTTACCAGCAAACTTTAGCTGTCTACCCTCTAACAATCGCGCGTGCACGCTCAAACGTTAGTATACATGACATTGCACCACATAGAGTTTACCTGGTTTCACTACAGCATGACCTGTACATTCTTTCTGTTGCACTTTTCCTCACCTTACGATGGATGGCTGTTAACCACTATGATTGCACTATGGTGTTCGGACTTTCCTACCCTAAATAAATTTAGAATCGATAAGGCGATCTACTAAGCGCAAAAGTACACAAATTGTTAATAACTCATATTAAATTTTAAGACTAACAATCGCGTATTTATAGGTTATTCTTAAATTTGTAATTCAGTAATTTTTCAATGGAACACTTCGTCGTATCGGCTCGTAAATACAGACCACAAACCTTTAAGGATGTTGTGGGTCAGCAAGCTATTACCAATACTTTACTTAATGCCATTGAAAACAATCATTTAGCACAAGCCTTATTATTTACAGGACCACGAGGAGTTGGTAAAACGACTTGCGCGCGTATTTTGGCTAAAATGATTAATAGTGACGGTAATACAAGTGAAGATGAAGATTTTGCTTTCAATATTTTTGAACTCGATGCAGCCTCTAATAACTCGGTAGATGATATTAGAAGTTTAACCGACCAGGTTAGAATACCACCACAAGTTGGAAAATACAAAGTGTATATTATTGATGAAGTACACATGCTATCTCAATCCGCTTTTAATGCTTTTTTAAAGACTTTAGAAGAACCTCCAAAACACTGTATTTTCATTTTAGCTACAACCGAAAAGCACAAAATAATACCAACTATATTATCGCGTTGTCAGATTTTTGACTTTAAACGTATTACGGTTTCTGATGCTAAAGAATATTTAAAATATATAGCCGAAGAGCAAGGTATTAATGCCGAAGACGATGCCCTTCATATCATTGCTCAAAAAGCAGATGGAGCAATGCGAGATGCTTTATCCATTTTTGATCGTGTGGTGAGTTTTTCTGGTAAAAATTTAACGCGACAAGCGGTTACCGAAAATTTAAATGTCCTCGATTACGAAACCTATTTTACGAGCACAGATTTAATCTTAGAGAATAAGATTCCTGATTTGCTGGTACAATTTAATAGCATTATATCTAAAGGGTTTGATGGTCATCATTATATTGCAGGTTTAGCTTCCCATTTTAGAGACTTAATGGTTTGTAAAAATCCAGCTACTATTCCATTATTAGAAGTTGGTGAAGAGACCAGTTTAAAATACATGGATCAGTCTAAGAAAACAACACATAGTTTTCTAATGGAAGGGATTCGATTAGCTAATGAATGCGACTTAAAATACAAAACCAGTAAGAATCAACGATTACTCGTTGAACTAACACTTATGCAACTTGCCTCTATCACTTTTGATGGAGAAAAAAAAAACTCTAAGCACTTCATAATTCCTCCATCCTATTTTAAAGCGCGAGGTATTACACCTGTTCCTGTTACCAAACCAAAAGTTGAAACCGTTAAAAAGGAAGAAAAGCCTGTAGCAAACGATAAACAAAACATTTCTAAAGCTACCGCTAATGAGGTTAAAGACCCTATAAGCATTCCTAAAATATCTATTAATCAACCTAAGAAATCAACATCAGGATTATCTTTAAGAAGTATTAGAGAAAAGAAGGAGCATCAATTACGACAAATGGAAGTGGTTATTGATGAAGACAATCTCCCTACAGAACCCGTTACACAAGAAGCTTTGACTGAAGCCTGGAAAGCATACACCCAAAAAATGGATGCAAAAGGAGAAAAAATTATGGCTTCTATTTTACAAATGGACCAACCAATACTAAAAGACGGCACTACCATTTGTTTAACTTATTCAAACAACACCAATAAAATAGAATTAGAACGTGCGGAGTTCCCTTTAATGACCTTTCTAAAGAAAACACTGCTCAATTACAATCTTAAACTACACATTACCGTTAATGAGGAAGTGGCAAAAAAATACGCCTTCACACCTCAAGAAAAATACGAAAAATTAAAAGAGAAAAATCCTAATATCGAAGTATTACGGAAAATGTTTGGATTAGATATTTAAAAGTGAAAGGCTACTTTTTTATAAAGTCGATATTATGAAAAAATTCATACCTTTAATTGTATTAATAGCAAGCGTTTTACTGATGTTAGCCAACTTTATTTTTGAGGAGCATTACGATCGCGGATTTTGGTTTTCAATATTATCGAGTGTCTTAATCATCATTGCTATGGTTTTAACCCTAAGAGAGCATCAGAAACACAAATAAGCAACTTGTTTTAAAATATGAAATAACATGAAACATTTACTTGCCATATTAACACTTTGTAGCATAGCGTTAATGAGCTGTGAAGGTCGAAAAACACAACAGCAAGCATTATTTGAAAGTATTGAAGAATTCAAAAAAACAGTGTCTTTTGAAAAGCATGTCTACATACCTGAATCCTATATGGAACAAGAAGTTGATACCCTTATGAGTAATGGATTTAGAGTAAAAATTAAAACATATACAGACATGACTAATGCTGTACATTTTTCAAAAATTAAAGACACTATTAACTACCAAACCTATTATAGAAATTTCAAATTTGACGTTAGCGTGACTAAAGATGAACAAGAAATTTACAATGAAAGTTTTGATAAACAAAGAGTAAATAAAGCCTTTAATTACAACACTAATTTAATCGCTGGTTCAGATTTATATCAATTTAATACGTTAGCGGTTTTAAAATCCATTCAGGTTAACGATGATCCGGCTTATACAAATAGGGTCGCTATAGATATTTTATATAGCATTCCCGAAACTGATAAATTGACATCACATATGTTATTTATAGATAAAAAAGGAAAGTCGAATATTATTCAAGTTGAAGTAAAATAATTATGTTAGGACTAAAATTACCAACCGATCCAAGATGGGTAAATATTGTAGAAAAGAATATTGAAGATATACTAACCGATCATGCCTATTGTGAGCAAAAAGCCGCGAGTACCGCCATATCATTAATTGTAGGATTCCCTGAATACACAGAACTTGTACAAGAAATGATTGAACTCGTCAATGAAGAAATGAGTCATTTTAAAATGGTGCACGATAGAATTTTAGAAAACGGCTGGACACTTGGTAGAGATCGAAAAGATGAGTATGTGCTTGCACTCATAAAATTCTTTCCAAAAGGAGGCAGTAGAACAACACAGTTAGTTCATAGACTCTTATATGCAGCACTGATTGAGGCTCGAAGCTGCGAACGTTTTAGATTACTATCTGAAGAACTAGAGGATAAAAAATTAGCAAAATTTTACCGTAAACTTATGATTAGCGAAGCCGGACATTATACGATGTTTTTAAACTTCGCCAGGAAGTATGGAGACCGACAAGAAGTGGATCAGAAATGGGAAGCACTTTTAGATTTTGAAGCTGATATTATGCAAAATTTAGGGAATAAGGAAACGATTCATGGTTAATAATATAAACGAACGATATTAAATTTCACTTAGAACGCACTAATATTAACATTCATAAAACCTAATAAAAAGCCTCAACAAATGTTAAGGCTTTTTCTTATTATATAAATTAATGTTATGTTTTATAGCTTAATTCCGAAACCAAATTGAATGACATGGTTTTTAGCTTCTACGTCAGTAACATCGTCTTCAAGAATATTTGTAATACCGTAATAATATCGAGCATCTAAAAACAATTCATCTGTAATCATATATTCTAGGCCTGCAACACCAGAAAAAGCAAATGTTGAAAAGGCATCTTCATACTCCCATGTTTTTAAAGAAATTTGAGGACCAACACCTAACAATAAATCATCTGATATAGCAAATCTAAGCAGAATTGGTAGTTTTAAATAGTCAGCTCTTAGGTTTCGTTCTTCTGCTCCTTCTGCAGACCATTGTAGTTCCGTAAGTAGAGATAAATCATCTGATAAACTAAAATCCACAAAACCAGCAAAAGCAAAGCCATTTCTGTGTTTATTTTCAAAATCCGCATCTGGATCGAAGTCTACATTAGAGACATTTAACGCACCTCTAACACCATATAAAATATCTTGGGACATTGCTACAGATGTAAAAGCAACTAATAATAAGGCAACTACGTATTTTTTCATAATTAATTAGATTTGAGACTACGAATATATATTAAATAATAAATCCCTATAAATTAATAGGTCTAGATAGAAAAAAATCGGATAAATGGATTGAAATTTCTAAAAACTAAACTTCAATACTAGAAACCGTTTCGTAATACATACTTTTTATTATACCATCTGAGAGTCCTATTTTAGGTACATAAATATCTTTTGCACCACTCCACTTCATTGCAGATAAGTATATTCTGGTGGCAGGAATAATCACATCAGCCCTGTCCTGATTTAGATTTAATTTTGTAATGCGCTCTTCGTACGAATAATTTTGAAGCATTTTATAATAGCTGGTGAGATAAAAATAGGTTAAGGGTTTACCCACATTTTTACCAGAGATTTTAAAAATCTTATTGATATTACCACCAGACCCGATTAACTCTATTTTATCGTATTGTTTGGTATTTTCTTTAATCCAATGTTCTACTTGTTGCCAGGTTTCACTTTTTACAATATCATTTAATAATCTTACTGTTCCTATTTTAAATGATCTCGATATTTTCTTATCACCATTGTGTATAATAGAAAACTCAGTACTCCCACCACCAACATCTACATAAAGGTATGTTCTGTTTGGGTTTATAAACGATTGTAAATCGGTTGCGGCGATTATGGCCGCTTCTTCTTCACCATCAATAGTTTCAATATTAATACCGCAAGTTTCAAATATTTTCTCTGATAAAGGAACGCTGTTACTGGCTTCTCTCATTGCTGACGTAGCACAAGCCTTATATCTAGAAACTCCATGCGATTTTATGATAAGACTAAATGCTTTCATGGTATCTAACATACGCTCTTGGTTATATTCTGAAATTTCCCCTTTTAAAAACACATCAGCTCCAAGTCTAATGGGCACACGGACTAATGAGTTTTTTTTAAATATGGTTGGTTCACCGTCTTGTTCTATAATATTAGAAATTAACAACCTTACAGCATTAGATCCAATATCAATAGCCGCAAATTTCTGTATCTTCAGCATAATTATCCCTCTAGTTTATTTAAGTAATATTTATATGTCTCAAATTGCGCTCTTACTTTAGGCTTATCATTTCTTCTGTAAGAATTGTCTTGATGTTCATTTATAATACGCGCTTTTACATTATCGTTCCAACAAATATCATATAAATGTTGTAGTTCTTTTTTAATATCTTCATCATAAATAGGACAACTGACTTCTACCCTATTATCAATGTTCCGTGTCATCCAATCCGCAGAGGAAATATAAATTTTAGGATTGTCGTTATTAGAGAAAATATAAAGTCTAGTATGCTCTAAAAACTTATCTATTATACTAATAACTTCAATGTTTTCACTCATACCTTTACTACCTGGAACCAGACAACAAAGTCCTCTAACTATCATCTGAATTTTTACACCTGCTCTACTCGCTTCATATAATTTATCTATCATTTTATAGCTACTAATGCTATTCATTTTTAGCTTAATATAAGCAGGTTTACCATTTTGAGCACATTCTATTTCCTTGTCTATTAAATTAAACAGCTTGGTTCTGGTATAGTGTGGTGAGGTTATAATATGTTTGTATCTATTAATTCTGTAATTGACTTCAAAAAAATCAAAAACCTTATTAATTTCTTTTAAGATTTTAGAATTTGCGGTCATTAAAGTAAAATCCGTATAAACTTTGGCTGTAGATTCATTAAAGTTTCCTGTACTAATAAAACCGTATCTCACCAATTTATCTTGTTCTTCGCGTTCAATAACACACATTTTACAATGCACTTTTAAACCTGTTACACCAAAGAACATTTTAATACCTTCATCTTGCATTTGCTCAGCATAATTGATGTTAGCGGCTTCATCAAAACGTGCTCTAAGCTCAATAGAAACCGTTACTTTTTTACCATTCTTAGCGGCATTTATTAAAGAACTAGCTACATGAGATATTTGAGCCAACCTATAAATTGTAATTTTTATAGTTTTAACCTGAGGATCTAATGCTGCTTCTCTTAAAAACTTTACGATGTATGAGAAGGTATGATAAGGAGTATAAACCATATAATCCTTTTGGGCAATAGTTTTAAAAATACTCTCTTCTAAGCTCAATCCTTTTACCGGAAGCGGTTTAATCTTATCGTAAAGTAAATCGGTTCTGCCTAAACTTGGAAAATTCATGTAGTCTCTTCGATTGTGATATCTTCCACCAGGAATAATACTCTCTTTTTTATCGATAGACATATGTTTTAAAAGAAAACTTAATGTGTCTGCATTGATGTTCATATCATAAACAAATCGTACTGGCTGTCCACTTTGTCTATCCTTAACACTTTCTGACAGTTTATCGATAAAACTTTTACTTAAATCACTATCAAAATCTAACTCTCCATCTCTTGTAATCTTAATCATGTGAGCACTGATACTATCGTATTTAAAGATATTAAAAATGTCATCTAAGCAATATCTTAAAATATCATCTACCATAATAATATAGTTAGCTCCATTGATACTAGGCAATACCACAAAACGATCCATGGTAGAAGAAATTTCTATTAAAGCAACCTGATCTTTTCCTTCTAAATTGGTCATCTTTACCGTTAAATAGGCGGAAATATCCATAAGTTCTGGTAAAGCGACATCTTCATTTAGCATTATCACGACTAACGCTGGACTCAGTTCTTGGTAGAAATAGTTTTTAATAAAATCGTGATGAATACCTTTAATTTCGGTCTCGTTAATAACATGAATATTTTCACGTTCAAGCTCTAAATCTATCTCTTCTAAAATCTCTAAACTATAGCTTTGTTGGGCGATTACAATTTGCGTAATTTCTTCTAATAAATCACCTGCTTTAATGCCGCCTAATTCCGATTTTCCACCTTTACCAGCTTCGTAAATACGTTTTACCGTTGCATATCTAACCTTAAAAAATTCATCCAAATTGTTAGAAAAAATACCTAGAAAACGAAGCCTTTCAATCAATGGCACATCTTTATCTGCAGCTTCTTGCAATACGCGCTCGTTAAATTTTAACCAGCTTAACTCCCTGTTAATATAAATGTTTTTGTCTTTTGTCATTCTTTTAAATCCTTTGGGATAATTATAAACTCTGTCTTTCCTTTTTCAAGATCTTTCCAATCTTCAATATTAAAGATTAGTTTTACTAAACCACTTGTAGGAAGGTTATCTATAAATGTATCCCCAAATATATTAGAAATTGACGTGAATGCATGATTGTGACCAAAAATCATAACCTTATTTAATTGATTTGGTAATGATTTCATAAAGTTTATGACGTTTCTACCATCGAAATCGTATAAATCTTCAACTATGGTAATATTGTTCTCCGAAATCCCTAAGGATTTAGTAAAAATCTTACAGGTACTTAGCGCTCTTTTTGCAGGACTAGAAAAAATGACATAAGAAATATCTTCTTTCATTGCAAGCGCTTTAGCCACCAAATTAGAGTCTTCCCGACCTCGATCTTTTAAAGGCCTGTCATAGTCCGGTACATCGTACTTCCACGAGGATTTACCATGTCTAATAAGTAAAATTTCTTTCATAAAATATCGATAAAATACGTTTTTTTTCGACAAAAGGTTGCATATGTCCGTTTTGACGATTATATTGCCGCTTCAACTTGAATATTTGATTATCAGTGAAGTTATAAGTTATTTTGTTCTGTAAAATTAATGTAAAAGGCCCCAAATAAAAAATATATTAATAAATCCATTTTTTGGTAGTAAAGTATCAAAATCCCTCCCTCTAAATATTTGATTTTTTCAGTTAAACAAACATAATTTTTGTTTAATAAGTGATTGATGTGTTTCATTAATAAAAAAAATAAAACATCGCTAAGCGAACATAAAATTTATTAATCAATTTTAAATATGAAAATAATTTTACCTAGTATGTGTTTTACGTCAGGATTTTCATCATCAAGTAAATTAAGCAATAAGCCGTCCGCTGACCGTTGTGGTATTGCTAATTATAACTTAGCAACAGCGTGTTTAAATCTATCACTATCCAATGCAACGGAAGCTAAAAGTTGTTTGTATAATTATGACAACAATAGTTACAACCGTTTACAGCCTTATATATTTCAGACCTTTTCAAACTATATAACTCAAAATCATATTTTAAAGCAATCATAACCTGATTAACTTAAAAAAGCTTAAGATGAAACATTTATACAATCCCAAATCGAAAACACTTAGAACGTCTCTGATGAGATTGGTGTTTATCATGACGTTAGTTCTGGTTAATTTTTATTCTTTTGGTCAAGTTTTAATTCCAAATAATAAAACGCTAAAGACAAAGCAAGTCCCGTCTGAAGATTTCAGTTCTAAAAACGCACCATTTTTACTTCATAAAGCTTCTAATTATACTAGTTTGCAAAAAGCAAATATTGGTGAAGCAGATACACCTTTTAGTTGTGGTAATGGTTTTGGTTATATATTAACTAATGCTAGTAGCTCTAACGGTAATGTTACAGGTTTATATGCTTTTGATTTATCAACGAATTCTCTTTCAGTTATTAAAGATCCAATTATAGATGAGACCACAACGTCTCAGTTTATAAATGGACTTGGGTATAACATTGTAGATAATTACTTATACGGGCTACTACAAGGAAGCAATAATATTATAAAAATTGACAGTAATGGTGATATCGAATTGTTACCCGTTACAGGTTTAATTGGTAATAATTATCCATCTGGTGATATTGACCAGAATGGCATCTTATATTTATATGGTCATGGGAGATTTGTCGCAATAGACTTAAACCCAACTAGTCCTGATTATTTAGTGGCAAACGTTGTGTTACAACAATCCGTTGGTATTAATGATATGGCTTTTAGTCCGGTTGATAACAACATATACATGCTAACCAGTACAGGTGCTAGAGCATTATATAAATTTGATACCTCAACGAATACCGTTAGTAACTTAGGGCAGGTTGCCGGATTAGAATCTGAGTCTAATAATTCTTTCGGAACCGCTTATATGGATTCTTTAGGAAATATGTATGTTGCTAATAATGTATCTGGAAATACCTATAAAATAAGTACACCTCATTTAGGAGGATTAACAGCAACGTTTTACAGTAATTTACCAGGTGTTAGCCCTGGAGATGGTGCACGTTGTCCTTCGCAAGCAACTAAGCCAATGGCCATTACAGATAGCGTATGTATTACATCGGATATTACTGAAACGACGTTAAATGTCGCAAGTAATGATTCTGAAGGTACCTACCCTATCGATGTGACATCTGTTCAGCTTATTGATCCTAACACATCTTTACCTTCAAATTCAGTAACCATTGCTGGTCAAGGTACTTTTACGCTTGGATCAAATGGTGAAGTTACGTTTGAAGCCTTGCCTGGATTCTCAGGAACTTTTGTAGAATATACAATTGCAGATAATTTTGGATACACCTCTAATCCTGGTGTTATTACCATCAATCTTAATAATACTGAAGCACCAACAGGTTCTGCTACTCAAGAATTTTGTGAAAATGAGAATGCGACAGTGGCCGATTTACAAGCATCTGGTGAAGATATTATCTGGTATGCAAGTGAAAACAGTGATAACCCAATTGGCTTAGACACTATTTTGAGTAATGGTGAAACATACTACGCCTCACAAGCAAGTACTGAAGGCTGTGAAAGTATCGATAGATTAGCGATAACAGTGGAATTTAGTAGTGAAATAGAATTAGTTGCACCAGAAGAAACAAGTTGTGCAGTAGAGCACGGTACAGTATACACCATTGAAGCTACTTTTATTGGTACAGCTCCTTTTTCAGCTACAGGCGATGGACAATCAGGAACATTTACAGATAACAATGATGGTACTACCACTTGGGTATCGGGTCCGATTGAAAGTGTTGTAGAAATTTATAATATTACAATTCAAGATAAATGTAGCTCAATTGATTTAACAGGTGCTTCTCCTGCAGAATGCTTAAATACACCGTTTAACTGTGATGATGGCTTTGCTTATATTATTATTAACGAAAGAGATAAAGACAACAATTATATTTCAGGATTATACTCTTATAATCTAGCTACTCATGCTCAAACTTTAATTAAAGCCCCTTTAATTGAAGACCCTTCTCAATCTCAGTTTGTAAATGGTATTGGGTACAATACCTTAGACAATAATATATACGGAATTCAACAAAACACAAATAATATTGTAAAAATAGATGCTTCTGGCAATGTAGAGTATCTTCCTATTGTTGGGCCTTTTACTATTGGTGATTATAGTTCTGGTGACATTAACGACGATGGTATTCTGTTTTTATATGGTGAAAATAAATTTGTTGCTATTGATTTAAACCCATCGAGTCCTACCTATTTAACATCAACCACCTTATTAAGTTTCAATGTTACCATTAATGATATTGTAGTGAGTCCTATAGATGGTAACATCTATATGGTAACAAGTACTACCAATAGAAAATTATTACGTTTTAATACAGGAAATAATACAATCGATGATCTTGGAATCGTCACTGGTTTAGGATCAGAAACGACTAACGCATTCGGAACAGCTTACATGGATGCTTTAGGTAACATGTTCATAGCAAACAACAGTTCGGGAACTATTTACAGAATTGCATTACCACATACTGGTAATTTAAATGCCACAATTCATGGGGAATTAATTGACATTAATCCAGGAGACGGAGCTCGTTGCCCTTCACAATTAATCATTCCAATGGCAGACGATGATTCTATTTGTGCAACTTCTGATGAAATCGATGCAGCTATTGAAATTAATGTTTTAGATAATGATTCTGCAGGAACTTACGATATTGATATTACAGGAGTTCAATTTATTGACCCAGTATCATCAGCAGCAACTACTACCGTTACCATTCCTGGTCAAGGAACGTTTACTGTGAGTACTACAGGTGTTGTAACATTTGAAGCGGTACCAGGATTCACAGGAACATCAGTAGAATATATTATTACAGATATAATCGGTACGCCATCAATGCCTGCTACTATTTCCGTGAGCCTAAATACCATAGCAGCTCCTACCGGAAATACTAATCAAGAATTTTGTGCTTCTAGTACGCCTACCGTTGCTGACTTAACCGCAACTGGAGATACTATTCTTTGGTATGCTAGCGCAACCGAAACAGTCGCTTTAGACCCAACGGAAAGTTTAATTGACGGAAACACCTATCACGCGACTCAAACTTCAGCTGAAGGTTGTGAAAGCTTAGATCGCTTAGCAGTTACTGTTACATTAAATGCAGATATATCTTTAGAAACAGAAGAAGAAACAATTTGTTCTGATGATAACACAACATATACTATTGTCGCAACCTTTTCGGGAACTGCACCTTTTACAGCTATTGGAATTGGTCAGCCTGGTACGTGGGTAGCAAATAATGATGATACTTATACTTGGACCTCTGATGCTATTTCAGCTAACGAACCTTACAGTGTTGATATTCAAGATGCCAATTCTTGCAATACAGTTACACTTTCAGGCGAAGCCGCAATATGTTGTGAATTTATAGTAAGCTGTCCAACGTTTTCAAATACTACTCTGACATGTTATAGTGAACTACCATCTCAAATAACCTATTCTATAGATGAATTTGAAACATTAGGTAATGGTGATGGCATGATAGGCGATAATGCATGTGGCATTGTTGAAATTACAGCGCAGAACAGTCCAGATCAGAATACATGTAATCAAAATGTTACCAGAACATATACAATTATATCTTATGAAGATACCAATGGGAACGGCGTCCGTGATACAAATGAAACCACAATTTTAAATAGTGTAGAGTGTTACCAGTCTATTTTTATAAATGATGATATTGCTCCAACATTCACTGTCCCAGATGATATTACAGTAGAATGTGATTATGATTCTTCCAACTTATTTATTACAGGTTACGTAGATGATGAAGCTGATAATTGCTCTATTGATCTTAAAGCTACCTTTGCTGATACAATTACAGAAGGTGCATGTTCTGGTTCTTATGTTATTTCTAGAGCATGGTCTTTATCTGATGATTGTGACAACACAATAACAAAAGTACAAACGATAACAGTACAAGATACGACTGCACCGACTTTTACTAGTCCTGAAGATATTACTGTCGAATGTGGTATAGATGTTACTGATTTATCAATCACAGGAGATGTTACTGATGAAGTAGATAATTGTGCTGTGGATCTTGAAGCAACATACACGGATAGTGTTGAAGATGGTAGTTGTCCTGGTGCTTATGTGATTACAAGAACGTGGACGTTAAATGATGGCTGTGATAATACTACAACAGCTATTCAAACCATAACAATTCAAGATACAACAGCACCTACCTTTACTGTTCCTGCGGATATCACCGTTGAATGTGATATTGATATTACCGACCTCTCAATCACTGGTGATGTTAGTGACGAAGCAGATAATTGCGCTGTTGCTCTTAATGCTACGTACTCTGATAGTATTGAAGACGGTAGTTGTTCTGATGCTTCTGTGATTACAAGAACATGGACATTAGCTGATGATTGCGATAACATTACAACATATATTCAAACAATCACCGTGCAAGACACTACAGCGCCGACATTCTCAGTCCCTGCAGATATCACTATAGAATGTGATGAAGATATTTCAGACATCACCGTTACAGGCGATGTTACAGACGAGGCTGACAATTGTACAACGGACTTAGAAGCGACTTATTCTGATAGTATCGCGGAAGGAACTTGTCCTGGATCATCTGTTGTTTCAAGAACATGGTCTTTAACAGATGACTGTGATAACACTACAACATTTGTTCAAACAATCACCGTACAAGACACAACTGCGCCGACATTCTCAGTCCCTGCAGATATCACTATAGAATGCGATGAAGATATTTCAGACATCACCATTACAGGAGATGTTACAGACGAAGCAGACAATTGTGCAACGGACTTAGAAGCGACTTATTCTGATAGTGTTGCGGAAGGAACTTGTCCAGGATCATCTGTTGTTTCAAGAACATGGTCTTTAACAGATGACTGTGATAACACTACAACATTTGTACAAACAATCACCGTACAAGACACAACTGCGCCAACATTCACAGGACCTGCAGATATCACCATTGAATGTGATATTGATATTGCAGACGTATCAATTACGGGAGATGTTACTGATGAAGCCGATAATTGCGCTGTTGACCTTAATGCTACGTACACCGATAGTATTGAAGACGGTAGTTGTCCTAGTGCTTCTGTGATTACAAGAACATGGACATTAACTGATGATTGTGATAACACGTCAACATATATTCAAACAATTACAATACAAGATACTACAGCTCCAACATTCTCAGTCCCTGCAGATATCACTATTGAATGTGATGAGGATATTTCAGATATATCCATTACAGGAGATGTTACAGACGAAGCAGACAACTGTGCAATGGACTTAGAAGCGACTTATTCTGATAGTGTTGCGGAAGGTACTTGTCCTGGATCGTCTATTATTTCAAGAACGTGGTCTTTAACAGATGACTGTGATAACACCACAACACTTGTACAAACTATAACCGTTCAAGATAGCACAGCTCCTTCTTTTAATGAAACACTCCCTGAAGATTTAGAAGTCGAATGTGATGCTGTACCGGAAGCTGTAACTTTAACTGCTACCGATAATTGTGGAACCGCAAACGTTACTTTCTCTGAAAACATTACTAATGGTGCTTGTATGGGTGAATACATCATTGAACGTACATGGACGGCATTAGACGACTGTGGAAACGAAGCTGTACATACACAAATTATTAGTGTGCAAGATAATACTGCACCAACATCAGTTACGGCTTTTGAAGAAACAGTAAACGTTTTATGTAATAATATACCTGAAGTACCTAGTTTAGTTTTTGAAGATTCATGCTCTAACGATATTGATGTTAGTTTCATTGAAGAATCAACACAAACAAACAACTCTGAAGACTATAATATAACGAGAACTTGGACGGTTACTGATGACTGCGGTAACGAGGCAATATTTACTCAAACTATTGCTGTAGAATTGACTAATACCATGCAGGCTACAGATATAAACTTGTGTATAGAAGATTCTGAAATTGATCTATTCGATTTATTATCTGGAGACTTTGACACCAATGGAACATGGAGTGTCGTTTCGGGTAACGCTACGGTGAACGGTAGCCTATTTGACCCAGCTTCTGCAAACGTTGGTGAATATACATTTATGTATTCAATTGACGATGCGTCTTGCCCTGCCGATATCGAAGTTAACATTACTTTAGATGACGACTGTGTGGTATTAGCATGTGGAGAAGACGATGTTGTGATATCTAAAACGGTTACCGCAAATGGAGATGCGTACAACGAAACATTTAATGTTACAGGTATTGAAGATTGTGGATTTGTAATTGAGCTTCAAATATTTAATCGTTGGGGTGCTGAGATTTATAAATCTAACAATTATTTAAACGACTGGCGAGGTGAATCTCACAGTTCTTCTATTGGAAGTTCTGGAAAAGTGCCTACTGGTACATATTATTACATTATTAACCTAAAAAATAGTGGATTAGAGCCAATTGCAGGTCCTATCTACGTAGCAACAAATTAACAAAAAACTTAACCAATGAAGTTATCAAAAATTATAAGTATTGCGGTACTATTTTTGAGTGTTTCTACAGCTTTTGCTCAACAGTTACCTCAATTTACGCAATATATGTTTAACACTATTTCTATTAATCCGGCTTATGCTGGTAGTAGAGAAACACTTAGTGTTGTAGGTTTACATAGAAGTCAATGGGTTGGTTTAGATGGTGGTCCAGAAACGCAAACCCTGTCAGTACATTCTCCATTACGTAATGAGAATATGGGATTAGGTATATCCTTTATCAATGATAAATTAGGTTATGAAAATTTCTCTTACCTCTATGCAGATTACTCGTATACCATTAAAGCAACGGAAACTGTAAAATTAGCTTTTGGTATTAAAGGTGGACTTACACACTATAGCTTAGATGAAGAGTTATTAAACGATCCTTCTGTAGTAAATGACCAGTTTTTTAATGATGTTTCTAATCGTTGGAGTCCAAACTTTGGTGCTGGATTATACTTACACTCAACACGTTGGTATCTTGGACTTTCTGCTCCTAGAATATTAAATACAGATTACAATAATGGCGGTAGTGGTTCTGTAGATTATGTCGCCTTAGAACGTATTAGTTATTACTTCACTGGTGGTTACGTTTTTGATTTGAGTGAAAACACAAAATTAAAGCCATCAGCATTATTAAAAGCCACAAATGGTGCACCTTTATCTTTTGATCTCTCTGCAAACTTCTTATTCCATGATAAGTTATGGTTAGGTGGTGCCTATAGAATTAATGAAAATGCTGCAGCTATTGGAGGAATTGCTGACTTCCAAATATCAAAACAATTGAGAATTGGTTATGCTTACGAGTATCCAATTTCAGATATAAGACCATACACAAGTGGTACTCACGAGGTATTACTTATGTTTGAAGTCTTTAAGAGTAAACGTATTAAATCGCCTAGATATTTCTAAAAAGATCCAATTATGAAGACCAAAATATTAGCGTTCGTTATAGTTTTAAGTAGCGCATTCTCTTTTGCCCAAACGAAATTGGCAGATAAGTTTTTTGAAAATTATGGCTATGTAAAAGCCATTGAACTATACGAAAAAGCCGTTGAAAAAGGAACAAATAGTGCTCACGTATTAACACGTTTAGGTGACGCATATTATAATAATTCCGATTCTGAAAAAGCAGCTCTTTGGTATGGCAAAGCCTTAGAGACTCATAAAAATATTGAAGCTGAGTATATCTATAAATATATTCAATCACTTAGAAGTATTGGAAATTACCAAGAGGCCGATGTCTGGTTTAAAAAGTTAAGTGAAGCTCAGAACGGAGATAGTAGACTTAAAGGTTACAATCCTGATGAAGTAGATATTTTTGACAAATTAACTTCTAAAAATGATGATCTTATCGTTCAAATTGAAAATTTACCTTTCAATACTGAGAACTCCGATTTCGGATCTTATATATTTAATAATACACTGTATTTTGCTTCCTCAAGTGCTAGTGATTCTAAAGTATATAACTGGAACAAAGAACCTTTTCTAGATATATTTCAGTTAGAAGTAACCACTGAAGATGACAATTCTCAATCTTACAGCTCTCCTTCTGAAATTAATGCCGATGGCTTAAACACCGATTATCACGAAGCCTCTGTTGCCATTACTAATGATGGTAAAACGATGTATTTTACAAGAGATAACACTACAAAACGTAATAGATTAAAATACGATAAAGAAGGAACAACACATCTTAAAATTTATAAGGCGACTTTAGAAGGAGAGCAATGGTCTAATGTTGAAGAGTTACCATTTAACGATGATTTATTCTCTACAGGTCACCCAGCATTGAGTCCGGATAACAAAACCTTATATTTTGTTTCTGATAGAGATGGTGGATTAGGACAAACCGATATTTATTCTGTGTCTATAAATGATGATGGGACTTATGGAGAACCTAAAAATTTAGGAGAGGAAATTAATACAGAAGGTAGAGAGATGTTTCCTTTTATAAGTAAAGATAGCTCCTTTTACTTCTCTTCTGATGGCCATTTAAATTTAGGGCTTTTAGATATTTTTGAATCTAATATATTAAAAGGAGAAGCTACAAAAGCACCTGTAAATATTGGAGCACCTTTTAATAGTGGCTATGATGATTTCGCCTATTTTATTGACAGTGATACTCAAAAAGGGTATTTCTCTTCAAACCGACCAGAAGGTAAAGGTAGTGACGATATCTATAGTTTCACAGTTACTGAATGTCATCAACAAATTACTGGTATCGCAAGAGAAAAAAGAACAGATATTATACTAAGTGGTGTTACAGTGAAGCTTATTGACGACACAGGTAAAATACTTGAAGAAGTTACTACTGCGGAAGATGGATTGTATCTGTTTGATGTAGAGTGTGGTAAAACCTATACTGTTTTAGGTTCTAAGCCAGATTACGTTGACGATAAAGGCTCTGTGACAACCTCTAATGAAAATGAAAAAGTTAATACTTTAGATTTAACATTACGACCATTAATTACAGAAGATCAGATTGTAATCAATCCTATATTCTTTGATTTCGATAAATCTAATATTAGAACTGATGCCCAATATGAATTAGAGAACATTGTAGATGTGCTTCGCAAACATCCTGAGATGATTATTAAAATTGAATCACATACCGATAGTAGAGGACGCGATAAATATAATTTAAAGTTATCTGATCGTCGTGCAAAATCTACTAGAGACTACCTATTGTCTAGAGATATTAGTCCAGACCGCATAGAAAGTGCCATTGGGTATGGAGAAACTCAACTCTTAAATGATTGTGGAAATAACTCTAATTGTTCTGAAGAGGATCATCAATTAAATAGACGCTCATACTTCTATATTATTGATAGAGATAAACAATAATTTCATAATTTTTCAAAAAAAATAAAAAAGAGTAAGCTTTTATAAGTTTACTCTTTTTTATTGAAGTCATTTTAGCAAGACATTAAGTGTTAGCAATAAGAATTATAATAGTAATACTCGCTTTCTGAAGTCATATTTCAATCTACTCCCGAACGATCGTGGAACAAGTGCTAAACAGTATTAACAAGGAAAAATTAGCATATGCTAATCGCGGGATAGAACATACAAAAATATAGTGACTTACACCAATGAATATAGAACTCTCAAAATAGATATTCAAAAACATCTTAATCAAAATATACTTGTAGTGTCTTTAATAAGATATCATCAGCAACGCATAGTACTCTCTAATCGTTAAAAATTAATGCTACGTATTTAGACATAGAATTACTCCCGAAGCTAAAAAGTCTCCTAGAGATGTTAATTTTAAATACAACAAAAGCTTCTAGCAAAAGAAAACTACCATATCTACCGGTCAGCGAAAGCATGTTTTCACCACCACTTTCCTTCATTGATATGAAACTGCAACTTTCATATAAAACACGAGGCAATGACCAGGCAAATTATTAAGGTTAGAATTGAAATTAAAGGATATAAGTAACGATCTTTATGAAACCTATAGAACTTATTATAAAATTGGCTTCTCTGCTGTAGATAGCTTAGGCTTTCCTGCTGAACTAACATATCATGAAAACATTCTAATCAATCCAAAACGACAAACTAAGAAACTAATATAGATTTAAAAGATAAAACGATACCTTTTTGTAGAAACGGAATTTTTGTAGGTATCGAAACGGCTAAACTCAAACATATAAACATTAATAATACCAGGTACTTATCGATGCCGAGTATTGTTCATGCTCATAGCAAAAAAAGACCGAAGTTGACAAGGCGTCGTACTCTTCGTTGGACTAAATGCCCCAGAATCTCCGTGTTTAAAAAGAAAGATTATACTGTGTCTCTGATAATAAAAACACAAGTAATGATAGAAAAACAGTACACACTGTTAATTTTTAGCGCCACTATCGCTTAATAAAAATATTAGTAAAATACCACTTCCCTGCGCTGTTCTGATCCGCAGAAACATCAAAATCGGTATAATCACCTTCAATATTTTCTCTATGACTAGGACTCGCTAACCAAGCATTTACAACAGCTTCTGCAGAACTAAAACCATATCCAACATTTTCGGTAACCACATTAGCGTTTGCGTTGGCTTGTAAACTTTGCTTTCTTAAGAAGAAATTATCGTGAGATACGTTGTTTACCTCTATCATATAATCAGTATGTGTAGAAGCTACAGCTTTCACTGTACTATGGTTATTAAGAGCGTTTAAACCCTCTGTGATTCGGTACGCATTAATAAGCTCCATAATTTCAATCTCTATAGATTTTGCTTCAGGTGCAACAGGAACTTCAATTGAATTTAGGGTTTCTTCTTCTGTATTATCTTTAGCACAAGACGTAAAAGTAAAAAGGACAACAATAGCCAAAAAAGGCAAGAGCTTAGCTGCTTTCATAATGTAGGTTATTTAGGTTTGGGACTGCTAAATTAACCTTACAGCTAAGTTAAACTGTTAAAGAAATGTTAAAATCGATAAACAACATGTATTTTATCGACTTTTAATGTGTATCATCGATGAAATACATATTTTGAATTCAATTTTGCGCTTTTAAACATGTGTTAATTGTATTTCGTCGATAATTTAAATTTGTAATTAAAAGGCTTAATTATAAACTTCTATTAAGGTGCTAATCGTTCAATTTTCCAATTGTAATCCTCTTGTAATTGGTATCTTATTCTATCATGAAGTCGGTTTGGTCTTCCTTGCCAAAATTCTAATTCTACAGGTCTTACCAAAAATCCTCCCCAATGTTCTGGTCGCTCTATAGGTTGCCCTTCAAATTTCAATTCTAAAGCTTTTAATTTGGTTTCTAATACTTCGCGATTAGCCACCACTTCACTTTGATTAGATACCAAAGCTCCTAACTGACTGCCTCTTGGTCGTGATTCAAAATAACCATCACTAAGATTTTTGGGGATTTTTTCAGCTTTACCTTTAATAATAATTTGCCGTTCTGCTGAATGCCAAAAAAAAGATAAACATACATTAGGATTTTCCAATATGGCTTTACCTTTTTCACTATTGTAATTGGTATAAAAGATAAAACCTTCGTGTGTATATTTTTTTAAAAGCACTACTCTACTTTTTGGATAACCATCTAAACCAATGGTAGAGATAGTCATAGCATTAGTTTCATCAATATTAAAATGTGTGTCTACTTCAACAAACCAATTTCTAAATAACTCAATTGGATTTTCCGGAACGTTATCTAATAATAACGCTCCTTTTTCATACGATTTCCTGTAATCACCTAAGTCTGCATTCATTACGTTTTTATTTAAGTTTTTGTTCAATTATTATTTTTTTGATCGCAAATTTCACTATAAATTTAAGCATTAAAACATATAAATGAAGTTCGAAGACAGTAAATATTCTAAGGAAATAGAATATAAAAAAGAAGAATTTTCTTTTGGCATCGTATACGTCACAGAGTATTTTTTACTATCTGAATTTAACGAGGGTATACACGTAGATCATAATATTACAGCGGAATTAATTTCTAGATTTAACGACATCATTTCTAACGGTATTAAAATAGGCTATATCGCCAACCGCTATAACTCGTATTCTTTTGATCCGCAACTTTGGGTAGATTTTAACAAAGACTACGATGCCTTTGTGGCTTCAGCAATTGTAACTTACTCTAATTTTAGCTACCTTAATGCTTCATTAGAAAAGAAGTTTTTTAATAAAAGTCTAAAACGATGTAAAAGTCTTGAGGAAGCGATCGATTGGATTTTAAATTTAAAAGAGTTTAAAACTGAATCTATTCAAAATTAAACGTCTTACCATCCTGAGATAACAGTACATTATCGAAAACCGTTTGTGCTTCGGACTTAAACGCATCGTAACCATTATAACGCGTTGAGTAATGCCCTAATATTAAGGTTTTAACGTTGGCTTTCTTTGCAATTGTAGCTGCTTGTTTTGCTGTACTATGTTTAGTCGGCATACAAAGTGCTTCATTTTTATCTAAAAAAGTAGATTCGTGATACAAAACTGTACAATCTTTTATAATGGGAATAATGTCTTCATTATAAACGGTATCACTACAAAATGCATAACTTTTTGAAGGCAATGGATCTTTAGTGACTTTTTCATTACTTATTAAAACACCATCCTCATTCTCAACATCAAAACCTTGCTTTAGTTTTCTAAAATACGCTTTATTAATATTCGCTTCTGTGACTAAATTTATATCTAGTTTTCGTTCATTTTCCTTCTCTTTAAAAAGAAACCCATTGGTATAAACACGATGTTTTAAAGGAATGGTATAAACTTCCACTTTATCATCTTCATAAATTAACTCAGAGGTGTTTGAACTTAATTCATGAAAAACCAAAGGGTAATTTGTCCAACTACCAGATAATTTCATTTGTAGAAGAATAACTTCCTTTAAACCTTTTGGTGCATATATATGAAGTTCGGCTTCTCGAGTTAAAAGGTTAAAGGTATTCACCAAACCTACCAAACCAAAATAATGGTCTCCATGAAGGTGAGAGATAAATATATGACGAATCCTAGAAAACTTAACCTTATTGCGTCGTAATTCTACTTGCGTGCCTTCGCCACAATCTATTAAAAACATATGGTTCTTAATCTCTAAAATTTGAGCAGTAGGATTACTATGAATGCTTGGAGTGGCACTATGACAGCCTAAAATGGTTAATTTCATTATGTTTAAAGTGGTCAGTTGTTAAGTTGCACAATTATTAAAGTTTGCACGCTAGCAACTAACGCTTTTTTAGAAGTCTAAATCGCGCTCAATATCTTCCATTTCTATTATATCGAAAGCTTCTTGTAATGTTGGTACCACAATGATTTCATCTGGCATTTTATTTAAATCAACTTTATCTGATACCAAAACAAATGATTTTTTATCGCTACGATGGGTATTACTAAGACGTAAAAACTCTATAACATCTTCTAACGAAATTTGATTTAAGCTTGTAAGATTAATTACAAGATGTGTTTGTTTATAGGTCTCGTAATCTGCTTCAATTTTCTTAACTAAATCAACAATTGAAACCTTTTCCTGAGTAATTATGGTAATATTACCATCTCTATCTACTATCATATCTTATTGTTTTATTTTAGAAGCTAACAAATAAATCACTGCCATCCTAACTGCGACTCCATTTTCTACCTGATTTAAAATAATGGCTTGTTTAGAATCTGCAACATCACTTGTAATTTCTACTCCTCTATTTATAGGACCAGGATGCATAATTACAATCTCTTTATCTAAGCTATCTAATAGTTCTTTCGTTACACCGAATTGTTGAGTATATTCTCTGGTAGAAGGAAAATAACTGATATCCATACGCTCATTTTGCACTCTAAGCATATTAGCCACATCACACCAAGCTAAAGCTTTTTTTAGATTGGTTTCTACTTTAACGCCTAAGTCTTTAATATATTTAGGCAATAAGGTCTTTGGGCCACATACCATAACATTAGCACCTTGCAATTGCAATGCATAAATATTGGATAATGCCACACGACTGTGTAAAATATCGCCAACAATTACAACGTTTTTTCCCTTAACACTTCCTAATTTCTCTCTAATTGAATACGAATCTAATAAAGCTTGTGTAGGGTGCTCATGTGCGCCATCACCTGCATTAATAATACTTGCGTTTACATGCTTAGAAAGAAAAACACCTGCACCAGGATTAGGATGACGCATCACTACCATATCTACTTTCATAGATAAAATATTGTTAACCGTATCAATAAGGGTTTCTCCTTTCTTAACCGATGATTGGGATGCCGAAAAATTAATCACATCTGCGGATAATCGTTTTTCTGCTAACTCAAAAGATAATTTAGTTCGCGTAGAGTTTTCAAAAAACAGATTTGCTATAGTGATATCTCTAAGCGACGGCACTTTTTTAATCGGTCTGTTTATCACCTCTTTAAACTGATCTGCAGTTTCAAAAATAAGGTCTATATCTTGTTTATTTAGATATTTAATTCCTAATAAGTGATTGACACTTAATTCGCTCATTTTTTATTCGCTTTTAGCTATTAGCTTTTAACTTTTAGCAATTCTCTTTTTATTTTCTGCTTATTTAAGTTGAACTTCGATTATCAGTTCAACTTCATCTTTTCTTATTTATCAACTAAATAAACAGCATCCTCACCTTCATTTTCTGTCCACATTACTTTGACCTTTTGGTTATCGATAGCATCTACTTGCCTCCCTCTATAATTAGGTTGAATAGGCAAATGCCTACTAAAACGTCTATCAATTAAGGTAAGTAATTCTATGTCTTTTGGCCGTCCAAAGGATTGAATTGCTGTTAATGCTGATCTTATGCTTCTACCGGTGTATAATACATCGTCTATAAAAACGACATTACGGTCTTCTACAATAAAGTCTATAATTGTTGTATTAGCTTCTAGTGGTTTATCTCCCCTTCTAAAATCATCTCTAAAAAAAGTGATATCTAAATGACCAAGTTGAATGTTGCTAATATTGTAATCATCAGTTAAAATTTTTGCTAACCTGTCGGCTAAAAATTTGCCCCTTGGCTGAATTCCAATTAATACAGTTTCAGAAAAATCATCATGATTTTCAATGAGTTGACAAGCCAATCGGTGAAGGATAATATTGACTTCCTTTGAGTTAAGTAATACTTTGTGACTCATATAGTTTCCAAACGTTGTTGGTTTACAAAGTTAGGATAAAATTTGCGGTTTGCAATAGCTTTTCTAGTAAAGAACATCAACTAAAACGGAAACATCATGACATCAATTATGAGAAAGAATGCTTCTCATTAACATTAATGTATTGCTGAAAAATTATAATACTTGCGTCTTGTACTCTTTTAACGCAGGTCAATTAAAATGGTGCATTACAGCTAAACGTTACCCACTCTCGCTTTTTAGGATGCTGAAAACTTAAAGTTTCGGCATGAAGATGTAAACGGTTGGACGGCACACCATACAAATCATCACCAACTATGGGAACATTTAAACCTTTGTAATGTGCGGCATGTACTCGTAATTGGTGTGTTCTACCAGAAATTGGATAAAAGTAAACTCTAGTTTGTTTGTTTTTCACCTCTATAACTTCATAGTTAGTTGTCGCTTTCTTTCCATGTTCATAACACACCAATTGTCGTGGTCTGTTATTTAAATCTACACGAAGCGGCAAATCTATAGTGCCCTTTTGCCCTTCTAAGACTCCTTCTAGCAACGCGACATAGCGCTTTTTTACTGTTCGAGTAATAAATTGTTTTTGAAGGTTTTTATGAGTTCTCTCGTTTTTGGCTACCAAAAGTAAGCCAGATGTAGACATATCTAAACGGTGCACTAATAATGGTCCTGTGGCTTCTGGTATATAAGATTGTATTCGTTTTAAAACAGAGTCTTTAATCGTTTTTCCGGGTACTGATAGAAATTCATGTGGCTTATTAACGACTAAAATGACTTCATCTTCATATACAATATCTAACTCTCCATTATACACACCTGCGCTCTCTATAGGGTTGGGCTCAACATCTAAACCTTGCATCATATGACCTAAAATAGGTTCGCATCGTCCACGACAAGATGGATAAAATTGTCCGTGCTTCCGAACTTCTGTATTTGGTGAAATTCCCCACCAAAATTCAGCCATAGCAATAGGTTTTAAGTCTTTTTCAAATGCATATTGAAATAGTTTAGGCGCAGCACATTCTCCTGCAGCTACAGGTGGTTGACCCAAATCGGTTGTGCTAAAAATAGTCAATAAATCTTTTGTTTCGCCTCTAGCATTAAGAAAGCGATATTGCTCGTGAATTTGTCTCTGTAAACTGGCAGAAAGTGTTTTCCTTTCTCGCTTTAAAACTTCAATAGGTTCGGTTAATCCTAATAAATGGTCTTCTGCTGCTTTAAGATCTGCTTCAAGCTTTAGTTTTAAGTATTTTAAGTCTAGGTTACTTCGGATACTTTGTTGTTTTAACCTTTCAAAAAAAGCCTCTTTTTCTTTATCTGACATTTCATTTTCTGCAGAAATCCTTTGCGCCTTTCTAACGTTTTTTTCGGCTTTTGCAGTGGACTTAAATGCTAGTAACTTTTGAATCGATTCTAGCTTTGTTTTTTTTAAATACTCTCGTGCAATTTCTAATTCAGGATGCTGTTCAAGTTTTTCAATTTTAGTGGTTAAACTATTTAAATACCCCTCATTTTGTTTATAAAAACCATCTACATTTAAAGTATCATAGACAGGTGGAACAAATCCTTTTAGATAGTTACATTCTGCCAATTTTCCTGAAAAAGCGGTAAGATAACCCAAATGACCATCAACCGTTTTAACCACCATTACTCCAAACATCTTCCCTATTATTAAACCCTCTTTATGGTGATCTAAACCAAAATTGTGTTCAAAATCGGTTTGCGTACTTAGATAAGATTTAACCTCATCTGCTGCCATTACACACAATGGATGTGGAGTATAATAAAATGGAAACGTAAATTGCTTAGGAAGAACTTCCGAAACATGAGGATTTATAGGGTGAAAACAGCCATTTTCCATATTGAACATAAGCCTTTAATTGGGCTGCAAAGAAACAAAATCTTTAATGTGGATTTGAAAGATTCAGAAAGATTTTTTTTTGAATTTATTTCCAAACATAAACTATTGATGCCCTTTTTCTTAACTAAGGCCTTTCGAACTAAAAGCTATAGGAAATAGTAAAAGTTTTTTTACTTTGGCATTATAATTGGAAATACAGGTTTATAACCAATAAAAACACAGGATTATGAAAAAACTTATACTCTTATCAGTCCTAATTACGGTACTCGTATCTTGTAATACGAAAAAACAAATCGAAAGCGCTATTAGTCAAGGTAATTATGATCAGGCTATTACTGAGGCGTTAGAAAAATTAGAAAATAACAAGGATAAAAATCGAAAACAAGATTATATTATTATGCTTGAAGATGCTTACAATAAAGTTTTAGAAGAAGATCTACAAACTATAAAGCACCTTAAAAAAGATGGCAATCCGGAACAGTATAAAACCATATATAATATATATACTGATTTAGAAGCCAGACAGGTTGCTATTAAGCGTGTTATGCCATTACAGATTAATGGTAAAACTTTAAATCTAAAATTTAATGATTATAGCTCAGAATTAGTAGATTATAGATATAAGACTTCTGATTACTTAATAGATGAAGGTATTGCGCTTTTAGACAGTAATGATAAATTTAACTCCAGAGAAGCTTATGATGTTTTTAGTTATATAGAAAGTATAAACCCTAATTTTGAAGACGTTAGAAGCTTAATGACAGAAGCACATATAAAAGGAATGGATTATATACTTGTCTCAATTCAAAACCATACGCAACAAATTATTCCACAACAATTGGAAGCAGAATTATTAGACTTTAATACATATGGGTTAAATCAATTCTGGACAACTTATCATGCACATACAGATCAATCTATAACTTATGATTTTGCGATGCAATTACAATTAAAGCAAATAAACATATCACCAGAACGTATTAATGAACGTCACTTGGTAAGAGAACAAACTATTGTAGACGGTTGGGAATACGAATTAGATAGAGCTGGAAATGTAAAAAAGGACAGCTTAGGCAACGACATAAAGGTTGACAAATTTGTAAATGTGAAAGCTCGGTTTAAAGAAATTGTTCAAACTAAATCAGCCCAAGTTATAGCAGATGTGGTGTACTCAGATTTAAAACAAAATCTAACTATAGATACTTTTACAATAGATAGCGGTTATATTTTTGAAAACGTATTTGGCACATATAAAGGAGACAAAAGAGCTCTGACAAGAGATGACAGAACTTTACTAAATCAAAGACAGGTTCATTTCCCTTCCGATGAGCAAATGGTTTTTGATACAGGTGAAGATTTAAAGCTACAACTTAAAGATATAATTAGTACCTACGATGTAAGATGACTTTAAGGTTTTCACCCACACTAATGATTAAAAAACGCCTACATATGTAGGCGTTTTTTGTTCGCATATTTTTAAAAAGAGCGAAATAGAAACCAATATAATTAATACACTACTAAATAACACAAATTTCGTAATAGAAAAAACATGCAACAGTAGACGTATACAACACACCTAGCTATTAAAAGATCGAACATTAGTAAGCATGTTTTAGTGATTTCCGATGTTCAACGTTATTACCTGCATTTTAGCTATTTATAACCTTCGTAATTATAAAAATATTGTAGTTTAGTTCTATAATAGAGTTTAAAATTATCATATAACAGGTCTTCATTTAAGTATTTTATCCCAGACTTATTGAGACTAATTATACGATGCTAAAACCAAGTAAAACAGGAGTTAAAGCCTATTCATTTGTAGGTATATCACTAATACAAAATGCACTTAATCGAATTTTTTATGCATTTTACCGAGCTTTTTATTTGATTTTAATTTTTTACGTCTTACATTTGACCCGCCCTACCTCGTTAATTATAAAAGTTTATTTAATTATTTCAACCTACGGAATTAAAGACCTACAGTTTTTAAAATTCCGTTTATAAACAATAATATCTCGCTATTATGAAACAAGGTTACACCTTATTAATTCAATTATTAATTGTATTAACACTCTCTTCAGGCTTAACTGCTCAAAATTTAAGACAAACCGACAATCCTTTAATTCGAAATTCCAACGAAGAAAGCCTATTTTCTTCTACTGCATCGTGTATTGGAGGTTCATTTACGCTATACTTAGATGCAAGTGGGAACGCTACCTTAGACCCTAGTGATATTGATAATGGTTCTACCTCAGATACAGGAACATTAAATTTATCGCTATCAAAAACAGACTTTAGCTGTTTGGATTTAGGAAGCCATTCTATTACATTAACTGTTGATGATGGCAATGGTCATACAGATACTTGTATTACAACAGTAATTGTAGTAGACAATCTCGCTCCTGTAGCTGATACCGCTGCACTTACCAATATCACTGCTGAATGTGAAGTCACAACGCTTACTCCGCCAACAGCTACAGATAACTGTGCTGCAAGCGTCACTGTTACTCACGATGCAACACTTCCTATTTCAACACAGGGTACAACAGTCGTCACTTGGACTTATGATGATGGCAATGCCAATACGGCTACCCAAACTCAAAATGTTATTATTGATGATGTTACAGCGCCTATAGCTGATACTGCTGCACTTACCAATATCACTGCTGAATGTGAAGTTACAACTTTAACACCTCCAACTGCTACTGATAATTGTGCTGGAAGCGTAACCGTAACTCACGATGCAACACTTCCTATTTCAACACAGGGCACAACAGTTGTCACTTGGACTTACGATGATGGTAATGGAAATACATCTACCCAAACTCAAAATATTATCATTAATGATGTTACAGCT
>Ga0193951_1000050_pt1 | contig 47028 bp, 50 predicted proteins | sample BB_2_MG_FD_140370 | JGI IMG/M metagenome (GOLD analysis project Ga0193951, IMG submission 140370) | Microbial mat bacterial communities from the Broadkill River, Lewes, Delaware, United States - BB_2_MG | ecosystem: Environmental > Aquatic > Freshwater > River > Microbial mats | place: USA...
GTGTTCATTCCACTTGCTATATATAAAACTTCTCCCTCTTTCCCTCTTTTTTGTTGAAACATATCGATAGCTAAAATAGGGTTTTCTTTTGAAATTTTATCTAAAATAGTATTAAAATCTTGCATGTTTGAACTGTAAACTACTACTGTGTATTTTTCACTCACAGGGGTAAAAATATCTTTTTTAGTATAGAAAATTAAATTCGAAAAATTTATAAACTTGTACTCTGAGTAACGATAGTTCGAGTATGCAAAGGCGGCAGCTATCATAGCAGCACCGAAAAAAGAAGCAAATACGAGGGAGAATTGTCCTCTCCCCCTATTTATTTTCATTGTTATAGTGAGTTAATCTTATCAGCTAAAACTTGCTTTGATGAAGCTCCAACCATTTGGTCTACTAGTTCACCATCTTTAAAAAATAGTATTGTTGGAATTGATCTAATTCCATATTTTACAGCAATATCTTGCTCTTCATCAGTATTTACTTTACAAATCTTTGCTTTTCCATCGAAATCTTCAGCTAATTCTTCGATTACTGGAGCTAACATTCTACAAGGTCCACACCATGGAGCCCAGAAGTCTACTAAAGATGTTCCCTCTGCGATTGTTGCATCAAAATCTGCTGCTGTTAATTCTAAATATTTTCCCATTTCATTCTCCTGTTAATTTTAATGTTACAATTATACATCTTATATCTTTAAACTTTGCATAGTAGAGAAGATTACTCTTAGTAGCTGATATTTTCTACAATTTCTATTAACTTATTATTTACTAAAAGTGCGTCTATTTGGTAGTCTAACTCTATATTTGTATTGTACATGTAAAAGTTAATTGTTTTAATTATTTTATTTAGTTTTGCTGGTGTTATCCTCTCAATCGGATCATAATTTTTTGAATATTTTACTTCAAAAAAATGTAACACATCATCTTTTGTTGCAATAATATCTATCTCGCCAAAACGAGAGTGAAAATTCCGCTCAAGTACAGAGTATCCGTGTTTTATTAGATACTCTACTGCTTTATCTTCTGCTTTTAAACCAGTTAAAAGACTAATTTTCTATCCTAATCATTACTGGTTTGTCTTTACATGTAGAGAGTTTTGAAATCTCTATCATAGCATTTTGTATATCCTTTTCTTTACATCTATGCGTTGAGAAAAGAAGCGTTGCACAATTTGTATCTATTTTATCTTGCTTTTGTAAAAAGCTATCTATTGAAATATTATATTTTCCTAATATTGTAGCAATATTAGCTAAAACACCAATTTCATCTAAAACTTTTACTCTCATATAATATTTAGTTGTTATTTCATTAATATCCATAAGAGTAAAGCTACTACTCTCTAAATTGCGTTTAAAACCTAGCATTGGTGAGCTTTGTCCAACTCTTGCTATATCAATCAAGTCAGATATAACTGCACTTGCAGTAGCATCCCCACCTGCGCCTGGCCCATAATACATAGTTTCACCAACTCTATCTCCAATAACACTAATGCCATTCATCACACCATCAACTTTTGCTATCATTTGTGTACTTGGTACAAGTGCTGCGTGAGCTCTAAGTTCTACTTTACCATTCTCACCTTTTTTAGCAATTGTTAAGTGTTTGATTGTGTAACCAAACTCTTTTGCAAAAAAGATATCTTCACTGTTTATATTTTCAATCCCCTCTATGAGAATATCTTCAGGGTCTGCATGAATTCCATACGCAATACTTGCTAAAATTAATAATTTATGTGCTGCATCAAATCCACCTACATCAAAGGTAGGATCAGCTTCTGCATAACCTAATTTTTGTGCTTCTGCTAATACTTTTTCAAACTCAACGCTTTCGCTCATCATTTTTGTCAAAATAAAGTTACAAGTTCCATTCATAATTCCCTTTATAGAGTTTATATGATTTGCACTCAGACCTTCTCTTAAAGCTTTTATAATTGGAATCCCCCCAGCCACACTAGCTTCAAATCCTATAGGAACCAAGCCTGCAATATCTTGTAAAGCATAACGATGGTACGCTAATAAAGCTTTATTCGCAGTTACTACTGGTTTGCCTTTTTGAAGAGCTTTTTTTACAACTGTAAAAGGCTCTTCAACTCCACCCATAAGTTCAATTACAACATCAATCTCATCATTTTCTAAGACATCATTGATATCTGTACTCAAAGGTATATCCACACCTCTATCACGACTAGTATCTCTTACAATACCCATAATAGGAACTATTTTTTTCCCACATCTAGCTTCAATAATATCACTATTTTCTTTTAATATTTTCGCTACGCTAGCACCCACAGTTCCAACACCAATTATTCCGACTTTTAACATTTTATTATTTACTCTTTTCTAAACTATTTAATTTTACTATCCCTTTTTTGCTGGACAAGTCCAGCAAAAATTCCTCGCAACTGAAACACGAAGTAGACTTTTGTAATACTATTTTTCTAAGCTTTTCAAATACTTTTTCAAGTTTTTTGCTGCCTGGCGGATTCTGTTTTCATTCTCAATAAGAGCAATTCTTACATATCCTTCTCCACCTTCACCAAAACCAATTCCGGGACTTACTGCGATTTTTGCTTCTGTTAATAACTGCTTAGCAAAACTCATGCTGCCCAAGTGCATGGCAACGTCAGGAATTTTTGCCCATATAAACATACTTGCATTTGGTTTATCTATTTTCCAACCTGCATTTTCAAAACTCTCTAAAAGAACATCTCTTCTTTTTTTATAAGTCTCAATTATCTCATCAACACAATTTTGGGGTCCATCAAGAGCAACAGTAGAAGCCACTTGAATAGGGGTAAACATACCATAATCAAACCAAGACTTTATCTTTTGAAGTGCATTTATCAGTTTTGGGTTACCAACTATAAAACCAACTCTCCATCCTGCCATTGAGTAACTCTTTGAAAGTGTATAACTCTCAACTGCTACATCTTTTGCACCCTCAACTTCAAGGATAGAAGGAGTTTTATATCCATCAAATGTCAAATCTGCATAAGCAATATCACTTATGATATAAAATCTCTCTTTTTTTGCATAAGCAACTAACTCTTCATAAAAACTCTTCTTGACTGTTACAGTTGTTGGGTTATGAGGAAAATTTACTACTACAAACTTAGGCTTTGGAACAGATTCTGCAAAAGCTTTTTTTAAATTTGTGAAAAATACTTTCGTATCCAATTCATACTTTTCATTCCACTCTAATCCCATCTTATGCACATTTCCACCTGCAATAATAAAAGCATGAGAATGTATAGGATATGCAGGATCTGGAACAACTGCAACATCACCTGGATTTGTTATAGCTTGAACTAAATGAACATATCCTTCTTTACTTCCTAGTGTTGCTACTGCTTCACGATCTGGGTCAATGTCAACACCATACTTTCTACTATACCATTTACAAATTGCTAAGCGCAGTTTATAAATACCTTTAGAGGCACTATAGCCATGAGTTTTATCTTTATTTGCTGATTCTATCAGTTTATCAACTATGTGTTGTGGGGTTCTTCCATCTGGATTTCCCATTGAAAAATCGATGATATCTTCACCAGCCCTTCTGGCGTTTAGTTTAATCTCATTTATCTCTGCAAAAACATAGTTTGGTAATCTATCTATTGTATTAAACCTAATCTCATCGAACATCCACTTCTCCTTTATATAATTTAATTTGTACTTCTTAAGTAAACTGATATGCCTCTTTTAATATTATCCAAGGTGTACATATCGGCTATTTTGACATATTTTGCATCTATTGGCACTCTTAGTTTCAATTTATTTGCTACACCATCTTTTTGATAATCTTTTACAATATGTAGTTTTTCATCAAAAAAGACAATTTTAGGATGCCATTTATCAGCAATTTTTGAGACAATAGATACAGTTTTCATACCGGCAACATCAATCCAATAAGGTTTTATTGGTTTTCTTAAGTTCACTGTTGTGTTTGCTTCTATTTTATTTGCTTCAATTTTAATATTTTGAGTATTAATTCTATATTTCCACTCGTTTTCACTAACTCTATCAACTGATTCTAAAAAACAATCTCTTGCTTTTAATTTATCAGAAAATATAATCGGATCAACAATATGTTCTGTAGAAATTACAATCTCCCATATAACACCCTCTGTATTTTTTAGAGCTCTTTTTGTTAAAAAGTAGTTATACCCCATAGAAGAAAGTGTCTCATTGATAACTCTCATAAATATTAAAGCATTATCTTTTGTTGCAAATGATAAATTTAGTTTTTGAGGAGTTGTATAAAAAAGTTTTAAAAGCCCACTTTCTTTGAGCTTTTTTAATACTTTTATATCGTCAATCTTACCATCATCATATAAAAACTGCTGTTCATCTTTAAATAAAATACGAATCAAGTTTTTTTGAACCTGATACTCTTTTTTACCTATAAAACTAGCTATTTTATCATCTAATTGTGCTGCTTGTATCCACGCTAAAGTGAAAAATAGAAAAAATACAATTCTTACCAAGCTTGCCCTTCATTTAGCTCTTTAAATTTACTCAATGGTATCTCTGTTATATTGTTATCTTTCACTAAAAATCTTAAAGGTTCTTGTCGCTTATACTCTTTTATTTGACCATCTTTCACTATATTTAAATTACCATGTCCTGTTGTTATTATCTGCTCTCTCGAAGTATCAATAGAAAAATTACCTTCACCTAAATAAGATCTTCTTTTTTTATTATCAAGATAAATCACACCTACCCAAAGCTGAATATTTGGATTTATAATCGCTTCTTTCTCAAATCGTAAACTACTATTCTGAGCTGTTTGTGGGTTTATAACCTCACTAACAATTTCTTGAATTTTCTCCGGCTCTTTAATTTTTTCTAATTCTTTAGTTTCTTCTACTTTTTCTATTTCTTGCATTTCTTGTGTTGTTGTATTTTCTTCAACTTCTACAACCAATTCTATAGCTTTTGTTTGATTTTCATCTTCTGTTGCTCCCGCAACTCCATTTTCAACTGTACTGCTATTGATTTCATCTAATGTTTTTTGCGTATCTTCTACTATACTTGACTGTTTAAAACTTGTTTCACTTTGATTGATATAATTGTCTAAATTTATTTTATTTTCAAAGAGTGCAAACAAAAAACTAACAGTAGCTATAAGTATCACTATTAATATAAAAATAAGAAATTTTCTACTTTGTTTTTTATCATCAACAACAATAAAAAGCCCTTTATATTCATCATCTTTATGCGTTTCAGTCCAATACTCTTCAAAAGCTTCACTCCAAGCACTTAAATCAACTTCATATGCTCTTGAAAGTATTTTTACAAAACCCAAAGTATTGATGCGATTTAGTTTTTCAAAATCACAATCTACCATGTATTGCAAATATTTTTGTTCTATATGAGTCTCATCTGAAACCTTCTTAAGGCCTATTTCTTTAAGTTTCTTAATATTATCCATTAGCAATCCTGTCACATATTACTGCTGTCGCTGCACTCACATTCAAAGAGTCAAAAGCTCTCGCCATTTTTATTGATACAATTTTATCCAATTTTTCTTTTACTTTTTTATTAATTCCTGTACCTTCACTACCCATCACTAAAGCCACTTTGTCATCAAACTTTATTTGACTAACACTCTGCCCATCCATATCAGCTCCATAAATAGTGAAACCTATCTGCTTTAGTTCATTTACCATATCTAGTGCATTAGGGTATAAAACAACAGGAAGTTCAAAAATAGCTGCACTACTCGTTCTTATCATAGGTTCAAGATCGAGAGATTTTACACCACTGACTATAAGAGCATCTGCTCCAAATGCATATGCCGTTCTAGCAATTGCACCAATGTTTCCAACATCTGTAAGTTCATTTAATATAACTAAAAACTTACCCTCTTTTGCAACTGAGAAATCACTATATCGTAATGGTTCAATCTCAGCAAGAAATCCTTGATGATTACCACCACGAGCAAGAGATTGTGCTTTTTGGTTGTCGACTCGTACTATTGTACTTGTCACATTTGCAATAGTTGAAAAAAGCTTTTTATCACACTCTTTTGCTAAATAAACTGTTTTAAATCTATCTGGATAATTTTTCAGTACATGTAAAAACAGTTGTTTACCATAAATAATCATAAAAGTGTGCCTTTTTATTAAATGGATATATTGTATCTAAAATCACTTAAATCCATATAATAATAGTAACTTATTAAAGATAATTTAAATCTTATACCACTATAATAATATACTATGACAAATAAAGGATACTTTAATGAAAACTATAAATAGTGAAAAAATATTAGATGATAGTGCTTTACTTGTGTCAGAAACAGATGAAAAAGGTAAGATAATATATGCAAATGATCTTTTTTTAAGTCTTAGTGAATATTCGCTCGAAGAGCTTATTGGGAAACCTCATAATATTATAAGGCACCCTGATATGCCAAAAGCTACTTTTAAAGACTTATGGGAAACTATCAAAAAAGGAGAAGTTTGGAAAGGTTTTGTCAAAAACCACACAAAAAATAAGAATTTTTACTGGGCTTATGCAGTTGTTTTTCCTTATGGTGAAAAGCACTATCTTTCAGTAAGAAAAATGGCAACAAAAGAAGAAATAGTAAAATATGAAAAACTCTATAAAACAATGAAAGAGGAGGAAAGATAATGAAAAATCTTTCAATACAACATAAAGTTACCATCCTCATAATAGGAGCTTTAACTCTTGCTGCCCTTATAACATCAGCATTTACAATTGGTCTTCTAATGACAAAAACCGAGAGTAGATTAGAAAGTTTTAGAGAAACTATGACACAAAATAAAATAAATTCACTCAAGGCAAACATTTCCATTGCAAAAAATGCTATAGCATCTTTTTACGAAAGCTCAAAAGAACAAAACATTGCAGACGAACTAAAACACATATCTTTAGAGTTTCAAAATACCCTCCAAAGGTATTACAATGAAAATAAAGAAAATTTTAGTGAAGAAGAGATGCAAAGTAAAATAATAGCAATGATAAAAGCTTTTAGATATGATGATGGACTTGGTTACTTCTGGATAAATAATTTAGATCAAGTAATGATAATGCACCCAATAAATCCTAGTTTAAATAGTAAAGATTTGACAGATTTAAAAGATAAAGATGGAGTGCATCTTTTTATCAACATGACAAAAGTTATAAAATCAGATGGTCAAGGAGTAGTAAAATACAAATGGGCAAATCCTAAAACAAAAAAGATTGAAGATAAAATAAGTTTTGTTTTTGAATTCAAACCTTTTAACTGGGTTATTGGGACAGGAAAATACAAAAGTGAAATTATAAAAGAATTTCAAAATAAAGCAAAAGATGTCATAGCAAATCTAAAATACGATGATGGTAAAGGTTATTTTTGGATCAACGACTTTACTCCAACTATGATAATGCATCCAATTAAACCAGCACTTAATGGTGAAAACCTAAGTAATATGAAAGATCCAACAGGTAAACATCTTTTTAATGAGATGGTCAATATTGCAAAGAAAAAAGGAAAAGGTGTTGTAAATTACATGTGGAGTAAACCTGGATTTGATAAACCTCAACAAAAAATTTCTTATATTGAAGCATTTAAGGAATGGAATTGGATAGTTGGAACTGGTGTTTATGCTGATGATATCGATGTATTAGTAACACAAGAGAAAGCCTCTTTGAATTCACAAATAAAAGAACAGCTTATTAGCAACCTGATTATACTTATCACTACAATTCTTGCTTTCTCTTTTATCTCAACTTTTTTGACAAAAAAATTAATTGGAACAAGACTTGTAAATTTAAAAAAATACATAGAAGCTTTTTCTTTATATGTGACCAATAAGAAAAACGAACTTGATTATAATATAAATGATAATTCATCTGACGAAATAGGTTCGACTGTAGAACTGATTTCCAAAGCTTTTAACGAATACAAAAAAATTCATACAGACGATATAAGGAGCATTGGTGAAGTTCTTTTGATAAGCTCAAAAATGTCAAATGGTGAATTTCAAGATAGAACATACTTTAAATCTTCCCACTTTTTAACAAATCGTTTATCTCATGAAATAGATTTTATGAATAACAATTTAGACAAAGTAATAACTGCTACAATAAATTCACTGAAAAGCTTTCAAGATAGTGATTTTAGTAAACCAATAGATATAAAGACTTCTTATCAACTCAAAGATTTAATTGATGGAGTCAATGCACTTGGAGTTTCTCTAAAAACTATGATAGAAGAAAATCAACTACAAAGCAATAAAATACAAAAAAATGCCGATGCAATCTCTTCATCAATCAAAATCATAAAAGATGAACCACTAAATGAACTTGATAATATAGTTCAAGAAACAACATCATCTATGCAAGATATTAGTTCTTCTCAACAAACTCTTTCAGAGAATCTTATTATGCTCACACAAAATGCAAAAGAGGCAGAAAATGCTCTTAATATAATTAGTGAAATAGCAGATCAAACAAACTTACTTGCACTAAATGCAGCAATAGAAGCAGCAAGAGCAGGTGAACATGGGCGTGGTTTTGCCGTTGTTGCTGAAAGTGTGCGTGACTTAGCGGATAAAACAACAGAGTCTCTAAAAGAAATTCAAACGACAATAAAAGTAATGGTAGAAAACATTACAAGTAGTTCAGAAGGTATGAAAAGTAATGCTGCGGAAATGGAAAGATTAACTAATGATGTTCAAAACATACAAGAAAAAACATCTGATATATTAAAAATTATGGACAACTTAACTTAGAATACCAATCTTTAACACTCTCTCCCGTAACTTTAGCTAAAAGTTTGGCTTTTTGTTTGGGAGGGAGATTAAGCTCTAAAATATCATCTTTTGTAATTGCATCACCTTTACATGTAGCCTTACTGTCTACAACAATTACCCACTCCCCTTTTAAATTTGCATCTTTAAATTGTTCTTTAATCTCCTGACATGTACCAATAAATCGTCTTTCAAATTTTTTTGTCGCTTCTTTAATAAAAATGGCTTTTCTTTGCGGTAATAATTTTGTTAACTCATCAATAAGTTTTTCAATTCGATGAGGAGATTCATAGACAATAGTCGGAAACAAAGAGTTTCTAATAAACTCCAATCCTGTTTCTCTCTCTTTTCCTTTATGAGGTAAAAATCCATAAAAAGTAAACTTTGGATGTGAAAAACCACTACTTGCATAAGCTAAAAGGGCTGCATTTGCTCCAGGAAGTACTTCATAAGCTAAGTTTTTTTCTTGTGCAAACTGCACAAAATAACTTCCAGGGTCACTTACACAAGGCATTCCTGCATCACTCAAATAAGCAACTGTCTCATCAAATATTGACATATCTATATTGTTCAAAACAAATTTTTCATTGTGTGAATGAAGCGCTATAAAATTATCTACATTAAAATTTAAATTATGTTTTTCACTAAGTAGTGAAAGAAGTCTTTTTGTGATTCTTGTATCTTCACAAAAAAGGGTGCGTGCTTCACAAAGAAGTTTCAAACTTCTTTGTGAAATATCATCTAAATTTCCTATCGGTGTAGGAATAAAGTAAACCAAGATGTTTACTAGACTATTTTAAGTTATACTTTTTATTAAACTTCTCAACTCTACCCGCAGCATCAAGAATTTTCTCAGAACCCGTGAAGAATGGATGGCATTCACTACAGATATCTATTTTCATTTCTGCTTTGTTTGACATAGTTTCAAAACTATTACCACAAGCACAACTAACTTTACACTCTACATATTCTGGGTGTATATCTTTTTTCATTTCATTTTCCTAAAAATTAATTATTTATCGCCCAAACTCTTAAAAAGGCAGTAGACTCTTCAAGAGTCCACCGCTATATAGGGGGAGGGGAATTGGGATTATACCTGAAATAGACTTTAATTAAAATAAAAACTATAACGGATCTTGCGCGTTAATGATATCCAAGGTATAAGATTAGTTAGAGTACAATTTTTGCACAAACGCCTGTTACGGCTGTTTCACTTCTTAGAATATTTGGACTTTTCAAGCCAAAAACTTCTCTATTCATAAAGAGTTCTTGTTCACTTTGGCTAAAGCCCCCTTCTGGTCCTACTAAAAAGCTCTCTATATTATTCTTGTCACTTAAAAAGTTCTCACTAAAATCTATAATTATACTTTTTGGATAGGTTTCTAAATACTTTTTAACACTTGGTAGAACTTCTATCTGCATCAAAGAAGTTCTTCCTGATTGTTCACATGAGTTAATCAAAATCCGCCTTAGTCTATTTTCATCTATTTTATAACTTTTTTGAGAAAATTCAGCGTAAACAAATGTCAACTTTTCAACACCCATTTCATTCAACATTGCTATATTTTTTTCTATAGTTTTTGGATCGACCATGCACCATCCCACATGAACTTTACATGTAGAGACTTTTTTTGCATCTTGAGTATATTTTAGTGTTAAGTGTGCTTCTTTTTTGTTTATATCATTTATTTTATAAGTGTAAATTTTTCCATCTCTTAAATTCGAAAAATCCAAATTAGCCCCTATAGCAATCCTTCTAACTTTAAAAATATGAGAGTATTCCTTAACGCTTAAAGTTAATTGTTCTTCTCCAACAATCTCACAAAAGTTAAATTGCATATACCAAACCCATAGTTGCACCTATCAAAACAATATCTATAATATATTTTTTCTTAGCAAATGCTCTATACTCATCTGGTGTGCCATACTTATATTTTTTAAACAGTTTCATACTCATTATAAAAATAACCATCCAAACCAAAATCATAAGATATACTGCATGCGTTACATGAAATTGATTGATACCTAAAACTAAAATCCCTGTAAAAGCGACTGAAGCAAAAAGTGCATAATAGATTGGATTTACTTTTTTTACTTTTTTTGAAAACTCTTTATCTGCGAAAATAAAGTATAAGTTTATTAAAGCAACAATCATCATGCCGCCTATAAAATACTGATGATACTTGATTGATGTATAAATAAGTTCTTCCATTTTAAACCTTATATTGATATCGTTTATGTTACAATTATACATGATTAATTATGAAGAAGCCTTGAATATCATCACAAACAAGCTCTCAGTAGCTTCTAAGACAAAAAAAATGGCACTGCTTGATTCTGTTAAGCATATTTGTGCTGAGGACATATATGCCACTAGTTCTTTACCAACTCATGCAATAGCACTGAAAGATGGCTATGCTTTTTTAGAGGGAAATAGTTATGAAGTGTCTACAGGAGATATTTTAAAAGTGGGAACAGATTTTGTAATTCCTTATGAAGAAAACCTTGAAAATCCTCCTTACATGTACAACATAAAAGAAAAAGCAGAAGATATAAAAGAAAATGAGCTCTTACTTAAAAAAGGTGAGTTAATCACTGCATATAGTATTACTTCTCTTGCTTCTCAAGGTATAAAAATGCTAAAAGTATTTCAAAAACCAAAAGTAGGGATATTAAGTATTGGTGATAATTTATGTCCTGTTCAAAAAGAGATTAAAAAAGGAGAAGTATACAACTCAAATGCACTCTCTTTGGGAGCAAGAATACTAGAAATTGGAGCAAAAGTAAGTAAAGTATGGCAAGTTAAAAATAATAAAACTGCAATCAAAGAACATTTAAACGAACTAAAAAAATGTAGCGATTTTATAATCACAACAGGAGCTATGAGCAAATATGATGCAATGAGTCAGCTTATATATGATGATGATTTTAATATCATATTTCATAAAGTTCAAATTGCTCCTGCTAGCCCTACTGCATTTACTGTATTTAATAATACGCCTTTACTACATCTAACAGGTCTTCCACTCTCTTCTTTACTTGGTTTTGAGCTTTTAGGTGTACCTGCAATCAAGATAATAAAAAATCAAACAGCACATGAGAGAAAATTTTTAAAGGTAAGAAATAAAGAAGAGTTTACATGTAGAGATAATTGTACAAGTGCAATTCCTGGTTTTTTTGATGGAGTTTATTTTAAAAGTGCTCCGTCTTTTGGAGCAGGGATGTTAAATGTACTAGCTAAATGTAATGGCTATGCTCTAATAACCAATAAAAATATTATCAAAAAAGATTCTCTTGTAGAATTTTTTACTTTTTAAAACTGCCAATATATATAGAAATATTTTTTATATCTTCTTCACTAAATTTATTAATTAGTTTTTTCATTATCATATTTAATTTATCTCCTGGATAGCTTCCATCACTAATCGCTTTAATAATAAGCTCCATTTCTACAGCTTCGCGTCCGGCTAATACTCCCTCTTGTCGTTCAAATGGAACATGTTTACCATCAACCCCATGGCAACCTCTACATTTTTTATAAAGAGTTTTACCATCAGCACCAAAAGATGAACTCAAAACAAGTATAAGTGTAACAAAAATATGTAATAATTTCACAAAACCTTCCTTACAACAAAAGTGTGACTTATTGTATCATAAGTCAACCACCTGTTTCATAAAATGCCCTAGATGAAGTTTCATTTTCTTCATCACCTGTCCATTTGTTTTTCTCTGGTTTATTTTTTAAAACTTCTCGTAAAACTTCTGCTGCTCCTGCAACATCTCCAGCTTGAACAGATTTTTTTATGCTCATTGCTTCTTCAAAATATAAACACGGTATTAAAACACCTTCGGCAGTTAAACGGATACGATTACAGGCTTCACAAAAATCATGCGCGTGTGGATTGATAATACCAAATCTATATCCATCTTCCAACTCAAAAAGTTTTGATGGGCTTGAAAGTTCTCTTGTAACTTCTTTAAATTTATATTTTGTAGCAATTTTTGCTTTAACTTCATCTTCACTCAGTCCTTGAAGCTTATCTTTTGCATGTTTGTTTTCCATATATTCAATAAATCTTATGGACATATTTCTCTGTTTACAAAACTCCATAACTTCTATAATTTCATCAGCATTTATTCCTTTTAGTGGAACAGTGTTTATCTTAACACCAAGCCCAACTTCTTGTGCTTTTGCAATACCTTTTTTTACTTTTTTTAAAACATCTTTTCCAGATATTTTTGCTGCTATATCATCTTTTAAGGTATCTAGTGAGACATTAATGCGTTTTAATCCCGCATCTTTCAAATCTTGTGCAACATCTGCTAAAAGATATCCATTTGTAGTCAATGCAATATCTAAACCTTGTTTATAATCATTTATCATCTTTATAAATTTATCTAAACCAGTACGAAGAAGTGGTTCTCCACCTGTAATACGAATTTTATCAATACCTTCATCTATCCCTACTTTTATAAATAAAAACAATTCTTCAAAGCTCAATAAATTCTCTTTTGGAACCCATGAAAATGGTTTTTCTGGCATACAATATTGGCATCTAAAATTACATCTTTCGGTTACTGATACTCTTAAATAATTTACTTTCCTTCCATGTCCGTCTACTAACATGTTCCATTCCTATATCTTTTTTTGCTATTATACCCACTTTAATGTAAATATAAAACTCTCTTAGCTAGAATAGCAAATATTAATTAGTGAACAACGGAGTCACAATGAACCAGCCAATACCAACCAACAAAGAATCAATAGTTTCTGCTGATGCATTTTTGGTATCTAAAACAGACAGCAAAGGGCATATTAGCTACTGCAACCCTCCTTTTATTAAAATTGCAGGATTCACCGAAGAAGAACTTCTAGGAAAGCCTCACAATATTGTACGGCATCCTGATATGCCAAAAGTCATTTTTAAATTAATGTGGCAGTGCATACAAAATAAAGAAGAAATTTTTGCATATGTAAAAAACTTAAGTCAAGATGGCAGCTACTACTGGGTTTATGCTAATGTAACAGCATCCCTTGACAACAGAGGTAATATCATTGGTTATTATTCTATAAGAAGAAAACCAAATCCAAAAGCTCTAGAAGTGATCATACCACTATATCAAAAACTTTTATCTCTTGAAAAAAACGATGGCATGGAAGCATCTCATAAATATTTAGAAGAATTATTAGTAGAAAAAGGAGTTAGTTATGAAGAATTTTCAAACAATCTTCAAAGATTATAAACCACAAATTTTAGTTGGACTGACTCTCTTTGGTGTTAGCGTTTATCAGTTGGCTAGTGGCGATATGCTCACCGGTTCTACACTTTTAGCAGGTGCCGTAGCTGGCTCTTTTTTTGGCAGCAAAAAAACCATCCCTTGTAATTTGGAAACATACGAAAAAATTTTATCAGTGGTGAAAGAAGCTGCTAATGGCAACTTAGAACCTAGAATTATAAATGTAAAAGATTCTGAACATCTTGGTAAAATTGCTACTTGCATAAACGATCTTTTAGACCAAGTTGAAGCTTTACAAAGAGAAACAAGCACTTCTATTAAAAATGCAGACAAAGGAAAAGAGTATAGAAATATCTTTAATGAAGGCTTTAAAGGAATCTTTAATACGAATGCAAAATATATAAGTGCCGGTGTTTCTGGGATTATAGAAGGGCAAAAAGGTCGGGCCAAAGGAATTATGGCAAATAAATTTAGTGAATTAGGAAATGGGAATAAAGGAATAGAAGATGTACAAAAAGATTTAACTAATGGAATACAAGTAATGAATTCGATTACAGAATCTTCAAGACAAACTGCGAATAAATCTAATGAAAGTTTAGACCTCGTTACTACTGTTTCAAATGAACTCAAAGAGTTATTAGGTCTTATTATTAATTCAACTGATGCTATTAACTCCCTTACAGAGAGAACTGAAGAAATTTCTTCTATAGTTGCACTTATTAAAGATATTGCAGACCAAACTAACCTTCTTGCACTTAACGCTGCAATCGAAGCAGCTAGAGCAGGTGAACATGGCCGAGGATTTGCCGTAGTTGCTGAAGAAGTTAAAAAACTTGCAGAAAGAACTGGTAAAGCAACACAAGAAATTGGTATAACTATACAAACTTTACAACAAGAGACAACAGGAATTCAAACAAATTCTGAGAGAATAAGCTCTATTGCTAATTCATCAGAAGATAGTGTAAATAGATTTGAAAATACTCTTAAAGAGTTTAACCATACAGCAAATACAACATCACAAATTGCACATCAAATGGAAAACACTATATTTGTTACACTAGCAAAAATAGATCATATTGTATACAAAACAGAAGCTTATGCAACTATATTAAACGAAAATTTAAGTAAAAAGTTTTCTGATCATCAAAATTGTAGATTAGGTAAATGGTATGCAGAAGGTCAAGGTAAAGAAAAATTTGAGTGTAAAAAAGCTTACCCTCTTATAGAAGAGCCACATAAAATAGTGCACAGTGTAGTACACAAAAATATGGATATTCTAAATCATAGAGTTGGTTTACACATTGACGAAGTTGAATCTATAACCGCAAACTTTAGAGAAATGGAAAAAGCAAGTGCAAAACTATTTACTTTACTAAATGAGCTAGTTAGTGACGAAAACGATTGTGTAAAAGCTTCATAGGAGCAAAAGTATTCCAAACTTTTAAGTCATGAATAAACCCTATATTGTAAGGATGTAGGGTTTCAACTGTTTTAAACTCCAATGCTGATGGTAACTGCTTTTTAATATCCTTTGCCATCTCACCAAATAAAATCAACTCTATTTTATGCTTTACTAGCCTACTTAAAAGTCTTTGCATGAAAACTCTAAATTCTTTTACATGTAGCTTTGTATCTTCTTTACATGTAAATACTAATGCTGTATTTAAAAGCAACACTCCATTTTTTTCAAAGTTTACTCTTAACTCATCTATTGAGTCGATAAAATCATCTTTAGGGATTTTTGAAATCGCATTTTGACTTAGATCATCGCTGCTTAAATAGCCTTCACTTAGAAGTAACATTTTTAAAAAATTTCTTAAACTTGTAGCTCTATTTACTTCTTTAGAAAAACCTTTTTCATTAAAAAGATTTTCCACATTTTTATCTATAAAAGCATATCCACTAGCACTTTGAATTCTAGGATATGGGTCTTGTCCAAAAAGGATGTATTTTGTTTTTTCTAATTTTAATGTATGAAATGCATTTAAAAAATTAGAAAAAGTAGGGAAATACCCACTATCTTTTTCTAAAAACTCTCTATATTTTGCTGAGAGTCCTGAGTAAGCATACTCTATTATTTCTTGCCAAGAGGAATCTACTTGTGGAGTCATTATTTGAGATTTGCTAGCTTTAAAACCAAGTCGACTTCACCAATCCCAATGCGCAAATCTTTTGCAATTGCTGCTTCACTTTTACCTGAACCGTATTGTGCAATAATAAGTTTTTCATTTGAAACAGTGCTTTGAGATGGAATATAACTTATCTCTGTTGATCTTTCTTCCATCTTATCTATTCTATCTATTTGCTCTTCTTGAAAACTTTGCATTACATTTTCAATCTCGCGCATTGATTCGATCAATGGATACACACTATGTTGTACTTTCTCTTTCACTCTTTCTTCGAGTATTTCATCCATTTCTTCAATAAATCTATCTCTTTGTTTTGAAAGTTCTATTATCTCTTTTCTAAATCTATGATTTTGTTGCGATAAACTGTCTATACTCTGCTCATATCTTGAAAGTTTTTTCGTTGTTTCACTATCTCTCATACTTATCATAAGAAAAATTATAATTATTAAAACACTCAATCCTAATAACCCTATCATCTCGATACTAATTTCCATTTTGTAAATTACCTTTTTTTGCTTTCATCTCTCTTATCATAACTCGCTCCCTTGCCACGACATAAGCATTCCAATCTTTTTCATCTCTTTCATGTAAAAGAATAATTTTTGCCTCATTTTTACTTATAGCTTCAAAATAAATCGGCATCTCTCTTTTAGGAAAAAATGGCATTTCTATTCGTCCATAGTAGCTAGTATTTTTTTCAAAGATTTCATGAGTAAGTTTAAAGTACTCATAATTTATAGAATCAATATCTCCTGTATGAGTAAGTTCTAAAAGCTCCGTTTGTTCGCCTCTCATAAAAGCATTCATCTCATCTATTTTTCTATGTAATTCTACAACTAGAGTAAGTAAAACTTGATCACTCTCTTCTGTTGATCCACGAGATTTTGCTAGTCTTAGCCATTCTCCTACACTATCGTCATCACTCGATGCAAGAGAATCATACTCTCTTTTGTACTCTTGTGAGTCATGGTCTCTATCAAAAACCATTTTCAAAGGTGCATTTATGTAACGAATTGAATCCATTTAAATCCTATCAATAAAAATCATTATAAAAAACATGATACCTAAATATCCATTAAGAGTAAAAAATGCTCTATCAATTTTTGTAAAATCTTTAATAACTATTTTATGTTCCATTAAAAGTATTATACCACTAAAGAAGACTCCAAGATAAGCCCATACTCCTAAATCTGCTCCAATTACAAATAGTAACCAAAAGATAATAGTTAAACCATGAAACAACCTTGATATAAAAAAAGTAGCTTCTTTCCCATAAATTGAGGGAATAGAAAATAGTCCTTTTTCTTTATCGTAATCCATATCTTGCAATGAGTATAAAAGATCAAACCCTGCAACCCAAAACATGACACCAAGAGCAAGTAAAACTGCCCATAATGATACACTTTCACTCACAGCAACAACACCTGCAATTGGGGCAAGTCCTAAAGACACACCTAAAACCAAATGAGCATAGGAAGAAAATCTTTTAAATATAGAATAGCCAGCAAGTATCACTAAAATAGGAAATGATAAAATCAATGCTAGGGTATTTATAAAATATGCCGTTAAAATAAAAACAAGGCCATTTAAAGCTATAAAAATCAACATATTTGAGTTTCCAACTCTTCCATCAACACTTGGTCGATTGGCTGTTCTTGGATTGTGTTTATCTATGTCTCTATCTGCATATCTATTAAAACTCATTGCAAAATTTCTCGCACTTACAGCAGCAATCAATCCCAAAACTAAAAGCTTCCAACCAAACCATGGAGTTTCATTTATCTCACTCGAAGAGACAATCATAGCTATAAAAATAAATGGTAAAGAAAATATAGAATGCTTGAACATAATAAGCTCATTGATATCTTTTAATATGCTAAAAAACTTTTGCAAAAATAGTCCTTTATAAATTTTTTCTTCATTTTACTAAAACTTGCTTTAAAAGTGTTATAATTATAAATAAAAAGGATATTCTTGCGTCAAATTGCCATACTTGGGCCTACTGCTTCAGGAAAAACTTCCTTAAGTATAAATCTAGCAGAAGAGTTAAATGCTAATATACTATCATTAGATAGTCTAAGTATATATAAAGAAATCGATATTGCTTCTGCCAAACCAACTTTAGAAGAGAGAAACGGTATAAAGCATTTTGGTATAGATGTTTTACATGTAAACGAAAAGTTTAATGTTACAACTTTTTTTAAACTTTACGATCAAGCAAGAAAATGTAGTATAAAAGAGAAAAAAAATCTCATTATTGTTGGAGGAACGGGATTTTATCTAAAATCTATGATTGATGGAGTTAGTTACAAGCCTACACTTAGTGCAGAAACAAGAAAAAAAGTTGCACAACACTTAAAAAATGGTTATGAAATAATGCAAAAAGTTGATGCTTCTTATGCAATAAATATTAGCGATAGTGACTCTTATAGAATAGAAAAGTGGCTAGAAATATATTTTGAAACAAATACTATTCCAAGTCAGTTTTTTCAAAAAAATAAAAAAGAACCTATAATAAAAGATTTAGAGCTTTATGAAGTATATACAGACAAAAAGATACTTAAAGACAGAATTAGCCTAAGAACTCAAATAATGCTTGATTTAGGACTTATAGACGAAGTTTTCTTCCTAGAAAGCAAATATTCAAGAATTCCAAATCCTATGAGAGCTATTGGTATTAGAGAAACACTGTCTTACTTGGATGGGTATATTAGCAAAACAGAATTAAAAGAAAAAATTATTATAAATACAACTAAATTAGCAAAAAGGCAAAGAACATTTAATACTTCACAATTTAATAAACACACTAAAGCTAGTGCAACAGAATTACACCAGATTATATCATCATACCCTTCTTAAACTCTATAGCATAATAAAAAAACCTGTAGTTTAATTTAGTTTGAATTTTACTTTATTGTAATCTAAAAATTGTTTCCATCTTAATTAATTTTTGGCTACACTCATGCTACAAACTTAATATATACTTCGTATTATAAAAGTATAGACAAATAAGGAAGTATCCATTGAGCAGAAAAAACAATGAGACATTAATTAAAATTTTCACTCTTCTTCTAATTCTCGTATCTCTAATAACTTTATATATTACTGGGATAGCTTTTTCACTTGATTTTTATACCAAAACAAATACTATTTTGCACCATTTATCGGCAACAATCATTATTTTACTTTTTATTTTACATACATGGCTAAGAAGATGTAGCCTAAAAAGGCTTATTCAAGAATTTAAAGATATTTTATCCAAAAAACAACTAAAAACTGTAGACAATAAATCTTTCATTATTCAAAATATTAAAAACAAGCCCTTAAAAGAACTTGCTACTTTTTATCATTGGAATTTAAATCAAATAGAGAATGAACTGCCTTTATACCATATCAATGTTAAAAACTCAGGAGATACTATTAAACAAATTGCGCAACAAAATAGTAAAGACCTCTACGATATATTCATACTCATCATAAGAATAAACATAGAAAAAAATATTTCTTCACCTATCAGAACTTCTTTTTGTTAAACTCTTTTATCAAAAATAACTATTAAAACTCTTATTGAGCTTAACAAATTGATCAATTGGCTCAAACTTTTAAATGGTGGCTATAAATAAAACTACTGTTATAGCAAGTGCATTACAAAAGAAGTTGTTTTTTTCAATATTATATATAATTTTTTTTAATTTATATTTTAATAGTTAAACTAATAGGACAATGATCACTTCCATGAATATCATCAAGTATATCTGCATCAACTATTTTATCTTTTAAATCTTCTGAAACATAAAAATAATCAATCCTCCAGCCAACATTATTGACCCTTGCATTAGCACGGTATGACCACCAGCTATATCTATCTTTTTTGTCTCCATGAATATGTCTAAAGGTATCAATATATCCATGAGATAAGAGTTTATCTATCCACTCTCTTTCTATTTTTAAAAATCCAGAAGTATTTTCATTAGCTTTTGGTCGAGCAATATCTATTTCTGTGTGTGCAGTGTTAACATCTCCACAAATCACTATTGATTTGCCTTCTTTTTTCAAAGCCTCAATATATTCTAAAAATCTATCATAGAATTCCATTTTGTACTCTAAGCGCTCTTCATTCCTTTGACCATTAGGAAAGTAGACATTAAAAAAGGCTATATTGCCAAAATGATACTCATTTATACGACCCTCTTCTAAGATATCAACACATTTTGTTGTGTCTACATGTAAAGGCTCAACATCAGTAAACAAAGCTACGCCAGATTGCCCTTTTTTTGAAGAAGAGTTAATATGTACTTCTTTATAATCTCTATCAAATATAGTTTGAGGAATTTGCTCTGCTTCTGCTTTTATCTCTTGAAGTGCTAAAAAATCTATAGCTTTTTCATCAATCCACTTTAAAGCCTTTTTTTTATCAACAGCTCTTATGCCATTTACATTCCATGATATAAAAGTTAACTTTTTCATCTACAACAACTTTAAATTTTGTTCACAAATATCTTTCCATGAACTTTTTTCTTCTATATTCGTACACTCTTGAAAGTATTTTTTTGCTTCTTCATTTTGGTTTAATTTCATACTTAATTCTCCTGCATTATAAAATGCTCTTATTTTCTCTGTAGGGGTAATTTCTTTAGCAATAAGACCTTTTACTATATCTAACGCTTCTTTTGTTTTCTCAAGCCTTTGTAGTGCCCCTATCAGGTTGAATTCCACAATCGGCGTATACACATGACTTTTAAATTTATTTTGTAATGCAATTATCTTATTTGCATACTCACTCAAAAGTAGGTCATTTCTACTATCTGTTGCATTTTTTACAATCTCTATAAAAACATCTGTATTCTTCAATTCATTTGGATGGTCTTTTTCTAATATCTGTGCTATCTCAATAGCTTTTTCAATATCACTCATTTTCATCAGTGCAAAAAATATCATTTGCAGTGTTTTATACTCTATTTTAGTTTTAAGTGACTTGGATAATGCCAATACATCATTACCAATACTTACTACACTTTCATATTTATTTAAACTATACTGACTTAAAAGATATCTTTGAAGCCAACTAAATCTCTGCTTTAAGCTATCTTCTTTTATATACTTTACACTAAGCTCATCAGCTTTTTCAAATCTTGCTGTTTGCATAAAACAATCAAATACTTTTACTTGATCAAACTTTTGTAAATCCAAATTATATTGTTCTATATAACTCACTGCCTGATTACAATCATCTCTATTAAGGGCCTGTAAAACTAATGCACTTGATGCATCATTTATAATTTCACTGTTTTTACTAGCGTTGTTGTCGCTAGTATACTCTAAAGAAGTTTTCATCTTTAAGACATCTTCATATCTCTCTTGAGATAAAAGCAGCTTTGCTTTTTCTTGTATTGCTTTATCACCAATTTTATTTTTATATTTACCAATCAATTCATCGTAATAATTTGCTAATTTTGTTTCATTTGTCTCATTTAATTCAAAAAACAATTCATCTAGACTCGTTTGAACCTCTTCTTTATATTCACCACTTTTATATTCAGAAAGGTATTGTTGTAATCTATCATAAGCCTCTTGTATATCATTTGCTTTAGCATGCCATAAGCCACTGTCTTTAAGTAGTCTTTCTCGAATTTCATCAGTTTTTTTCAAATCTTCAAGTAGAACATCTACAATCTTTGCTGCAATACCGTATAGTTTGTTTTCTGCAAGCTTATTAGCTAAGGCATACGAACCTGCTCTGTCTATTTTTATGAACTCTCTATTTGCATCTAAAACTTTTATAAGATATGTTTTTGCTTCATCTTTCTTTCCACTGTCTATTGCAGCATTCCCTAATCTAATTGCCGCTTCTGCTGCTATATCTAAATCTTGTGCTGAGTATAAAACATCTTGATATAATTTTCTAGCTTTCTCTTGTTCTCTTCCACTATACAATGAATCTGCAAAAACTAGAATTGCTTTTTTAGTATATGGACTATTTTCATGTTCACTTATCAAAATATCCATAAAATAATTTGCATCAGCTTTAAACCCCATCTTTAAATATGCCTTTGCTATAAGCATAATAACTTCAGGAATATTGCTGTCTGATGGAAAAGATTTCATCCAAGCCTTCCCTTCAGCTACGATATCATTTGAATCAAACTGATCTGCAATCTTATTATCAATATCTTCCATACCCTTATCTAAAGCTTTTAATCTAAAAAGTAAAAATTCACTTTTGAAAATTGTGTTTGGATATTTTTTTACAGCATCAATGCTATCTTCAACAACATCTAAATATTTTTTATTTTCATAATTCTTTTTAATATCAAGATAGAGCTTTATATCTTGACTCTGAGCATACGAAATGGGAGCTCCATTTAAATCAAGTGCTCCTACAAAAGGTTTTATATTTTTAGGATAAATAATAGGAAAGTCAATTTTATCATCTATATAATTTGCTTGAAAAGGTGATTTCTCATAGAGTAATATAGTCCAATGTTTGAATTTTTTTTGCCTGAATTTATCACTAACTTCATTTTCAATGAATAAAGAATCTTTTACTGGTAACAATTTTGACTCAACTTTTGGGTCTATTCGGATATAAAACTCTTTTTCTTTTTCTAAAAAATCTATATACACAAGCTTCATTTTTTTAGCTTCAATAGGAGTTTTTACCACCTTATTAAATTTGCAAAGATATATCTTTTTATCTAAACTTTGAGGAATAGTTTGGCAGTCAACTGGTTGAGTATCTTCTATATGTAATACAGCATAAGCGTTTCCTTCATCTTTTGCACTGTTTAAAACAATAGTTAAAGAAAATAGTTGTGTTGTAAAAAGTAAAAGTAAAATATTTTTCATGGATGTATTATATCAAAAAAGGAGTAGCTCTGCTACTCCTTTTTTTGTTATCAAAATCCACTTGAGATAATATAATTCGTGATGATTTCCAAAATTGGTTCTACCATTACAACAGATATTGTTGTAACTAAAACAGCAAAGCCTATAATAACTTTTAAAATCGTTGAGTTATTAGTAGAGTATATATGATTATCTTCTGTAACTGGTTCTTTTAAAAACATATAAACAATCAATTTCATATAATAATAAACTGCTATTGCACTGTTTATTGCCATAACTATAGCTAGTATTATAAAACCACTATTAACAGCTGCACTCATTAAATACAATTTACCCCAAAATACAGAAAATGGAGGCATCCCAGCAAGTGCAAACATGAAAATACCCATAATAACAGCACTTGTTGGCATCACTTTTACCATTCCTGAAAACTTTGTAAATGGATGTTGATATCTATTATCCCAAAGATTTTTTCTATGTCTCATTGCCCATAACATTGTAAATGCTCCTAGGTTTGTAAACATAAATAAAATCCAATATAAAAATAATCCTGCATTTGACTCTGTTGTTCCTATTAGGATTGCGGAGAAAACAAAACCAGCATGAGCAATAGAAGAGAATGCTAACATTCTTTTAACATCCTCTTGAACTAAAGCCAATATATTTCCCATAGACATAGTTAAAACAACTGCTCCATAAAGTATGTATTCTAACCATATTACACCTGAACCTATAAGCATTTCAAATAGTCTCATTGCTACAACAAAGCCTGCTATCTTTGGTACCACTGACATGTAACCAGCAAGTGCAGAAGAAGATCCTTCATAAACATCAGGGGTCCAAGTATGAAAAGGAACAATTGAAAGTTTAAATCCAAGTGCTGCTATCATAAACACTGTCCCTGCAAGAATTGCTACAAGTGGTTCAAAATTTCTTTGCGCTAAGCCATCTGCAATTTGATAAATTTCAACACTTCCTGTAAGTGTGTAAAATATCAAAGCACTCATTACGAAAAAACCAGCTGCAAGGGCACCCATTGTAAAATACTTTATTGCTGCTTCATGAGCTTTTTTACGATTATGCATTGCTATTAGTGTATAAAGAGCAAGAGAAGCTGTCTCAAGTCCTATAAAAATCAATATCAAGTTATCACTAGCAACCATAAACTGAAAACCAGTAATCATAAATAAAAATAGAGCATAAAATTCTGCCATAGCAAACTCTTGGAACCTTTTCCCACCTAAAGAAAGAGGTACAAAAAGAGCAGATGTAATTAAGATTATCATTTGTGTCATTAATGATATGCCATCTACTAAAACAACATCAAAAAAACCTCGATTTTCTCCTGCATAACCAATCACTGATGAAAGGGAAAGAAGTATAATTAAAACGGTCAATATAGTATAAAAACTTCTTGAGAGTGTTTTTGTCATTAAATCTATACATATAATCATTAAAGCACCAAAAACTGTAATAGCCATTGGAAGTAAAGATGTTATATTTAAGCTCTCTATACTAATTGTGATAGGCTCTAACATTACTCACCTCCCTTTATAGTATTGACTCTTACAATGAACTCTTTTGCTTCATGTGTTAATGCCTTTTTCTGCATTAATACAATCATCTTTTTAACACTTGCATCAATTGGGTCTAAGATAGGTTTTGGATAAACACCTAAAATAATAACTAATGCTACCAAAGGAATAAGTGCTGTAAGTTCTCTTCCATTGAGATCTTTTAATCCTCTATTTTTTTCATTTGTAATTTCGCCAAAAAATGATTTTTTATACAAAGTCAACATATAAACAGCACCTAAAATAATACCGGTTCCTGCAAATAATGTCATAATCCAACTTACTTTATAAAATCCCATTAGAGAAAGAAATTCTCCAACAAAACCAATAGTCAAAGGAAGCCCAACGGAAGCCATGAGCATGATTCCATATATAGTTGCAAATGTTGGCATACTTATCGCAAGACCACCAAATTCACTCATCATTTTTGTATGCCGCCTATCATAAATACATCCAACAAGCATAAAAAGTGCACCACTTACAATACCATGACTTATCATGAGAAAAATTGAACCTGTAATACCTTCTGCATTGATGGCAAAAGTACCTAAAATAATAATACCCATATGAGAAATAGAGCTATATGCAATAACTTGCTTCATATCTTCTTGAGCATAAGCTACCATAGCAGCATAAATCACCATAATAATCGCCATAACTGCAATTGGCATCAAAAAGTATATAGTTGCATCAGGAAAAAGTGGCAATAAAAATCTCACCATACCATATGTACCCATCTTTAAAAGGACAGCTGCTAGAATAACTGAACCAATAGTTGGTGCTTGCCCATGTGCGTAAGGTAACCATGTGTGAAATGGAAACATTGGAACTTTAATAGCAAATGCTAAGAAAAATGCCCCAAATAACCATAGTTGTAGGTTAAATGGCAATACAAGAAGTTGCCAATCTGGTATGCTAAAACTCCAAATACCTGTTGTAGCATGGTAAATATACCCCATATATAAAATTCCAACTAACATTAAAACTGAACCAGCAAATGTATATAAGAAAAACTTTATAGCTGCGTATATTCTTCTCTCACTTCCCCATGCACCAATAATATAAAGCATTGGTACAAGTGAAAATTCCCAGAAAAGATAAAATAAAATGACATCGAGACTTAAAAATACACCAACCATTGTCATTTCAAGATATAAAACTGTAATAATTAAATTTTTTGCATCTTTTTTTATACTAAGGCCAATAAGTGCAATCAAAGTCATAAATGTACTAAGAATCACCAAAAATAGTGATATCCCATCAACACCTAAATGATAGCTCATACCAAAATGAGAAATTAAAACAGCATGTTCTACAAACTGAAATCCATCTATATTGTTGTCAAAACCTAACCATAAAGCGATAGTAAGAGAAAACTCTAATGCTGCAACTGTGATACCATAAACTCTTATGCTATCTTTATTTACTAAAAATCCAAACACACCTGCAACAAGCGGAAAAAATATTATTAATGATAAAATATGATCCATTGCCTACTCCTATACCATCGGTCTATAAAATATTGCTAAAGCAAGTAGGACAATCACACCTACTACCATCCATCTAAGCATAGATGACAAGTTTCCACCATGCACTTTTCTTGCTTTTTGCCCTGTACCATAAATCACACTAGCAATCATATCTACAGTTGCATCTACTATTCTTACATCTACACTTTTCCAAGCAAATCTCGATAAAGTTGTAAAAGGTTTCATAATGCCTTCTTCATAAAGCTTTGGTATATAATACTGATTTGAAAGAAGTTTATAAACTCCCCATTGTTCAATTTTTTCACTAAAGCCACCTCTTTTATACTTGTAAACTGCAAAAGCAATACCACTAAGTGCTATTGCTGAAGTAGCAAATATAAGTACAAGAGCTATACTATGATCAAGTGTAAACTCATAATCAACTAAAAGCTGTGTTGTAAACTCATGAAATGAATGCTCAAAGAAACCCGCGACTATAGCTAATGCAGCCAATGGTATGAGAGCATAAATAACAAAAGGTTGTGCTTCATGAGGATGAAATCCTAGTTTTTCATGAACTTTTTCTCCAAAGAAAACTAACATGACCAATCTAAAACTATAAAATGCTGTCAAGCCAGCACCAATAAAAAGTGCAAACCATAAAAAATATGAGCCATCATTAAAAGCTACTTCTAAAATCTTATCTTTTGAAAAGAATCCAGCCAATGGATAAATCCCTGCAAGAGCTACTGAAGCTATACTCATAAGTATTGCTGTTGGTCTCATCGCTTTATACAATCCGCCCATCTTTTTTATATCAAGTTCATCATTCATAGCATGCATAACATTACCAGCTCCAAGGAAAAGAAGTGATTTAAAAAATGCATGTGTCATCAAATGAAATAGTGCTATCCAATAAGCCCCAAGTCCAGCAGCTACAAACATATACCCTAGTTGCGAGAGAGTTGAGTAAGCAATAATTCTTTTTAAATCTCTATTTACTAAAGCCATTGAAGCTGCAAAAACTGCTACAAATGCTCCAAGAGATGCTATAAACATTCCAACTTCAGGGATAAGAGCATAAATCTCACCACAACGAATAACAAGATAAACACCTGCTGTTACCATCGTTGCCGCATGAATAAGTGCTGAAACTGGAGTTGGTCCCTCCATCGCATCTGCAAGCCATGTGTGAAGTGGAAATTGAGCTGACTTCCCCATAGCACCAATAAATAGAAATATTCCTATCCAAGTTACTATATTTATATCAAGGTTAACAATTTGTGCAAAAACTACATCATATTGAAGTGAACCTATATTCCAATAAATAAGAAAAAGTCCCATCAGCATTCCAAGATCTGCAATTCTATTCATGATAAAAGCTTCATTTGCTGCCCAAGATGCGCTATGTTTTTTGTACCAAAAACCGATAAGTCCCCAAGAACAAAGACCAACACCTTCCCATCCTATAAAAAGTCCAACAAAGTTATCACTCATAACTAGTATCATCATAGAAAAAACAAAAGCAGAAAGCCAAGAAAAAAACCTATTAAAACTTGCATCATGATCCATATAACCAATTGAGTAAATATGAACTATTGTTGAAACAAGTGTCACAGTTACCATCATGATAACAGAGACTTGATCAACTACAAACCCAAAAGGTACTGATAAGTTTCCTGCGCTAATCCAATCCATCATTTCTACATGTACAATTGTTCCAACATCTACATAATTTAAAAGTATCATAGAGCTTATAAAAGAAATGAATATTAATGCTGATGTAAAAATTCCAGTAAAAAGTGTCTTAGGAAATTGAGCAAAAAATGCTGTGATTATTGAGCCCGCTAATGGTGCAAAAAGTGCGATATATAAATATTTTTCCATGCACTTAACCTTTCATCATATTTAGAGTATCAAGGTCAGTTGAACCAGTTTTTTTATACCAAAGAACTAACAAACCAAGACCTACTGCAACTTCACTTGCTGCAACCGCTATTATAAAAAATGCAAAGATTTGTCCAGTTAAATCACCATAATAGTGAGCAACTGCTGCAAAACCAATGTTAACTGCATTGAGTAAAATTTCTGTCGAGAAGAAAAGCATCAAAAGATTTTTTCTTTTCATAACACCTACTAACCCAATACTAAAAAGTATTCCTGAGAGAACCAAATAGTGTGTTAAAGTTATCATACAATCTCTCCTTCTACTTCATCGTGCTCTTCTTCGGTAAGATTTATATCCATCCTTTTACTTACAAGCAAAATTCCAGATATCATCGCTGCTAAAAGCATAACTGCAGCAAGTTCAAAAGGTATAAGATACTTTGTAAAAAGAACCAGTCCTACCATTTGTGTATTTCCAACCCCCTCCATTACAGAAGGGTAAAATGCTTCTATATTTGCTGAATAAATCGGTGCACTCAATATTACAACTATCAAAACTGCTGAAATAATAGATAATGAATAAAGCACTTTTTTATAATGGATATTCTCTTTTACATCACGAGTTGTATCAAAAAACATCATACCAAATGCGTATAGAGCCATAATAGCCCCTGAATAAACAATAATTTGAACTACTCCTAAAAACTCTGCTTCAAGCAAGAAAAAGAATCCAGCTATAAAAATCATGCCGCCCGCCAATGCACTCATCGCATAGAGTGCATTTTTACTAAAAACAACAATCCCAAACATTATAATTGTCAGGATTGAAAATGTGTAAAATGCTATAACTTCAAACATAGTAACCTCAATACGCTAATGGTGTTTTTTTAACAAAAGAGTCTGCATCATCACTCAATGCACCAAAACCAGGAAACTCTTGCTGTTTATTGGCCTTAAATTCATCTAAAGGCGTCAACATATCTTCTTTTAAACCAAAATGAGCTCTTTGCTCACTTGCACTTTCATAATCCCCACTATGAACAATAGCAAGTTCTGGACAAACTTCAGCACAATATCCACAGTATATACATCTTCCAAAGTTGATTGTATATTTTGTGACTTCTTTTCTTGAATTTTCATCAAGTTTTGTTTCCATTCTAATACAGTTTGATATACAAATCTTTTCACAAAGTCCACAACCAATGCATCTCTCACTTCCACTCTCTTGAAGACGAAGAAGTTTATGAATTGCTCGATATCTTGGTGCCATTGCTAGCTTCTCTTGTGGATATGAAACTGTATGCGTATTTCCTTTTGCAAACATTTCTCTTAAAACTATCCAAAGACCTACAAAAAGTTCACCCTTTAGTGCTCGACTAAATCCTCTTTTAAAGAATTCCCAACCTGTTTTCGGTTTGGCTTCTGCATTATAAAAAATATATCCAGGAGCCACATCTCTTTTACTAAATTGTTCTAAACTCATCATGCTCCCCCTAAATAAGCACTATGCCAGTGATAAGAATATTGATAAGCGCTATAGGCATCAATATCTTCCAACAAAGCCACATCATTTGGTCTGGTCTCACATGAGGCCAAGCCGCTCTTACCCATAAAAATAAAAATATAAAAGCAGATATCTTAAGCAGTATCATAATTGCTCCTGGAATAATCCAAAGAGGGTTGTAACCACCAAGAAAAATAATACTTACTAGAAATGCTACTGTTATCATATTCGCATATTCGCCAACGAAAAACAATCCCCATCTCATACCAGAATAATCTGTTGCATAACCAGAAACAATTTCCGCTTCATATTCAATCAAATCAAATGGCGTCCTATTTGTCTCTGCAAAACCAGCAATTACAAATAGTAAAAATGCCATTGGCTGTGACCAAACTAACCAAGAACCAATACCACCTACTTGGAAATCATTGATATCTATAAGAGAAAGTGAACCTATCATCATAAGAGGTGCTAAAAGAGCGAGTCCTGATACAACTTCAAACGACAAGAGTGCTATAACAGTTCTTGCAGCTCCTAAAAGTGCCCATTTATTTGAACTACTCATACCTGCAAGAAGCGGTGCATACATACCTGCACTCGCAACACCCATAACAAATAAGATACCTACATTAATATCTGAGATAATAGGAGTTACTGTATAACCAAAAACTGTAAACTCAGGGAAAAATGGAATCGCAGCCATTGCTGTAAAAGCCGTAGCCGGTGCAATCACTGGAGCAAATTTAAATATAGGTTTTACTGCATTTTGTGGAACTATATCCTCTTTTGTAAAAAGTTTAATACCATCAGCTGCTAATTGTAAGATTCCATGAGGTCCTACATTCATAGGTCCAAGTCTTCTTTGCATATAAGCCAAAACTTTTCTTTCTATAAATGTAGCAAAAGCTGCCATACCAGCTACAACTGATAATACTACTACGGCTTTTATAACCGTTTCAATCACTATTGCCCAGTCCATTTTATAGCTCCTTCCCAAGAAGCAAAGCTCCTTGAAAATTCCTCACACTCAAGCTACAGCCCTGTTGAGAAAAATCTTTAATATTTAAAGCTTTCATTACTTCGCACCTTTTATGCTAACTTCGGCAAATCTATACCCATCAGGGAAAAACTGCTTAGCATTTAGTTTTGTATCAAATGTAGGTAAGTAAGGTATATTTCCACTAATCATTGAATCAAGCTCAACTCTCAGTGTAAGACTTACTCCATCACTTCCCTCGACTATTACCATATCACCATTTTTAAGTTCTCTTTTTTCTAAAAATTCACTCGATGCATATAAAGAACCTGCTTGATTAAGCTGATGTGCTCTATTTGTAAAAGCATTAAATTGTTCTACTGGGTTTGCTAAGTAAAGTGGGTTATTCATCTCTTTAAATTCACTTATTTCTTCTACTTCATCTTTACATGTAACGCTTTTTGAGCTCAGCAGATACCCACGATTTTCGACTCCAGCCCTTGTAAACTCATTTGGTAATGAGTCAAATGATACTGATTTGAATCCTCGTCTGCTTGGAAGCTCTTCTGTGTAGTCTATAGTAAACTCTGCATCAAGTCCAAGTTCATTTGCAACATCATTGAGACAATACCCATTAAACGGAAGAGCTGCATTTGTTGGAACTACTCTTTTATTCATATTAGTAAATGTTCCTTCTTGTTGATTAAGAGCCGGTATATCTAAATCACCTTTTCCTAAAGCACTCAATGTTACATCACCTTTTATGTTATAGCCTAAGCTATACTCACCTTTTTTCTTATTTAAATCACAAATCATTGAAACACCAAGCGTGTTTGTCTGACTTGGAATAATAACTACGCTAAAATCTGTATATTTTTCAATAAGTCCTAAAAGTTTTGCTAAGTTCTTACTTTTTGGATGGCTATATAAATCTTCACCTGCTATCAATGAAAAGCTATCTTTTTTTGCGAGTAATTTTTCTAATGTTTCACTAAAATCTTCACTAGCTCCTACCATTTCAAGAAGTGAATTTGTATCTACTTCAACTTCTTTAGATTCTTCACCTTCGCCTATTATTTGTTTACTGATAGTGTGAAAAGATTTAAGATACTCAGCTGTTGTAACGGGTAAATCTTTCCCAAATAAATCAAGTATAAGATATAAAATAGCCTCTTCTGCTCCAACTTTATGGTTGATACTTAATAGGTTTTTAGAATATCCTTCTACAACTGGATCACCAACTGGATGAAAATACAATCCTGCACCTTTATTCATAGCAAGTGCATTGTTAAATGCATATCCACTATTTGGACTATCAGTCTTTAAAGCAGTTCCTACGCTTATTACAAAATTGCTATTTTGAACTGTTTTTAAATTACCACTATAAAGATTTGATCCACTTGTTGAAGCAAAATTTTCTAAAAATTTATTATACATGTAAGCATCATCATTTACTAACTTATATCCATGAATATCTTTTAGTTTTTGAAGAATTAATGCTTCTTCATTTGTTATAAAACTATCAAACTCTATAGTATCTACTTTTGTTTTCATAAGATTTACAACTTTTTGGAATGCTGCTTCATCCTTAGACGCAACCACATTTTCAAAATCATATCCGTATCGAGCCCCACCATGAATTGGTGAAAAACCATAGTCATTGCTTACTCTAAAAATCTTCTTATTTGAGTTTTTTATATTATCATGCCTTACATCATAATACATAAGTGAACAATCACTACTATGAGGATTTGCAGCTGGAATTTTTGTAAGCTCCCATGCATTTGATTTATATTGAAAATCTGAACCAACAAGAGCACCAACAGGACAAACTGATGTACACTCTCCACACATAGTACAATCTAAAGTATCTGCTCCACTTGCAACACCAATAATGGACTTTTGAAGTTTGTTCCACATTGCGTATGCATCTTTTGGAGTTTTTTCTTTCCAATCTTTACTAAGCTCTGCTCCACCCCTTTTAACTGTTTTTAAAGCCGATTCACCAATCATATCTTTACAAACAGTAACACAACGCTCGCAAACAATACAGAGAGAAGGATCATAATGAATTTTACCCCAATCCGTTGCAGGTCTTGAACAATCAGCTATACTATAACTTTGAGAGTCAACTTCCATCTCCATCGTATAGTTTTGTAGTTCACATTCTCCACTTTGATCACAAACACCACACTCTAAAGGATGATTTACATCATAAATTTCCATAATTGCACGACGCTCTTTTTGTATCTCTTCATTTTTGGTAATTATGCTCATACCATCTTTTGCTTTTGCGTTGCATGAATAAGCGCGTTTTCCATCAACTTCCACCAAACACAATCTACAAGCTAATGTAGGCGAACAATTTGACAAATAACACAAAGCTGGGATAAATATGTCATTTGCCCGTGCTATATTTAGTATAAAGTCACCCTCTTTAGCTTTACATTCAACGCCATCTATAGTTATTGAAATATTGCTCATTGAACTTCTCTCTTTGTAATTTTTACTACTTTAAATCTATATGAGTTTTCATTTACCTCATTTGCCATCAAAGCAATTGTACCTTTTAACTTTTTATCAAGTTTAAACTCTCTATTTTGATTTTCTACAACTACCATTTGACCATCTTGAACTTTTGCTGCAACTCCAAATTGAGGTGAACCAACAAGTAAATTATTGTCTTCATTTGAGTTGTACTCAAAAATAACTGTACCATCAAAGCTATCTAACTCTTCAACCTCTTCTAGCAAAGAATCATCAGTTTGCTCTAGCGTACCTAAACATTTAACTTCTATCCCACTATATTTAGAAATCAAATTTATAAATTTTGATATATTCTTTATTCTTGAGTTTAAAAAGATATCTTTACCAAAAATAATTATAGGTGCTGTTGCTTCTTGAATCATTGCATGTAACTCTTCAACCTCTTCTTCACCTATATTGGTCTCAGCACTTATATAGCCCTCATCTAGTTCATCAAAATATTGCTTATCTCCTAAAGGTATTTCTATATCTTTTAGCAACTCTTTTGCTAAAATAGCTACTACTCCTTCTTCACTTCCTGCTTCATATCTACTGAAAAATTCTACTTTTTCCATAAGAGGTAAATCTTCTAAAACAGAGAGTAATGCGACTCTTGAATCTTTTATATTTTCAAACAATTTTTTGTCATCAAGTGAAAGCATAGACCCAACTACTACAATTAAATCATTTTTCACCTATGCTTCCTTTTTACTTTTTTTAACTACAATAGTCCAATCTACTTCATTGAACTTTAATGAATTCATTAATTCATATCCTGCTTCCCGAATTACATCTGCACTTTTTTGAACTGATGAAAAATCACCAATCTCAAATATAAAGATGGTTACTTCATCAGGAGCACTCTCTTCAACAAGTTCTAACATTCTTCCATAAAAATCATCTTTTAAATGTCTTAAATCATGTCGTTTCATTTAACTATCTCCTTTTTCAAGAAGTGAATTCTTGAAAAATTCCCCTCACTTAAGCTTTGTTTATAACAAGAGAAAAATATATTTTTCATATCCTATCCTCCTTATCTATCTATTTCGCCAAATACAATATTGGCATTACCAATTATTGTAACAACATCAGCTAAATACTGACCAGGAAGTACCTCTTGAAGAATACTTGTATGCCAGAAACTTGGTGCTCTAAGTTTTAATCTATATGGATATGGATCACCTTGAGAATTGATATAAAAACCAAGCTCACCTTTTGGCGACTCAGTTGCAACATAAACTTCACCAACAGGAGGACGCATACCTTGGGTTACTAAAACAAAGTGTTGCATCAAAGAGTAATTTTGAGTCATAACCTGCTCTTTTGGAGCTGAGATATACTTTGGAGCATTGGCCATAAGTTCTGGACTTGTTTCACCATACATTGGAACAAGTTGTTTTAAAATTTTAAGAGATTCTCTCATTTCCTGCATATGCAGTTTATATCTTCCATAACTATCACATCTATCACTAACAGGAACATCAAACTCAATTTCATCATAAAGCTCATACGGTTCTTCTTTTCTTATATCCCAAGCAATTCCACTTCCTCTAAGCATTGGTCCACTACAACCCCAACTTTGAGCCATTTCAGGGCTAATAACACCAACATCTTCTAGTCTCATTTTCCAAATACGGTTCTGATCAAGTAGTCCTTCATAAGTCTCGATTGCAGCTGGTAATTCATTTATAAATTTCATCAAAGAGTTAGTCCATCCCTTCGGTAAGTCCAAAGGAACTCCACCAATACGAACTGCCGAGTGAGTTAGTCTCGCACCACAATAATCTTCAAAAAGATCCATTGCATATTCGCGTTCCCTAAAGGCATATAAGAAAACTGTCATTGCTCCAACATCAAGTGCATGAGCTGCTATCCAAAAAAGATGTGAAGTTATACGAGAAAGCTCTAATAATAACATTCTAATCACTTTTGCACGGCGAGGAACATCTAAATCTATTAATTTCTCAACTGCTAAAGCAAAGCCGTAGTTATTTGAAGTTGATGCTATATAATCCATACGGTCTGTTGTTGGTAAAAATTCATTGTATATCATGTTTTCTGCCATCTTCTCCATACCTCGGTGAAGATAACCAACATCTGGTGTTGCCTTTGTCACTAACTCCCCATCAAGTTCAAGAATAAGACGAAGCTGTCCATGCGAACTTGGATGTTGAGGACCAAAGTTAACAATCATATGATTGTCTTCTCTTTCAAATACTAAGTTTTCAAAAAATGGTTGAAGTCTATTAACTTTTTGCATATTACGGTCTCTCTTTTAGTATTTTTACATCTTTTTTCGATAGTTTTCTAACAATTGGGATGCCGCCCTCTTCTTGATAGTCATTATCTGTAGGTTCTTCACTATACTCTGCTCCAAAAGGAACTTCGTGTTTAATTCTTGCAAAATTATGCGTATCCTTTTCTACAATTTTTGCAGGATCTCTCTCTTCTGGTCCAATTATATCTCTATACTCTCTTCCAAAAATTTTATCTATTTCATACCACTGTGCTTCTTCATCTCCATGTAAAGGATAAGTTTTACGAAGTGGATGATCATGCCAATCATCAGGCATAAGAATTCTTTTCATATAATGATGTCCCGTGATTTTCACACCAAACATATCATACATTTCTCTCTCTGCCCAATCAGCACTTTTATAAACTCCTGTAACGCTTTGTATCTCTTCTTTTTCTTTTATGAAAAATTTAACACGCATTCTTTTTCTTTTACTGGTCGAAAGCATTTGATAAAATATCTCAAACTCTCCACTCTTCGCTAGCCAATCAATAGCACTTAATTCACTTAAAAAGTTATAACTTAACTTGTCTCGTAAAAATGTCATCACTTTTACAATATCTTTTGCATCGATATATATAACAAGTTGTTCTCTTTGGATATAAGCTTCTTTGATAGAAAATGCAGACTTTAACTCTTCTACATCCTTAGCAAAAACTTCATCTGTTGCAACTTCATCTTTTGGAATTTGAGGTGATACAAAAAATCTATCATTATAATAAGCTTTAGCTTGTACATTTTTTTTATCTTTATATGCTCTCATTTTACTATCTCCTTTTCAAAGAAGTGAATTCTTTGAAAATTCACCTCACTAAAGCTACAGCTTTGCTGAGAGAAACATCCTATTTGATTATTATTTGGTTGTTTCATTACACTAACCTCTTTGGCTTTAATTTTCTTGATGCACTTTCTGTTCTTACCTTTTTTTGTAAAAGCATAAGTGCATATTGTAAAGATTCTGGGCGAGGTGCACAACCTGGAAGATAAATATCAACTGGGATAATTCTATCTGCTCCTTGAACTGTTGCATAAGTGTTAAACATACCACCTGTGTTTGCACAACTTCCCATACTGATAACCCATTTTGGCTCACTCATCTGATCGTATAGTCTTCTCATAAAAGGAGAGTGTTTTTTAGTCAAAGTTCCTGCTATGATAAGGACATCTGATTGTCTAGGGCTCGCTCTAAAAATAGTACCAAATCTATCAAAGTCATATCTACTTGCACCTGTTGCCATCATTTCAATTGCGCAACATGCTAGTCCATATGTCAAGGGCCATAATGAGTTACTTCTACCCCACTGAACCAATTTATCAACAGTAGTAAGGGCAACTGGTAAGCCGCCTTCACTAAGATAATTTATCTTATGCTGTGCCATTCAAGTGCTCCTTTTTTCCATGCATATATAAAACCAATCGTAAGAAGTGCTATAAAAAGCACCATCTCGATAAAACCAAACCAACCAAGTATTTTAAAATTTACTGCCCATGGAAACATAAAAATAATTTCTACATCAAACAATATAAACAAAAGCGCAAAAAGATAAAAATGGGCAGAGATTTTGTTCGGTTGTTTACTAACTTCTGGTCCACATTCATAGATGGTTAGTTTCAACTTCTCCGTATCTAATCTTGCCATTCTTCTTGAGACAATTCTTGCTAAAACAGTTATGCCATAAAATACAGCAACCCCAAACGCTAAGAGGAAAAATGCTCCAAAATAGGGATGAGCAAAATCCATATGTGACAATTGTGTCATGGAAAATCCTTACATGTAATGAACTCTTTAGCTAACAATTACTTAACAAATAATTGTCAACTAAAGAGTTCTAAATTAATATCAAATAAATAAACTTATAAAGTTTACCTTAATTCATATTAAAATATTTTTATCTCTAAGTTTAAATTGAAGTAAATCCCATAGACTTTTCTTCTCCAAACAAACCTGCTTTTTCTCTATCGATTGCGTTTCTAAAATCTTCCATACTAAATATCGGCTCCTCTTTAATTGCCACTCTTAAAGCACAATTTTTAAGTACTAATTTTATCTGTCCACCACTAAGTGGATACTGTGCTAATTCCTCAATCGAAAAGTTCTCTTCATAATCTGCACTTTGAGGTAAAAGCTTTTGCCAAAGCTCTATTCTTTGTTTTAATGAAGGTTTTTCAAATTCAATTTTGTAATCAAATCTTCTTGAAAAAGCACTGTCTATAGTTTCTAGTAAATTTGTTGTTGCTATCAAAACACCATTAAACTTTTCTATTTGCTCTAAAAAAATATTTTGCATCTGGTTATGCATCTTATCCGCACCACCACCTGAATCAGCTATTCTTTTACTTAAAAATTGGTCTGCTTCATTTAAAAGCAAAACTGGCTCACTTTTTGTTTTCAGAGCTAATTCTTTATATGTATCAAAAATACTTCTTACATTTTGTTCACTTTCACCGACATATTTAGACAAAATTTTCGAACAATCAAAACTGAGAACTCTTTTTTTCATTGATTTTGCTAAAGAGAGTGCTGTCATCGTTTTACCAGTTCCAGGAGCTCCATAAAATATAATCTTCGCATCAATACCACCACGCCTCTCTTTTACACCCCATTCACGAAGGAGTTTCATAACACTTCTATCTATTTGTTTTAAAAGATTATCTAAAAGTTCTCTTGTTTTTTTATTTAAAACTACATCATCAAGAGTTGTTTTTGGGTCTATTAACTCAAACAATTCTTGCTCTTGAATCAACATATCAAGTTTAATTTTTTTGGCTTTTTTCTCTTTATTTGGATGCATAATTTTTTGTAGTATCTCATCACTTATAAAAAAGCTTCTTGTTACTCCACCAAATCCATTAAGCATTTCATCATAATCAATAATCTCATCTTCTACAAGTTTTGAGCCTTCTTCCAATAAAGCTCTGTTTTTTATCTTTTCATAGTCATCACTACTAACAAGATTTACAAGAGTATTCATATCTCTTAAGCTTTCAAATTCACTTGCATACTCTTCTTTGAGGAGAGCTAAGAAAATAACTTGTTCTTTTTGATTTAAGTCGTGCTCTTCAAAGATTTTTTCCACTGCCAAATCTATTGTAGTCGCTTCTATCCTCGCCACGATTCTTGATTCTAAGAGCTGCAATCTATTTTTTAATCTAGTTATATTTACAGAATTTCCAGTAAGGTTTTGTTTATGTCCACTCAGTTTTTGGTATATCTCAATTCTATGAAATTGATCTTTTAAGTATTCTAAATGGTCATTATAAGAGGATGTTTCAGGTAATTCCATATCTAAAGTTCCCTCTTCTAAAAGCTTTAAAAAGGCACTAGTTAATGTTATAGTTGAGTTTAAAAGTTCTATATTTGCTGTTTCTGATACCTTTAAATTAACAAAACTTCCATGGGCTATCCAACCTTGATCTAAAAGGTTTTTAACAAGTGTTAGTTTAGATAAATGCGCATATTTTTTATCACCAAAAATCGAAATCAAAACTTCTGATACTACGACTTCTACGCTTCCATTTATATACTGATTTGTAATATTTCTAAGTATTTTAGCTTCTTCTATCCCACATTTTAAATGCTCGAAAATAATACTTTTTTCAATTTTATCAGTTTCTAAAAAATCAATTAGGTAGTGCAATCAGTTTCCTCGTATATGTTATAACCCGACAATTTTAGTATATTAGCATAACAAAGAGATGATAAAGGTTAAGTTAAGAAGTAACTTCTTGACTTAAGAAAATACATTTTACTTTTTAAATTCCCCTTTTTTTACCTGCTCTTTCAAAACCCTTTTCAATACTTTTCCAGTAGCATTTTTTGGTAATTCCTCAACAAAATAGATATGCTTAGGAACTTTGAAATTTGCTAAGTGAGTTTTTAAGTATTTTTTAACTTCAAGTTCACCTAATGTAACCTCCTCTTTTGGTTGCACAAAAGCCATAACTTCTTCATCATTTAAATCATTCTTTACACCAATAACAGCTACAGCATCAACACCATCATAAAGTGCTAAAACTTCTTCTATTTCCCTTGGATAAACATTAATTCCTTTTGATATAATCAAATCTTTTTTTCTGTCTACAATATACAAAAATCCATCTTCATCCATCTTACCTAAGTCGCCACTAAATAACCATCCATTGATGATAGTTTCATCTGTTGCATCAGGACGATTAAGGTAACCTTGCATAACACAATCACCTTTTATGATAATTTCTCCAACTTCTCCTGTAGGAAGTTCAACCATCTCTGAATTTACTATTTTAATCTGATAACTCTCTAAAGGAAGACCTACAGACATAGGTTTTTGCCAATCTAAACGATTTACAGCAACTGCTGGGGAACACTCACTTAAACCATAACCTTCTGTTAAAACTGCGTTTTTAAATTTGACAGAAAAAGCATTGAGTACGGATTCACTCAAAGGTGCACTTCCTGAAATGAATATTCTGATTTTATTAAACCATAAAAAGTACCAAGGTATTTTTGCTTTTATCAATGAATTGTATAAAGTAGGAACACCTAAAAAGACTGTTGCTCTTTTAAGAAGTGCTTGTTTGAGTACATTTGCAAAAGGAAATACTGATTTAACTATGATGATTGACGAGCCTGTCATTACAGGCAAAATCACCATAACAGAAAGTGTAAATGAATGAAACATTGGTAAAAATACTAAAAATCTATCTTTTTCATCTATTTTAAATGCTTTTTGTCCACTCCACGAGTTTGAAAAAATATTTCTATAACTTAGCATTGCACCTTTTGGTTTTCCAGTAGTTCCTGAAGTGTAAACTATACATGCCAAATCATCAAGTTTTGGAGGAGTTAAAAGCTGTTCATGTGATTCTTGGCTCTGTGTAATTTCTGTAAAACTATAGTTTTTATCATCCAACCCATCATAACTTTCTGTCCAAACAATCTTTTCAACTGATGTTGTAAGTAGAAGATTTTTTGTTTCTTTTGCAAGGGAAGGTGAACTAATTAGCATTTTTGCTTCTGAGTCATTAACTATGTATTCAAATTCTTCATGTTTTAAAAAAGTGTTGATTGGAACTGCAACAGCCCCTATTTTTGTAATAGCAAATAAAGAAACCATAAACTCTTCAGAGTTCCCAACTATCATAGCAATCTTATCTCTACTTTTTATACCACTAAACTCTAAAAATCTAGCAAATGTATCGATTTTTTGTTTAAAACGAAGATTGTCTACTTTCCTATCTTCTATAAAAATAACTGATTTACTTGGGCTTACCTTAGCGTTATGCTCAATCGCTTCATAAAAATTCTGATATTTATACTCTAGCATTAATTTTCCTTGCTCGTTTCCACTTGGTGGCTTATATTTGTTCTTGCATTTAAAGTGCAAATATAAGCCATCTATGCTGATAGATGGCTTAAAAGAGTAAGTTTTACTAAAACTTATACTTCATTGAAACTGTGACTAGATGAGCTGATGCATCTTCAAATGTACCATTTGGATGTCCTACTCCTCCCATAACTGTTCTACTTTCTTTTTGATCATAAAGATATGCCAAACCTATTTTCATAGAATCATTCATTTTGTACTCAAGCCCAACAGAATATAATTTTGCATCAGAATCAGGTAGCTCAAATGCGACTGTGGAATCAGGAATTGGATTTTTATCTATAGCAAATGCTGCCATTAATTTTAGCTTATCATTATACTGATGAGTTACACCTAAACGATAAGTATTAACATCTTTCCAGTTTTTTGGAGATACTGCTCCAAAAGCACCATCACTAACAGCATCATTTGGAAATTTAAATTCTAAATCTTTATATGCTGACCAATAAGTTCTTTCATAAACAAATTCTACCATTGTTTTATTCATAGTATATGCTGCAGCTAGTGCTAATGTAGCAGGAAGAGGAACTTGTGTGGATACATCTGTATTAATTATATGTCCAAATATGGGATGTCCTATCCACCCTTCAGCATCTCCTTCAACTGTTAAATCAACTTTTGAACGGTAAGTTGTTGAAAGCGTTAAATTATCCATAGGTTTATAACTAAGAGCTAAGTTGTACCCAAAATCAATTGAGTCGGCTTCCATTTTATTACTATACGCAGTTCCAGATAGTCCTGATGCATCTTCTACTTCAATAGTTCCATTAGAATACAAACCTCTTAAACCAAAGCCAATTGCAAATTTGTCATTTACTTTATAAGCAACATTTGGATTTATTTCTATAACTTGAAGACTAAACTCTTTTGCTTTTAAAGTTTGATAAGCACCATCCCATCTTTTTGAAAGGCCACCAGGAGCTATCATAGAAAGACCAAATCTCCAATCTCCAAAAGCAGGTGATACATAATGCATAGTTGGTACAAAAAAGTGTTCTTCTTTTGATTCTGCGTTAAAAGCTGGATTTATATCTGTATATTGAATCTTTGTGAGATTAATATAAGTCATAGCAACTTCTATTTCACTAATATTATCATTCCAAACCATATTTGCAGGATTATAATAACTTGCATCCGCTCCATTTGCTCCTGCAACATATGCTGCTGATAATGCTGTAGAGTTTAGTGATTGCTCAGGTATTTTAAATCCTGATGCACTTAGTGTTACTGCACTAAGGCCAAGCAGTGCTGCAACTTTTGCGTAATTTTTCATATTTTCTCCTATGAGTTTTTAATTTTTAACAAGACTATAAAGAAGCTCAATTTCTTGTGCCCATATAGAATCATCGATTGTCTCTAGTACCATAGGGATGTCATCAATCCTATCATCATTCATGATAAACTTAAACGCATCTAAACCAAGTTTGCCCTCGCCAATAGAGTGATGTCTGTCGACGCGACTCCCTAAATCAGGCTTTGAATCATTCAAATGCATGCCCATTAAGTACTCGAATCCGACAATATTAGCAAATTTTTCCATAGTTTCATTATATGTTTTTTCTGACCGAAAGTCATAACCAGAAACAAAAAGGTGACAAGTATCAATGCAGACGCCTACACGCGCTTTATCACACGAGTTTTGCATCAAATAACCTAAATGTTCCATTTGGTAACCTAAATTGCTACCTTGACCTGCTGTATTTTCCACCACGAGCTTCACGCCGCTTGTCTGTTTTATAGCCTCATTCATAGATTCACTGATAAGTTCTAAACAGTTATCTTCACTTATGAGTTTAAGGTGACTTCCTGGATGAAAGTTTAATCTGTCAAGTCCTAATTGCTCGCATCTATTTAGTTCATCTATAAAAGCCTCCAGTGATTTTGCTCTTTTTTCTTCATCTGGGTGTCCTAAGTTTATAAGATAGCTATCATGAGGGAGGACATGTTTTGGAAGTACTTCTGCCTTTTCTAACTCCGTTTTGAACTTTTTTATAGTCTCTTCGTCTAAAGGTTTTGCTACCCATTGCCTTTGATTTTTTGTAAACAAGGCAAAAGCTTTGGCACCAATTTCTCTTGCATTAATCGGAGCATTAAAAACTCCTCCACTTGCACTTACATGTGCTCCTATCATTTTCATTTTAATTCCTTTAGTTTTATGAGTACTTTATTTTTTTTGTCTTTAAAATAGAGATTTTGATTTTCTATTTTATAGACTATGTCATAGTTTTCAGTTTTTATATTCTGTTCAAATCCATCTTTAGTTGAAACTAAATTTTGTTCGTTATATATAGGTTGCATATTAAAAAGCTCTTCTACAAAATCTTCGTAGTGTTTGTATCCAAAAAATTTACTATTAAAAGATTCTCTCGATAAACATGTATAGCCAATACAGACATCATCCTTTACATGTAAATCAAATATAGGGGAAGATGCAGAAAAAAGTTGCAGGTTTAATCTATTGTCATCTTTTTTTATGAATCCTGTATCTGCTAAAGCTATTTTAGAATTTTTTATAACAGCGAAATATGCTTGTGAAGATGCATAAGGAGTCTTGTAAGAGCATCCGACAAATAAAAACAGTGTAAAAATCAAATAGAAATACTTATACATTTGCTAACTTTTTGTTTCTGAAGTATGTTCCAAGTTCAGCACTTAGCATTCCAAAAAGGATAAAGCCTGCCCCCATGAGTTGCAGTGCATAAAAACTCTCTCCTGCAAAGTAGTAACCAAAGACTCCTGCACTGACTGGTTCCATCGTAAAGATTATCGCTGTTTTGGCAGGTGTTGTAAACTTTTGCATAACTGTTTGAGTAAAAAATGCAAAAACTGTAGCAAAAATCACTGTTATCACTAGAGCCTCTAAAAAAACTCCATCAAAGCTTTTTGGCTCTATATGTCCATCCATGATGATTGCTCCAAAAAAAGAGCAAACTGTAACAACTATAAACTGAACTGTAACAAGTAAAAATGCACTATGTCTTTTTGCATATGCATCTGTAAAAGTTATCTGCAAAGCAAACATCAGTGCACATATAAGTGTATAAAACTCTCCATATCCAAATCCACTCCCTGCTTCATTGTTTGTTAAAAAATATAGTCCTATAACTGCACAAACTGCTCCAAATAAAGAGTATATAGAAGCCTTTTTTTTAAAAAACATAAATACTAAGAGAGGAACTATAACCACATTTAAACCAGTTATAAAAGCAACTGTTGAAGAGTAAGTGTAAGTGAGTCCAAAAGTTTGAAAAGCAAAACCTAAAAACATAAAAATACCTAGTAGCCCTCCAGCTTTTAGTGTTGCTAAATCAAATTTTTTAAAATCTTTAAAAGAGATAAGCATCATAAAGATTGCAGCAAATAAAAATCTCCAAAACAAAAATATATAAACAGGAGTATCTTCAATAGCATCTTGAACTATAAAAAATGTACCTCCCCAACAGATAGCTACTAATAGTAGTGAAAAATCTGCACCAAACTCTTTTAACTTACTTTTGATCAACAAAAACTCCTATGTATAAATTAAAAAGCATATTCTACCATAATGGATTTAAGAGTAGATATAAATTGTCACAATTTTGTACAAATATAATTTACATTAATTTAAAAATTAGTAAATTTAATTTAACTTTTTGAGAAAATAGTGGTATAATGCTTTTTATAAATTAAAAATAAGGCCAATTCATGAAATTTGACACTTTTATATTGATACTTATCACCTTAGTTTTTACATCTTCTTTATATGCTAGAGGGGAAGTTTCTACCATTCCTTCAGAAATTTTTAAAGGTTGCGCAAAATGTCATGGTGAAGATGGAAAAAATTCTGCATTTGGAAGAAGCGAAGCCTTAGCTGGTCAAGAAGTAGAAGATTTAGTAGAGAGTATAAATTTTTTTAAAGATAGCCAATTTGGACAAAAAGGTGTCATTATTGTTATGGCAAAACAAGTAAAACATTTAAATGATGAACAAATTGAAAACTTAGCAGAATATATTTCAAAACTAGGAACTAAAAAATGAAAAAACTCATTTCGTTAATGGCAATTTTTACACTTTTAAGCGTCTCTTTAAGCGTTGATGCCGAAGCAAGCGTCATAAGAGGAAAAAGATACTATGTTCAGCTCCTAAAAGGACCTTGTGGTTTTAAAGGTGATATAATGGGTAAAAATCTTACATCAAAAGAATGGAGAGATGCTTATAGAAATGGTCAACTCAATACAGTTATTAATAAAATATGTCCAAATGCTCCAAGTAATATTTCTAAGAAAAAACAAAAACATTTATATCACTTCTTGAGCTCATTTGCAAGTGATAGTGGAAATGTCCCTAGTTGTAACTAATTGTTATAATTATTCTTAATTGATTAAAAATTATACATATTGAGAGCCTTTTTAGTTTATTTTTATAGTAAACTGATAAAATCACAGTTATTGCAATGAAAGGCATAAATGGATAATCCAATCATAAGTATGAAAAATGTAGATAAGTATTATGGAGATTTTCATGTACTTAAAAATATAAATTTCACTGTACAAAAAGGTGAAATTTTAGTAATTTGTGGCCCTAGTGGAAGTGGAAAATCAACCCTTATTAGGTGTATAAATCGACTTGAAGAGATAGACAGTGGAGATATACATGTAGAAGGCAAAGATTTATATGGAAAAAATGTCAATGTAAATCACCTTAGAGCAGAAACAGGTATGCTGTTTCAGCATTTTAACTTATTCCCTCATTTAACAATTTTAGAAAACATAACAATCGCACAAACTAAAGTAAAAGGGACTTCAAAACACGATGCTCACGAAATATCTCTGAAACTTTTAGAAAAAGTAGGCCTTGCACACAAAGCGGAAGGTTATCCTAGTGAACTTAGTGGTGGACAAAAGCAAAGAGTTGCAATTGCGAGAACTCTGGCTATGAAACCAAAAGTCATACTATTTGATGAGCCTACAAGCGCGCTTGATCCAGAGATGATTGGTGGTGTTTTGGATGTTATGCGTGATTTGGCACATGAAAACTATACTATCGTTTGTGTAACTCATGAAATGGGCTTTGCAAAAGAAGTATGCAATCGTGTTGTTTTTATGGATGAGGGGCAAATTCTAGAAGAAGCTACTCCAGAAGAATTCTTTTCGAGTCCCAAAACTGATAGAGCTCAAAAATTTTTAAAAGAAGTATTAGTACACTAATTAGACAAAATATATAAGGACCAAGAGTATGCCAAGCCTCCTGTTCAGGGAAACTTAGCGTTAGTGTAACTTTATGAACTTTAAGAGAAACTCTTCACTTGGTGAAAATGCTCTCGTTGATTTGTTCATTAAAGTATTAATGAAAATAAAAAAACTTAAGGAGAAAATATGAGAAAAATTCTTGTCGCATTAATTGTAATGCTTGGACTAAATAGTATGGTGATGGCTGATGACATTAACCTATGGAAAAAATCTACACTAAACTCAGTGTTACAAAGTGGTGTTTTAAGAGTTGGTATGGAACCTGGATACATGCCTTTCGAAATGAAAGACAAACAGGGTAATATTATCGGATTTGATGTTGATATGGCTGAGGCAATGGCTAAAGCTATGGGTGTTAAACTAGAACTTGTCCCAACTGCATGGGATGGGATTATTGCTGGTCTTCTTACAGGTAAATTTGATATTATTATGTCAGGTATGACTGTTACTCAAGAAAGAAACTTAAAAATTAACTTTGCTAATCCTTATATAAGTGTTGGTCAAACTATTATAGCAGCTAAAAAACATGCTGGTAAAACTTGGAAAGAACTTGACGATCCTAAGTATACTATAGTTACAAAACTAGGTGTTACAGGTGAAATTGCAACAAGAAAAATGTTTAGAAAAGCAAAAATCAGAACTTTTGAAACAGAAGCTGATGGAGCTCAAGAAGTAATGAATGGTAATGCTGATGCATTTGTTTATGACAAACCATACAATGCAATCTTCTTTTCACAAAAAGGTGCAACTGGACAAATTGTTCACTTAGACGAAGATTTAACTTATGAACCATTAGGCTGGGCTGTAAGAAAAGGTGATCCTGATTTTCTTAACTGGTTAAATAACTTTTTAAACCAAGCAAAACATGATGATACATATTCAAAAATTTATACTAAATGGTTTGAAAGAGACTCTTGGCAAAAGAAAGTGATGTAAGTTACTTTATAAGACGCCTTTGGGCGTCTTTATTGTATATATCTAGGTAAATACAATAAAGACGAATATAAAATTAATTTAGGAAATACATATAATGGCAAAAAATAAACAACCTTTTTTACAAAATAAGGCATTTGGGCATACAGTAGCAGTCTTGTTTTATGTACTTGTAGGTTACTTTCTCTTTATAGCTGCTTCAAATATGAACTACATCTGGAAATGGACAAGTGTTCCAAAATATTTTGCATATGAGAAAACAACAGCAATTGAAGCACCATTTGATGGGGTTGTAA
>Ga0193951_1000051_pt1 | contig 46604 bp, 34 predicted proteins | sample BB_2_MG_FD_140370 | JGI IMG/M metagenome (GOLD analysis project Ga0193951, IMG submission 140370) | Microbial mat bacterial communities from the Broadkill River, Lewes, Delaware, United States - BB_2_MG | ecosystem: Environmental > Aquatic > Freshwater > River > Microbial mats | place: USA...
ATATATACCAATATTTAGTTACTGTCCGTAACTAAGATGCTGAAGTGGTGGAATTGGTAGACACGTTGGACTTAAAATCCAATGTCCATTAGGACGTACGGGTTCAAGTCCCGTCTTCAGTACAAAAGCCGAAAACGCAAGTTTTCGGCTTTTTTTGTTTTTAGGTTTAACATTCTCGTGATTTTAAATTAAGAATTTTATGTAGTATATATAAAGCACAATCAGTATAATTGGTCTTTCATTATAAAATCTTATTTTTAAAATAGTCTTTACGGTTAACTAGGCAAAATAAACATAAACACCCACAACTATTATACAAATAGCTATACTAGTTTGTTTTGTATATTTCCACGGAGTGATATCGACTTGTTGGGTATATTCTTGCGCGTATGGCTCTTTTCTCGGTTTTAGTTTTCCTATAATTAGCATGATGCCAACATTTATAATAAATAAAACAGCCATAACATCTAAAAAGTGTGGATAAGCTTGATTTTCAATTAGTGTTAAAGATACTTTATCTATAATACCTAACGCTTTTGCTTCTGTAATTGCCTTATTGATAAAGTAAGGTTGAAGTATAAATTGACTTAATATATACAATAAACAGCCAGAAAGTAATCCAACCTTCGCAGCAATGGCAGGCACACGTTTTGTTAAATAGCCAACAACAATAATGGTTAAAATAGGAATACTGTATATACCATTAATTTCTTGTAAATAGGCAAATAAACTTTCTGCGTTTGCTATAAGTGGCGCAATAAACATAGAAGCAATGGCTAAAATCACACCAAAAGTTTTACCGTATTTTACAACTGTTTTTTCTTCTGCATTTTTATTGATATGCTGCTTATAAACATCAATTCCGAATAGGGTCACTGAACTATTTAAAACACTATTGAATGAACTTAAAATAGCTCCAAACAACACGGCTGCAAAGAATCCTACCCAAGCACTGGGTAACACCTTTTTAACTAACATAGGATAAGCAGTATCTGCACTGTCTAAATTACCTTCAAAAATGTGATAAGCAATTAAACCAGGTAAAACAACGATTATAGGCCCCAATATTTTTATAAAAGAAGCAAGTAATAATCCTTTTTGTCCTTCTTTTAAATCTTTAGCGCCTAGAGCACGCTGAATAATTTGTTGGTTAGTTCCCCAATAAAATAGTTGAACAAGCATCATACCTGTGAAAATAGTATGAAATGGAACCGGATCAGAAGTCTTACCGAGAGATTTAAATTTGTCTGGGTTTTCTGCTGTTAAAATTGAAAGACCATCTACAATATGACCATCACCAATCATTAGTAATCCGAATATCGGAATTAGAATACCACCTAGTAATAAACCGATAGCGTTGATGGAATCTGAAATGGCAACGGCTTTTAACCCACCAAAAACGGCATATATTGAACCAATGAAACCTATTCCCCAAACACAAACCCAAATTGATTGTGTATGTGTTATGCTTAATAATTTAGGTATATCAAATATACCGCTAATTGCCAAAGCACCTGAATACAATATTACGGGAAGTAGCACTACCACATAGCCTGTTAGAAATAAAACAGAAGTCAAAGTTTTTGTATTAACGTCAAACCGCTTTGCTAAAAAACCAGGTACAGTTGTTAACCCTCCTTTTAGATATCTTGGCAATAAAAACATAGCTGTTATAACCATGGCAACTGCTGCTAAAGTTTCCCATACCATTACGGATAAACCGTTTTCATAGGCTGAGCCATTCAATCCAATAATTTGTTCTGTAGATAAGTTGGTCAATAATAATGAGCCAGCTATGACACCGGCAGTGAGGTTTCTACCTCCAAGAAAATAACCGTCTAATGACGATTCTTCTTGATTTCTTGTTTTTAAATAAGATATAATCGCAACAAGGGCTGTAAAACCTACGAACGTTAAAATTTGCATAGTTTATTGATTAGATAAGTGTTTAGTTTTCGATAGAATTAGTCATTGTCCATAGATAGTTTTGCTTCACTTAAGTTTTTTAATCTATTTATTAATATTAAAATAAGCTGTAATACTAATAATCATTAATGTATATTACACTATTAGAGGGGAAGACTGGTGTGAAGAGTCATAGAGGTCGATTTTAATTTTAAAAACATTTACTTAAACGGTGTAATTTTAAAAGAATATTGGTAAGTTTTATTCGCAGAAATAGTATACTCTGGGTGAACAAGCCTTCCCCAAGAAGTGTCACCACCAACACCCATTTGTAAATAATCAATATTCCATTGTAAATTTTCTCCAATGTTAATATCTGCACCATGTTTCGTGGTAACAGGTACTAAGCCAGAAGCGGATTCAGTTGCATCACCACTTTTAAAATCAATTTCGGTCATGTTAAATGGCCAAATGCTAGTATTAAGAAAAGTGTTGCTTGTCACTTCTAGAGTTAGATCACTTGACGATACTCTAACCCAACGTATATCTGTCTTATTACCGGTTTCTTGTGGGCGAAGATAACGTTCAAATTGGTCTAGAATTCTAGCAGAATATAAACCAGTTTTCACACCCGTTTTTCTATCCCAATAACTTTCGGTAGCACCTTTTCCGTACCAAGATATATCTGTAAAATCTGCTGGCAAGGTGATATACATTCCTAAACGAGGAAGGTTCGGAAGGTTGTTTTGATTAGGTGTAAACCCATAATCGATATTTAGACTTCCATCAGACTTTAGAGTATATTGCACCTCAACTTTTGCCTCGTTATTAGGTAAAATGTAATTAACTTTATAGTTGACATCATTATTTGATGTTATTGGTTTTTTAACTAATTTAGAGTGAAAGTTATAAGTTGCATCTTGCCAAGTTTTAGCCCATTTATGCATATTATTGCCTAAATCATTATCCGTTGGTGCTCGCCAGAAATTTGGTTTGATGGCTTCTTTTGTAATTGTTCTTCCTTTGTAAGTCCATGATTCAATTGCTCCAGTTTCGACATTAATTTTAAAATTAATTTCATTATTTTTAATAGTTATAGTATCATCGGATTCAATTATTTCAAGAGTTTCACCTTTTTGAGTTGATGCTTTATTAACCGTTCTTTTTTGAATGACAAATTCATTCCAAGCAACTTCATGGCCTTTATGAACTAAATTTTTATGTTCATTTTGAATTAAGCTTACTTGCAGGATGAATTCGTTATCCGAAGGAAAGGATTTAGGAAAATTTTCTAATTGAAGTTTCTTAGTTTCTTGAGGTTTCGCGTTAATGGCAATGTCTTTATTTGAAAAAATCTCTTTTCCATCTTTTAAAATTTTCCAAGAAAGTGTTTTGTCAGAAAAGTTACTAAAGAAATTTTTGTTTTCTATTTCAATGACACCTTTCCCTAGATAATTAAATTGAGCAGGTTGATATACTTTTTTGACTTCGGTTAAATGCGGGTGTGGGTTCCGGTAAGGATCAACTAAGCCGTTATTTAAGAAATTACCATCTGTGGGCAGGTTTGGATGGTAGTCGTGTCCATAAGCCAAAAAAGGCTTACCGTTTTTATCTTTATATTCTAAAGCTTGGTCTACCCAATCCCAGATAAAGCCTCCTTGAAGGTTAGGATAGGTTTCGATAATATCCCAATAATCTTGTAGATTTCCAACAGAATTACCCATTGCATGAGCATACTCAATCATTATAGAGGGTTTATCTGAATTGGACTTACCATGATTGATTAAATAATCTGGTTTTGGATACATTGGGCAATAAATATCTGTATAGTCTTCTTTTTCTGCAGGTTCGTATTGTACAATGCGATTATCTTCTTGTGTTTTAAGCCAGCTATAGGTGGATCTAAAGATGTCACCTTTTCCAGCTTCATTTCCTAGAGACCAAGAATAAATTGAAGCATGATTTCTATCGCGATAATACATGCGTTTTATCCGCATTTTGTGTGCAGGTAACCAACTCATTTCATTTCCTATCTGAGTGTCTTTATTTATTGCTAGTGGATGACTTTCAATATTAGCTTCATCAACAACATACAAACCATATTTGTCACATAAATCTAACCAATATGGATCGTTGGGGTAATGTGAAGACCGAACAGCATTAATGTTGTTTAACTTCATTAACTGTATATCTTTTTCCATGGATTCTCGTGAAATCACATGCCCCTTGATAGGGTCGGTTTCATGTCTGTTTACTCCACGAATATATATGGCTTCTCCATTAATCAGCAATTGTGAGTTTTTAATTTCTACGCGTTTAAAACCAATTTTTTTAGTGATATACTGATTGTTTTTTGTATCGGTTTCATCCTCTAAGGCTATTTTCAATGTGTATAAATTTGGTTGTTCGGCAGACCATTTTTTAATATTTTTAAAACTTTTTTCTGAAGAAAACTGTACATTATTGTTAGCGGGAATATCTATATATTTCGAGTCCATATATACTGATGTTTTTCCATCAAGAACTTCAACAGAGACTTTTCTTTTTACAAACTCTTTTGAGGTATTAACTATTGAAATTGTGTTTTTAAGAATGCCGTTAGAATAGGTGTCATCTAAGTTAGTATAAGCATAATAGTCTGAAATGGCTACTTTTGGTTGCGTATATAAATACACATCGCGTTCTATACCGCTTACACGCAACATATCTTGACTTTCTAAATAACTGGCATCACTCCAACGAAAAATTTGAAAAGCCAAAAGATTTTTTCCTTCTTTTAAATATTTGGTAATATTAAACTCTGCTGGTAATTTACTTCCTTGAGAGTAGCCTACATATTCTCCATTGACATACACGTATAATGCGGATTTAGCTGCTCCAAAATGTAAAATAACGTTTTGAGATAAAAATGCGGCATCTAAAGTAATTTCTTTTCTATAAGTACCAACTGGGTTGTAATCGGTTGGTGCATCTGGCCATTTTGTGGTAAATGGGTAACGCTCGTCTAAATAAATAGGATAGTCGTAACCCTGAACTTCCCAGTTAGATGGTACAGGTATGTTTTTCCACTCTATATCATCAAAATTTGTATTATGAAATGTAGTAGGTCTCTTTTTAGGGTCTTTAACTAAATTAAATTTCCATTGTCCATTTAAATTAAAAAAACGTTTTGACTTTTTTTTATCTAAAATGTCTGCTGTTTCAAATCCAAAAAAGGTGGCTTTTGGAGGTAATTTGTTTTCTTCAAATATTTTATGATTAAAGTGGTTGGTTTGTTCTTCGACATCTGAAAGCGCCTCCTCTTTACAACTTACTGTGATACAAAAAAGGATGATACTTAGTAGTTTAAATCTCATTAATATATTTTTTTATAGTTGCATGTAATCTTCTGCAAATGTGTTTTTTAAATAAAAAATTAATTCTTCTGCATTTTGCTTCGTAAAAACAAGTGGCGGTTTAATTTTTAATACATTATAATCTGGCCCGTCTGTACTCATTAAAATACCATGGTCTTTCATTCGGCTGGCTAAATAATCGCTTTGTGCTGCCAACGGATTCATGTCAGCATCAACGAGTTCAATACCGAGGAACAAACCTTGTCCACGGATATCACCAATAATTGGGAATTCTTGGGTTAATTTCCTGAGTTCGTCTTTTAAAAATGTGCCAACACTTAAAGCATTTTCTTGAAGTTTTTCTCGTTTTACAGTTCGTATAACTTCTGCACCTATTGCACAAGACACAGGGTTGCCCCCAAATGTGTTAAAATACTCCATGCCATTGGCAAATTTATCTGCCACTTCTCGCGTACAAGCCACAGCAGCAATTGGGTGTCCATTGCCTAATGGCTTACCAATAGTTACAATATCTGGAACAACATTGTGTAATTGAAACCCCCAAAATGTTTTTCCCATTCTGCCGCAACCTGTTTGCACTTCATCTGAAATACAAAGGCCACCAGCAGCTCTCACTTTCTCATAAGCTTTAGCTAAAAATCCATATGGCAATTCTATTTGTCCGCCGCAACTTATAATAGGTTCTATAATAAAGGCACCTACACGTCGTCCTTTTTCATGAACTCTATCGATTTGTTTCTGAACCTCTTCAGCATATAAACCACCTGAGTTTTTTCCTCTGTGTTTTCCTCTAAAAGCATCTGGTAATGGAAAAATATGCGTGTGCTCTGGTGCTCCATTTCCACCTTTACCATTAAATTTATATGAGCTGATATCTATACACTTATTGGAATTGCCATGATATCCAACTTCACTTGCAATAATGTCGTGTTCTCCAGTTGATGCCTTAACCATTCTAATAGCTAATTCGTTGGCTTCACTGCCCGAATTCACAAAATGTAAGACATTCAATTCAGGTGGTAAGGTTTCAATAAGTTCTTTAGCAAGTGCATTAATGTTGTCGTGTAAGTAGCGTGAGTTGGTGTTTATTAATGCCATTTGTTCTTGTCCGGCTTTTACAACTTCATATTTTTCATGTCCAACATGCGCTACGTTATTTACGGTATCTAAATATTTTCTACCGTATTGATCTATTAAATACGGACCAGCACCACGTACCATTTTAATTGGTACTTTATATTGAAGACTTAAACTTTTTCCTAAATGTTGTTTTCTATAATTAATTAAATCGTCATTTGTATTTTGCTTATTTTGCTGAAGACCTTCAGACTTAAATAATAGATTTGGATCTACACAAATGCTTTTCCATACGTCTATTTGATTATGATAGGCAACTCCAGCAAAATCATCTTTATAATTTAACAATGAAAGCATCACTTGAAAATGAAGATGAGGTACCCAATTACCGTTATCTTTTGAATCTCCTAATTCTCCAATTTTTTCACCTTTTTTAATCCTATCTCCAATGTTGTGATTTATTGCACTTGCAACGGATAAATGGCCATAAAGGGTGAAGAATTCAAACGCATCGACTTGATGTTTTAAAATAACCAATCCACCAAATTCTTTATCACCATTATTGTTAACTGCAGTAACTACTTCTCCATCAAATAAAGTATATACTGATGTATCGTTTGGCAACCAAAAATCAATACCTAAGTGAATGGTTCTACTTTCTTTGCCATAATTGCCTATTTTATCATAATTGCTTGTGGTATATATAGGTCGTGGCTCTAAATAACCTCCAGCTATAAGTTTAGTTGGATTTTTCTTTTGAAGTTGATTAATTTTAAATTGAAATACCTCTAAATTTTTAAAATCTTCTTCGTGTCCAAGCCATTTGCTAGAAACACTTAAATCTATATTATAGATTTCCTTTTTATCAACTGATGGGCACATTTCTGAAAATTCAATATTTTGTTTTGAAACCCAATTTTTAAATTGTTTTAAATTAGGATGTGCTTCAAAACCACATGCGTTTCTAAAACTGAAATAGGCAAAGTCTGCGCTTACATCTTTCCATTTTTTTAAGAGTTCCCAAGCAGGTTTTTCGCTAATTAATAAGTAAGTATTATCAGGTTCTTCAATTTTATTAATGGCCGATTTTGTAACCGAGATTACTAAGCGCATGGCAATAGAATTATATAAATGTAAGAGTTCGTCTTCTAGTAGCGCAAATGAAGAATGATACCCTTTTATAATTGGTATGGCTGCTTCTAATGGGTCATTATGATGCATTATGCCATAAGCGCAAGCTATAGCAACATCATTAATGATTTGTGTATTTATAGCATCACCATAATCTACTGCTGCACAAACTTTAGGGTTTAATAAATCTGCTGAGACTATTACGTTATTGTCGTTAGCATCATTATGAACTACAGCCTTTCTTAATTTCGAATAGGTTTTTTGCGATTTTTCAAATTGGTTTTGAAAATATTCAATAATGCTTCTTTCTTCATTCTTAAATAAATTAATATGCTGTTTTGTCCATAACGCTTGCGCAATATCCCAAGCAAATTCTCTATGTGCCTCAGGATGGGTAAATCCTTGAAGGGTTTGGGTTAACAAACCACATTGTTCACCTAAACTAAAACGTAAATTGTATAATTGTGGATTCACCGTACTCAAAACTCTACCAGGCACCCAACTCAGTAATCGCACATTGCGTTGGTTTCCAAAATCATCGATAATTCTAGAAACTGTGTTTCCTTCAATGTCGCTTATAACTTTTGGAGCTATAAGATTTTGTCCATTTATCTCTACATATTTTAATAATTTTTGTTGAAAATCGAGGTGGCTTTCATTTTCATTAGGTCGTGATATTTTCAAAATATAACCTTCTAAATTATCTACTTTAATCCTAAAGTTAAAATCGACTTCACCAGGAAGCTTGGATGCACGACCCTTAATATTAAAAAGCTTAAACAGAATATCTTCGGCTTGTTGAATGGATATTTTTAAATTACTGTAACTCATTTAATCGTTTTGTAATAACATTATAAGATGCGCTGCACTCCAACTGAAATTTTGAGCATTTAAACCTTCGCCTGTCAATGGATGGTAGTTTTCGCGAATAGCCTGCCCTTTGCTTAAAACTCCTTTAGCGCCTTTAATAATTTGAATAGTGGCCTTGTCTGCATCCGCATCAAAACCATAATTACGTAACCCTCTTACTGCAAAATAAGCTTGATCTAACCAGTTTGGACCTCTCCAATAGCCTTCTAAAGGATCAAATCTTTCGTGATCTGCACTCATAGTTTGAAAAGGTACTTTTGTGTAGAATTTTTTAGGATTCATCAATTTAGTCTTTACAGCATTAGCCTGTTCTTGTGTTGCGGCATTTGCCCAAAGTGCTGTCCAGCCTTCGCTACCTTCTCCTTTTATAAAAGAGTTTCCTTTAATGTTAGTGTCGTAAAACCAACCATCTTCAGAATCATAAAATTGGTGCTGAATTTTGTTTTTTAACTCTTCAGCTTCCTCTTTATATGTTTTAGCATCCTCTAGCTTATTTAGTTTAGTAGCCAGTTCAGTTAAGCATAATTTTTCAGCATATAAATAGGCATTTAGATCTACACTTTCTTGATTAAGTGAATAGGCTCCTTCTTTATTTTTTAGAATTTTAGAATTGTCAAAACGTATGGCATTATCCATACCACTTTCCCATTTAGCAGCGATTAATGTGCCATCTGTAGAACCATATTCACATAAACCGTCTTGGTCATGGTCGCGTTTAGAGTACCACCATTCGTGATATTTTTTTAGTTTTGGATAAAATTCTTGTACAAACTTTATATCCTTATCTTTTTCGTAAATTTTAGCAATTGCCCAAGCAGCCAGCGGTGGTTTAGTATCACGATAATTGTGAGGTTCAATAGAGGTGTCTCTATAAATACAGTCGACAATAAAACCATCCTCATTCTGAAAATCGAACATAGCTCGCATTTGGTTTTTTGCTAGTTCTATATTATAATAAGACAAGCCTACAGCGTGTTTCCAAGAATCCCATGACCAAAATCCATGAAACCATTCGTAATGATAACTAGGAAATAAGCCTTCATTTGTAAGTTCACCAGCAGGAATTCTCCAATTGTTTTGAAGCGTTAAATGTGATTTAGCTAAAACTTCAGCATATTTATCGTCTTTAAATTCGGTTTTTCTATTCTCGATAAGGGCTTTAAGTTGGTTGTTTTTTTCTTGTTTTCGAGCGCTTAAAACTGAATCAAACTTTACATTATATAATAGTGTTTTTTCTGCTTCCCAAGAATATTCAGGAAAAATGAAAGTTTGTGAGATGGTAATTTCTTCGGACTGATTGGGTTCTAGATTTATTGTTTTAAGCCGAATGGTATAAGATTTATTATCATTCTGAATATCTATCTGCTCAATATTATCTTTTGTTTGTATATAACCAATAGCATTAGATTTCTCTGAAATTAATTTAATAGCACGGTTTTCTTCTGATAATGCAATGTCAATATTTGTAATGTCACCTTCAATATTAGCATTAATTTGAAGTGGTTGGTTGCTAATATTTTTAATAATTGTGTTTTGAATAGCAGAATGACCAGAACTAAAAACTAATGCTTGGGTCAGTTCAATGTTTTTGTTTTTAAAACCTTGTTCTAAATGACTAGAGTAGCTGTTTTGGTAGTAAAGATCTTTTTTAAAATCGACCAAACTTTCACTATGATTACCGTATGTAAGTTTCAAATTGGAAAGCGAGGTACTACTCCAAACTCCATTTTGTTGCGTCATTAAAAATGGACCAGAAAAGCCAATAATGTTTTTATTTGTTTTTGGAAGACTATAAGCAAACCAGGCACCTTGATCTGAAAAGATTAAACCAGATTTATCTATTGCATCTTTTGGAGTGATACGATAATCTAAGCTATTTTGACTAAAATCTAAATAGGAATAATTAATTTCAACTTCTTCTATGTTGTTCGTTTTTTTACATCCAAAACTCATTATTATTAAAAATGCTATTATTGGTTTTATGGTTTTCTGTAAGCACTTATTTAAAGTCATTTCTTAAGTTTATATATATTATTGTGGTCACAAATTTCGAATTATATTCTATAAAACTTTGAAAAACTACCTTTACTTGACCTTACAAATTCATTTTTTTTATAGATTACGGCGTTGGATTGTAATGTTTAATTCTAAATTGAGGTAAAGGTGTGCTAATCTTTATTTTTATATATAAATTATTAAATAATGAATAAAATTCTCTTATCTATTTTTTTCTCATTTGCCTTTATTGGTTTCACGGTGCAAGCACAGACGAATATTTGGGATGAGAACCCAAAAGATTCTCAAAAAGAATTAGATAGTTTGTTAGTTATTTTACCAGAGGCTAACTCCAAAGAAAAGCTACCACTTTTAAACAGGGTTGCTGAAATTTATTGGACTATAAATCCAGATAAAACCATAGAATATGCAACTGAAGCATTACAGTTGTCTGTTAAATTTAAAGATAAAAGTCAGGAAGGATTAGCGTTAATTAATTTGTGTCAAGGCTATTTGTTTAATGATTTTTATGACAAAGCATTGCAGTTTGGTTTGCAGTCGTTAGAGATTAGAAATGAAATAGGTAATGATTATGATTTAGCATTTACACTAAGAACACTTGGATGGTTGTATTATGATATTGGATATTTTGATAAAGCACTTGAATACCACACAGAAACTTTTAAAATACATGAGAAAATAGGAGATAAACAACGTATAGCATATAGTTACAATGGTATTGGTTTGATTCATGAGAAGAAAGGTGATTGTTATTTAGCATTAGCATTTTTTAAAAAATCTTTAGAACTAAAACAAGAATTTAACAATAAGGATAGGATTGCTGAAACCATGGGGAACATGGGTGTCTGTTACCGTAAAATTAATGATCTTTCCCAAGCTCAAAAATTTTTGAAAGCAGCATTAGCTTTAGCTAAAGAAATTGATGATCACCAAAATATGGTTTATGTTTTAAATGAACTATCAATTGTAAATTTAGAATTAAAGGATTATAAGAAAACGTATTTGTTTCTAGAAGAATCGCGCATGATCATTGAAACGCTAAGTGATAATAAGGAGTTGACTTTAGAGAATGATCGTATTAGATCTGATTATTATTTAGCTATTGGAAATCATAAAGAGGCACTTCGGTATTATAAGAAATATACAAAAGGTAACTCAGAAATCTTTTCAAATAATAAGAGTGAACAATTAGCGGACATGAGGGTTCTATACGAGAATGAAAGAAGAGAATCCGAAATTAAATTATTAGAGCAACAAAGAAATTTAGAAGCACAAAAGAGGAAAGCTATACTTATAGGATTGATATTATTGGTTATAATTGCCGTTCTTGTAATTGTATCGCTTCGGAATAACATAAAAAAGAAGAAAATACTTTACCAAGAACGGCATAAATTATCTAAGGAAAAGTTAAAGACACAATCGTTATTGCGCGAAAATCTTGAGCATAAATTAGATTTTCGTAAAACAGAGCTTACCAATCTAGCTCTATTTATATCGCAGAGAACTTCCATATATAAAGACCTTACAGAATCCTTTAAAAGTTTAAAATTTAATAATGTTAAACAACTAAAGGAAGATATAAACGAATTAATTAAAGAATATACGTTTAAGTTTGATTTTAATGAAGATATAAAGCGATTTCACCTCAATGTTGAGACTTTGCAAAGTGATTTCTTATTTAGAATAAAACAGAAATACCCTCATTTAACTAATAAGGATTTGCAATTAGCTGTACAGGTGAAGCTTAAATTAAGCTCAAAGGAGATTGCTAATATAAATAATATAACCGTCAACTCTGTAGAAATTGGAAGGCACCGATTAAGAAAAAAATTAAATCTAGAGAAAAAAGACAATCTAGTTGAATTTTTAGAAAAAATATAAATCTTTTAAGTTGATTTCAATCTTCAATTCTCTAATATTAGTAGCTCAAAACTTTTCACTATTAGCTTTTTTTTCAAACGGAGTTAAATTAAAGTAATATTACTTTGTAGAGCAAAACACCTTGTTTATAAGGAATGTAAAGGCTATGTAAAGGTCGTGTAAAGGTGTTTTTTGATGTTTTAAGTTATAATTATTTCATATTTGAGAATAATTAATCTAACTGCCTTTTTCCAAAAGGTCTTATCTAACTTAAAAACCAATCAAATGAAAAAAAACCAATCAAAAAATCAAAACCATATTTCTAATGGTCTGTTTTTATTGCTTTTTATGCTTGTGTCGTTTGGATTTACTACCAATTCTTTTTCTCAAAGTATTGTAGTTTCTGGAACTATTACTGATCACACGGGAATACCACTTCCAGGTGCTAACGTTGTAGTTAAAAGCGAACCAACCATTGGTGTCCAAACGGATATGGATGGAAATTATTCTATTAATGTTCCTAGTAAAGAAACCATTTTGGTTTTCAGTTATCTAGGTTTTTTAAATCAAGAAATTAAAGTAGAAAATCAAACAACAATTAATGTATCCTTAGAAGAAAGTACAGAGAGCTTAGATCAAGTCGTAATTGTTGGTTATGGCACTCAAAAGAAAAGTGATATTACAGGTGCCATTAGTTCCGTGAAATCAGAGGATCTTAATAAAGTTGTTACTACAAGTCCTGTTGAAGCATTACAAGGTAGAGTTGCAGGGGTTACAGTAACCGCTTCTTCTGGAAGTCCAGGCGCTACTGCTGATATTACTATTAGAGGTATTGGTAGTTTTGGAAATAATCAACCACTTTACATCGTAGATGGTGTACAAGCCGATCCTTATTTTATAAATTCAAATGATATTGCTTCTATAGAAGTGCTAAAAGATGCAGCTTCTGGTGCCATTTATGGTACAAGAGCAGCAAATGGTGTTGTTATTATAACTACAAAAAAAGGAAAATTAGGTAAAACAAAAATTGAAATTGAAAATTCATTTAGTTCTAACACTACAAGAGAAGAAATGGAGTTGTTGAATGCTGATGGTTACCGAGCGGTACATAGGCAAATGTATGAAAATGCCGGAGTTGCTGTACCGCAATACATTCAAAACTCATCTAATATAGACACAGATTGGATCGACGAAACTCATAGAGATGGGCAATTAAATGTATTGAATGTTAGGATAAGTGGTGCGTCTGAAAATGTAAATTACAGTGTAGCTGGTAACTATGCGGACGAAAAAGGAGTACTAATAGGTTCAAAATTCTCAAAAAAAGGAATAAACGCTAATTTAGGAATTACTAAAGGGAAGTTGAAGGTTAATACGAATTTGAATTATAGTGAAACTTATAGGGAAGATTATAAATTTTCACTTAGAGAAACGTACTTTATATCACCTCTTATACCTGTTTATGATTCCACTAAACCATCAGGATTTGGCTATAGAGATGGGGATTTACCAGATCACCGTAATCCAGTAGGAGAGGATGCTATTATTGATGGTTACACAAAATTTAAATATTTTTTGGGAAATGTAGGTTTCAATTATGAAATAATTGAAGGATTAAATGCTAATGCAAATTTTTCAATTGCAAATAGAGCTAGTTATACGTATGCTTTTCATCCGCCTTTTAAAGTAAGAGATATTGATGATAACCCTCAAAATGAGTTTGCATTTGTTTCTGAATATAATAGTGAATTTAGAAGAATAAATCAGGAATATACATTGAATTATAAATTTGATATCCAAAAACATTCTATAAATTTATTAGGTGGCTATCAGAGAATTTCTGAACCATTTAAAGAAACTTATGTGCAAGCAGAAGGCTATAAGTTTGATGATGAAGGTAATAAGGTTCCTGCTATAATTTTGGATCCTAGTTTTAATACTTTAGATGCCTTTGGTGATGGAACTTATTCAGGGTCTGGAACAAATGCAGAATATGCTTTGGTGTCTCAGTTTGGACGAATTAATTATGCTTATAATGACAGATATTTGTTGCAGGCGAGCGTTCGTAGAGATGGGAGTTCAAAATTCGGAAAAAATAATACATATGGTACATTCCCTTCATTTGCTCTTGGCTGGAAGATTACGGAAGAAAATTTTATGCAAAACCAGAACGTTTTCGACTTCTTAAAATTGCGCTATAGCTGGGGACAGGCCGGTAATGATAGTGCTTTAGGATATTACGATTATGTGGCGTTAATTTCTCAGGGAAAAGATCAAAGTAATGGCGGTTATGTTTTTGGAAATCCACAAACATCATATTTAGGTAGTATAGCACGAGACTTGCAGAATGATGATTTACAATGGGAGACTAATACATCCTCAAATATAGGAATTGATTTCGCTTCATTAGGCAATAAATTAAAAGGCTCTGTAAATTACTATAAGACTACAACTGCAGATTTGCTAATTACAAAAGAAGTTGCACCATCGAGCGGTGTAAATAACCCTATTGTAAATGTTGGTGAGTTTGAAAATAAAGGATTAGAATTTGAATTAGGATATGTAAATAATGATGGTGAACTTAATTTCTCGGCTTTCGGAACCTTTACTTCTGTAAATAGTGAAGTGACAAAGCTTAGTAATCCCGATCAAAAACTATATGGAATAGGTTTATTGTTTGGATCCGATCATTTTGTAAACCAAACCCAAATAGGTTACGAGCCAGGTGCTTATTTTTTACCAGTTGCAGATGGTATTTTTCAAAACCAAGATGAAATAGATGCACATGGTGCCCAGCCAGATGCTTCACCTGGAGATATTAGGTTTGTTGATCAAAATAATGATGGTGTTATTGATGCGGAGGATGAAACATATCAGGGTACAGCAATTCCTAAATATGAATATAGCTTGAGTTTATCATTAGATTATAAGAATTTTGATTTTAATGTCTTTTTTCAAGGTGTAGGTGGTAACAAAATTTATAACGGAAATGATTTTAGATTACTAAGCTTAGATACAGGAAGGAATTTTAGATCTGAAGCATTGAATGCTTGGACACCTACAAATACTAATACTAGTATCCCAAGAGCAGTCTTAGGAGATCCTAATAGAAATAACAGAGCTTCAACACGATTTTTAGAAGATGGTGATTATTTAAGAATAAAAACCATACAACTAGGGTATTCATTACCAGCTAATATTTTAGAGACTCTAAAAGTGGATAAATTGAGGCTTTATGTAACTGGACAAAACCTATTTACATTTACTAAATATAGCGGTTTAGACCCAGAAGTTGGTGGAAGTGTTTTATCTAGAGGTATAGATATTGACTTATATCCAAAATATAAATCTATCATTTTTGGAGCACAATTAGCATTTTAAGAAATATAAAAAAATAGTAAAATGAATAACTTATATAAATTAATTGTAGTTGTTGGTATATTGACAACTATAACGTCATGCAATGATGATGAATTTTTAGAACAAACATCACCAGATCAGTTAACTACTGAGAGTTTTTGGAGAAATGCAGAAGATGCACAGTCCGGTTTGGTTGCTGCCTACTCAGAGTTAGAATCAAGAAGTAATTTTTGGGACGGCTGGCAAGAGGGAAGACCAGTTGTTGAGTATTTTAGATCAGACTTTGCGCTTCCAGGTCCTGATGCAAGTAATTATGCCCATTGGATGTCAATATTTAATTTTAACTATACTAATGGTCATACGTTTGTAGATGTGCTATGGACCACCAATTACAAAGGTCTGAATTTTTCAAATCAAGTTATTAGTAAAGTTAGAGAAATGACATCTGATCAGATTTCGGATGAAGAAAAGCGTCAAATTATTGGAGAAGCCACCTTTTTAAGAGCTTATTATCATTTTAAATTATTAACTCTTTTTGAAAAAATAATTTTAAGAACTGAATTAATTTCAAATGAAACCCTAGATAAACCATTAGCTACTAGACCAGAATCTTGGGAAGTTATCATTAATGATTTTACAGAAGCTGCTGAAATGTTACAAACAGTAGATAATACTGAGCCAGGTAGAGCGACTAAAGGTGCTGCTTTAGCTTATTTAGGAAAAGCTTACATGTATAAGGCTGGTGATGAGACATCTGCTGAGTCTTCTGATTTTCAAAATGCAGCTTCTGCCTTTCAGTCAATTGTAGATGGTTCTGTCGGTACTTATAATTTGGAACCTGATTTTTCAAGCTTATTTAACGGGGAAAATGAAAACAATGTAGAATCTATTTTTGAACTTCAATTTAAAAGTGGAGATGCAACTTCGTGGAATGCAACTAGGTTACATGCTTTTGTAGGTGATTGGTCTATAGGTGGTTGGGGTGGTCTTGCAGCGACAATGAACGTTGTAAATGAAATGAAGAGTGAGGGAATGATTGCAAATAATGGATTATATGATAATAGGCTATACGGTTCACTTTATTTTAGAGATTCATATTATAATGATACCAATACTAATCAAATGCAAGGTAGTACTTGGGATATATTAATGAACGCTACATACGGAAACACTAATGACAATACAGCTTATTTTAGAAAATGGCTACCAAACTATGTATCGAATAACGGTTATGTAGGGGTCAATGTTGTTCTAATGCGTTATGCCGATGTTTTACTAATGTATGCTGAAGCTCTTAATGAGATTGGTGATACTCCTCAGGCGATTAATATTATAAATGAAATTAGAGAAGTTCATGGTCTTATGCCACCTATTACGGTTAGTTCACAAGCTGACGTGAAAGATCAAATTATTCATGAAAGAACAATGGAATTGACTTTAGAATCTGTGCGATTTTTTGATTTGAGAAGATGGGGAATGTTAGACCAAGCAATGCAAGCAGCAGGAAGGACGAGTTTTAATGCTGAGTCTCATGCTTACTTGCCTGTTCCGTTGTCAGAAATTCAGACAAACGCTGCTATCGAATAGTAATATTATATCTGTTTATTTTGATTTAATTGGATTCAGGATTTAAATCCAATGTCCATTAGGACGTACGGGTTCAAGTCCCGTCTTCAGTATAAAAGCCGAAAACGCAAGTTTTCGGTTTTTTTGTTTTAAATGCTTTATCTAACTATGATTTTAACGAGATAAATAGTTGAGTCAAGCATAGTTGTCCTAATAAATTTTCCGTTCAGGTCTATGTTTAATATTTATTGTTATTAAATTTATTTAATAGCAAGAGTTCAATTTTAATAAAAAAGCGTGTTTACAGTATTTAAATACGCTTTTTCTATAATATAACTTTATGATGTTTTAATTTAGTGGTACCTAAATGATTATTAAATAACAAAAGCATAAAAAATTGTATACGATCTATGTGTATGGCACGTAAAGTAAGCGCCTGCTGTTATTAAAAAAGTATAGTAATTGGCATGTGAAAGCACTATCGTATCTTTCGCGTTAGAATAAAATAGATAATATGACGACACTCAAAGAATTAGCGGCACTTTTAAATATATCAGTTTCAACAGTTTCAAAAGCTTTAAATGATAGTCATGAAATTAGTGAAAACACAAGGGTTAGGGTTAAGGAGTTAGCAACAAAGCTAAATTATAAGCCTAATCGCATAGCACAACAATTAAAAACGAATAAGACTAAGATTATTGGAGTGATCCTTCCAACGGTAACCAATCCGTTTTTTGCAGAAGTGTTACATGGTATCGAAAAAACAGCAACTAATAATGATTACGATATCATTGTGTGCTTGTCTAATGAAACGTTACATAAAGAAAAACGAAGTTTAGATTTACTTGCAAACGGTAGTGTTGATGGTTTTATAATTGCCGTCGCTAGGGAGAGTCAGGTAAAAGCGCAAACCGATCATATTCAATCGGCTATTAATAGTAAATTGCCAGTTTTAATGTTTGATAGAGTCGTAAAAGATATAGATTGTAATAAAGTTATCGTAGATGATTTTCAGTCTGTTTATGAAGCCACAGAGTATTTAATCGTAACTGAAAAACGTAAAAATATTTTATTAGTAAGTAATATTGAAGAACTTAGTGTTGGTCAACTTCGAATAGGAGGATATACCAAAGCACTAGAAGATTATAATTTAGAACCTAATGTTCTAAAATTAGATAATGCTGTTGATCTTGATGTTGAAAAGAAAATCTTTAACTATTTAGACAAAAACAAGTCTATTGATGCCATCTTATCTATAGATCATGTTACAGGAATTGTGGCAATTAATATGGCTAAAAAATTAGGAAAGGAAATCCCGAAAGATTTATCAGTTGTTGGTTTTGGTTATGAACATACACAATTATTATCGAGTCCAAAAATCTCAATTATACATCAAAAAGCACATAAAATTGGTGAAATGTCTACCAAGTTACTCATTAAAAATATTAAAGATGACACGTTAAAATTACAAACTATTGTAGTGCCAAGCGAGTTGAAGTTAAGTGAGTCACTAAAAAATAAATCGTAAAAAATTAGATACAAAAAAAAGCTTGATGGATATCAAGCTTTTTTATTTTTTAGTTGGTGTGTATTACATACCTTTTACTTTGTCTGCTGCTTTATTCACCGCATCGTTACCAGCTTTCTTAGCTGAATCTACAGCATCATTTCCTGCTTTTTTTGCACTTTCAACAGCGTCGTTAGCTGCATCTTTTACATCGTTAGCCATGTCATTAGCACCTTCTTTAGCGCTGTCAACCGCATCTCCTGCAGCGTCTTTAGCATCACCCATAGCTTCACCAGCAGCATCAGAAGCATCTTCCATGGCTTCACCTGCCTCGTTAGCTGTGTCTTCTATAGCTTTACCAGCGTCATTTAAAGCATCACCTGTAGTCTCAGTAGCATTTTCTACTGCATCATTAGCCTTATCAGCTGTTTCTCTACAAGATGTAAATGATAATCCTAATACAGCAACTAGTGCTAAACTTAATACAACTTTTTTCATGTTATTTGTTTTAGTGTTAAATTATGTTAAAATACGAAAATAGTAATTTCACTGATATTCCATCATGTTTTATTCATTTATTCGTCGCATATCCTTGTTATATACGGATGTAGCTATGGATTTGGATCTTTTTTAGTGCTTTTTTTGTTTAATTGCATTGTTAAAATTATGCGATTTAAATTATGATAGGTTTGTAATGTTTCTTTTTATTTATCTAGGGAATAGGTGCTAGTTTTAATTCGTGTATGCTATTATTGTGCGTGAGATAAATAATTTTGAAATTTAAGTTTGTGTAAATAGTTAAGCTTTTCAAATGTGTAGAAGTGTTCTTTAAACGTTATTTAAAGGCTTAATTGTAACAAGATATAAGACTATTCAACCTTCAAAATGAATATATTTACCCAGAGAAACCTTCAAAATAGATTTATTATGATTTCAAAATCTTACTATAAATATTCCTTCTTTGTTGTCGTTTTATGCATTTCCATTATAGGTACTGCTCAAAATAACAGAAAGGAAAAGCAAATTATTAAAGCTGTAGAGAACCACACAGCAAGTGCCATAGATTTAATTAAAGAATCTGTGAATATAAATAGTGGTACAATGAATTTTGAAGGTGTAAAAAACGTGGGGCGCTTATTTCAAAAGGAATTAGATAAACTAGGTTTTAAAACAGTGTTAACAGATGGCGAGGAGTTTGCTAGAGCTGGACATTTAATGGCGACTAGAACAGGAAAAAAAGGACCTAAAATTTTAATGATAGGACATTTAGATACCGTTTTTGAATTAGACAGTCCTTTTCAGAAATATAGTATGCTCAATGATTCTATTATGAAAGGGCCTGGAGTTGCTGATATGAAAGGTGGCAATGTTATTATAATTTTAGCAATGCAAGCTTTAAAAGAAGCTGGACTTTTAGATGAAATGTCTATAGAAATTATTATGACTGGAGATGAAGAAAAAAGTGGTGCACCATTAGCTTTGTCTAAAAAAGCTTTAATTGATGCAGCCAAACGGGCAGATATAGCTTTAGGTTTTGAAAATGGTGATAACAATCCCAAAACAATTGTGGTTTCACGACGAGGTTCTACGGATTGGCAATTAAAGGTTACGGGAAATTCTGCGCATTCCTCTCAGATTTTTACGGAAGCCACTGGTGTGGGATCAATCTATGAAACTTCTAGAATTTTAAATACATTTTATGAAGAGTTAGCAAAAGAAAAGGATCTAACTTTTAACCCTGGATTTATAATTGGAGGTACAACGTTGCAACCCAATGAAGATGGTACTGGAGGGCACGCTTTTGGTAAGACCAATGTGGTTTCTCAACAAACTATTGTTCGTGGTGATCTAAGAGCAGTGTCTTTAGAACAGTTGCGTAAAGCGAAATCGACCATGCAAAATATTGTGTCTAATAATTACCCCAAATCTAAAGCCGAATTAACTTTTTCACCAGGCGGCTATCCTCCGTTAACGAGAACAGAGGGTAATCTAACTTTATTAGAATATTACAATACGGTAAGTCAAGATTTAGGTTTTGGATCCGTAGATGCTGTAAATCCTAGGAACGCAGGTGCCGCAGATATTTCATTTACCTCTGCTTATGTTGATATGGCGATTGACGGTATGGGGCTTACAGGAGGAGGAGGTGATCATACCATTAATGAAACGGGTGATTTAAATACAGTGGCTACACAAGCAAAAATAACAGCAGTGTTATTGTATCGCTTAGTAAATTCTAAATTTTAAGAATTACATGTTTAAATAATTCATAATCTTATCGACTGCTCCTGTATTAGATGTAATGTAAGTGCGTGTTATCTCACCTTGTGTTTTTCTTAATTCTTGATCTGTAAGTAGTGCCAGTAAAATTGACTCGAAAGCAGAGGAATTTGCTACACTCGTAACGCCACCTAATGATATAAGTGTTTTAGCTTCAGGGAATTTGTCGTAATTTTTGCCAATAAGAATAGGAATTCCAAAAACAGCAGGCTCTAATATATTATGTAAGCCAGTTGTTCCGGATCCGCCACCTACATAAGCAATATCGGCATAACTGTAGATTTTGCTTAAATAGCCGATAGTATCTAAAATAAAGACCTTGTAATCGGTTAAATTTGAATTTTTATGCAATTCTGAATAACTAATAGTTTTTACTTGTAATTGCGATTTTAATGAAGCTGTGTAACTAGATTTAACATTATGAGGTGCAATTATAAATTTTACATCTGAATTTTTATAATTATTTATAAAATTCAAAAATAGTTTGTCATCATCAGGCCAAGTACTACCAAAGGCGATACACATCTTGTTAGCTTTAAATGCTTCAATAAAAGAAACAGTATTATCTACCTTTAATTGATTTAAGACTCTATCAAATCTGGTGTCTCCAGACACAGAAACCGTATGATAATTAATCGTATTCAATAAAATTTTAGAATTGTTGTCTTGCGTGAAAATATGATTAAAAGAAAATAAAGCAGATTTAGTATAGTTTCCATACCATTTAAAAAAAGAATGATCGCTTCTAAATACCGCAGATATTAATATGGCTTTTAAGTTGCGCTTTTTCAATTCATGTAGAACATTAGGCCAGATTTCATATTTTACAAACAATGTATAATTAGGATGTACCAAATCTAAAAAACGCTTGGTATTAGCAGTTGTATCTAAAGGCATATAGACAACGACATCTGCGATTTTTGCGTTTTTTCTAACTTCAAAACCAGAGGGAGAAAAGAACGATAATACCACTTTGTGATTAGGGTTTTTGGCTTTTAAGGCTTCAAATACAGGCAGCCCTTGTTCGTATTCACCTAAAGAAGCACAATGAAACCAAAATGTTTTATCGTGTGGGTTAATTGCTTTTTCAAGCTTAGAAAAGGTTTGCTTTCTGCCTAATACGCCTTGTTTCAATTTAGAATTGAAGAGCGCAGCAATCTTAATAACAAAACTGGCTAAATAGATTCCTATGGAATAGAGTCCTTTCAAAAACAAAGTTTTGTGCTAAAATACATTTCTTTCAATTAATTGCGTTGTCATAGCGCTTACAATTTTGTATTTTCGCTAACAGCATTACGCTTTTATATATATACACTCAAAGAATGAAAAAAATACAAATGGTTGACCTTCAGAGTCAGGTATATAGCACTAATAATCCCTTTTATTGCGGTATTTAATTATGAATTATCATTGAAACGTACAACAATCGTACAACATTTTTAATCATTATGTCTTAAATAGAAAATGATTTACTTGAAATACAGATTCCCTTAAATACCTCATTTCTAGCATTTAAAAAATCCATTCAAATGAATAAAAGCTCCTCTTATCCCAAAATAGTATGGGATAAAGTGTATATTTATGTTCTTAGAACTAGTTGTAAATATCGCTAATTTGCACGCTACGAGCTATATATAAGACCGTTGTGGGTCATGTAAGAAAACCGTCTGCAACTAAGATTATTTAAAACAAAAAGCATCAGTTTATAAGAATATAACTTACTGAATCAAACTTTAATTACATTTTGAATTTAAATATAAGTCAAACAATAAAACTATAATTTCATGAAAAACATTGCACTTAGAATAGAATATCATAAAATAGATGAAACAAATTATTACGCACTAATTTTTTTGATTTATAAAAATGGGGAGTGTGAAATAAAACAGGACGAAAATACTCTATTCGCTAGTGCTTGGTATAAAAATGCACGAGATGGTTGGGCTATGAGTTATGAAATTGGATGTCATAGAATAGACCTTTTAGTTGAAAAAGTAAAATTAAAACTTAATGAAATTTCTACTTTTACAATTAAAGAAGAAGACACCTTTAATATGGGCTTTAAAATTAACAACGATGAATTAAGTGAATTATCAGATGAAGAACTAAAAAGTATCAAACAAATTAGAATACCACAAATAGAAAAAATGGGAATTGATATGTTTAAATATAAACCTAATAATAATAATAATAATAATAATAATAATAATAATAATAGAGAAATTGAGGAGAGAAGTGACCCATCAGGCGATGCTTGGAATGACATTCTAGATGGAGATGGATGGAAACATGGTTTATAATCATCTAAACAATTTGAATATCGTGAAATATAAGGAGGTTATGAATTAATGGTTTTAATTGAAACTTAATTTAAATAAACACGAACTCAAAGCACCGAGTATAATTAATTACTAATACTTGCCTACTTACGAAAATACTCACGTATTTTAGAGTGCACCCCAAAAGTTATGCGCAATTTAAATAATACAGAAATCAAAGATTTTATGATAGAATTATGTTATGAACTTTCTAAGGTTGAAACTAAAGTTGATATGTTCAAAGCAATCAAAAAGGAAGAGTCGTTAACGAGCGTAGTAAGAGAGTCTAATTATGGTTTCAAAGTTAAATTGAATATTTCTTGATGGAAGAGAATAACCCAAATTGGGATTATAACAATACTTATGGTATGGTTATTCACTATTACCCATAAGTACTTGATTAAGTATTTATAAAAAACGAAGCCTATTAGGTTTTCACTAATAGGCTCTAATATAAATAAAGGTTACAAGCTCATGTAAATATCATCCAACTCTTCTTGCCTTATACCTAAATATCTTTTTGTAATTGCTGGTGATGAATGATTAAACAAATCTGATAAGTACAATAAAGCTTTTTCAGTTTCATTATTGTTAGAATACACTTGACGACCAAAAGTTTTTCTTAAACTATGCGTTGAAACTGATAATTGCTTAGTTCCAAAAAGTTCTTTGATTTTACGATTAACATATTGGGTACTGTAAACAGTATTTTGATTTGAAGTAAAAATGAAACCTTCATGAACTTCAACTTTAGATTTAAATAATTCAAAAGCATTTTTGATATTGTCGTTAATTCTGATAATACGTTTCTTATTTGTCTTTTTTTCCAAAAGTGTAATTGAATCACCTTCTAAATCTGAAAATTTCAATGAAAGTAAATCTGAAATACGTAAACCCGAATTAATACCTAAAACAACTAAAAACCCTAATTTATAGTTTTTATCATTTTTGATTAATTTGATTGCTTTATTTAAAGTTGAATCAAAATTTAAATAATCACTTGTTGTAACCGAACCTTTAACACTCATATCATTATTATTTCTGATACAAATATAACGAAAATAAGTTTCACTTTTATTGTATTTGTAACAAAAGTGAAACTAATTATTAGTAAAAATCAGTTAAAAACACGTAAATAGTTGGTTAGTAGAGTGTTAATAAAATAAAAAAAGTTTCACTTCTAATAATAGTGAAACTTTTCAGTACGTTTTTAAAATTTTCATGATAGTAAACTGAAAGATTAGCTTACTGCTCTTTATAAATCAATTCTAATGATAATGATAATGAATTTCAAGATTTTTTTATTAATTAAAAAATTAAATTTTATAAAAATCTTTTATTGTAAGTTCATTTTTGAGTGCTAACCAAATTATCACTACTAAGTCAAATGTATTTGCTATAAAAAAAGAAACTAGAGTTATGGTTGTATAATACATATTCATAATTTCAGGATTTACAACATAAATAATCAAACTTATAATTAAAATTATTAAAAATATGAGAAGATTTGTTAAACCCGAAAAGAATAATTTTGGAAATTTTATATCATTTAGTGATATTAGATAAAATATTTTATCAAACACTTCACTTTGAATATCTCCAAAAAGCTCTTTGATTTCTCTTCTGTAATTATCGGTATCTATATTCCTTCCCGTGATTTCCTTGAAGCTTATATTTACTGGCTCTTTCCAATAACTATGAACATTTTCAAAATGTATATGGTCTTGACTCCTATCAAGAAAATGCCAAAAAGAACCAGCATACTCATTAAAGCATGTAATTTCATCTAAGGAATAATTTGTTGGTTTAAATGTAGAATAAAAACTATATGTCGACTCTCCATTTTCAAGACCTTTCAAGGCTAAATATGCTTGAGCATTTCCTCCAATTTCTTTATCAATAGCCATTAGGTCGTCATAATTTAAACTCCTATATTGATAATAGGTTAACTCTTTAAATTTGCCATCTAAAATCCCCTTAGGGTTATTGTTACAAGTCTCCCAAAATTTATACATTCCTTTGATATGAAATGCCATTTTTCTAAACATGGTAACTTTGTGAGATAATTCATCAATTAAATACTTCCTTTGGATTCTTTCTGATTTTTCTGCGAAAAGTTTTGAAAATAAATAAGTAATAATTATAGCGATGATTACGGAAATAACAGAAACTAAAAGACTTAATACTGGAGGTGCATCAAATTCATAATGATTTGTGTTGTGGATAATTAAGTTAATTATAATAATTGCAACTATTTCGAAAATGAGAATACGTTTAGCTGTTTGAACAACCTTGTCTGAGTTCAAATAAGCATTAAATCTATACCAAAGGTTTTTAAATCTATCCATTAAGTCGTTCATAAACCTTCTTCAGCATGTAATTTTTTACTAATCCACCAAAATCTTTATCATCCATCATTTTGGTAAAAATATCTTGGTTCTGCTCCATTCTTCCAATTAGCTTATCCATAAATGCATCTTCAAAACCAAATTTGAAATTGGATATAGTATTGTTCTTTGCTTGTTCTGATAATTTATCATCCAATACTAATTCTGCTTCAATCTGGTCGAAAAATAATTTATCGGCATCGTTAAACTCAGTACCAAATCTATTATTCAATACGTTTATTATTTCAGATAATGCTTCTTGTTCTTCTTTATTCATACGGATTCCAGCTCCATCCATACCTTCTAAACCAAATTCACCTTTACTTTCCATAGCAATGTTTTGTTCTGCTACTCGCTGTAATCTGTAATATTCTAAAGAAACTTCATCACCAAGTTGAAATCTGTCATCTTGACTTTTCCGAGGTAATTTCTTTAATAAGAATCTAGAATACGTGAATAGTTTTTCTAGTTCTAAATCACTAAATGGCATAATCTGAGTCAAAAACGAATGCAGTCTGGTAAAGGTCTGTAATGCGTGTTTAAAATTATCTTGTGTTATTTCTGTTCCAATGACATCATCCTTACTGTTCTCTACTGGTAATTGCTTGAAACGTTCTACGGCTGGGTCTATAAAAGCGTTAAGTTTACCTTGTTCTTTTTCGGTTAAGGCTTTAGCAGATTTGAAGAATACATTACAGAAATTATCAATTTCAGAATCCCATATAATATGCCCTTTTTCAATTTCAGCTTTTAAATCGTATAACTGGTTTGGGTCTGTAGTTTCTTGAATCGTTGTTAATTCGTAATACGGTTGAAACGAATTTAGTATGTCTTCCGTATCGTTTGTAAAATCTAGAATAAAAGTATCTTCTTTTCCAGCGTGCATTCTGTTTAATCTAGATAACGTTTGCACACATTTTACTCCAGATAATTTTTTATCTACATACATGGTATGCAATAACGGTTGGTCAAATCCAGTTTGGTATTTATCGGCTACTAATAGTAATTGGTATTCATCTGTTCCAAACTTTTTAGGCAATTCCTTTTCCTTAAATCCGTTTAGTTCTACTTCGGTTACACCTTCTGGATAGGCATCGTAAATCACTTTTCCAGAAAATGCGACTATCGTTTTAATATCAGTATAACCTTTGGCTTTTATGTAATTGTCAAATTCTTCTTTGTAACGTACTGCATGTAATCTAGAACCAGTTACCAACATTGCTTTGGCTTTACCTCCAATTTTTTTAGATACTACTTGTCTAAAATGTTCTATGATAACTTCTGTTTTTTGTGCTAAATTATGTGGATGTAACGACATAAATCGAGCAATAGCTCTAGACGCTTGCTTCTTATTGACCTTTGGGTCGTCTTCAATTTCTTTTGATAATTTGAAGTATGTTTTATAGGTGGTATAGTTCTTTAAAACATCTAGAATAAAACGTTCCTCAATAGCTTGTTTCATGCTATATAAGTGAAACGGTTTTGGAATACCTTCTTTGTTTGGTGTACCAAATACTTCTATCGTTTTTGGTTTTGGTGTGGCTGTAAATGCAAAAAAGCTGAGATTATCTTGTTTTCCTCTGGCTTCCATTGATTTCCTAATCTGGTCTTCGGCATCTTCATCTAATCCAGAATGTACATCTTCTAGAATAGCATCTTCTAACGATTTAGTAGATAGTACTTCTTTTAACTTTTTAGTGCCTTCACCACCTTGGCTAGAATGTGCTTCATCTACAATAATGGCATATTTTTTAGCTTCCAATTCACCTATCTTTTCAATAATAAACTGAAACTTCTGTAGTGTGGTAATAATGATATTAGAACCAGCAATAATAGCATCTGCTAACTGTTGCGAATTTTTATCGATTTTCTGAACTACTCCTTGTTTGTGTTCAAACTGGTAAATGGTATTTTGTAATTGGCTATCGAGTACTTTTCGGTCTGTTATTACTATTACAGAATCGAAAACACGTTCGTTATGCTTATTGTGTAAACTAGATAGTCTGTAAGATAACCACGCAATAGAATTGGACTTACCAGAACCAGCCGAATGCTGAACCAGATAATTTTGTCCAGCTCCTTTTGCTTTAGCATCTTTAGTTAATTTACGAACTACTTCCATCTGATGAAACCTTGGAAATATCATGGTTTCTTTTTTCTTCTTTACACCATTAAGCTCGTAAACTTCAACATCTAAATGCAAAAATTTACCAATAATGTCCATGAAGCTATCTTTTGCCAAAACGTATTCCCATAAATAAGAAGTACGGTAACCATTTTTATTAATAGGATTACCAGCTCCATTATTTGCTCCTAAGTTAAACGGTAAGTATCTTGTGTCTTTACCTTTTAATTTAGTGGTCATTTCACATTCGTCTGCATCTACAGCAAAATGAACTAAAGACCGTTTTTTAAATTGAAATATAGGTTCGTTGGCTTCTCTATCAAATTGATATTGCTTTTTGGCATTGCTAATATTTTGACCGGAAAACTGATTTTTAAGTTCTATCGTTGCAATAGGTAAACCATTTAAACTAATTACCATATCTAGCGAGTTTTTACCCTTACGCTGATAATACAATTGTCTGGTAACTGCCAAATGATTCTCACGGTATAAAACCTCGGCTTCTGGATTTAGCGCACTCTCTGGACGAAAAAATGCCATATTAAACTTTACACCGTAATCCGTAAAACCATTACGCAATACGTGTAACGTGCCATGAGCATCTAAATCTTTTAGTAAACGTTGAATCACTTTAGTTTCAACTGCATCTTTATGCATGTTAGATAATTTTCCCCATTGTTTTGGTTGAGAGTTTTTAAGAAACTCGATAACGTATTTTGGAAAAATTCCTAAGTCTGCATCAAAATCTATGGAATGCCCTTTTACATAACCACCATCTTCTAACAATGATAATTCTATTGCAGTTTCAAACGTTAATTCTGTATGTATGCCTTTTGCCATATTAGTTGGTTCGTTTATTAATCAATTAATTCTGGTTCTAATTTTAAAAAATAGAATTGATTTTTTTCTATCCAATTAAAGCTGTAATTCTTTGTTAGAGTAGAAGGTTCAGTATTTAGATATTTAACATTAGAAATTTCCCCATTTTGTATAATTGTACCATTACAAATATTACTCTGCCAATAAGTGTTTCGATTTACAATGCCAACAAAATCAGTCATTACATAACCAATACCATTAGTAAAATTATCTAACAAAGCATATTGTTCTAATAGAAATATATCATGATGAACATTCTTCCTAAATTGAGTATATCCTCCAGTAGGTTGACCAGTAGGTTGGAACTGCTTAAAACATTTCAACTCTATAGGAATTAACATTACATCTTTATCTTTAGATAATTTTAATACTATATCACATTCTTTATTTCCAATAGGAATTAGTATCGAAGTTTCTAATTCTATATTTATTGATTCATCATCATGATATATAGCTAAATCAAGACTGTTTTTTAATAAATAAGCAAATTGTAACTGCATAGATGCTTCTTTATTAATATCAATCAATTCTGCTCCAACTTTTGCCGAAAAACTATTCCAACATATATCTACTAGATTTTTTACTCTATTAACAAAACTCTCCATTAAATTGTATCTATTATTTCTACTAAAGAATCAAATTCTTCTGATTCTGGTAAATAAGAAATTTCAAATTCAGCAACTTTTAGGTATATTTCTTGTGAATCTATATCAAGATTATTACGCCTATCGATTACTATATCTTGACCATTCCAATTAGTTTCATAGCGAGTATTTCCTCTAGAAATCCATTCTAATTGGTTGCTTTCTTTTGCTTCAGAAAGCTCATTATATAATTTAATAATTTCTTTAAATTTCATTTTATAAATTTTAGTTTAAGACTTCTTCTCTTACATCTACTTTACCAGTAACCACTTCACTAATTAATGCGGATTTGTATTCTTTTAGAAGTTCTATTTCTTGTTGATATTTTGAAATGATGACATCTATTTTTACTGTTCCTTCATCCAAATATTTAATTATAGCTTTTAATTCAGAATTCGGGATTACAAAATATATTAGATTTCTTAAATCTCCTAAAGATAAGAATCCTTGAGCACCTCCTCTTGAACACAAATCAATCTGAATTTTTAGTAAAGAACTTTTTAAGATGTAGTACAAATGTTTTGCTATTATTTCATTGCCAGAAGTTTTAAAGAGGCAAACGTTTTTAATGGAAAACTCTTTATCTGTATCTATTAGAACCATGTTACCAATATTACCTCCAATCATGGACATTATTATATCTCCTTTTTCTGAATCAGACCGTTTAATAATATTATAGTGGTCTTCGGAACTTATGTGTTTTGCAGTTTTAAAGATAATTTTACCATTACGAAAATCCTTAGATGTTATTAAAGGAAACGTATTATCTCCTTTAGTAATAGCTTTTGGCGATTCGTGAGTACCATCTTTTACTTTAATAATTTTATTAAGTCCAGTTTTCATCCAATGCGCTGGAATCTCACCCAGCCACTCAATACCAGAATCCTTCATTGGTACATTCGGGTCTAAACCTTTGGTAACTGCTTGATTAATCATTGCAGTACGTTCTTCTTGTAATAAGTTTATTAACTGCTCTTTTTTAGCAATTAATGTGTCTAATTGTGCTGTTTTGTGGTTTAGGTAATTGGCTATTTGGGTTTGTTCTTCGGGTGATGGAACAACTAACTTACTAGCCTTAATTAATTCTTGATTTAATATTTTAGCTCCATAAATATTCTCATTAGCGTTATGAATCAAAATTCTATCTAATAAAAAATAATAGTAATTAAGATTTATATTTTTATTAGGAAAAATCGAAAATATTGCTTCATTGGTATAAATTTCTTTAGTCGCAAAAGCCATTTTACCTACACTTAATTTAAAACTGTAAAGTAATGAACCTTTTGGAACTATTTCTTTTCCTTCAATTGCTAAATCGGTAATTTTAGTTTTAGAATCAGAAATAAATTTCTCTTTTAAATCTGAAATATTAACCCAGATATGTTCACCATTTTCATAAAATTCATTTTTTCCAGTAGAAGGTGTAAATCCAGTATTAAAATTAAACTGATAGCTTAACTTCCTCACCGCCCAATGTTCTGGAATCTCACCAATCCATTCCACTCCAGAATCTTTATATGTTTCGTATTGCTTCATACTAATTCATTACCGTTTTAATTAAACCATCGGTTTCTTCTTCCAAAGCTAAAATATCGGCTTTAATATCTGATAATGACCTTAACGGTTTATATTGGTAGAAATATTTGGTAAAGTTAATTTCGTAACCAAAATTGGTTTTCTTTTCATCTACCCAAGCATCTGGCACGTGTGGTAATACTTCACGCTTCATGTAACTTGCTATATCTTCTTTCAACGGTATGTTTTCGGTATCACGTAATTTAACATCTGGTTTTGGATTTCCTTTACTATCGGTTACAATTTTGCCTTTCTTTATAATTGGTCGTTCTACTGTTACTTTTGCATAACCAAAATCTGTATTGTCAAAGATTTTACAATCTTCATTTTCTTCAAAATCACCATATAATTTGGTAATATCTTGTATATGCTGGTCGGATAACTCGTTGCGTTTATCCCCTAAAGATTTACTCATTTTTTTAAAGTAATCTACAGCATTAATCAACTGAACTTTTCCTTTTCGTTCTGTGGCTTTGTGGTTGCTAATTATCCAGATATAAGTACTAATGCCAGTATTGTAAAATAGTTGATTAGGTAAAGCGATAACGGCTTCTAGTAAGTCGTTTTCAATTATCCATTGACGAATACTACTTTCGTTTTGCTTGCTACTAGGTGAACCAGAAAATAATGGTGAACCGTTGAATACAATTGCTAAACGAGAACCACCTTGGTCTTTAGGTTTCATTTTTGACATTAGACTCATTAGAAATAAAAACGAGCCATCACTTACAGATGGTAAACCAGCACCAAAACGACCACCATGACCCAATGATTGGTGTTCTTCGGTAACTTCCTTTTGTACTTTTTTCCATTTTACTCCAAATGGCGGATTGGTAATTAGATAATCGAACTTATGATTTATAAACTGGTCACCTTTTAGCTTCGCATCGTCTTTACTTTTTAAACTGTTTCCTTTAGCAATGTTATCTGGTTTCTGACCTTTGATTAACATATCGGATTTACAGATAGCATACGATTCTGGATTTAGTTCTTGTCCGAACACTTCCAATCTGGCATCTGGATTTAATTCGTTGAGATATTCTTCTGCTACAGATAACATTCCTCCAGTACCAGCACAACAATCAAAAATTGTTTTTACAATGCCTTTTTGTGTTAGAATTTCTCTATCGTTCATAAACAATAGATTCACCATTAAACGGATTACCTCACGAGGTGTAAAGTGTTCTCCAGCAGTTTCGTTAGATATTTCAGCAAACTTTCTAATTAGTTCTTCAAACATGTAACCCATTTCCATGCTTGAAATTTCCTCTGGATGTAAATCTATTTCTTGGAAACGTTTCAGCACCATGAATAATAAATTAGCTTCATCTAGCTTCGTAATCTGGTTATCGAATTCAAACTGCTCTAAAATCTCTCTGGCTTCTTCTGAAAATCCATTAATATAGTTTCGCAAATTGGATGCTATGTTATTTGGGTCTGCAATTAGTTTATCAAAATCATATAAACTAGCGTTATGAAAATTGTAACCAGCAACCTTATTTAAAATAGGGTCTAGGTTTTGGATGTTCATGCTTTTTACTTGCTCGTGCTTCTTTAGAACTTCGGCTTTGGTAGCCTTTAAAACGCAGTCTAAGCGTCTTAAAACTGTAAAAGGCAATACTACTTTGCCGTAGTCACTTTGCTTGTAATCACCTCTCAATAAGTCGGCAATAGACCATATAAAATTTGCAGATTCTTTAACGTTTGTCATGTATAGTTGTTCGTTAATTTTAAAAGTGGAATATACTAAATCTATTGGGTTAAATATTACGGTTTACAGTACTCTTTAAAAATAATTTAGCGTTTGCATGTATTGGACATATTTATTAATAAATGCAATCATGAAACAAAAAACACATTTAAAGTATGCCGATGTAATAAACGTTACTGGTATTAGTGAACGCACATTTAGGTATAGAATTAAAGAACTAAAGGAAAAATATAAAGATTCCCCAGACTTATTATATAAGAAACGACAAAGCTGGAATGTTCACATTTCACTACTTCCAGAATTCAGAAATAAACACACTAATAAAAATTAAATTATGAAGCCAAAAATTGAAAATATAGAATTACCATTAACACCACTAACAAAACAACTTCTAATAAAATTTGTAACTCTTAAATATGAAGAATATGCTGATATTAGCGACGATTCACTTAGAGCCGAATTAATATGGTTACATAATAACAATCAGTTAGACCAACTTTTTTTATGTGAGTATTTAACGTCTGATTTAAGACTAAAAAGTATTTTCGATGGAAATTAATAGCACTACAGATTTAAATGGGAATCATGAATCAGCTTTTAAGTCAATAGTCCAAGAACGATTAACTACCTTGATAAAATCAAAATTCGAAAAAATCGATGGTGCTAAATATGATTGCAAATTGAAAGATTATCAACTATTAAAAAGTGATAATGGATTATTTAGCATTTTAATACCAACAGTAAAGACAAATATAAATGGGTTGACTATCTACACACTTTAAGGTACATCTATCATAATACCCCTCCCTATGTTCAAACAGAGTGAAACCCCTCTTATATGCCCTCCCTCCGTACCTTTATTGTACCCACATAATGCCGTAAGTGTATTTTTTGTGCTGGTGGTGTCACGTATATGCTAACATGCAACTTTAAATAATCTGGGTAAAACACTTAAAAGAATGCTTTTTTAATATACACGCATTAAGAAGAAAAAACATTAGGTACAAAAAGGCAATGAAATTTATTAATACATGCAATTTGCTTTTAATACAAGAATACCTTTCAAATTTTAGTGCATTTACTATATTAGTGCTTATAATCTGGATAGAACTAATTGGAAAACAATTTAGAAAACTCTCATATGAAAAAAATATCTATAATTTTAAATACACTTTTTTTGTTGTTACTAATTTCTTGTTCATCTGATAATGATAATAACGAACTAATAAACACTAACCATCTTGTAAAACGAGAATATGTAAGTAATAACGTAAACTTAGAATATAGATATAATACGAATGAACATTTAATACGTATTATTGATATTGACAATCAAGAAGATATTGATTCTGAAACAAACTTCGTTTATGATTCAAACAATGTTGTGACAAGAAATTTCAATTCAAACATTACAAATATTAGTTCAATAACAAATTATTCATTTAACGGTAATGACAAATTACTTAATGCTATTTCAGTAATTAATGAACCTAATAACACGATTAATCCTACAGTTACTAATATTCAAGAGTTTTCTTATAACGATAATATTATTACTGTTAACATCAGCTCAAGTGTAGGGGATTTGGTAACAGTAATATTAGAAGTTAATAGTTTAGGTTTAGTAAATAAAATGATAAAAAGTGAATATTATACCACTATTACTTACGATTCCAATGAAAATATCTCAGAAATAAAAACTTTTGACAATAATGATAATTTAGTAGATACTTCAGAATATATTTATGATAATAAACCAAATCCCTTTTATGGACAACTAAAATCAATTTATCTACCAATTTTTCTTAGCTCTTTTAGTAATGCCGATGTTGGCGTATATGGTTGGGATGGTTATGTAGGTTATGACTTTCCATTTTTAAAAAACAATATAACTTCAATATCTGAAAATGGAAATTTAGACAGAGATTACACTTATCAATATAATAGCGAAAATTACCCTATAAATGTAATAGAAATATTTAATGGCATAAATGCTTTCGAATATGATATTGAATATTAACAATAAAAAACGATTTGGCAACAAGTGGATTACACGTTGATTATCTGTTAATGCATTAATTATTTTTGTGAATAACTAAAAATTTAGGATTTATGGTAAGGTCTTACATATAGAATGTTAAAAATACTGGTTTGAAGTGTGCTGTCGGCGCATAGTTAAGTATTTAAAGGCTAATCAGTCTTTAAGAAATACTGCAAAACTTTATGGTGTTAGTCTTGGAACTGTTCAAAAGGTTAAATCAATTATGCTGACATAAGTTCATCAAAAATTGATGTATTTACTTTGAAGTTCAAAAAGTCATGATTAGTTAAATTTGGCATTAAGTCTTCATATTTTATAAAGTTTTTATTATGATTAGCTATAGTAAAATAGTTAATACCTAATAATGGTTGCGATGCAGAGGTGTTGACAGTCATACTGTTATTTAAATCGCTTACATAGTCTTTAAAGTCGTTCCAATACCGTTTAATAGTAGCGATGCTCCTATTGGAAGCCTCAGCAACTTTCTTTTGTGTTATTTTCCCATGATTTTCAAAATTCCAGTCTTCAATAGTATTATATATTGCTTGTTTGGTAGTTTCTTTTTTAGTTGCACCAATAAGCGTGTTAGTTATTTTCATTTTCTCTTTGTGGTTCATTTTATGACTTGGATTGAATATGATTCTTCTAGGTTTATTAAGATTTAAATTTAATGTTTTTTCAAAACGCTTTTTCATGACGCTTTTTACGATTCCTTGTATTTCGTTCTCACTCAATCTTGGATGCATTACATTTTGATTAATTGTTTTAGCCCAACTAATTAAATAGTTTTCTCCAATAGATGGGTTTAGTAAAGCATATTGACCAAGCACATAAAACATTGTAGAATTCCTACTCCCAGCCCCAACACGTTTTGGTATATATGGTTGTGATATGTTCTCTTTCTCTTCTTTATAATATATATACTTCACATCGTTATTTACAAAGTAGTCATTGATATTACTAAATCTAATTGTACTACTTTCAGAAAAGGTATCATTCGTAGTTATTCCCTCGTTCTCTTTTTTCTTAATAATAGCGTTTGATACCTTTTTATCAACTGCCTTAAATGTTGACGAATTTGGATTGTGAAATAAATTAGAATCAAAAGATAATACTGTCTGTTGTGTAGGCTTACAAGCCTTTTTATCTAGAGTTAAATTAAATATTCTACCTAAAGTAAAGTAAGTGTTACTAAAGTTCGATTTATTTAAACCTTCAACTTTAACTAGAATACTATACCCAGTATTACTTAATGATTTCCAATATGCATATACATAGTCATTATCTAATTGAAGTGAATTGCACTTATCAACATCCAAATAAATAAAACCAGTAGGTTTAATAATGTTGTCATTATTGGCTATACCTTCAAAATTGAAATTAAATCTATAGGTAGGTAATTTTGTTTTTTTAAGGTCATTATATAAAATATTTGATTTACCTAAACTTCGAATTGCTTTGACAGTTTCGAGGTTTTCATCACCATTTTTAATGATATTTAACACATCATCAATATCATGTGTAGAAACTACTTTTGGATTTTTTACATAGTTAAATTTATTAATCATAATACTATTGGTGCTTTCATTACTTATTATTCGGTGTGTTTAATCCTCTACACCAACCCTTTAAGAGCAACCAAAAAGGGAAGAGGAAATTTTAAAAAGTTTATTCTTTATTGAAATTGTATGTTTTGTAAAATTGTTATTAAACATTTCTATATACTAATACGTAATTATTGCAAAAAGTAAACTTTTATCACATGTTAAATTTTATGAAACTTAATAAAATAAATACCCCTCAAAATTTGAAGGGTTTATTTTTAACGATTAAAAGTAGAATTGATTAATTAATAGAAGTGTATTAAGTTGCTGTTATTTATATTAATTATAAAATATATTGCTTAACGAATCATTTATATCGAATACTTTTTTATTAGGTAGCTGACTTATATAAGTCTGTGTTGTACTTAGATTTGAGTGTCCTAATGATTTACTAAGTGTTATTAAATCTGAATCATTATTTACTAATAATTGTGTATAAGTATGCCTAGCTATATGACTCGTTATTTTAGTTGAAATATTACATTGTTCTTGTATTTTTTTCAATAATCTATTATAATAATTACGACTTGCTTTTATTCTATTATCTTGAACTATTGTTAAATTCTGACCTCTTCTATAATCTTCAAATTCACTATCTCTAAGAAAATGGAATACGAAACTATTTTTATTATTACTTGAAATTATCTTATTTATGATATCGCAGTAACTCTCATATATTTTAGTATTTATTTGATTAAGCATATCTCTATACATTAATAACATTTTATCATTTCCAAACTGGTCGTATAATTTTTTAAAAACATCATAATCTGTATCTTCACCTTGTGCCTTATGAAATGCTAACATTAGTTTATTTATTTCATCCTTATTCTTAGTTGCACTTATTTTATTCTCATAATCATTTAAATTTTCACTTATTCGTTCACGTTCTAAATTTAATCTATCTAATGTAATTTTAAATGTTGGGTGAAGTTTAAAAATACGTTCGTTTAAATAACTTAGTGTTAATAATGTTAACTTCAATTGCATTGGTTTTTTAGTTTTATGTTGAGTATATTCAACAATAATATTATTATCAATTACGTAAAACTCATTCCAACGCATTAACTGTATATCTGCTATTCTTATTCCTTGTGTAAAAATCTGAAATAAAAATATATTTGCGGTTGTATCTAGTGTTAAACGATTTAACGTAGATGTTTTTTTTCTAAACTCTTTAAATTGAGTTGTCATTATTTTTTTAACTTCAATTTCTGTAAGAGCTTTAATATTTTTAATCCTAATTCGTTTATTGTTATCAAGTGTAAACGGATTGACTGTATAATATACTAATCCACTTTTTATTGCTTTATTTATGAATTGTCGAAATTTCTTTAAAGAATCGATTGCAGTATTATTACTGTAACCATTTTCTAACATGTATTTAAAAAAGGATTGAATATGATTAATATCAAGATTACTAAATTCCAAATCGTTTAAATTAATGCTATCTAAATAACTTTTAAACTTGTTGCGAATGCTAGTATTTTTCTTTTTAGTACCTAAATTTGGAATATTACTAATAATTTCATCATAGTACTCAATGATGTATTTCGTAGATGTCTTAATTGCTAGTTGTGGTTGGTCGGTGGTGCTTAACTCTTTTAATGTTTCAGTTATTTTTTCATTGATAACCTTATAGTTTGGTTCACGACTTGTAACAACTTGTTTGCTATCATTCCAATTTGTGCCAAGTATTTTTATGCCTAAACTTTTAATAGTTGTTCTACGGTTCTGCGTGATACGTATTTTTAAATAACCTCTAGTATCATTTTTTTTAACAGTCCTATATATTATCTTTACAGTCATCCTAATAAGATTAAATTATGTGTAAAGTTAGTAAATCGTACAACAATCGTACAACATTTGTAAAGGATTTGACTTTAAATATCAATTTTATAAAAATCTGTAATAAATTTAAAACAGTTGAAAATCTTATAAATAAGGGGATTTAATAATAATATAAAATTTGTAAAGAATGAAAAAAATACAAATGGTTGACCTTCAGAGTCAATATGCCAAAATAAAAGATATAGTAGATCCTTCGATTCAAGAAGTGATGGATAACGCTTCGTTTATTAATGGACCGAAGGTACATGAATTTCAAAAAAATCTTGAAAATTACTTAGGTGTTAAGCATGTTATTCCTTGTGCTAACGGAACAGACGCTTTACAAATTGCAATGATGGGTTTAGGTTTAAAACCTGGAGATGAGGTAATCACTGCAGATTTTACTTTTGCAGCTACTGTTGAGGTTATTGCGTTATTACAATTAACTCCAGTTTTAGTAGATGTAGATCCTGTAACGTTTAATATCGATGTAAATGCTATAAAAAAAGCGATTACACCAAAAACAAAAGCTATTGTTCCGGTGCATTTATTTGGACTTCCTGCTGATATGGATGCTATAATGGAACTGGCAAAAGAACATAATTTATATGTTATTGAAGATAATGCGCAAGCAATTGGAGCAAGTTATAACCATAAAGATGGTGCTAAAACAAAAACAGGAGCCATTGGAGATGTAGCATCAACGTCATTTTTTCCCTCAAAAAATTTAGGATGTTATGGTGATGGTGGAGCTATTTTTACGAATGACGATAATTTAGCACATACCATTAGAGGTATTGTAAATCACGGAATGTACAAACGTTATCATCATGATGTGGTTGGGGTAAACTCTCGCTTAGATTCTATTCAAGCAGCTGTCTTAGATGCTAAATTACCGCATTTAGATACTTACAACAAGGCAAGACGCACTGCAGCAAAAAAGTATAATGAAGCTTTTAGAAATCATCCTAATATAGTAACACCAACAGGTTTAGATGTTAATAATGCTGATGATTTTCACGTGTTTCATCAATATACGCTTAATTTAAAAGATGTTGATAGAGATGCACTTGTAGCTCATTTACAGTCTAAAAATATTCCATGTGGTGTTTATTATCCAATTCCGTTACATAGACAAAAAGCATATATGGATGATCGTTATGATGAAGCGGATTTTGAGGTGACCAATGCATTAATTCAATCAGTTATATCGCTTCCGATGCATACCGAATTAGAAGACGAGCAAATTTCATATATTACGAGTACAATTTTAAATTTTATAGAATCAAACAAATAATATGAAAGTTTTAGTAACAGGAGGATTAGGTTTTATCGGGTCGCATACCGTTGTAGAATTGCAAAATGAAGGTTATGAGGTTGTTATTGTAGATAATTTGTCTAATTCTTCGGTTGAGGTTTTAGAGGGTATCACTGCGATAACAAATAAGAAGCCTCATTTTGAAAAAATAGATTTACGCGTTAAAACAGATGTTCAAGATTTCTTTAAACGTCATAGCGATATTGTTGGTGTTATTCACTTTGCCGCTAGTAAGGCTGTAGGTGAAAGCGTTGCAGAGCCGTTAATGTATTATGAAAATAATATAACGACGTTAGTGTATATGCTTCAAGAGTTAAGTAAATTGCGTAAAAAGAATTTTATTTTTAGCTCATCGTGTACAGTATACGGACAAGCAGATGAGTTGCCAATCACAGAAAATGCTCCGGTAAAACCAGCTGAATCTCCTTATGGAAATACAAAACAGGTGGGTGAAGAAATCATTAGAGACACTTGCAGAGTAAATGGAGACATTAAGGCCATTGCGTTGCGTTATTTTAATCCGATTGGTGCACATAGCTCAACTGAAATAGGTGAATTACCTATAGGAGTGCCTCAAAATTTAGTACCTTACATTACGCAAACAGCTATAGGTATGCGTGAACAACTTTCTGTATTTGGTGGTGATTATCCTACTTCTGATGGTACATGTGTTAGAGATTATATTCATGTTGTGGATTTGGCAAAAGCCCATGTAGTGGCTTTACAGCGTCTTATAGAAGGTAAAAATGATTCTAATTTTGAGTTTTTTAACCTTGGAACCGGAACAGGAAGTACTGTTTTACAAGTCGTTCAATCCTTTGAAAGGGTTTCTGGGAAGTCCTTAAATTACAAAATTGTAGATCGACGAGAAGGTGATGTTGTCGCTGCCTACGCAGAAACCTCTAAAGCGAATGATGTCCTAGGCTGGAAAACGACATTAACTTTAGACGATGCTATGGATTCGGCTTGGAAGTGGGAGCAAAAAATTAGGAAGAAATAAAATGATATGATATGAGAACTTTATTCTGCATTTTTGTACTGGTGTTTACCTCAACCTTATCGGCACAGAATACCTATTTGCATTGTGGCAATTTAATTGATACAGAATCTGGTAAAGTTCTTAAAGAGAAAACGGTTGTTGTCTCTGGAAATAAAATAATTTCGGTTAAAAATGGCTACGTTACACCCGTAAACCCTGAAGATGTTTCGGTAGATTTAAAATCTAAAACGGTATTGCCAGGTCTTATAGATATGCATGTGCATCTCGAAGGTGAAACCAATCCAAAATCTTATTTAGAAGCTTACACGTTAAACGAGGCTGATGTAGCGTTTGCATCTGTAAATTACGCTAAAGCAACATTAATGAGTGGCTTTACGACGGTTAGAGATTTGGGTGGTTCTGGTGTAAATATAGCATTAAGAGACGCTATAAACTCTGGGACTATCGTTGGACCAAGAATTTTTACCGCAGGAAAAGCACTTGCTACTACAGGCGGGCATGCCGACCCTACAAACGGATCTAGTTACGAGCTTATGGGTGATCCTGGTCCTAGAGAAGGGGTGGTAAATGGGGTTAAAGATGCTAAAAAAGCGGTAAGGCAACGTTATAAAAATGGAGCAGATTTAATTAAAATTACCGCCACAGGAGGTGTATTAAGTGTGGCTAAAAGCGGGCAGAATCCACAATTTACAGTTGAAGAAATTAAAGCCATTTGTGAGACTGCTAAAGATTACGGGTTTCATGTGGCAGCTCATGCGCATGGTGATGAGGGGATGCAGCGTGCTATTCTAGGTGGTGTAAAAACTATAGAGCACGGTACTTTAATGAGTGCTGAAACTATGGAATTAATGAAAGCACATAATGTGTATTTAGTACCTACAATAACAGCAGGAAAATTTGTGTCGGATAAAGCTAAGATTGAAGGATATTATCCTGAAATTATTGTGCCTAAAGCTTTAAATATCGGGCCTAAAATTCAGAATATGTTTGAGAGGGCATATAAAGCTGGAGTTGGTATTGCCTTCGGAACAGATGCAGCAGTGTTTTATCATGGTGATAATGCCAAAGAATTTGGGTTTATGGTTGAAGCTGGTATGCCAGCCATAGAAGCCATACAAAGTGCCACCATAACCAATGCTATGCTTCTAAAAATGGAAGGCCAAATAGGTCAAATAAAATCTAACTTTATAGCGGATATAATCGCCGTTAATGACAATCCGTTGACTTCGATTTATACAATGGAAGACGTCATTTTTGTTATGAAAAATGGTATTATTTACAAAAACTAACCCAATTTTAGTGATTTTGAGCTTATTGATTGTGTAATTAATAAGCTACAACGTTAAGAATATGATAATTGTATTAGTATCTGATTTTCAATATGATAATATCGGGAATTGTTAACCCGGTTTTAACATGGATTTCTTGGAGTTGGTTATCAATCTTCGTTGCTTTGTAATGAATGATAATTGAACAACATGAAATTGATAAGCATTAAAAGAGAGACCAAAACTGAAGGTCGCTTCACTAAAAAAATGGGTGTATTACAGACAAATGTCACCTACATCAAAAAACAATTTTTAAGTATTCCTTACAAAACACTTCATAAGTATCGCGAGACCTATTATGGAGAGGTTAAAGATTGTGAAGATTGCCTACTGGCACGTTAAGCTGTTTTTTCTTTTTTCTTGCCGCTAAGAATACCACTAAAAAGTAACACAATCATACCTGCGGTAACAGACATGTCGGCAACATTAAAGATTCCAGTTTTAAAGACTCCTCCGAGATCTATGTAGAAAAAGTCAGTGACTTGGCCAAAGACAATACGGTCAAAGACATTGGCTATACCTCCTCCTACAATACAACAAAATGCTATAAGGCTCATACGGTCTAACTCTTTTGTTTTTATGATATAATAGGTAACGTAGGCTAAAACAATAGTGGGTAACACTAGTAAGAAAACTAACCTTAGTGCAGGATTCATATCACTACCCATACCTAAAAAGGCGCCTTTGTTTTCAACCCATATGAGTTGAAAATAATCTTGGATGACATTAATCTGTCCTTTTCCGCCTCTAATCATTGTAGATCTCACAATGACTTTAGATATTTGGTCTATCGCGATATTAAAAGCGACGAGTAATATAATAAATAGATTTCTATTCAAAGCATTGGTATTTAGGCGTTTTTTTCAAAAGTAGCTGAAGTTGTTTCCGCCTCACGATGTATTTTTTTTACTAATCCTTGTAATACTTTGCCTGGTCCAACTTCTGTAAAATGAGATGCACCATCAGCTATCATTTGTTGTACAGATTGCGTCCAACGCACAGGCGCCGTTAATTGTGAAATTAAATTAGCTTTAATCTCTGTTTCATCCGTAATAGCAGAAGCTGTTACATTTTGATATATAGGACAGTTAGGTTTGCTAAACGTTGTATTTTCAATAGCAGCAGCTAATTCTTCACGAGCAGGCTCCATTAAAGGAGAATGAAATGCGCCACCAACAGGTAATACTAGTGCACGTCTAGCACCAGCTTCTTTTAGAGCTTCACATGCTTTGTTAATCGCTTCAATTTCACCAGAAATTACTAATTGACCTGGGCAATTATAATTAGCAGCTACCACAACACCTTCAGTCGTTTTACAAATATCTTCCACGACATTATCCTCTAAGCCTAAAACGGCAGCCATGGTGCTAGGTTGCAATTCACAGGCTTTCTGCATGGCTTGTGCACGTTGAGAAACTAATTTTAGTCCATCCTCAAATGTTAAAGCTCCAGCGGCAACTAAAGCAGAAAATTCTCCTAAAGAATGCCCAGCAACCATATCTGGTTTAAAGCTGTCTCCAAGTGTTTTAGCTAAAATTACAGAATGTAAAAAGATCGCAGGTTGGGTAACTTTAGTTTCTTTTAAATCTTCTTTAGAGCCTTCAAACATAATATCGGTAATATGAAAACCGAGTATATCATTGGCTTTTTCAAATAATTCTTGTGCTAAAGCTGAGTTTTCGTAAAGGTCTAGTCCCATTCCTGAGAATTGAGCACCTTGACCTGGAAATATATATGCGTTCATTTAAGTTTCAATTTAAGTTGCGAAAATAATAATAATTTATTTAAGTAACTGTTATAGCTGTTGGATTCACAGCTATAATTTTGAATGATATAAATGAGCGATAAGTTTTATTTTAATTTTAAAAAAAAGGATGTTTTGAAAAAAACATCCTTTTAAGCTAACCTCTTATTCCCTACAACAAAAAGTTACCTGATTTTTATCGTTATGTCTTCTGTACCCATGTACAGTTAAAAATTCTATGTTACAACCTGAATTAAATCGGTATGCACTACCTAATGTCAATTCTATCATGAATCTCTATTCCCATTAAGATTAATACTTGCGCTGCAATCAGCGTTACGGCAAATAAAATGATTACAAATACTAATAAAGATTTCTTCTTCACAATTAAGTAGGTTATTACTAACAATATTAGAGCAATATTGGAAATCGTGAAAAAAAATGTCGTGAAGTGAGGAGTTTTGTACGTGTAAATGTTCATTACCCCTTTAAAACAATTAGTAAGCGCTCCATCAGCAAAACAGGCTTTTTCAACTTACAATGCATTATACGATTTTGTAAATGCTTCTTTATAGGTATGAGAGATAGGAATTTCTTTTTGATGAATGTAAATTACAGACCCTTTTATGCTGTCAATGTTTTCTAATTTAACAGCGTAGGAGCGATGTACACGTGTAACACCTTTTAATTTATTAGTCTTAATAAAGTTATCTATAGAATCTCTTTTGAGGTATTTTCTGGTTTTGGTTTGAATTTCTATATATTTATCCGAAGACATAATGTAGAGCAAATCACTGTCTTTTACTTTATGAATTTCATGACCTATTTTTATGGTAAAGTAACTGTTGTTTTGTTGATGCCTTTTTAAAACAATATTTAAAGTTGAAAAAATTGTAGCTTCATTAAAAGGCTTTAATATATAACCATCGGGTGTGAGTTTAGAGGCTTCATTTACAGTGGATTCATCAGCAAAGGAAGTTAGAAATACAAACGGAATATTTAAGTGTTGCCTTATATATGATGCAATTTCAAAACCTTGATTTTTGCCGTGCATATGTATATCTAATATAGCAATATCTGGAGTTTTAGACCGTAAGGCTTTTATAGCACTTTCAGCATTAAAGGCTATTTCGGAAACCTGATAATCTAATTCTTCTAAGATGCTACAAAGCTGTTCTGAAATGAATACATCATCATCTACAATTAATACTTTTGTTTTCTTTCTATCTGGCATTAAATGTAATGTTTAGTGCAAATCCGTTTGTATTATTTGTTTCTATTTTACCGAGTAATTGACGCGTTGAAAGTGAATGGACCAACTTCATTCCAAAGGATTTAGTGTTTTCAATATTAAAGCGTTCTGGCAAACCTTCTCCGTTATCTGTATAATTAAACGTAATGGTGTTAGTATCAGTTTTGGCAGCTCTAATATCAACTTGCTTCTGGTCTGTTTTACGCCAAGCGTGTTTTATGCTATTTGTAATTAATTCGTGCAAAATAAAGCCTAAAGCTTGCGCCTGTTCTACATCTAACCATAATGCTTTCCCATGTACTTCAAAACGGTCTTCAGGAGATTGAATTGGTTTTAATAACAAATTTACAATATCATTAAAATATTCTAAAACATCAATTTGTTGGTAATTTCCTTTTTGATACATTTTTTGATGTACCAACTGCATGGCATCAATTCTTTTCTTACTATCGCTTAATGCTTCTTTTGTGACGTTGTCCTCCGTACTTTTCGATTTCAAATATAATATAGAAGACACAACTTGCATATTATTTTTAACGCGATGATGAACCTCTTTTAAAAGCATCTCTTTATCCTTTAATGCGGCTTTAATCGCTTTATTTTTTGCGGCAAGTACAGCAGCTGTTTTTTTATTCTCAAAATAGTAATACGTAATGCAAAGCACTATAAGAATAAGGGCCAGTATACTTGTGATAGCGATATAGTTTTTTAATTTACTTCGCTCATCTTTTTTATTATATTCAAATTGAAGCTGCCTAATTTCGTTAACTTTATTAATACTGTCTTTAAACGATTTTTGCTTGTATGTGTCTTGTAGATCTAACCGTATAATATCTTTTATATCTTCTTCATCTCTAATTTTATTATTGTAGGTGTTAAATTCTTTATGATATTTAACAGAATTTAATAAATCACCACGTTTTTCATGAGTTAGAGCCAAACCTTCGCTAGCTAATTTTAAGGTTTGTAGTAAATTTGATTCTTTAGCAAGATGATACGCTTTTTTGTAATAATTGTGACTTTCCGATATTTGGTTGCGTTTGCTATAAATATTGGCCGCAATGATATAAGCTTTATCTAAATCATCTTTAATTTTTAAATTCTCGAACTGATTTATAGCTAATGAAATATACTCTAAAGCAGAGCGCGTGTCGTTTTGTAACAAATAGGTGTGTGCCATATTTGCTCTTATTTTAGCTTGCGAAACATATGCTTGTCTGGTTGTAGCGATGTGCAATGCTTCCTTAAAATAATCTGATGCTGTTATTAAATTGTTGAGCACAATATGTAATTCTCCTAACTTATTTAAGGAATGTATAAGACGATTATTGTTATTGAGACGTTTGGCATAGTCAACCGCTGTAGTATAGTTTTTTTCGGCAGTATCATATTCTTTAATACTTAGATTAATGTCTCCAAGACTTTCATAAATGGAAGATTTAAAGCCAACCAATTTATTAATATGGCAGTAGTTTAGAGCTTCCTCAAAGGTTTCTATACTTAGTTTGTATTTGCCTTGGGCTTCATATATTTCACCAATATTAATTTGAGCTCTAGCATATTCAATACGTAGATTATAGGTCTTGGAATGTTCTAAACTTTTATAGTGGTAGGCTAACGCAAGCTCAGAATTTCCTAGACTATTGTTTAGATTTCCTAGATCACCATTCATTTCGGCAATACCTTTATGATAATTGTTTTTTATGGCACTATTTAAACCTTCTTCAAGGGTGTTAGAGGCTTCATCAAACAATCCTAGCATCATTTGAGAATGCCCCAAATAATGATAAGCTTTAGAAGTCATTTTGTAATCTGAACTTGTTTTAGCAAATTCTAAAAATGCAATGCTATGTTTTAATCCTTGATTAAAGTCGACATATATTGTCTTCCAAGCACAATACTTGTAAGCTTTTAATCTTA
>Ga0193951_1000052_pt1 | contig 46530 bp, 57 predicted proteins | sample BB_2_MG_FD_140370 | JGI IMG/M metagenome (GOLD analysis project Ga0193951, IMG submission 140370) | Microbial mat bacterial communities from the Broadkill River, Lewes, Delaware, United States - BB_2_MG | ecosystem: Environmental > Aquatic > Freshwater > River > Microbial mats | place: USA...
ACTACGGTAACGGCTACGGCGACGGCTACGGTAACGGCTACGGCTACGGTAACGGCTACGGCTACGGTAACGGCGACGGCTACGGTAACGGCTACGGCTACGGTAACGGCGACGGCTACGGTAACGGCTACGGCTACGGTAACGGCGACGGCTACGGTAACGGCGACGGTAACGGCGACGGGTGGTAATGATATCGGAGATGTTATGAGTACAGTGAACAGTATGAAAAAGATAGCGTTTTACACAAGCAACTATCATGACCAAGAATTAAGAAATTTATCAGTTGAAAAGAAGATACCTGTTAGTAGGTTAGTAGCTCTTGCAGTCGATAATGAAATGATGAGAGATAAACCGTTCGATTTTGAATCGGAATTAACTTATCCTATCTTTGGTGAATATGAAGAATATGCTTATGCAGATGAAGGTGGGAAACTTTTAACATTCATGAAGACCTTAAATAAAGGTGCAGGTTTAGACATGATTTTATTATGGAGATTTGAAATTGGTGTACCTGATAAGAATGCATTACTTACTGCATTTAGTGAAGCATTACATAACGGTATGATTGAAGCTTATAAGCCACCTCAAAGAGCTGGACGTTCACCATTTCCAGATGATTATTTTTATTATCGGATACCTGTTAAGAAAGGACATGAGACGGCCAGGAAGAGAAAAAATAGAGCTAGTGAATATGAACAATATTTAAAACTTAAGAAGAAGTTCGGGAGTGAAGCATGAAAGATAAATTAAAGTTAAGAGTTAACAGGTATGGTAAGAAATTACACTTGTACAATGCTAGTGAGAATAGAAAGACTACAATTAAGGAAGTCGCATTGTATGAAGGTGAAGTGCAATATGAACGTATGAATAAATGTTCACATGATGAGTTCACCGCAATCGTCAAAGAGTTGCGTAAATCTATTGATGAGAATATTGTAATGAAACATAACTTGAAGTATTGTCTATTACACTTAGAAAGATACGCTAATTACGACATTGACGAAGAAGAGTTAGCAGAAGTTGAAAGTTTAATTACCGATATTAAAAAGGCGTTGAAATGAAAGATGAAATAAATGTACCAAGAAAGATTGTAACGATTAAAGTCTCTGCTTATCCACAAGATGCTAGTAACGGATTAACTGTTCAATTCTATAACCTTACTGATAAATGTAAGAGTAGTTTTAAAGAAGTGAAGAAGTTATCAAAAGATAATCACATCGTATTTGAAAAAGTTAAAAGTTTAACAGAAGATGAATACGATAAGGTGATGGTGAACGTAAGGGAGAAGTTGAAATGTTAACTATTACATTACTAATATTAATCGTAATAAATTTAGCGATTTCTTTACTATTGTTAGCATCATTAGATTGTGTTCAAAGTAATATTTTAACGATTAATGAAGATATGAGAAAGCATTATCTTAAAGAGAGTGAAAAATGAGTATGCCATTACCTAACAAAGTTATTAACAGAGTTACAAGTAACGAGAAGATGAATGCTACAGAGCTGAAAGCTTTCATGGATTCTAACGGTATAAGTAATAAGGAACTTGCTGAAATATTCGGTGTAACTATACAAGCTGTGAACTTATGGTTATCAGCTCAAAGAGATTTCAGTGTAGTTAATAGTAGACTTGTAAGGTTGTTCATAAAGTATCCGAAGTTACTCAGGGAGTTTTGAAGCAAGTAAATGAATTGACTTTACGATAATAAAATGTACTCTTGGTTAATGAATCTTAATCAGGAGTACATTTGAAGAAATTAATTGCAGTCTTATCTTTATTTTTCACGGTATTTGTTTTAGCTAATAGCGGTCGAATGCCTGTTTCAAATACTCTTACAGATTTCATTCAAAAATTCCAACCTGTTTACATTTCTCTTTTGACTAATTTTTCCAGCAGTCCTAAAGTTTTTAGGATTGTTAAGTTCGGTTATAATTTAGATGTAGATGTAGGAAGTGTAGAACATATCTGGTCTACAGGTGGAGAGCAGATATGTTCTACCATAGGTGAGACAATCGAAATAGTGAGTGACAGTATCCAAGATAATGCTGGTGGTACAGGAGCGTCTTCAGTATTTGTAGATGGTTTAGATGAGAATGGTTTATATCTTATAGAATATTTAGATCTAAACGGGACGACACCTGTAACCACTTTAAATAAATTCATCTTCATTAATCGACTCGCTATAACAGCGGCAGGATCAAGTAGATCTAATGTGGGTACTATTTCAAGTGTTCAAAGTACGAGTAGAATAGCTACTGATATTATCGATCCTGATTTAGGTGTTTCTCAACATTTCAATTATAGAGTTCCTTATGATCGTCGATGTTATATTAACAAAGTTCTTCTTTCTACAGATAAGTTAAGTGGTGGTGCAACTCCAAGAGTGACGTTTGTGTTTAGACGGTATAATCCTCTTACTACAGTAGATTACGTGTTAAGGAGAGAGATAATCGACACAAGTGCAGAATCATCGAGAGAGTATAATGACTTTAAATCTGTAGCTTTAGAATCAGGTGAGATTTTCTACATTGAAGTTGAAACTACGACTAATGATACAGAAGTTCACGGTACTATAGATGTAACTTGTATGACTAATTTATAATTCTTTACCTTCGTTGTCGGTGATAATGAATACTTTACCACCGGCCTCGATATCTGGGTTTTCGATTGCTTTAAGTCTTTCACCCATGTGACCAGTGTAACTTAAGATTGATAACGCTCTATTAATTCTATCCTTGGAGATCTTATCAGTACTTGCCATGAAACGAGCTATGATAACCTCCTTATTAGGGTAACGTTTATCTGCACGTTCACTTCTCACATATGTAAAGATTCTTTCTACATCACCCATTTTGTTCTGTTCTTCTTTAACTTTTTGTTCAACTAAAGTTACTCTGGAAAATAAATAACCATCTCTAACGATGATGAAAGGTTTATTGTATATAGGAGATCCGTCACTGAACTTATTCACGTTGCACATCATTGCAGACTTACCTTCATCTAAAGTCATTCCCGTTAAGTCTTCGTATTCTTCATCAGGTAACGCTCTTAGTACTCTCGAAACCCTGGCATGTGAAGGTAGACCTGTACCACCACGTCCAGCGAATTGAGACATGTCCTTATTAGTCGATGATGATTTACCCATGTGATTAATTACTTCAACGCAAGCGTTAGATTTTTCTACAAGTGCGCCTAAGAATTTAGAGACTGCTTTAGCCATGTCATTGAGTGCTGATTCAGATCCCCAGAATGATGAGATAGGATCGAACACAATTAATTTAGGTTTTAAATCTTCTATGGCCTGGAGAACTTTTTCGAGTGCTTCATTATTAACGTTAATGAAACCTTGTTTTGTTTTATCGATTAGACATAGATCACTATCTTTTTTCACAAGTATAGAATCCATAACCTTTCTAACTTTCTTATCGTTCTCTGGAGTACCGTCTAAAAGTTTCATTTGCTTTAAGATCGCACCGATCATTGCACCTAACTTCTCTTTGGTATCTTCTCCAGTGATGAACAGTGTTCTACCTTGAATCTTATTTTCAAAACCAAGAAAGTCAGAACCTAAAGCAAGTGCAATGGCTTCATTTAATTTTAAAGTTGTTTTACCTGTACCACCATCTGCAGTTGTGATGTGAATATCTTCAGTAGACCAATCTTTAAATAATTGTGGCTTTCTTAATTTACTCATATTTGTCAAGTCATACTTCCTGAAAAATGAAGGAGTCCAACGTTCATTGACTTCCTGTTCCGTTTCAGGAATTGTTAATTCAGGTTCAAGATTACCGAATGGACACGTAAATGGATTCTTACCGCCTCCTTCAAAACCTGACTTGATAGTAGCCTTAGCTTCATAATCGGGCTTACCTCTATCCTTAGCTGCCTTAAACAACTCATTATGAGCGTGATCTTTATCGATACTATTAGATGCTAATAATTGTCCGACACGGTATGCTTCGACATTGAGGACATTGTTAGATTCTCCCTCCGGTGCGTTGCGTATATTTTCACATGCTTCTTTTAATATTTCTTGAGCAATTGTAGGATCGATTGAAATGATATCTTCAGCATTAACTTCAGTTTTTTTATTTGTAATGGCCTGTTGAATTAACCAATCAGGAGCTTCAGCAATTGGAGTACTATCAACTCCGTAATGAATAATGTAACCATTCTCTCCGCGAATATCCAGACCGTGATCAAAACCTACTTTATTACCATAAGTATTCCCGTCATTAGGATATTTGAAAATGTAATGAACACCACCTGACATTGTACGTTGAGACATTGTTAAAGGAACGTGATAGTTCTTTATAGTTTCAAGTCCACCCCCTTTAACATCAACATCAAGAACTAATAAGCCGTTAACAGTTCCGGTAGGTATTCCATAGAATTTTAATTGAGGGTATTGTACGACCCAGGTGTTCGTTATATTTACATCGTTACTACAATTCTCTTTCCAGTTGAAATCCTTTACAGGAACCTTTCGACCATCGTGAGTTAATGTAGCTGGGAAAATTTTAAACATAGTTTATCTCTTGTCATCTCTTGTTTATAAAAACTCACCGGAAGCTGAAGAGATACAGTTTTCGATAAAGAGATCAACCTTTATCTATCCGATGAGTGAGCGATTAGTTTCGCAGTATTGTTTTGATTTTGTCAACTCCGTTAGCGAAGCCTGCGAAACCTCCCATAGACACTACCCAGTTAATAAAATTACTTTGTGCAGTTTCACGCTTGTCGAATTTCTTATTAGGATTCCACGCTTCTTTCTTAACTTCTACTGCAGTAAATACACCAAGAGTTTGTCCTACCATTTCAGGAGTGATTACAACTTTAGTGATTCCTATCAAGTCAGAGCTTGCTATTCTATCTTGGTGTTTTTTAGATATGTTACCTAAACCGTAGCGAACTACACGACCTGTCTCATCTTTAGCAGCACCGCAATTGTTTCTCATTAGGTTGCACCCATGATACATAGCTTGAGTTTGTATTTCAGCTTGTACTTCATTTTCATCTTTCATTATTTGAACCCTTTCATTATTTTATTATAAGTCTTCCTACTCATGAAATACCAAGATACAGAGACATAATAACGAAATCTCTTATTTTCTGTAACGATTTTCTTAGCGTATTTATTGCGAATAACTTTATTTTCTATAGGACATATAGAATGAGTTTCACTTGTTACGTTTTCATTCCTTAACATGCGATGGCGACATAAACCCATCACTTGAATTAACTCTTCATTCGATAAATCAAATAACGAACTTTTTACGTTTTCAACTCTTTCACTTAATTTCATTTTACACTGTCCTTCAACTCACTTAAGTAAATCTCATTCACTTTACATTTAACGCAATCTTCCCTTTCAGTGCAGAATAATTTCTGATCATTTACATACGTTCCGTCATGATCGAAACACTCGTACATTAAATTGTTCTGCTTTTTTAAGTTTTCTATTTCTTTCCTTAATTCTTCAATGCGTTTACTTGCTATAATGTAAGCTCCCTTAAATATCTTTAACTTATTTTTCTGACTCATTTAAAAATACTCCTGAAGAAATCTCCGATAATGTGATAAAATATAATACATAGGACTAATACGAATGCTAATGCGTATGTGATGACTATGAATCCTGATACTAATATTAAAAACTTAATCACCTAAAGCTCCTTTGAAAAATTTAACAATGAAATACACAGCTCCTAACCATAGTATACTATAACAAATCATTTCTTCACTCATTTCAATCTCTCTTTTAATTTAGCTTTAAATTCTTCTAAAGTTTTTACACCTTTAGTTTTTAGAACATCTTCAATTCTAGTTCGTTTAATGTTTTTACTGAAACAAGCGCAAATCCATAAACCACTCTTATTAAAGTCCCAAGAATCCGGTTCAATACCGTTACATATATTGCAACTAGCTTTACACTTGCTCACGATTAAATCCTCTTAAAAGATCCTTGCATTTACTGCATGTAACTTCATCGATCTTACTAGTTTTAGTTGATTTATTAGTCGTCGTATTACACGACATGTTTTCATTGTGAACTCTAACGTTAGGTTTAGATGAGTATTTAATGTTACATTTCCATACTTGATTATTATTGAAACGTTTTGATAACAGTGTTCCATCTTCTAATACTATAGTTATTAATTTAGCGTGATCATAAGGACTTGTCTTGTGACTGAAAGGGATAATTTTAACACTATATTTAATAACATTAAATCCGAATTTGTCTTTAAACATTTTGAACATGTATTCACTGTTACTATCATCTTGATAAGTTCCTAATAATCTCCATTGTGAAATTAATTTCGAATCATTTAAGCTAAGAAAGAAATCGGAATCATGTTTATCGTAACGTTTATATTTATCGACATGTCGATATGCTTTGAGATCGTTCATTTACTTACCTTTACCTTCAACATATTTTTTAAGATCCTCTACATGTTTTAAAATCAACTCAGCTTTTTTCATTCCCATGTTCACAAGAGGTTTAAAATTCTTATTCCCTTCTTTATCGAACTCGTAAATACTAAACATTGGTTTACTGTTAAAATCATTAGGTAAAACTTTAGTTTCATTACTCACTTTTTCTTCTCCTTATTTAAAATACGTACTTTTCCATTTCCGCTTTAGGTAATCCTAACATCTCAGTGATAGTCATGGAATTTTCTATATAAAATCTTTTATGTATCTGCCTATCTGTATAACCGTACCTAGTCTTCATCATCCCTGCCCAACTAGCTATACGTTCAGATAATTCTCTTTGAGCTTCAATCCTTTCTCTTTGGTTCTTCATCGCTCTTAACCCTGCATTTCCATTGACAGCTTTACTTACTCTTTCAGCTAAGTGACCCGGATCTTCTAACATTGTTTGACGTTCGAGTTCTCTAATAGTCTCAGGATCGATTAAAAATAAATCACCATCAACCATCTCAGGAGGTACACGTCCTCCACCTTCACTACTACCTCTAGTAGCCTTAAAAGGTTCTTCACCACACCAAGGACACTCTGTTAACGATCTGTCGTAAGGAGCATTACATGCGATATTAGAACATACTCTTAGAAAGTTTAATTTTTTATTTGTCTTTTTAATTCTGTCTAAAGTCCATTCTCTAATGTTACAAGGAAGACCATGCTCTTGAACATTACCTACATGATCGATTAAAATCATATGAGGTTTACCTTCAGCAAGTCTTAAACCGCGTCCTACCATCTGAAGATATTTACCTAATGATTTAGTAGGACGCGCCATGATTACACATTCAATTCCAGGAACGTCTAAACCTTCGTCAAATAAATCAACATTGATTAAAACTCTTATCTTCTTATTAGCGAAATCAACTAAACTATCAAGTCTCTCTTTATCGTTAGTACAACCGTTGAGTTCCTTAGCTGTAATACCTCTATCGTTAAACTGCTTTTCCATTTTCTTAGCAGTTGTAATATCTGAAGCGAATAGAATTGCCTGCTTATTGTTAGCGTGTTTAATGTAATTATCAACAACATCGCCGACAATCTTAGATTGACTAGAAGCTTCCATCATAGCTTTCTTAGAGTAGTCAGACTTATCGGAACCTTTCTTTAAGTATTGATGATAATCAGAAGCAGGTATTGCGATTTTATATTTAGATAGAAAACCTTGTTCAATCATCCAACGTGTAGGTGGACCTTGAACCATAGTATCGAATACACCATCAACATGAGAACCTAAACCTTTTCGATCAAGTCTCTCAGGTGTAGCAGTAACTCCAAGTCCACGAGCATTAGGGAAATAAGAAATGGCCTTACCCCATTTATTCTCTCTAAGAACATGAGCAGCTTCGTCAGTAATCCATTGTCTAATGCCTAAGCACCAATCTTTATAAATATCGTAACGAGCGTTTAAAGTATCTACAGAAATTACGGTTACTTTAGCGTTCGCATCGTAAAATTGTTGACCAAACATTCTACGTTCAGCAGCAATGATTCCTCGTATGTCTTTTCGAGATGCGATGATATTATGAGGAATTCCTTCTTCAGCTAATGTCAGACAAATTTGCTGAACTAACTCTTTTCTATGCACTTGAATAGCAGTCGGAATAGGAATTTGTTGATTGACTACAGTATCTATAACTATTGAACAGAACGTTTTAGTTTTCCCACCACCTGTAGGAAGAATCATTAAGACGTTTTTATAATGGTTAGCCCACGCGTTATAGACTTCATGTTTTATTTTTTCTTGGTAAGGTCTGAGTTTTATCATGAAGATACAATAAAATTAAAGCTTGACATTTGTAAAGGATTTATTTATTTATTTATTTCTCAAAATAATAATCAATAGTTAACCAAGGAGAAGAAATGTATTGTGTAACTATTAAAGGAAGAAATTTAGCAGAGCTTAAGAAAGCTGTGTCAGACATTAACGATGAGTTACATCAAGGTAAACTTAAAGGTAATGTTCAAAAGAAGATGGAAGGACTTGCTGAAGAAGTAGTCGCAGAAACTAAACTGGTTAGAGAACCTTTTACACAAACTTCAGGTAGAGCTGAATGTGAAGCACCTGTTAACAGTGCAAGTGAAGTGATTGAAAATACTCTCACTCGACCTGCAGTGAAAGAAGTTGCACTTAACACTGAATTAGACACCGAAGGTATTCCATGGGATGCACGTATTCACACGAAAGCTAAAACTAAAGTTGCAGCAGGAACGTGGAAGTTAATTAGAGGAGTTGATAAAGCTTTAGTAGTTCAAGTAAAAGCTGAACATGCAAGTAATGCACTAAACCCTCCAGTAGTAGTTCAAGCACCTGCTACTCCTGTTCAAGCAGCTCCAGTAGTTCAAGCACCTGCTACTCCTGTTCAAGCAGCTCCAGTAGTTCAAGCACCTGCTACTCCTGTTCCTACAATGCCTACAGGCGGTCATACAGTTGAAAGTTTTTCTATCAATTTTCCAATGGTTTTCAGTGGACTAATCGGAGAAGGTAAAATTACTCAAGATTATGTTAATCAACTTAAAACTTATTTCAATGTTGATGAGATTTGGAACATTGATGAAGAACAAAAAATTCAAGTATACGATCAGTTCGTAAATCTTGGACTTATCACAAAGGTTGAGTAATGCACGTTAGATGCTCAGGACTTGCTAGACCTATGGTTTGTGCAGGTTACGTTTTCTTAAAAGATCTTCCAGACTCTGGAACTAATGCTGCCGCTGAAGCAGGTACTGCAGCAGGTGAACATCTTGAGAGAATGTTACTGAAAAAACCTTTAATCGATACGGCCAGTAACGGAGTTTATATTGATGAAGATATGAAATTCCACACTAATGTAGTCTACCAAGATATAATTAGTAGAGCTGCTGAACCTGTTTTATGTGAAGAGAGAATCGACTGGCAGACAACTTCAGGAATCTGGATTAAAGGTCAGTACGACGCTGCTTTCGTAGACAAGGAAGGTACTCTTTGCATTGAAGATTTAAAGTACGGTTGGGGAATAGTTGAAGTTAAAGAAAATTGGCAACTACTCGGTTATGCAATAGGTGAAGTAATTCGTAGAAAAAGAGCGTTTGAGAAAATCTCTTTAAAGATTCATCAACCTAGACCACATCATGAAGATGGTCCAACTCGCGAATGGGTTTTAACTTATACTGAATTATTAGAGTATAAAGATAAAATCGAAACTCGTATGCAAAACATTATGAACGGTGAAAAAGATTTTCAAACAAGCAGTAAATGTAAGTACTGTCCGGGTGCTGCTGAAGCTTGCACAGCTTTTAACCGTTTATTTTACAGAGCTTTAGAAGTGACTACTGAATTTCACCAAGATAGTATTTCTGATGATGAACTTTCTAGACAGCTTGATCACATTAAGAGAGCTGAAGAAGTTATCAAAATTAAGAAAGATTCCTTGGTAGAGTTAGGGACTCAAAGAATCAAGCAAGGTAAAATCATTCCGAACTATGTTCAAACTGAGAAGTACGGTAACAGAACATGGAAGAAAGGTGTCACACCTCAATCTATTCAAATGATGACAGGTAAAGACGTTATGAAGAAAACTGTAATGTCACCTGCAGAAGTTGAGAAGATTGGAATCTCAAGAAACTTAGTTAAACATCTTGCTGAAAAAAGATTCACTGGAGTAACGTTAAAGAAAACTGACACTAGTGAAATGGGTAATAAAATTTTCGGTAATATTAATCCTTTAGGAGGAAATTAAAAATGAATGATTCAATAAAGAAGAAAGTTACAAAGAAGAAAGTTGCAAAGAAGAAAGTTGCAAAGAAGAAAGTTGCAAAGAAGAAAGTTGCAAAGAAGAAAGTTGCAAAGAAGATATTAACCGATGAGGAGCGTTTCCTTATTCTTGATTCTGAGTTTAAAGCTTTCTGTGATAAACATCAAATTAAAGCAATCATGTTCGGTGCTAGTAATACTCTTCAGTGTAATTTACAGTTAACATCTAAAAACTTAGCTACGTTCGAGCGTGCAGGCCTAGTTGAAATTAACAAATAATAATAAGGAAATTAAAATGACAACACAAAGTAACGGAAACAATTTAGTAGTGCAAGGTCGTATAGTTTGGATTACAGGTGAAAGCTTATTCGAAGGTAAGCAGAAAACTGATTTCAATACTAACGCTCCTGTATTCGGTAACGACGGTAATCCTGTTGTAGAGTACGGTTTCGGAATCGCTATCCCTAAGATCGATCCAGCTACAGGACAAAACTCAGCAGAGTATGTAAAAGTTTATCAAGCGTTACACGCTGAAGCTTTAACACTTTATCCAGGTGGACAGTTACCTCCAGGTTTCGCAATGAAATATAAAGACGGTGATTCTGTAGATCATAACGGCAAGTCTTTTAGTGAACGTGAAGGGTATGCAGGTCATATCGTTTTAAGTTGTACTACACAAATTCCGATTAAGTTTTTCAAATTTGAAGGTGGTAATAACATCTTGGTAAATGACGGGATTAAGAACGGTGATTACGTTAATGTTCAACTTAACATTAAAGCTCATCCTGCAAAAGGACAAGGGAAGCCGGGACTATATTTAAATCCTTCAGCGGTTCAACTTATTCAAGCAGGTCAAGAAATCATTAAGACACCAAGTGGAGATGCAATTTTCGGTCAAGCTGCTCCAGCTTACTCAGGACAAGTAGTAGCTGATACAGCTCCTACGATGCCTAACGTAGCTCACGCTCCAGCTGCACCTGCAATGCCCGGTCAAGCTCCGGCTGCTCCTGTAGCACCTGTAGCACCTGCACCTCATTATGACGTGTTACCTGCAGGACATCAACCTCAAGCTCCTGTTGCTCCGGCTGCACCTGTAATGCCCGGTCAAGCTCCGGCTGCACCTGTAATGCCCGGTCAAGCTCCGGCTGCACCTGTAATGCCTGTAATGCCCGGTCAAGCTCCTGTAGCTCACGCTCCGGCTGCACCTGTAATGCCTGTAATGCCTCAATAGAGAAAGCAGAGACCTGAGTATGTCTAATGAAAAAACTGCTCACCTTAATTTAAAAAAAACGAGAAGAGAATGAGCCGTTACTACACATACGATTTAGAAGTTTACCCTAATATCTTTACGTTTTGCGGAAAGTTTAAAGGATCTGAAGAAGTTCAATTATTTGAAATTTCTGATCGTAAAAATCAACTTCAAGAACTCGTTACGTTTATATCGTACCTAAGAAACGTAGGTGCGGAAATGGTAGGTTTTAATAACTTAGGTTATGACTACTTTCTCATACATCAAATAATGAATAACCCTTACAACTTTACTTACGAAACTGCTTATAATTTATCGCAGAGAATTTTCCAATCTCAGTATGGCGGAAAAAGAATGAGAGGTATCGGACCATCTAATAGAGTCGTACCACAGATTGACATGATGAAAGTGTGTCACTTTGACAATAAAGCTAAGATGACAAGTTTAAAAGCCTTGCAGTTCGCTATGAGATCTGAATCCTTAGAAGATTTACCGTTTGATATCAGAGCTTTAAATGACCAAGAGAAAGACACGCTTTGCTCTTATAACGTTCATGATGTTACTGAGACTGAAAAGTTCTTCTTAAAGAATGAACATCTTATCGACATGAGAAGAGAATATATAACAAACGGTACATTACTAGGAGATGTTTTAAATTATAACGACACTAAGATCGGTGCTGAGTATATGATTTCCAGATTAGGAAAAGGTAAATGCTACTCAGGTGGAAAACCTCGTCAAACATTTAGAGAGTCAGTTGAGTTCCGTAAGATTATTCTACCTAAGATAAAATTCAGAACAGAACCTTTTCAAGAAGTGCTTTCTTGGTTCATGCAACAAACGTTTTATGTAGCAGGTGGTACACGTCCTAAATTAGAAAAACATTTAGCTGGCCTGGAGTTTCATTTCGGACTAGGTGGAGTTCACGCTTCAGCAGATAACAAAATATTTCACACTACTGACACTCATCAAATTATTGACATCGATGTTGCCAGTATGTATCCGGCCGTAGCGATTGTTAATAGAATCGCGCCTGAACATTTAGGTGAAAGTTTCGTAACAGCGTATAGACAAATTAGAGATGACCGTATGAGATACGCTAAAGGTACTTCCCAAAACGGTATGCTTAAGCTTGCGCTTAACGGGACGTACGGTAATTCGAATAATACTTTCTCACCTTTCTATGATCCTCGATATACTTACTCAGTTACAGTCAATGGTCAGTTGCAATTATTACAGTTAGCGGAGATGATCGACTTGATTCCTGATTGCGAAATTATTCAAGTCAATACTGATGGTATTACAGTTAGACTTAATAATGAGTATAAATATCTTTTCGACTTGTGGTGTGGTGAATGGGAGAGAGAAACAGGACTTGTACTTGAAGAAGTTTTATATAATCGCATGTGGATCAGAGACGTTAATAATTATATTTCTGAAACAATGGACGGAAAATTAAAACGTAAAGGTGCGTATTGGTATCCTACGAATGATAAAGAGTATGAAGGGTGGTGGAACAAAGACTTTTCTAATTTAGCATCTAAGAAAGCCACCGAGAAAGTATTAACTGATTCTTGGCCAGTGGAAGCTGCTATAAGACTTGTGACAGATCCTTTCGACTTCATGCTTAGATATAAATGTCCTAAAGCCTCTAATCTTTACATAGGAAATGAGAAGCAGCTTAAGACTGTTAGGTATTATGTATCGACTGCAGGTCAACCGATGAAGAAGATTTCACCACCTAAAGGTGAAGAAGGACAGTATAAACGTAAGAACAAATTAACAGATAAGTTCTTCGATCAAGTCATGAGTGAAATCGGTAAAGATAAATGGGACGAACGTATACATACCAAGAATAAAAGTAAGTATGCAATTAGAGAGTCGTCTATTCAGTCAGGGTGGAAAGTCAAGCAATGTAACGTAGCTAGTGACTTCAATTGGAACGATGTTGACTGGAACTATTACATAGAAGAATCGAAGAAGAATATCATAGGGAGTAAATAAATGAATGTTTTCAGTGAGAGAGAACAAAAGGTAATCGATATCATAGGTCGCAAGAAGCTGACTTACACTGATATAGGAGTAGAACTTTATAAGAATCAATCCAAACCTTTAGATTGTACTATTACAGTAGGTAATTGTGTAAGTAGAATTATAAAGAAGTGTACTTATTATAAATTAGATTGGACTCTTACAAAACGTAGAGAGAACAAAAGATTATACATTAAAAAGGAGAAGAAATGAAAAGATTTATGATTGACATTGAAACGACAGGTGTAAATAGAGAGACCGATGACATTATCGAAATCGCTATTGTTGAGATGGTTCCCATCGATGAAATGCGTCCTAAAGTGTACAGAGCAGGTGAGCAGTATCACAGAGTGCTTCACACTGATAAACGTCCAGAAGGTAAGTTCGCTATTGAAAACATGAGCGAGCTTTACGATAAGGCTAACTTGGTAAACGAGAGGTTAACACCTGAAGAGATCAGAGAAGAGATTAATAAGTTCCTCTACAGTTGCGGAGGTGAAGGTGCGAAAAATACTCAGCTTGTAGGATTCAACGCAGGTATTTTCGATGTTCAGTTCATGTTCGATAAAGGTTACTTGATTCCTTCCGGGTACGATGAAGAGAATAATCTTACTGGAGATGTTCACTATAGGATTTACGACATGACAGGTGTTATTGAAGGACTTAGTGATTCTTACGGACTACCAAGGAAAGTGATTCAAGGTATGGCGAAACATTCTACGCCTTATAAACTTCCTTTACCTGAAGGAAAAGATCACGACGCTTTATACGATTGTTACAAGCAGATCAATCTACTTAATGGACTAAACGCAGTTCGTACAATTTTAAAATAGGAGAAGAACATGATTAATTCGATTAAACATTTAACAGAGATCAACGGTAAGAAGATGTGTGTAATGGACGAGCTTAGAGAGAAGTTCCCTGAGAAGTTTAACGAGTCAGGAGCTATGGACTACAAGTGGTTCGAGTCTGAAATTAGACCTAACTTTAACATCTTTGTTCGTCACGATGTAGATTCAATTTCTTTTAATATGTTAACTAAACCTGCTTCAGAAGGTGGAGACCTTAACAGATGTCAATGGTCAGACTTAGTTGATCTTGGTCTTGAGCAGCTTAAGTATTTTAACAGGAAATTTCCATGTAGAGAAAATGCTATAGCAATTACCAAGATAGAAGAAGGTCTTATGTGGAACGATAAGAGGACCGCAGATCGTAAAGCTAGAAACGTGGAGGGAATAAATGTCAAATAACGTAATAGATATTAAAAGCTTTTCTAATGAAGAGTTATTAAAAGAAGTTGAAAACCGTATGAGGTTGAACAACGGTGTAGGAGTTTTAGCTCCTACACCTAGTGTTCCACCACCTGTAATCACTCCGTACTATATCATGTGTAGAATGGTAGCGAATGGTTGGGCGGAAAATAGAAAGAAAGGTGAGACTGATCCTCGCATTAAAAAGATGTGGGAATATATAGGTTACCCTGAACTTGACGATGATGATTCATATTGTGCAGCTACTGTGAATGCCTGTTTAAAACTCGCAGGATATGAGATGTCAGAGAAAGTTCCGGTAGCTAGATCGTTCGAGACTTATGGTAGAGCAGTTAACAATGTCTTTAGCTGGAAGAAAGGTGATATCATCGTGTTTAAACACGGCAATAGTTCATGGCAAGGACATGTAGGTTTTCTAACTGATTTCTCTCCTGACAATTTCTTGGTCACTGGCGGGAATCAAAACGATAAGATGTGTACTAAGAAATATCCTAGAAGTGAACACGCACGTTTACAGGTTACAACCCTTAGAAGAATTACTGACATGAATAAAGTTGGTGAACCAGATTTACAAACGTTAAGAGAGTGGGAGTTAATATAATGTTAAACGCTAAAATTTTAAATGACATGTCTAAGAAGATTTTCAGTAACAACGTAGATGTTGGTTGGTGGACTCTTGATGATATTACTTGTAATTCTAAAGACAAAAGGTCAGGAAAATATACCAAGGAAGCTGCGACATTAATTGCTTCAAAATTATGTCTATGTCACAGTGAACTTTCAGAGGCCTTAGAAGGTATGAGAAAAGGTTTAAAAGACGATCATCTACCTACTAGAGACATGGTAGAAGTGGAGCTTGCTGATACTATTATCAGGATCTTAGATCTTGCAGGTTACATGAATCTTGATATAGGTGGTGCGGTTGAAGAAAAATTTCTTTACAATCAATCTAGATCAGATCATAAATTAAGTAACAGAGACTCTGCAGGTGGGAAAACTATTTAGTTAACTCATCGGAAGGAAGGAGAAGACGTTATGAACCTTCTCCTTTTTTTTTACAACTTCGAACAAATACTTCTATCTTCATTCACTAGCTTCTCAACACTCTTATACATATTCTCACATGACTTCAGATATTCAGCTTCTTTTCTAATTAATGGTCCGAAATGTCTCATTTGTGAACGAATCAAAACAGAACCCCACTCTACAGCGAATGCAGGGCAGTTCTTAGAGAGCTTCTGGTAGACTGTACCTTCGCCATTACCCCATGTTTTAGCGTCGTGAGATCTGCAATTAACCCCTTTAGAAAACGTTTCTAGGAGACATGACTTCTTACCTGTCTTGTATTCTTCGTAAATACGGCTGAATTCTTGGTGATTGAACACTCTTGATACGTATGCGACCTGGAAAAGTCCTGCTTCGGCATTTGAAGCTTTTACCCAATTAGCTGAACGATCACGTCCCGTACAATGTTTGCCTGAAGACTCACGCATTCCTAAACCGTGAAGGATTGTAAACGTTGAAAGTTCTCCGGCCTGGAGATTATACCAAGAAAGAACATCTTTCCTTGAATCGTAATAACCTGAAGACTTTATAAATTCACTTCCCATTCCGCACAATTGCCTAGCATACATTTTAACCATTCCACGAACGTAAGACTTAGGTGCAACACTTCTGTTTTTAAATTTATATCTAGCACATAGTGAAGTATCTGCTATCTCAGTTAGACTCGTCGAAGTCTCAATCACTTCCGGCCCAGGTAATACAACTTCAGGAATCTTTTTAGTAGTGCAGGAGACTGCAATACACATTAACATTATTAAAATAAATCTCATATATAATCCTTAGTTAAAAAAAAAAAGCCCCACGAAATTGCAGGGCTTAATATTATTTTCAATTTTTGTGATGCTTAAAGATCAATTGCAGAGCAGAGATCTTTACCTACCTTTTCAAGCTTGACAGCTCCGATGTTTCTTAAACATGCGTACTTACCTGAGTCGTCTCTGATGAGAACCGGAAAGACTTGTTCAACTACCATTCCACATAAGACAGGCACTAAAGAACTAACTGTTGAAGACGCTGTAAGACTTGCTCCTACTACAGGTGCAGGTTTCACTTTTAGAAAGTCTGCTAGTTTACTGTAAACCTTTTCTCCAATCATAGAAGATTCAGCTTTACAATCAACACCTGAAATCGAAACACCGTCAAACGCTTCGTTAAGTTCTTTCTCTACTGCTACTTGAACTTTTTCAGCTACTTTGACTTTAACATCGTTAACTTTTGTACTTGAACAAGATGTGAACATCATGCTCGTTAAAAATAAAATACCTAAACAGGCGATTACTTTTCTCATCTAAGAACTCCTTCGTTGATGATTTTGTTAAAAAATATATTGTATTTTCTCATACATTGAATGTCACCCCATTTGCAGAATAAATTTTTATTTCTACATTCTGACTTCTTCTTACCGAAAATAGTTCTACGATAGCGACATTCTTGGTCTACATAACACATTCCTTTCTCGTTGAGTTCAGGACCATGTAATTCCTCTCTACAAAAATGCCAGGCCTTTTCATTTGAAGGTACACTTACAGTTCTCCAATCGCTCCATTCACCTGAGAAAGATGCACATGAGCTGACCAAGAACATTAATATGAAACTTAACTTAAGCATTTGAACCTACCTTTGCGATCATGTCTGAAATACTCGTAGAGAACTCTTTAGCGTAAGCTTCTGTAAAGTTATCTAACTTCTTTTGCGCCGTCGCTATACGAGCATCGTTATAGTGAGGATACGTAGCAGCTTTCTCGTGATCTAAATCATTCTTAAGATCGTGCAACTTCTTAGAGAAGTACCTACGTCTTTCATCTGTAAAAATTTCTGTACCTTTTAAAAGAATTCCTAAAATTGTTTCAGTCATTTCAGACCTCCTAAAGGTTTATCAGTAACAACTCTCAGTAGACCGAAGATAAACCCTACCAACCCCATAACTTCTTTAGGGTTGTTCTCAACTAGTTCTTTAGCTTCAGGTATTGCTGATGAAATTACTGCAGTTAAAATTGCAGCCCACATCGTTTTAGATTTGTAAAATGTTTTCATAATGTCTTCTCCTACTTTATGAATTTATGCTTGAACATTTCAAAAGCTACTATAAAAATTGCAACATAGCTAGTCACCTTGACTTTGAAATGATTCAATGACTTAACTTCCTTTCTAAGTTCTCGAATTTCGTATAGAACAATTTCTTTAAAATCTGAATCATCACTCATTTTAAATCCCGTGTTTTGTGATAAAACTTAGAAGATCATTTCTCATCTCTTCAGTAGCTAACACTCCGTCAGGTTCCATAAGAATGACCGCTTTCTTAAATTTCCCAGGTCTCCAATCAGCAAGCGCAGTGAACACGTCTAAGTATTTCACTTTCTGTTCATCTTTCTGCTCACCTGTAAGTCTGAGTTTAATATTATGTTTCATTACGATCTTAACACAACCAAGACAAAGATCTACTAACATATCAGCTAACGCATCTTCTTGGTCTTTTACAGCTTGAAGCTCTTGAGAGGTTAAGAACTCTTGATAAGATAACTCTAAGATAATTAAAGTCGATTCATCTTTCTCAGCTAGAATCCTTTTAACTTCTATAGCAGGGTTAGAAATAATCATATCAGCTTCATGAAACGCACCTCTAAGGTCTTTAATAGCGTCGAGTCTGTTTCTCATATCGACTTTAATTAAACGGTCGTTTTCCCAGCTCTCTAACTCTTCCTTGTAGATTAAAAACTCAGCTTGTAATTCTTCAGTAGTCGCTTCGTCTTTGTTCAATCTCAAAAGAAGAATAGATTCTTCAACATCTTCGAATTTTAAATTTTGAATTTCTTGTAAAGTCATTTTTAATTACCTTGTTTTTACGATTCTAACTTGAGCGTAAACTTCATCTACTGCGAAGTTTGAAGCTTCTCCGAATCCGTTACCTGCTCTTGTCACTGAACCTCTATGTTGAAGTTCAAAAGTAGTATCCTTAGTAAGTACGATAGTACCTGTAACAAACGCTTTATCCATCACACCTGTATTACTATTGAAGTTAGATAGACCTATTAACTCAGTAGGAAATACAGTATCTGTCACATTGTAAAACGCAATCTTATGTTGAACTACAGCATATGCAATTCCGAAACCTTCCATATTATATTCTCCAGGTCCGAGAACAAATTGATTAGATGTTAAACTTTTAACAATACCTGAAGGATCCTGAAGAGTATTCAAGTCTCTCGTTTGCCAAGAACCTGCAGTGAAAGTCCCACCTCCAGTACCTGCAGCTTTAACGTCTTTAATGACTGCTGTGTGATGTACCGGAACTGCTACTATAGAATCTAAACCTGCTTTAGAGATTGTGAAAGTTGAAACACCTGTTAAACCTCCTACAGCTCCGTCAGTGTGTGCTCTGATAACATCACCTTCTTTAAGAGGTATCTGAACCGATACACAACCACTCCATCCTGAACTAGTAGGTGTTTCGACACCTATTCTATCATCGTTATTAATTAACGTGATAGCAGTAGTTAACTGAGTGCTATTGAGACTGATTCCCATGTTCATAGCTGAACCAGCATTGTCAGAATAACTGATGTAATATAACCCTTTCTTATTAATCGTGAATTCTCCGCCATCGGTTGCACTATCGGAATAAGTGATAGCTGAACCTAAGTTACTTACAATATTTGAGAATCTTCTAATTTTATTATTAACTGAACCGTAACCGTTAGAAGTGTTCACTCTAACTACAGAGTCGGAACTGTTCTGATTAATATACGCTAAAACAGTGTCACTCTTGGCAGTTGCAACGAAATTTACATAGACGTTAGCGGCTAACGATATTACTGTTCCTCCCGGTCCTGATTCAGGTGAAGTAGTATATACGCAAGGTGAAATGATGTCGTCTTTTTTAAGTTGAATATTCAATCCGCAAGTAGAGTAATTACCTCCACCCGATCCGAAACTATTCCCAGGTCTAACTAACGAATCGTTGATGTAAAAACCTATAGCTTGATTAGTGTTAACCGGACTGCTGATATTACCTCTTACTATACAATCTCTTGTTACTCTAAAGTAAGTACGAGTATTACCTACATCATCGACTGCTTCTAACAAAGTGTGACCTTTATTAGTTATCGTAGCAGTAGCTAAGTTAAATCTTAATTCTCCAGTTCGATCTAATAAAGCGTTAGTTGATTGATTAATTGAATAATTTTGCTCATCTAAAAACGAACGATACTGATAAAGGTTCGTAGTGAACTCTATATCATCCAAGAGAAATGACTCTGTATCAACTGGAGCGACTCTCATATGGAAACCGTAACTTATAGATAAAGTTGAAGCAGGTATGAAAATACTGAAGGAATAAAAAGTCTTATCGAACCCACCGTTAAGAACATGTTTACCTGACGTATCTAATTTTTTATTATTAGTGTTATCCCAAACTACAAATTCTGCATCAGTACTGAAAGCACTCATGTCGGCCCACAAATTGACCGCTACTTCTTCACCTCTAATTTTAGGATCTAAAGTAACTGTTTCAACATCAAACCAATCGTCAGTAGATGCAGCACCTGCTGTGTACTTAGCAGATCTTCCTTTTGAAATAGGATTAACTGTTTCGTCAGCTAACGTTCCGCCGAATACACCTGCAGTTTTATAAATGGCGTTCTGACCACTTGTGAATAATGCTGTCGATAGACCTTCGAAACCTTGACTATGAAAAGTATCTAGGTGTTTCGTCTCACCTGATAACTCAACCCAATTACCGGGAGTGAACGTGACATCAGTGTTAGCAATTACACATTTGTAAATTTTACTGTCTGCAGGTAAATGTACAACATCTCCGATAACGTAAGAAGTTGCCGAAGTCCATTCGTTAAGGCCTCCGCCTCCGCCGCCTACTTCAGCCCAATCACCATCTGTAATACCACCTTTGAGCTGGTAATAAGTTTGATTAGATATAACGTAAACAGTAAGTCCTTCGTATCTCTTACCTGCGATAATAGCGTTCCTAGCTGTGATATCTGCAACACTAGATCTACTATCTATAGGGAAAGCTCCGTTTATATCAAAATTTGATCCTAATTGAATGCCCATTTTAAATTACCTTATTGTTTGAACACGTAGTTAGTAGCAGGTGCTGTTACCACGTTGTTAAATTCATAAATTCTATAACTGACAGCGTTTGTATCTAGGCCTGTAATATTAGCTATAGTTTCTGTCCAATCACCAAAGACTTCGAATCCGTTCTCATCAAGAATAGAAGTTAAAGCTCCGTATGAAGCTGGATAAGCGAAGTAGTAAACCTGACTTGTAGCTGCTCCGAAACTTCTATCGTAATTAGTATTTTCAGTTCTCACATCTTTGGTAAGTGCTGCGACCTGAGCAGGTGTTAACCCTGCAGCTCCTATTCCGTAATAGTAAGGATATACAAAATTGAAAGTTCTTGAAGAACTGACTGTAGAAGGTCCACCAGTTGCTCCGTTATCAGTAACGTCAACTCTAAAAGTTAAGTTATCACTGAAAGGCGCAGATGAATCTACATGTACTTCAGATCCTCCACCCGGATTCGCAGGAGGCGTATTAACATCAATGCTTACTCCGCCTCTGAAGAACTCAACAGTAGCGATGTCATCAGATCTCTTGGTAGTTGTAGCAGTTAAAGTTGTACTTGCAACTGAATCACCTTTTTCTCTAACTGTCCCACTTCCTGAAGCAGATAATGAAACTAAAGGAGCTAAGTATGAAAGGTTAAGTATCTGATCGATAGTCGCACCTAAGTCTGCAGTGTCGAAAGCTTCTCCGAATCTTGCAGAGAAACCTGAACGAGCGTATACAGTGTCATCGAAACCACCTCCGCCTGCTTCAGCCCAGTTAGCGTTTAAAATACCACCTTGTAGCTGATAACTTTTCAACTCAGACTCAACATATACAGTGAGTCCTTCGTATCTCTTACCTGCTACGATAGCGTCTCTGGCCGTTAAATCTGCAACGACAGTTCTATCATCTAAAGGAAGAGCTGTCTGTACGCTAAAATTTGATCCTAATGGAATACCCATAATTATTACCTTATAAAAGTATAGTCAGTTGACCCTGCTACTACAGGATTGTTGAATTCGTAAATTCTATAACTGACTGCTGATGCGTCTAATCCTGTAATGTTCTCAGTACGTAATGTCCAATCACCGATAGTTTCGAAACTGTTCTCATCGAGAATGGAAGTCAATGCTCCGTAAGATGCAGGATAGGCGAAATAATAAACATCACCGTTACTAGTTGTAAAAGATTTATTTAAGTTTGAATTTGAAGTTCTAATATCTTTAGTGAGTGCTGCGACCTGAGCTGCTGTTAGTCCAGGTACTCCAGCTCCAGAATAATACGGATATACAAACGTAAAGTTTCGTGAACTAACAGTCGTAGAAGGACCGCCACTAGTTCCATCATCAGTAACATCAACTCTAAATGTAGTGTCATCGCTAAAAGGTGCAGCGTTGTAAGTAAATAGAGTGTTACCAGTTCCTGTAACCACTGGAGGATTGTTATCGTCAATGCTTACACCGTCTTTGAAAAACTGAATACGAGCAATGTCATCACTTGTCTTGGTAACTGCAGCGGTTAAGTTAGTACTTGCAACTGGATCACCTTTCTCTCTTACTGTAGTAGATCCTGAAGCTGTTAAATTAACTAAAGGTGCTGCGTACTGAAGATCTAATATTTTGTTTAAAGTGTCTCTTAAACCTGTACTTGAAAAAGCTTCTGTGAATCTTGCTGAATAACCTGCGAAATCAAAAACCTTCCATTCAACATTACCGTCAGTAGCGTCGATTTTACCAAGAAGATCTTCAGCTCCTCCACCTGCAGGAAGCTTATCTCCTGAACCTTCTCCGAATTGAAGACCTGTACCGGCTGCATTTACTTGTAAAAACTTTTCAGTGTTATTAGCGATATCTCTAGGTAGAGTAGTATCGAAAGTAGTTTCATCGTCCGTATCGTTTATTTTAATCGATTGACTTGATCTTAAAGTTAAACGTTGAATTATACCAGTTAAGAAATCTAAAGCTAGTTCAATTCTCTTAAGACTGAAGCTACCTTTGTTTCTGAATTCGTAAGGTTGAGTTGGAGCATCGTTAGCCAGTAGTATAAATAATTTATAATTATTAGCAAGGTTAGCGGCAAGGTTCACCGTACCTGCTCCATCTACAGGATCAAAGTCTACACTACTAAGGTAAACTATATCAGTACCTCTGACTCTTTGAGTTTCTACACCGGAGTCATCGACTTCGATTACTAAGAGTTGAGATAGTTCTTCAATTTTAAAGTCAAACGTATAGGAAGCTAATGTTCCATTTCCTGTGTAACTTTGTTTAGGTGCGTATGTTGTTCTTGCCATAGCTAAATCCTTTCATTAAGTGGTTTTATTGTCAATCCATCTCTTTATTGATAAAATCCTTAACTTGTTTTACAGTAGTAAAACCATCAAATAATTTCCCTTCTAAACCTAGATCATTAAGCTTCTCAGAAGATTTAGAGAGATGGATTGCAGTGTACTCTAACGCTCCGAATCTATGAGATCCGAATAATGTTCTATCGTTTACAGGAACGCTATATTCCTGAAGAACTTCACCGTTTTCTTTCATGCTTTGATACATTGCTAGATCTTGTTCTGAAGTATCAGACGAAATACGTCCGTCATCTGTCAACTCTAAATCAGGATATCTTTCTGCTAACTCGTTCCATCTCTCTTCAGTGAATTGATAGATGCCTGCTGCACCTGTCGTCTCATTGAGTTCAAAAGGCTTACTTAGAGCTTGCTTATCGATCATATCAGCTGTTATTTCCACTGACTTCATGTCTCTTGGTAATGCATTGGAAACTTCATCCTCCAGGCCTTCAAGAGTTTGTAATTTCTCAGGACTAGCATCTTCTTTAGCGTTGTCTATTTTATCTAAAACATCATCTGTCATTATCGAAAGTGTTGAAGGAATACTAGTTAAATCAATATCAGCGTAACCTTTTAACATATTATTAATTTTCCTAGGACCATTGACAGGTATCCCTCCACCTGCAGCACCAGCAGCAGTATACCAAAGACCTTGAAACTGTTTACGAGTAAGTCCGTCTCCAGTTAGTAAAGCTCCTGCACCTACTAAACCGTTTGCTACATCAGTGATGAATTTCGCACCTAATGTCCTAGCTGTTTTATCTTGCTTGAAACCTTGTGTTGCAAATTTAATATCTCTAACTAAAGGAATGCTTCCTAATGGAGCTTCAATTGCAGACTTAAGACCGTATGAAGCTGTTGATCCTAGGAAAGTCATTAGAGTTCCTAAGTCTTCAACATTTTTCATCTCATCCCAAGGAGTCTCATCGTCAATTTCACGACCTGGGTTTACAGTTCTATAAACAGCTTCCTGATACATGTTAGCTAACGACATGACCATGATCATAGATGTAGTATCTTTCATGGCCTGACCGTAATCTTGAAGTTTAAGTGATTGTTTAATTTTTCTAGTTTGTGAAAAACCTGTAAGTAATTGCGACCTTACATCAGTGTAGAACATCGTGAATAATTTCATCGCTGCTACTTTCTCTAATGCCGACTTATCAATTGTCGCACTTGTTGTGAGAGCTAAATCTGAAATCTGCTTCACATACTTTTTGGCCTGGAGATTAATATCTTCTTGTGACATTGAATTTAATTTATCTCTATTGAAACCTTTAACATCACCGTTAACGAATTGAGTATACGCTGCATTTGATACAGCTACTTTAATGTGAACGTCTAAATGTTTAAGACCTAATAAAGAAGTCTCAGTCACCCAGTCTCTAGCTCTTGAAAGTTTATTACCTTTCTTAGGTAATACATCACTCATAGTAGCAGTTAAACTGTCATCGACTGCATCTCTATTTAATTTAATATCAGGGTTGATGAGAACTGCTTCATCCCATAACTTTTGGTAGTCTGCAGTACCTACATGCTTCAGTGTCTGACTTAAAGACTTAGCGAGATATTTACCGCCTGTATTACCCATTCTTAAAGTAGCTGCACTTAATGAAAGTGGCTGCATCAAAATTGAACTAGGATTGAAGCCTAGAAGTCCTACGACTTGTCCGGTCTTCAAATGATTGAAACCTTTACTAAGTGTGGACATCGTTTCATTGTCCAAGAATATGTCGGAGTCCTTACCTACAACTTCAATAACTGAGTTAACCATCGTATTATATTTAGCTTCTCCTACTGTCGCTTGAATTGATTTAGCGTATACAGGATTTCTTAGAAGTTTTAAAGTATCCATCCCTGACTCTCTGTATGACAAATCATGAATAGTTTCTTCATAAGCTGATATAATATTTCTGAAATTAGTATCAAGTTCTCTCGTAGTGTTTTTCTTACGAGAAATGAATCTACCTTGTTCTGTTTGTTCTGCTGCTCTAAGCTTAGAGTAAAGTTTATTATCAGATTTACCTCCGAACATACCTGAAACTTTATCCCCCATTACTTCAATGAATCTAGTGATCGATTCATCTGCAGAAGTTTTCAGAAAGTTGTTAGGAACATAACCACCTTCAGTCACTCTACCTCTATGGATAACAGGAACACCTGTGATCATTTTAGGTTCAACACCTGTAGTCCTCTTGTGAAGATCGAAAGATTCCTTCTCAAAGCTTTTAAATATATTAGTGAAGTTCTGAGCTAACTTAGCATCCGACTCATCTAAGTGAGTGTCAAGTATGAATTGCATAGTATCTAATGACATGAAGTCACCTGACTCATTTACAAAGTTTTTAATTCTAGCTTTTGAATCTGGATCACCCATGTACATGAGTAGTGTCCATAAATCAGACTTCTGAATCTTTCCATCACCAAGAGCAAGGAAACCTTTAAACTCTGGAACATCTACGAACTCGTTGAAAGCTCTATCGAATTTTTCCTGACCGTAATCATCAGCGATCTTTTTAATCTGATTCATTACATCTGAATTTAAGTTTCTAGATTTACTTTCAGACTCTACCATCTTCCCTAGAATCGCTTCATTATGTTTTCCGTTAAGTTGTTCTCTATCTAACTGCAGAGCGATGTTCTTAGGATTATTTAAACTAGCGTTGATAGTCCCTATGAATTCAAACGTATGATCTTTAAAAGACATTGAATTTCTGTTTCTGATTTTTCTAAGTCTTTTCTCATCGTAATCAAGGTGATGAGTTTCTAAATCACTTGCTAAGTCTGAGACTAATGCTTCTTCAGATAGAACCTGATTCTTAGTTTCAATAGCGTCTTGCATTCTTAAAAGTTTATTCATGTGCTTAGACTGATGATTCAAAGATTTTAAATGATCAGTAATAGCTAGGAATTGTTCTGTTGTTAAATTATCCCCACGTTCTCTAATGTCTGCTAGATGATCAGGAATGATTATATCTTTCCCAGTTTCTAATAGATGTTTTAAGAACGATTCTTGATTCTCAGCTTTAGCTTTATTTTCATTCAAGTTGAATAAATCTAAGATGTCATTAACATGTTGATCGTATCCTGACTTCTTCAGGTTAGCTTCATTTTTTCTACTTGTTAAAGTCTTAATAAAATCTTTAGCTGTTCTAATATCTCTTCTAACTTTCAATGACTCTCTAGTTAACTCGTTGTTCAAGATAACTTTTTCCTTGGCCTGGAAAGCTTCATTAGGTTTATTACTTAATATGAAATTATTAGCTTTTCTCTGATTAGATTTAGCACCTTGATTGTACTGAGTAACTGATAAATTACCTACTTTAGTTTTACGGATAATATTCGCAGCAGAGTTCTTAAGAGTTTGAATTCTAGGTAACGGAAGAGTTACTAAGTTGATTCCTGTTTTAGTCGCAGGCCATTTCTTTTCACGTAAGAACTTCATCTCTTTTAAATGAAGTCTGTTATCATTATCGAACACTTTATCTAATCTTTCATCGTACGACTTAGATCTAGTTTCGATAACTTGCTGTCTTAACTGTTGAGATTGTAATTTTCTAGCTTCTACCCTTTCCTTAAGTGTTTTAGAGTTAGCTAATGTTTTTAACATTCCTTGCCAGTCGTCACCGAAACCTGCAAGTGCCGCAGATTCTTGAGGAGTTATACCACCTTCAACGAAAGCTTTGTTCTTCTTAAGTTTAGGATCGTCAAGGTAAGCTTCTCTAAGATCTTCAGGTAAAAACTTCGGATCAATTGCCAAAGGGGAAAAATTCTTACGTTTGTGATTAGCTTGAACAACTCCTTTAACAGGTTTGAAAGCAGTCGTTAACTTAATCTCTTTAGCGTCTTGTTGAAGTTCTAATCTTTTTTGAATTTTCTCATTAGCTCTGACAACTCTATCTTCTATTCGTTGCTCTTTAGTGTCGAAGTCAGATTCAATTTGATTTGAAATTTCAATTCTCGCTTCTTCCTGGGCCTGTCTAAAACTCTCAGCTTTTTTATCAGGAACAACACCTTCTACTTCTTCAGTGAAAGGTTTGGATGAAGTTTCATATCCTTTTTGACCTACATCATTCACGAAGTCTTTCACATCTTCATTTAAAGACTTCATCAGGTTGACATCTTCCTGAGACAGTTCCTCACCAACGTTTAACTTGTTAAATAATTCAGTTCTCTTCTCTTCAGATTTACTTAATCTCTCAAGGAAGTTTTTAGACTCTAAAGGATTCGGACCTTCAGGATTAAGTCTCATGTACTCTGCAACCGTTGGATGCTCTTTAACAAGCTCTAAGAACTCGTGAGACTCAATAGTGTAATTAGACTCGCTTATCAATGCTTGATTGACATCATTTTCTTTAATGAGCTGTGCAAGTTCTGGATTAGCTGATTCAATTATTTCAATATCAGACTGAGTGATAACTACGTTATTTATTTTAGCTTCACTTAGAATTTGTTGTGTCATCTTCTTAGATTGCTCAGGAGATAGTTGACCTAACTTGGTTTCTTTAGAGAGTTCGGAAATAGCGTTAAGTTGTTTCTGAGTAGTTAAAATGTCATCTACACCTTTTAAAACTCCTTCACGTTCTTGAAAGTTTTTCAATACATCTGATAACTCTTCAGCAGGTATATCGAATTTCTTAGCTAGTCTTTCAACTCTCTGATTATTTTCTTCAATTTTTTTAACATTTGTTTTATGAGTTAAAGTACCTACAGTTCCTGGGATTGCTCCACCTGCGAAAGCACCTGTAAGACCTGTTTCAAATAATCGTTCCTGAGTTTCTGGTTTACCAAGAGTATTAAAGAAGTTATCTACGAATCCTCCTTCCTTACTTTTAGCGTATTCCTCACCACCAATGATTGCCATTTCCGCAGCGATCTCTTCAGCTCCTGAAACACTAGCACTAGAAACCATTGCACCTACTGTATTCATTACAGCTCTTTTACTAGGTGATTTGATTATCTCAGCTATTATTTGTTTTCTAGCAATTGCAGAAATTCCTTTACCTAATGCCTTACCTGTAAAGAATTCTAAAGTACCTGCAGTAGCTCCTACAGTACGAGAGATATTTAATCTTTCATCTCTACTTAATTCGATCGGATTACCTTCATCGTCTTTTAAATCTTTTAACGTTAACCACATGTCATTAACAGTTTGATTATAAGCATGTAAACCTAAAGCAGTAGCAACACCTGTACCGAAACCTGTACTAGCTCCACCACCTGCTCCTGCAATCGTTCCTATTACAGGCAACGCTACAGTTCCGCCTGTCGCTCCTACACCTGCTCCGATAGCTGTAGAACCTGCAATGACAGCTTTATGATCCATAATACCGTCAACCATATCAGTGATAACTTTACCTGCATTACCTAATAGTTTTTCACCTGCACTAAGATCTGCGAATTGTGCTTGAATTTCGTTTCGTTCGTTAACTAGTCTGTCAAGTTCTAACTCTTCCTCTTCAGTTATCTCTCCAGAAATGTCTAAATCAGTTAATTCACTGATAGGATCATCTAAGTCTCCAGATGTGAAAAGGTTGTACTGAATATGATCTGCAATTCGACCTACCTTATCCCATATACCTACATCTTCTTTCACAGCATTAGTTTGATCTTTATTTTCAGCCATGTAATTTTTAACAGTAGGATGAATTTGAGCAGGAGTACGTTTAGAAGTTTCATACTCTTTATCTAATTCACTTTTAGTAACATTATAATCATCTACAGGTACGTTGAAATAATCAGCTCTATCTAAATTTTGAATAGACTCCTGGGCCGTACCTCCATCTGAATAATCATTCAAAGATCTTATATCGTTATCTGTATCTTCACCAAGAAAGTTCACACCTTCTACTTCTCTAGCTTCTTCTGCCATCTCTCTTCCTTCTTAATTCTTTTAAAGCGTCGTCTCTACCTTTCGTCTGAGCTTGATTATCTGTTTTAAGTTGTTCTCTTAATTTATCAAATGCTCTTGAGTCTGAAGATCTTCTTCTCCTTCTCTCAAGTATTCCACTCACTCTCATTCGCTTGATTAGTGACTCTACTCTATCTTGAATATCTTTACGTTCAATGTTCGGATTCTCAGAAAACTCTGTGGTAATCATAGTTCTAACTTTAGACATGATCTCTTTACTATCATCGTCTAATTTACCCCAATCGTAATCTAAATCTCCTTCGTTACTTAGAGTATCCTGTGCGAGTTTATTTGCAAAGTTAACATTAGCAATGAACGATTTCGATTCACCTGTCTGCATTTCTTCCCACATTCTTCTATAACGATCCCTGTCCACCTGTCTCAGTGAAGCTGTCAGTTTACTTACTTCACCTGCAGACATATTCTGAAACGTATTCTCACCGTCAAAAATAGTGTTCTGAACGTTTACGATATCTTTAGGTTTACTTGTCGCCGGTGGTTTAGAAACCTGCTTAAAAAGCGATTTCTTATCGTTAGGTGACATCTCATCTTCAAGACCTTTGAAGACAGGGTTATTAACTAAGTCTTCCTTGGTAAGTATAGGTTGACCTGCTTTCTCTAATTTAGTCAGCTCATCGAACATTGTATTATAGTTACGATCGAATTTAATCTTACGCTGTCTTTCACGGTGAATCGTTCTTCCGGCCTGGATATCTCTCATCTTATCTCTGAGGCGACCGTCAGGTTCCTCGTTGATCTTCTTATTGATATCAGCGTCAGTCATCCCTCTATAAGAATCTAACTTAGCGTAGGCCGTATCACTTCTCTGAGTTCTTTCACTCTTCTCTTTAATTTTTACAACTTGCTTTCCGTTTAGATAACCCTTGTAACGTTCTTGCATTAACTTAGCATTGTCTAATTGACCAGCGTTGATTAAATTTTTAATTGAAGTCGAAACACCTTCACTCATTTCTTTCGCCATCATAAGCTTGGCGTTATCATTCAAATTAACTTTAGTAACAGTTCCGTCTTCATCAGTGTAAAGATGAGTCCACGATTTAGCGTCAGGATCTAACTTAGTAGCACTTCCATTTTCTAAAGATCTTTTAGCGATTAAAGTTCTAATCTCATTTAAGTTAGTATCGAAAGGTGAGAATGAACTCGGATCATCTTTACGAATATAACCTGCATTGACTGATAAGTTATTCTTCTTAAGTTTAACAGTCGAATTAAAAAGATTGTTCTTATACGTTTCAATTTGCATTCCACGTTGCTTAAGGGTTCTAATCCTTTGAGAGTCTTGAACCTTTGCTAAGTTCCCTCTCAAATGTCTCTTCACTCTTTCACTTGCGTCAGCTCTGTTATTAAGAATTCCATCGAACTTTTCTTGAGCGTCTATTTCATATTGAGCGTAAGCATCTGTAGGATCACCTTTAAAAGTTTTCAACTCTTGAAGTTTCTGAACATTCCATTCTGAATACTCTTGTTCAGCTTCATTACTAAGTTGAGAAATCTTATCATCTTCAAACTGTTGGAATAAATCTGCACCTTGATTTACCAAGGAAGTCGCAGCTTGAGTTTGCGTTTGAATAAGTGGAGCTTGACTAGTTGCCTGACCTTGAATTCTAGTATTAGTAGGTTGAGCAGGACTAGGAGTAATTCTCTGTAGTCTTGGTATTTGCACTGCCATTATAAACTCCTTCTATATCCTGTTATCCCAGTGTTAGCTGCTTGAGTTAACCCTTGAATTTGTGTTTGTTTGGCCTGGACTTTAGCTCTGGAAGCTTGAAGATATCCGCTTAAACTATATTGCCTCGCTTGTTGCTGATAACCTAAAGATTGCTCTTGCGCTCTCTTTTCGATTTCCATCTTATTCAACTCACCTAGAAACTTAGTTTCCTTTTGAATTTCTGCTGCAGATCCGAAAGTCACATCGACATCAGCAGCAGTTAAACTCGCTTGCTGCTCAGAGAGTGTAGCATCAATTACCGATTGATATCTAGCTACTTCTGAAACACCTTCCAATTCCGCATCGTAAGCGTCTAATTCAGCGAATTCCGCATTCATTTCAGCAATGTCTTGATTAAGTCTAGCTGTTTCTTTCATGTTCTCAGCGGCGAAATAAGACCCTGCTAATTGAATCGCTGCCATTCCACCGTATAAAGCTGCTTGTGCTGCCATTATCTGTTACTCCTGTTAAGTACTTCAACATCTGGGATAATTGAAAGTATTTCAAAGTGTAAAGGATCTACTTGTCTAATTGACATTTGACCGTTCGAATCCCACATACCCGGAAGTATTTGTTCGAACCTAGTAGACACCGGTTGATTATATCTGTTAGCTGTAATGTCGAATCCATCAGGAACGTAATTACGATGCAGATCTTCCATGTCTTTTACTGTAGACCCATCGACTTCACCTTTCTTTTCTTCAGGGAATTCATTACTGATATACATTCCTCTCGATTCATGAATTCTTAAATAAACCTTATCAACTACCAAAGACTCAATTAAAGTTGGACTCTGAGCAACTGTAGAAATGTTTAAAGTTTTAATGTCTGCAGTAATAGGACGACCTACAACTACTATAGCTCCACGTTCATTATCAGGAAGAGTTATCTGACCACCTGTTACTGTTAACGTCGGGTAAGTTTCATGATCGTTATTAGGAGAAGCTAAAACATATCCGTCAGAGAATACACTTACAGATTCACCTTCAAGATGATCAAGTCCGTCAATAACATTAAACGTTTCATATAATCTAAAACCTGAAGCTTGACCTTCAGGAAATTCAGAAAGAGGTTCTACAGTTACTTCATTATCATTAGCTCTCGCTTTGACTTCTAAATCGACTATACTTCTGTCAGTAGTGTCGAAAAATCTCAAAACTGTTCCGACATCTCCCAGGCCTGGAGTCGGGAAAAGCCCAGAAGTACCACATGTTAAAGTTAAGTCTCCATCCCACACTCCGGGAGTAACAGGGACAACTGTAAACACATCGTTACCTGTAAGAGTTAAAAGATTACTTTTAGTTTTAACTGCATCCATGAAAGAATTTAAAGCCAGCTTATCTGCTTCACTATTCGATTCGAAAACATCTGCAGGAACTCTTCTTGGTAAACTTACTTCTATATATCTATTTCCGTTTTTATTAGTTACGAAAAAAGTAGAGTCTGCTATTCCACTCCCTTCAACTTGTTCAACAGGATACACAGAGTCATGTCTAGTCCAAGCTCTCATTTGATGTTCAAAGTTATAAGTGAACGTCGCCATCGTCCCGTCTGTAAATGTCACGATGATTAAAGGAGTGACACCACTTTGAAAGGCCCAGGACTTTATAGTTCTTCGTCTAAATAAATGATCACTGAAAATAGTATGATCAACAGTTTGATAAGTTAGATTATTTTGTGAGAAAGTTAATTGTTTAATAGAGTTAGTAGATTTATCAACGAAGAATACTCCACCCGGAACTGCCAAAGGAGGAAGTCTCTCATCGATAACCCAATCACCTTTTTTCTCCATCGCTACGTTGTTAATACTTAAAGTACCTACGTTAACGTAGACTCCTACTGAAGTGAAAACAATCAATCCGTCATTTTCAATAATTCTTAAAACTTTAGCTTTACCTGTAGTTCCTGATTTAAACTGTAAAGCTGAGTCAGCATCATACGGAAAGTCACGATAGAAATTATTTTTATATCCAGGCCTGGAAGCGAGAATTGCTTCTTCATCATCTTCAGTAGTAATTAATAATCGCTGTTGATAAATTGCCCCGGTCTTTCCATTTAAATCTTCTATAGCTTCATCGTAAAGACCACCTTTAGTAATTAAAGAAGGAGGACCATTTGTGAAGTCTGCGAGAGAACCTACATCTGTGAAACTAGCGATGAAACCTATTCCACCTGCAGAAATTTCTGTAGTACTACCAAGATAACCGAAAGCACCTCCGCCATCAGGTCTCCTATAAACTCTAACTTCTTCAGGGGCTACAACACCACTAGGAGTTCCTGTCCCTGTCATTTGAATATTTAAAGTATTACTGTGAGTAGGAGCATCAGGTTTAAGGAACGATCCTGTTATGATAGCTCCTTCAGTTTCTTGACCGCTTTTAATCGCAGTAGCAAAATATTGAACAGGATAGCCTGCAGGAGGTCCGACTGTACTAGAACTAGTAAGCGTAGATACAGGACCAGTCTCTAAAGAGAAAAGTTGAGCTGCAGCTGTAATTACACTAACACCTTGAAAAGCGATAGGAGCTTTACCTGCTACAAATAAATAAGTAATAGTTGAACTAGGAACGAAGTGGATATTAGGTAAATCAGCAGCTAAATAAGGGTGAGTCGTTTCAGTTTGAAAGACTCCGTTCTTATCGTAAAATCTCACATAACCTGGACCCCATTCAGTAAGATTTTGAAAGTTCTCATCGAAATGAATTCGGATAGCTTCGTTATCATTTTTCGATTTCACAAAATGCGCTCTAGAAAAACGAGTTAACACTGATCCTGTTTTCCCAATGACAACATTCCTAGCAGTTGCTAGACCTTTTTTAAATTTTTCAAGAGTGACACGATCATGAAGTATAGGATCCAATTCACCACTTGAAAAACTCATCATAGACTTAAGCGCCATTACGATAACCTCACTTCTACGAATTCAGATCTCTGCCAATCAGTTTCATAATTGAAATTCTCACGAGCATCATTCTCCTGAGCATCACTCTTGGTAAGTGTATAGAGTTCTAAAATATCCCTTCTAAGAGTCTTAGCTCCTTTACCTACTATAAGAGGCGCAGAAAGAAACGCAAGCCTATAAGCGATACATAAAGCTGTCATAGAACCAAGATGAGCTAAATTAACATCTTCAGGAATTAATTCCGCTATAGCATTAACTTCATTAGTGAAAATTACTTTTTGATTTTTGTACATTTTCACTTTTTTAGGAATGTGAGAAGTTCTATTATCGATTTCACACCCTGATTTAATTCGTCTGAAGAAAGAACAATCTGAAGGATATTTATAAACATAAGTCCATGGACCTTCACTTAAAGTCTCTAATAACTCTAAAGTCACTTCTTCAGAAGTCGAATCCAGATCTAAATCTTGTAATGTACTTTGAATTGCAGTGTCGTAGTGAACGTTAAGAATTTTTACTTCACGATCTTTACTGGTCTCAACGTTATCGACTTCACGAGATAGAAGTAAAGCCGATAATGCTAAGTTGTAGATTTTTGTTTTTGAAAAAGACATTAAATAACCTCGCTGTTAAAAGCGAAAGTTATTCTTCTTTTTTCGCCTTTTTTTTGTTCTCAAAGAACTTGATTCTTTCTTTTTCGATAGCAGAATCTTTACATTCCATCCACTCACCTAATTTTTCAAAAGAACCTACTATGAAAGAGTCACCTAACTCTCTTCTTTGCTGACCGTAAAACCCAGCTCTAGTAGCAGTAACTTCAATCCCTTTAATAGATTTTAAACTTACTTCTACTGTATTGTCGATAGTATTCTTACCATCTTCAATAACAGGTTTAACTTCTTCTTCATGTGAAGGAGTCTCTAAATTCTTCTCACCTTCAACAGGTGAAGACTCCGAAGAATTTTCACCTGCTGAAGAAGAAATATGAACACTATCAGAACCATTTACAGGAAGGACAGAATCATTCTTTGTTTCAATTGTCGGCATAGCTGGCATTTTTGACATCTTACACCTCAGCCTTGTTTACTTTAACGAAAGACTTATACTCAGCGATTTCATCTTGAGGAACAAGATAAACATCAGCAGTTAGAGTAGTTGTACCACCTGTAGCAGTATGTCTAAACCCTAAGTATTTCCTATTCATTACACCTTGAGGAATAGGTAGTTCCACTTCGTCACCTAAAGTAAGAGCAGCAGCAAGAGCTGTAACAGTACCAAGAACTTCAACGTTAGAAGTAAGAGCAGCGTCATCAGCTTGAATTACTTCTAAAGTATGTGTTGAACCTGCACCTGCAGCGACAGTAGGTAGAATAAGTAATGCAAGTCTACGACCGATACTTATATCTTGAGCAGCAGTTTGCTTCTCGTATGAATTTGTAGAAACAGTAGCAGCACCTGTAAAGGCCTGTTCAACTGAGAGTTGGTTTTCTTTATCGAATCTCATGGTTTTCCTCCAGAAAATTGTTTTTAAAAAATTAAGGAGTCCGAAGACTCCTTGTCAATTATTAAACAGTTACTTGTGCTTCACTATTTAATAGAGCGTCCATTCTACGGATTGGATCACCTAGGAAAGTAAGGATTTGCTTACCTTCAAAGTTTTCGAAACTTAATCCGCCACCTGCACCAACTTTAGTTAACGCTTGCTTATGAAGATGAGCTTCAATAGTTCTGTTAACATACCATACACCGTTTCCGTTGTTTAGGTCGTCGATCTTATAGTTAGCTGAAATCATAAGATCGATAAGATCAGCAGCTCCAACACCTGATTTCAGGTTTGAAACGTCGATGTTAGCGATACGAGCAGCTTGTCTGTAATCTTTAACTACAAGTCCGTGATCAGTCATGAACTCTTCTTCATAACCCCAGAAGTTACCCGGGTTTCCATTCTCGTCAAGACCTGGGATCTGAACAAGCTTTCCACCTTTTGAGTGATCTTCTCTTTTAAGTCCCGCAGTTGTCCCTTTTGGATAAACACCAAAAACTGATCTTTCTCCGAAGTGAACCTTAAGAATTGAACAGTTATCAGAACCAGTTCCACCTGCATCGACGATCTGATTAGATGTCTCTTCAGTTGGATCAAGTGTTGAATAAATGTCGAAGAAACCTGCAACTTTTCTATTAGATGAAACAGGTGAACCGTAAATCATAAGATCTGCAAGTTCATTTGCTTGAGCTTGGATATGCCCTTGAGCTTGATTCCATCTGTTATAAGGTACACGATCCATTCCACCACGTTCTGCAACAGCACGATCGATTTGTGATTTCGACTCGAAGTGAGCTGCTGTAAAAGTTCTCTCTTCGATTGTACTTTTACCTGCTGGAATTGGTTGGTTAGCTTTTCTATAATATACTTTAGGAAGTGCTGAACGGATGTCTTCTTTATGAATCGTCCCTTCGTTCATTTCCATGTAAGGCATATCGTTTAACATAGCATTGTGTCTTACTAGAACCTCTGCTACTTTTCCGATTTGTTTATTTTTACTCTTCGAAACATCTAAAAGAGTAAGTAAGTTTGAACCTAAAGCTGGCATGTATTACCTCCAAAAAATTATTATTCGTACATTTCATCTAAGAAGTTGCCTTCTTTTTCAACTGATTTACTAGGATCTCCGTTGACCAATTTCGTAGTAGGATTCAACGCTTTAGACACCTTAAGTAAATCTCTCATAATGTAAGGAGGCAACATTGTACCCCTTTCTGTCAAGACTTTTTTTGTATCTGGCATAAATTTCTCTAATACCTTTTCAACTCGGTCAACATTTTTATCGAAATTTTCACCACCGAACTCAGTGTCTGTAGTTAATTCCTTCTTCCACGAATCTCTTTGGGCCTTTACTTGAGCTGCTTGAGATTTCTTGAGTTCTTCAGTCTCGTTTTTACTGTACTCAACGTAAGCTTCTATTTGTTCCTTGGTGAGCTTATTGTCAAGAGCAAACTTAGAAATAGAATCTTTATCATAACCGTCAGGTAATTCACCAAGAGCAGATTTAACTTCTTCCTCGTTCAGATCCTTTTGTTCTTCTTTTGAATCATCCTTCTTCTCATCGTCAGTTTTTGTTTTATCATCCTCTGACTTTTTCGATTTATCATCGTCTTCTTCTGGATCGTCACCGTATCCTGTGGCAGGTTTCTGAACCTTGTCATCTTCTTTTGTATCGACATCAGGTTCAGACGTGTCTTTTCCAGCTCCGTTATCATCCTGTTCAGATGATGTTTCAACCTTTGCTTTCTCGTATCCGTTTTCGTCGAATTCAGTCTCAATAACATTACCGTCATCAACAGGTGTCTTCGAATCTTCCGGCTGATTTCCATAACCGCTAGGAGTCGGCATTGTTGAAGTCTGGTTCGTTGTCAATTCGGTACTTGTGGTATTCTTGCTCATATCTTTTCCTCTCAAGTTCAGATAATATCGAAGCAGATATACTTGCATCTGCTTCACAAATTAATTTATATATAGAATTTCCTGCTCTTAAAAAACCTAAGTTCTCATGGAGCTCTACTTCTGTTAATCCACGCACAGGCATTTCACCTACGTTGAAATTTTTAAATAGGTATGAAAATAAAGTAACCCCATTAGGAGTTTGTAAAATTGCACGTAACGCCAAGAGAACGTTTTGATGTTCGACGCTCTCTTGTCTTGCTAACTCATTTTCATATTCTATTAATTTATGATTCATTACTGTTCCAATAACCCAGCACTAGAAGCATCTTTAGCAGCCTTCGCCATGGCCGGAAGAGTAGTTTCTAATTGCTGTTGTCTTTCCGCCTGAGCTTGTGCTTGCTCTCTCATAGCGTCTACTTTATTTTGCGGATTATTTAATCCTGCAGGTAAGTATAATCTATCCTCGTATAAGTCTGCAAGTTTATCAGTATTAATCTTCTGAAGTATCTTAGGGTCGATCTGAGCAACATTAGCAATCATAGCAGCATACCGATCGATCTGAGGTAAATCAGCAGCTTTCTGAGCTTGAGCAAATACTGAAACGAATTCAGGTCTTAATGATTGACCTTGTAAAGCTTCAGGTGGTGGACGTAAAAATGGATCTTCAAATAACACCCAATCCATAACCCATTCTAAAACAGGAATGTTATAAGTATCGTTTAAACTTTGTAAGTTAGGTCCGATAATCCTTTGTTGCTCTTCAACGATAGCACTTGTTTCAGTAGCAGTTCTCGTCTTAGGGTTTTTAGAAAGGAAAAGTAAAAAGTCAGCATAATATAATTTATCTACTTGCTGTCTCATGTCTCCAACATCTTGAATGACTGCACCGATGGCCGGAGAGATTTGAAAAATAGGTTCTAACTTTTGTTTATTAGCCGCAGACCTGCTGTCAATCGGAACGAAAGTATTAGGAGCATGTGAAACATAACTCTTTCTTAAACTGGCCGGACCTTGTAGAGCAGGTTTTAACATTTGTTCTAGTGCTTGGTCTTTACCGATAGCTTTCTTGTTAAGAGATTTAATTAAACCAAGAGCATCTAAAGTCGGACCTTTCTCACCGTATTCAAATTCATTTGTAGATTTACCTACAACGAAAGGTTTTCTCTTCCCTGTGAAACGTTTTAAGAAAATATCAGGATGTCTAGAAGTAGCACCCATTCCGAACTCTTGACCTTCAGAGAAGAAATGTCCTCCGCCTCCGCCGAGTTCATAAGTAACTTCTAACCATTGACGATTATCAACTACATCAGGATTCTCAGGATCAAATTCTGGATTTTCTAAAACGATATGAACGATGTCAACCAACTGAGAATAATTTCCATCGCTGTACATTTTCCTTACGTTTTGAGAAATATTACTCCAGTCATCACCTTTACCGTAAATATCTACAAGAGATTTCACGTTTAAAGAAAATTCTCTAATTAAAATGTTAGCTTCACCGTAACCATCGTTAAGGACGAAATAAGATCCGGGTACTAAAGTATGGACATGGAAAGTAGTTTCAAGATCCTCAAAATAATGAGCACCTGTATTTACTACTCCGTAATCGTAATAGAAATTCCCTGCAGCATTGTAAAAGTTAGAAGTCCCTAAATAATTCAGAACTCTATTTGTGAAATGCTGTAACCATTCTTTAACTTCATCGTTATCACCTCTCTCGCTATCTCTAGTTCCGATACGAAACCAAGGACGGGAAGCTGAAGTGTTACCTTCTAGAAATCCTGCTACGAAAGATCTCAAAGCTAAAGTATGAGTAGGATCCACAATGTGTTGATTTTTTCTCTGGCCTGGAGTTTGACTTAAAAGCCATGTCGCCTTGTGAGGTAATCCCCAACGTAATAGATCACACCAAGTCGTTCGGACTTTATCAAATTTCCTCTTGGCCTGGTGACGTAAAAATTCATAATGTTGTTTTGAATGAGTTATCATAATCCTAAGAAATCTCGTTCATCTGCACCTAAGTCAGAAAACGTAGATCCTCCACGAGATGTGTTAGTCGTTGACCTTACTGCGCCGGCCTGTCTCGATGCAGCCAATTGATTCGCAGCAGTTTCTGCTTTAGCATTTTCACGATCTTGTAAAGCAGCTTTTTGTTCGTCTTCGAATTGTTTTCTCGCTTGAGCGTTCGCCTCTTCCGCTGCTTTAGCTCCTGTCACTTCTTTTAGGCCTGATATGGCAACGTCTGAAGTAACTCCGGTACTTACACCACCTTTATCAGATTCAAAGCCTATAAGACCACCTGTGAGTGCCTGCGTACCTATATCTAATATACTTTCGAAAAAACTATTTCCACCACCATTAGACATATTAAACCTCCAATCTATATAAAGTCTCTAATTCTTTAAAGCCAAAACTCTCTAATGTCGAAGATTTTATGTTAGTTTGACTTGTCAACATAGTGATTATATGGTTAGCCTCATTTCTCCCAATGTCAATAAATTTCTTGAATAGATGGTATGCAGCACGTCCTGAGTACGGTTTTACGTAGAATAACTGCTGATACAAACTCTTAGTATTTTTGTCAAATATGCTACTGTGTAAAAAAGATAAATGAATTCCTCGTATCTTTCCATCTCTTCGACACACCAAGAATACTCCTTTTTCAAACATCAATTTAAAATCAGCGAACTGTATGTCGAATTTATTTTCAAACAAATTATTTATAGATTGAGCTTCTTCTAGTAAGAACTTTTTAATATCTCCATCAAACTCAGTGACTCTTTCAATTGTATAAGTCATCTATTTCATCTCCGTAATCAGGTTGATGATCAGGCATTTTCATAGCACCTGATCCGATTTGATTGTCAGTAGCATCATAACCTAATTCATTCTCAGGAAGTTTTTCAGCTACTTCATGTGCGAATAATAAAACAGCACCATCGGCTAAATCGGGAGACTTCCCTACACGTTCTTTAATGTCTAACTTCTTCTCAGCTAATTTTTTATTTGTAGTCTTATGTCGGGTACCTTTTGTCCAACATAATTGCTTCTTCATATTCTCAACCCATTCTTCTTTTCTAGAATCTAAAACTCCACCTTGAAGTAATGCTTTGTTCTGAAGATAATACATCATCGCTCTAATGTTTGCGTACTCTGAATCTTTAGGGTCAGGATGATCAGTAGGAGAATTTGCAAATGAAACTAAAACCCAGTGAAGTTTTTCAGCGTTCATAGCAAGAGTGTAAATACCTGTACCTTCACCTTGGTCAATATGAACCGCATCAGCATTTAGCTTTCTTTCCCAGTAACATAATTTATTATATGTAACTTGATGAGTGTCACCTTTATGTTTATCTAATTTAAAAACTTCAAGTAAACATTGATAGTGACCTTGCTTGTACCAGATAGTCGTTTCGTCACCACCTGTCCATGCAGGGTCACAACTTAAAACTACTGGGAAATCACTTACACTATCTATATCGAATTTATGTCTACGAGCTAAAGCTGCTTCAACAGCTTCTAATTTAATAATAGAATCTTTCGCTGACTTTCTTGGTAATCCACGAACACGAACTCTAAAGTCATCAGCATCTTCGTCACCGCCTGCATCGATTAACCAGGCCTTCACTTGTTCAGGGTCAATATGTTTTAAAGTTCTCGTATCAATTCTACGACCACGCCATATAGGAGAAGTCATGTTCTGTTCAAATTTACTTTCAGGATCATCGGAGTTACCGAACGCCATGTGAATTTTAATAGTACCTGTCTCAGTAAACGCACCTGAAGCATACTGCCAGATAATCGCAGGAATACCTGGAGCTTCTTCAAAAACGTAAGCACATGCTCCGCCTTTATTATGTAAACCTGAAATACTTGCAGGAGATTGTTCAGACCAAGTAACAGTATCAATTCTCCAACTCTCGGCAAGCTTCGTATTTTTAGCTTTAATACTTGTACCGAACTTTTCAAAAAAATTATCTACAAACCTCGCACGTCTAAACCATATATCATACTCAGGCCATACGATTTGCTTCATCTGCGGATCGGTGTTAGCTGTAATACGAGCTTTCAATCTTTGAGTAAATAGTAAGATGATTAAAGTCATAGCACCGAATGCAGTTTTAGCAGCACCGTTACCTGAAGAAATAACTAAACGATAAGTTGTATACCTTGTAACAGGATCTTGAAGATGTTTCGATAACTTCGCCCACTCTTCAAGCTGCCATTCGTAAGGGTACATGTCTTCTAAGTCTGTACCTTTCTCTCCGAACGGAAAAATTAAATAAGCCAACTTAACAAAGTCATATCTATTCTCATCTATTAATTTTTTAAACGTGACTACATCTTCATTGTTCATTATTTAGGTACCGGAAATCCTGCAGGTGCTGGAACTGCCATTAGCAACCTTCCCCACATCATGTTTAATTCATTTTCAATTACTGTTAAATCTGTAGACGTGAAGTTATGAGATCTTCCTGTAGAGTCTTTAACTGCCAAGTTGTAACTCCCATCCGTCCTAGATTGAAAACAATAATAAACTTTCTTCTCACTAAGCTTCTGTAGTATCTTGAATAACATCTGTAAACTCCTTCCTCGAAAACGTCTGATCACAATGAGGACAGTATATCAGTTCAGCATCTGTAAAGTCTACCCTACGTCCACACCCACTTTTCAACATCTTATCAGTCCACCACTTCCCACTTCCGTCAGGGTACTTTTCAAAATGCATTTTCTCAAAACCCTTACGATCATTATCAACAAATTCATACTTAGGTCTTTGTCCGCTATGTACTAACATCACTTCACCTCTACATCATTAGTTATATCTACAATATTATTCTCAATCTTAGCTGTCTCTGCTCTCTTGGCACTGTCTAATAAAATAGAGGCCATATCTTTAGTGACCGTATGTTCAACCTTCGTAGTATTTTTAAACATCTCTTTCTCTCTACCTACAAGCTCCGCACCTTTTAACTTGTCGTAAAATTCATACTCAATAATTTCACCGATAATAATTTTAGACTTCATACCATTCATGTCTTCAACTTGATTAAACAAATTTTTAACCTTCAACTTTTTAATACTTCTTCTAGCTTCAGGTGGAATATCATGCATGTTACTTTTAAATGATCCGTCAGGATTCTGCATCTCTATAGGATCGAAATCTACAACCTCTTTAACTCGCTCAAAAATTTCCGACGTATCCATTCCGTACTTCACAGCACTTTTATCATGTAACTTTTGTATGGCCGTCGAAACATCTTTACGATGTCTTATAGAGTAACCAAGAGATCTATGAATACCCGCCTCCGCCGATGCTTGTGAAATACTTTTACATCTAACGAAGCTATCTATGAAAGATACTATAGCAGGGTCACTTCTATGTTTAGGTTTCAACGTAGCGTCTAAAATGAAACTGGATTCATCTTCAGTTAACTCTCCGTTACTCGCCTTTACTTCTGGTACTGGGAAACTCACTTCTAACTCCTTTTAGTTATGTGGCAAATTTTACAAATATAATTTCATAAAAGCAAGCGATACAATGTTCACAACAATGTTCTAGCATGAGTAAGTTCGTAGAAAAACGCACAAGTTTTTGATTGTACCTATACACCGGTCCCCCACGCCTAGGGTTTTTGACCCACCCCCTCCGTTCTGTAAATCCTGTACGTAACTCTAAGAACTCTACACGCTCTACAAGCTGTAAGTCTCTACGTTCTACAAGCTCTGCAAGCTGTACGTGCTGTACGTATGATTAAGCACTTGCGTAGTGCTGTAGCCACCTACATGTATTATCAACTACTTAGCGGATCGTTTAAAGGGGTCTCTCAGCGTTCCTAAGCACTGACCCTATACCTAACGTACCCTTGAAACGCTCTACATCTAGGTACATTGTTGATAACATTGTTACATAATTGTACAGATACGTAGAGCTTGTAGAGGAGTGTAGACTATACTTGTACAGCTTGTAGAATTTTTCTAGGAATTAGAAGACGTAGGGGAATGAGTATGCTTAATCGCTTTACGCTATAACATTGTTCAATACGCTATAACATTGTTCAATACGCTATAACATTGTTCATCGTACAGCTTGTAGAAGAATGTACAGCTTGTAGAGTTACATAGAAGAATGTAGAGTTACCAAGAATAGTTAGAAGGTTCTACAAGTAACGCTTAAGAATCCTCTACGTAGAATAGTTACACAGGTCTAGCTATAGTTACACGACATTTACCAAGGTTCTACAAGATATTACGTAAGTGTTTAATATTATTACGTTTGACTTATAGTGATTTGTATGGTAGTCTAAGAGTATAGACAAGATATCGAGAGTGTTGTTACACATAAGCTCCACACCACATATCTAGTCGACCCTTAGACAACCACCCATACACAACAACACTGTACAGATAGAAGAGATAGCTAGCGTAGCTCTACGCAACTCTACATCCTTAAGCGTCTTCTAGCTTCTAGAGCATTCCTAGCATATCCTTACATATTCTTGGTAGATAAAGGACCGTGTAACATTTACATAGAGTATTGAACAATGTTATTAACAATGTTAGTATGTATTTAAGACATAACAACGTATCTAGGAGATAGAAAATGAAAGTAATTATCGTAACAATGTTAAGTATCGTAGCTATGAACGCAAGTGCAGCGAACTTTGAGTGCAAGTACAGTAAAGGTTGGGATCGTCCAGCTAATGAGAACGCTGTGAAGTTAGCGAAGGCTTTAAAAGTTAAGACTTGTAATAGTTCTAAGTTCCAAGACTTTGTTAAGAAAGGTAAACATACAATGAGTGCTTTAAAGCGTAACAGTAACGGTGGTGTGAAGGCTTTAAAATTTAAGTAATTGTTTATCGAGTATGTTAGCGGTTAATACTGTTAACATACTTTATTAAATGATTAGTTAACTTATAACCAAAGGATAGAAATAATGAGTAAGTATGAAACACCTTATATAGATATATGGTTTGAATTGACAACGAAGCAACGTAGAAAATTAAGTTCACTTGGCTATGGTCCTACATGTTTCATGATCGGCATAAGTCTTAAAACTATTCGTAAAGTAACCAAAAGTAAAAAGATTGAACGCATGGTTATTGAGATGAACCGTGGAACGATGAGGTTAGTAGCATGAGTCCTGTAAAAAATGGTAAGACTTGTTTTCTTACATTCTTAAAAGAACTTGAAAAAAGAAAAGGTAAGTAGCATGAGTACTGATTTAAAGAGAATTATACTTATAAGGAGTATAGAAGATGAGTAGAGCAAGACAGTATGAACTAGATAGAGAATTGAACCAAAGATTAAGAAGTACAAAAATGACAGATACTCAAACTGTTAAAGACTTCTTTTTTAGTATGAGTCAAAATATAATGACACCTGATTTTGTTAAAGCTGGAGGTCGTAAAGACTTTAACATTATATATGAAGTTACCAAAGGTGTTGCGTTTACTGGAGAATATACTTACGGATTAAGTGTATATGAGTGGAACGGTGAGGAATATGAAAGAAGTGATAAATCTCAAATGTATCATACACTTGAAGCATTGACACTAGCTTTAAAGGAACTCTGAAAATGAAGACGATAAAACAATTATTACCAAAGATTAAGTTTATTAAGAAATCTAATGTAAGGTTACATTACGTGAACGTTGTTAATAACGGTGTTGAATGTACAGACTTAGAGACTACTGTAAGGATTAAGAATGATTATGAATTAGAAGAAGGTTTACATCATATAGATACTCTTGGTTTATGTGATGCTGCTCCTAATGACGGTTTATTTAAAGATGCTAGTTTCGATGAAATCACGACTGATTCATTTAAGACTAACATAACAATGTTGTACGATCTTAATAGATACGCTTCAAAAGATGAGACTAGAATACACCTTAACAGTATTTGTTATGACGGTTTGAACATTGTAGCTACTAACGGTCATATTCTTAAGACTTATAGAGTAGGTGAGAAATGTGGAAATACTCATCTATTACCAAAGACAAGTGTTAACGTTCTTGTTAAACTTCTTAAAGGTTTCAAGAATAAAGATGACATTGTTATAAAAGTTAATGACAGTTTTGCGATAGTTGACACTGCTGATTTTACATTGAAGATGCGTTTAATTCAACGAGATTATGTAAAGTATCAGCAAGTTATTCCTAATAAATTCGACTGGACTTTAGATATTGATGACTTCGTCAAGTACACTGATCTTAGAAGTTTATTTAAGAAGGACGCATTGAAGAAATGTACGCTTAAGAATATTGAAGGTAACATTGTTCTAATTCCGCATTTGTATCCTGATAATCATTACATTATTGGTAAGACTCATTTAGAGTTTGAGATATTTTTCAATGTTGAGTATTTAAATTTAGCTGCTAATAGTGCTAATCAATTTAGTATTCAATATAATAATGAAATGTCACCTGTATTAGTTAACGGTACCATAGTAATGCCTATTAAGAAATAAGGATAAGGTTTATCCTTCTAAGAATTTAAACGATTCGTATGAAGGGGATTATCAAGAGGTTTACGTTAAAGGTCACATGGTGGAGACCTCTTTACAAATTCAACCTGAGTACACAACACCTTTAGAAGACGCGAAAGAATCTATCGGTGTTGGTGTAGAAATAAGTGGTTTTAATCCGTTAAGGGATGTGGAATATTTTGTAGTAGATAGTAAGACCAATAAATTATATGAATATGATAAGTTCATAGAAGCTATAAGTCTTAGGTAGTATTATATGAGTCGAAAAGCTTATAATAAAATAATTAAACAATTGGAGAAGAAATGTTAAAAGAGTTAATGAAAGAAATTTTAAAAGAAGAACTGGTAACAAAACCAAAAGTGGAAGCACCTTTGACACCTACAAGAAAAGCAATTGTAATCTTGCAGCGTGGTTGGATTGTTGTTGGTGATCTTGAGAAAGGGAGAGTTGAGTCACTAGTTCTTAACGCTTCTGTAATTAGAAGATGGGGAACAAAAAAGGGTATTGGCGAGCTTGCACTTGAGGGACCACAACCTGAAACAAAGCTAGATGAGTGCGGAACCGTTAGATTCAACAACGGTTCAGAAGTTTGCACTATTGATTGTGTGAGTGAAAAATGGAATTAGAGAACAGTCAAATCGTCATTAATCTTGGTAACGACGGCTACGGCGACGGCTACGGTAACGGCTACGGCGACGGCTACGGCGACGGCTACGGTAACGGCTACGGCGACGGCTACGGTAACGGCTACGGCGACGGCTACGGTAACGGCTACGGCTACGGCTACGGCGACGGCTACGGTAAC
>Ga0193951_1000053_pt1 | contig 46189 bp, 33 predicted proteins | sample BB_2_MG_FD_140370 | JGI IMG/M metagenome (GOLD analysis project Ga0193951, IMG submission 140370) | Microbial mat bacterial communities from the Broadkill River, Lewes, Delaware, United States - BB_2_MG | ecosystem: Environmental > Aquatic > Freshwater > River > Microbial mats | place: USA...
ATGGTCTTTGGTCATCATCTTAAGTTATCTGGCTTATGCAAATACTTCAAACACCGAAAACCTATGGATTATAGGCCTTGAATATGTCATCGTATTTAGTGTATTTATCTGGGAAGTACTTCTCAAAAAACCGTTATCAATAAAAGACCTAAAGCTTAATTAGCTTTATCTTTTGAGCAAAACACTAACAAAAAAAACTCAGCTATATAAGTCTGTAGCTGAGTTGTATTTCAAATGATTTTAAAACGAAATTTTAATTTACTGTTTAGGTAAAATCGGCGTCTTCAGCACCTGGTTCTAATTCGGGATCTACTACTGCATTTGGATCATCATCTTCGAAATCTTCATAATCATCCTCGTCATAATTTTCCATTGTTTGCTCTAACTTAGTGCTTACTTTAACCAAATATTTAGTGTCTTCGGTAGTAACTTCAACAGCTTCAACAATTTCATTTTTAGCATTTTTAAACGAGATAACATTATCATCGTCATATCCATCAGGATATTTTTCTACTAGAAGCGCTAATATTTCAGGAGTTAACTTTTTAAAGTCAACAATTACTCGTTTTAAATGGGCGTCTTTTGGTTTCATCAGGTAAATTCTATTTTTTCTATCTGTCAGCTGTTATATCCACAATAAAAATGATGCTCCACAATAAGGATTAAGATATGGCGACGTCATTTTCTCATAATATCTCTGAAGCTATTTTTTTTTTAAATATAATACTTATTTGTTTACACGTATAACATCGTAAACATCTTTTCTGCGATCTTTTAAATTTTTCACTGCTCCAAAGGAATGCAATTCTCTTAACAATCCCAAATCTATATCAGCAACTAATATCATTTCTGTATTAGGTGTAGTTTCTGCCTTTATACCATTACTTGGAAAAGCAAAGTCACAAGGCGTAAACACAGCCGATTGCGCATATTGAATATCCATATTATTTACATTTGGTAAATTTCCTACACTACCTGCAATGGCAACATAACATTCATTTTCTATCGCTCTAGCTTGTGCACATAAACGCACACGAGAATACCCATTCTGAGTATCGGTTAAAAACGGCACAAATAAAATATCCATCCCTTCATTTGCCAACAATCTTGACAATTCAGGAAATTCGGAATCATAACAAATTAAAACACCTATTTTTCCAGCATCGGTTTCAAACGTTTTGAGTTGATGTCCTCTTTGCATGCCCCAAACTTTAGCTTCATCTGGTGTGACATGGATTTTCTCATAGCGCTCTAGACTCCCATCTCGTCGGCATAGGTAACCCACATTATACAAAACATCATCAACAATTTCTGGCATACTTCCTGAGATGACATTTATGTTGTATGAAATGGACAACTGCTGCATCTTTTCTACCACAGTTTTTGTATAACCTGCTAATTTTCTAATGGCTTGCGACTCATGCAAATGATTGTATTTTGCCATCAACGGTGCATTAAAAAACTCAGGAAACACAGCGAAATCTGAACGATATGCAGAGACACTATCTATAAAATATTCCACTTGTCGCATTAGATCTTCTAAACCGTTATAAGGTCGCATTTGCCACTGAATCAACCCTAAACGCACCACAGTCTTAATACTACTCGCCTTTTTATTCGGTTTGGCATAATAAATATTATCCCATTCCATTAACACCGCATATTCGCTAGAAGCCGTATCTCCTTCTAAATATCCTTTAATGATTCGTATAGGATGAAAATCATTAGACATCTGAAAATTTAAAACCGGATCGTGAATTTCCTTATACTTCACCTTCTGAATATATTCCTTTGGCGAATATTGTGCTTTATACTTGTGGTAATTTGGTATTCTACCTCCAAAAACTATACCCTTAAGATTTAGATTTTCACACAATTCTTTTCGGTAATCGTATAAACGTCGGCCTAAGCGGAGACCTCTATATTCAGGTTTAATAAAAACGTCAATACCGTAAAGCACATCTCCATTAGGATCATGGTTTTTAAATTTATCCCCTTCAATAATATCTGCATAGGTGTGATTGTCATCAATTTTATCGTAATCAACAATTAAAGACAACGCACAGCCAGCCAATTGGCCATCGATTTTAATAACAACCTGACCTTCAGAAAAAATAGAAGTTAAACGCGCTATATGGTCTTTTTTCCAATACGAATTTAAAACTCCACCATAAGCTTCTAAGGTTGCCGATTTTAAGGCTTCAAAATCGTCAACCGTTAAAAAACTTAATTCTATGTTGTCTATTTTATGCTCTTCCATTACATATCTAAAAGATAAGCAAAAATCAATGGTGCAACAATGGTAGCATCACTTTCAATGATAAATTTCGGGGTATTAACATCTAATTTTCCCCAAGTTATTTTTTCATTAGGAACCGCTCCAGAATACGAACCGTAACTTGTGGTACTATCACTTATTTGACAAAAATAACTCCAAAATGGGGTCTCGGTACGTTCCATGTCTTGATATAACATTGGTACCACACAAATTGGAAAATCACCAGCAATTCCACCACCTATTTGAAAGAATCCAATACCATTTTCTGAATGATCAGTATACCAATCTGCTAAAAACGTCATGTATTCTATTCCAGATTTCATGGTGCTAGCTTTCAATTCACCTTTAAGGACGTAACTTGCAAAAATATTACCCATAGTACTGTCCTCCCAGCCAGGACAAACAATAGGAAGGTTTTTCTCCGCTGCTGCATACATCCAAGAATCTTTAAGGTCGATTTCATAGTGCTCTTCTAAAACTCCTGATAATAATAATTTGTACATGTATTCATGTGGCAAATAGCGTTCACCTTTAGCTTCAGCGTCTTTCCAGATTTTAACGATATGCTCTTGAATACGTCTAAACGCTTCCTCCTCTGGAATACAGGTATCAGTTACCCGGTTTAAGCCTTTTTCTAGCAAATTCCATTCATCTTGAGGTGTTAAATCTCTATAATTTGGAACTCTTTTGTAGTGCGAGTGTGCCACTAAATTCATGATATCTTCTTCGAGATTTGCTCCTGTACAAGACACAATTTGCACTTTATCTTGACGTATCATTTCGGCAAAAATCTTACCGAGTTCAGCTGTACTCATAGCACCAGCCAAAGACACTAACATCTTTGCTCCAGAATTGAGTTGTTCTTCGTACCCTTTAGCGGCATCAACTAAAGCTGCAGCATTAAAGTGCAAATAATATTTTTCTATAAATTTTGAAATTTCTCCTTTAGTCGTTGTCATCTTCTGTGTAGAATTTAGTTTTTTTGTTTCCGTTTTGTGTTGCATTATGAAAGTTGCTTTCAAAATGATCTTCTATATTTTGATCTTGAAATTTGTAGCTCAACATTTTGTAGTACAATTTAGCTGCTAAAAAATCTGATGATTTATCAATTTCATTAGGACATAATTCTACAATATCAAACCCAACCACATTTTTTTCTTCAAAGACTTGTTTTAAAAACTCTAAGGTTTCGTAATACAATAAACCGCCTGGTTCTGGAGTCCCTGTACTAGGCATAATTGAAGGATCAAAGGCATCCAAATCGAATGTGATAAATACATTATCTGTCATTTGATCGATTGCCGCCTCCATCCAACCATCATCTACAGCCATCTCATGAGCGAAGTAAGTTTTTTCTTCGTCCATAACAGTTTTCTCAATACTATCCATAGATCGGATACCGACTTGAATTAAATTGGTAGTTTGACTCGCTTCATAAACCGCACAAGCATGGTTACAAGTAGAACCTTTGTAGCTTTTACGCAAATCTGCATGTGCATCGATATGCAAAACCGTTATGTTTTCAAACATTTCATTAAAAGCCCTAATGGTGCCAATAGATATTGAATGTTCTCCACCAAATACAGTTACAAATTTATTTTTCTTAATATACGATTTGGTGACTTTATGGACGGCTTCTACCATAGATTCTGGAGACGTATTCTCAGTGACAGCATCTGCCAAGAATACCCCTTGTAAATAGACTTCAGAATCTGTTTCAATATCATAGAGCTCCATATTTGCTGAAGCATCTAAAAAGGCATCAGGACCTTTATCAGCACCTTTTTGCCATGTACTTGTACCATCATAAGGTACAGGAATTAATACGATTTTAGCCGTTTCTAATTTGGCTAAATCTTCTGGAATACCAGCGTAAGTTTGTTTATTCATAATCTTTTCCCTGGGAATCAGGAATCTTATTAATTGTTATTCTTAAGTTATATTTTCATTGTTTCCTCGATAAAACCTACTGGTTCATTCTATCTTCGATTGATAGTTTCGACTTAACAATTTTAGTTCTAGTTTATATGCTATTTACTAACTGTGCAACAGTCTTAACATTTGAAGTTTTTGTCTTATTCAGATCTGTATCATAACCCAAAATACTTAATAGATCCTCACTTTTTTGTTGTTCTGCAAAAACACGAGTGCTTAATTCCCCATCTTCATCTTTTTGAATTAAAACATGTTTAGGAGTTGGAATTAAACAGTGTTGCAACCCTCCAAATCCTCCAATGGTTTCTTGGTAAGCTCCTGTATTAAAAAAACCGATATACAAATCTTTGTCTTTATTGTATTTTGGTAAATATATAGCATTAACGTGCTGCTCACTGTTGTAGTAATCATCACTATCACAAGTTAAACCTCCTAAGAGCACACGCTCATAGCTATCGCGCCAACGGTTGATTGGCAGCATAATAAAGCGCTTATTTATAGCCCAAGTATCTGGCAAAGTTGTGATAAATGAGGAATTAATCATGTTCCATTTTTCACGATCGTTTTGTTGCTTTTGATAAAGAATTTTATAAATAGCACCTCCACTTTCGCCAACAGTAAAACTTCCAAATTCTGTAAAAATGTTTGGTGTATCAACTTCTTCCTCGTCGCAAACAATTTTAATTTGGTTTACAATTTCATCTACCATATAAGCGTAGTCAAAATCGAATGCAAGCGAGTTTTTTATCGGAAAACCTCCTCCGATATTTAAACTATCTAAGGTTGGACAAATTTTCTTTAGTGAGGTATATACCTTTAAACATTTGTGCAATTCATTCCAGTAATACGCATTGTCTCTAATGCCTGTGTTAATAAAGAAGTGCAGCATTTTTAACTCGACCTTCTTATTAGTTTGAATTTGATTTTTATAAAAAGGCACAATGTTTTTATAGCCAATACCCAAACGAGAAGTATAGAATTCAAACTTCGGTTCTTCTTCTGAGGCAATTCTAATACCTACCTGAAATTTTCCATTTATTTCTTCCGATAATAAATCGATCTCCTCATAATTATCTATGATTGGAATACAGTTTTGGTGTCCATCATTTATAAGCGCAGCAATATTAGAAATGTATTTTTCGCGTTTAAAACCGTTGCTTAGCACATACGTTTTGTTAGTAATTTTTCCTTCTTTTTTAAGTGCTCTTACGATATCTAAATCAAAAGCCGAAGAGGTTTCAATATGAATATCATTAGATAATGCTTCATCCAAAACATGCTTAAAGTGCGAACTTTTAGTACAATAGCAATACTTATATTGTCCTTTATAGTTATACTTTTTAAACGCATCTGCAAACCATGTTTTAGCACGTTGTATGTTGTTAGAAATCTGTGGTAAATAGGTAAACTTTAAAGGTGCACCGTAGGTTTCTACTAATGTCATGAGGTCTATATCATGAAAATGTAAGGTTTTGTCCTCTAGCTTAAATTCTGGCTGAGGAAAGTCGAATGATTGATCAATGAGATCAATATATTTATTGTTCATGTTGTAAAAAAATATCAAGTATATATTAAAAAAATAAGGTCGTCATACAGCTCGTATTGACGCTATATCATACTTGAATTTGGTTTTGTGTCGTAGGTACAAAACCATAAATATGCTGACTGGCAGCTATCGAAGATGCGGAAGTTAGCTCTAAAATTCGGTTACTTATCTTATAAGCGGCTTTTGAATATGACTTCCTAATTTTCAAAAGCCCGAACATAAAAACACGTTTCAATTGTTCAGCTAAAAATTGAAATTATAAATTAATACATGGTATCCAATTTTCGCAGCAAATGTAATTTATTTTTTAATACAATGATCTTTTTTTTATTTTTTTTGAATTATTTTCAATAATACTGATTCCCATAGACTTAAACCCATATCTCATTCAAAAAAACATTTAGAATTCGCTATCAATTATAGGTCTTAGCATCTACTTAATTCTAGTTTCATCATATTGAAAAGAGATCGTTTTAATTCTTTTTACGCTACTTGTTTAAGCCATTCCATAGAATTGGAGGAACAAGTACATTCCAAAATCTATCCCTAATCGAAACTACTGCTTTACGCACTTAAAGGATGACCTTACTCAATTCAATTATGATATGGTAGCGCTAGCATATAGATTTGCTGTAAACAAAACAATCTAATATTATGATCTCAACATTAAACATGACTCAAAAACCAACCACTAAGATTTTAAATGTATTTGGCATACTATTGCTGCTAACCGTTATCTCATTACATCCCATGTATGGCCAAACAGCTACACACTCAACGTCAGAAATAACCTCTAGTGAAAGGGTTATTAAAGGAATTGTTAGTGATGAAGTTAATGGTTTAGAAGGTGTTAATATTATTCAACAAGGTAGTACTAATGGAACTGTAACAAATGAAAAGGGTGAATTTACGTTTCCAAACACCTTAAAAGCCGGTGATATTTTACTATTTAGTTATTTAGGATATAACACTCAAAAAGTAGAAATAAAAGATGATACAACGTTTATTACACTAGTATTATCTGAAGATTTAATTGAAATTAGTGGCGCATTACAATCTGTAAAACCCTATACATCTAAACGTAAAAATTAAAACGTACCTCTTGAAAATTTATCTATTGATATGGCCCTTTATTTTTATAACTCAGATGTACGCTCAAAAATCTGATTTTAATCATCTCGATTTTAAAAAATCAGATAGTATTGCTTTAACTTATAAAGACGAAGGGCTTTCTAACTTACCTCTACTAGCTTACAATCTTACATGTAATTTAGATACAAAAGTAGAACGTTTTAGAGCTATTTATGTATGGGTTTGTCAGAATACATCTAATAATTACAATTTGTTTTTAAAACAAAAACGCCAACGTCAACGCTTTAAAAATGACAGTACTAAGCTTGAAAAATGGAATGATAAGTTCAGAAAAAAACTATTTAGTAAACTTCGTAAAGATCAAAGTACAATTTGTACAGGCTATGCATATCTCGTTAAAGAGCTTTCACAACTTGCGCACATAGATTGTGAAATTGTAATAGGTTATGGAAGAGTAAGTACTACAAATGTTGATAAATTAGACCAACCTAACCATTCTTGGAATGCCGTAAAACTAAATAATAAATGGTATTTATGCGACCCAACGTGGGCAAGCGGATACCCAAACCCTAAAACCAATCGGTTTACGTTTCAATATAATGATGGTTTTTTTCTAAGCAACCCTACTTTATTTGCCTTGAATCATTTTCCTGTAAAATCAAAGTGGTGGTTAATAGAAAAGAATCCTCCGTCCTTAGATCATTTTTTAGACTCTCCAATACTTTACGGAAAAGCTTATACACTTCTAAGTAGTCATACTTTACCAAGCAAGATGAACCAAACGGTTTTGCCTTATCAAAAAATAAGGTTTGAATACGATCTAAAATCCACGGCCCAGATAAAAGATATTAAACTTCTAATAGACAATGGATTTACGACATGGAAAACAACACCTTTATCAGTATCAGCTCAAAACACTTCGCTTATAATTGAACATCAATTTAAAACCTCAGGTTTTTACGATGTACATGTTTTAATCAATGAAGACTTCATTGCTACCTATACCTTTAAAGTGAAGTAGCAAAACGGTTATAGGTTACCTTATATACCTAAAACGGATAAAACATTGTTGATATCGATCTCAACCTCAACACTTTCACAGGGAAAGGTTGTTAGCTCGATTTTATGTCCTCCATAATCAACATTATTAACCACAATGAGAATGTCATTATTAGGTAATTCTATCCATTCACTTTGATTGGAAATAGATAAATTTTCTTCATAAATCTCACTGAGATCCTCTTGACTGTAAATTATTAAGTCGAAATCAAAAGTACCGTTATTTGTGACTTTAACTTGTGGCAAATCGTCCACACAATTATAAGCTTCAACACTTAATTGATTTTGAGGTTCGAGTACACTAGAAGAATCTGTTGTGCAATTTACCATGAGTAAAAACACAAAAATGAGTATTACATTTTTCATAAGTAGGTTATTTTTAACTATTTGGGTCGGCAATATAGAAAAAACAACGAGACAACCGATAAAATGTAATATTTATTCGACGAACGGTAAATTTTAGAAATTAAGTAAATTGATGCTTAGCGCAGTGCCTATAGCATTTTCAAGGTATTTACCTCTTGTTCAGTAAGATGCTTCCAATGACCTCTAGGAATATCTTTTTTAGTTAAATGACCTATCGCTACACAATCAATTTTTACAATATCGTAGTTAAGATGATCAAAAATAGTGCGTAAAATTGTGTTGCCTGTATTTTTAATTTTGATACCTACCAGATTTTTAGACTCATTTTGAATGTAGCTTACTTCCTCGACGGCAACAAGTTTACCTTCAATTTTAAATCCGGATTGAATCTTTTTTAAATCTTCAAACTTTAAATTTTTATCGAGTTCTACTTGAAATAATCTCGCAACTCCATTTTTAGAATTGGTAAATTTTTGAACAATAGTATCGTCATTAGTAAATAAGAGTAATCCTAATGAATTTCTTCCTAATCTACCAATAGGCTTAATATTAGCATTGGTTGCGTTGGCCACTAAATCCATAACGGTTCTGCCTTTACCTTCAGCAGTTGTTGTTGCAAAACCTTTAGGTTTGTTTAATAAAACATAAACTGGTGGCTCTGGCGCGATTCGTTGACCATCAAAACGTACATCATCTGTTCGTTTTACCTTATACCCCATTTCTACGATAACTTTTCCGTTGACGGTAACTAAACCAATCGCAATATTCTCATCAGCTTCACGACGGGAACAAATACCACTATTGGCAATGTATTTATTTAAACGAATCTCATCTGAATTAGATGGTTTATTAGTAGATTTCGCTTTCTTTTTTACTGGAGCATTACCTTTAGCAAAAGTATTAGTTTTACTATTTGCATTTCCTCTCCCTGAAGTTTTCCCTTTTCCTTTGCTATGCTGATTTCTGCTCATGTTTAATATTTTTCGCAAAGGTAAACAATAGTTTACATCTTACTATTATTAATTTTTGTTGTTTGGTTGATTTAATAAACTAATTGGTAAAAACAACAAGTTCTATAACTAAATTCGGTTTAAGACAATGGAAACATCAATTAAAAGAATAGAGAACACACCACTTACAATGATGAATTTAAGAATGTTATGCAATATTAAATAATGTGTTTTCTTATTCGATTTTAATAAAATAATAAGATATAAAATGATTAAAGCAATACTTAGGTAAAAGAAATAATACATATGTCCTATTTTAAAAAACAGAACTAATATTACGGCTGAAATAATGGTACACACTGCAACAAGTGTTAACATTAATTTTGATACTTTCTCACCATAAATAACCGGAATTGTTCTATAATTAAGCGCTAAATCCCCTTTTAAATTCTCTAAATCTTTTGTGAGTTCTCTCATAGAAATCAATAAAAACAAAAAGAGACCATGCGCAAAGACAACGGTTTCAAAATTTTGATAATAGATAAAAATAGCAAAAAAGGGTGTTACTGTGAGTATGGCAGAGACCATGTTACCTACAATTGGTAGCTTTTTTAGACGATGTGAATACAACCAAATCGCAAAAATGTACATTGAAAAAAAGACAACCGCTTTAAAAGACACATAGCTAGCAAATACAACAGATAGAAAGTTTAAAACAAAATAAAAGGATAGTTTTGTATTTTGGCTCACTAAACGATCTAGCATCGTTTTTCTGGGCTTATTGATTAAATCTTTTTCAGAATCGTAAAAATTATTAATAATATAACCACCTGCGATAGTTGCCGAAGAAGCCAGAACTAACATTAAAAGATTTAGATCTAAAAGTACCGATTTAACAGGTTTATCGTGCGCAAAAATATAGACTGAAGCCAAGTATTGCGCCAATACTACCACTAAAATATTATAACCTCTAACTACAGAAAATAGACTGAAAAATTTTAGAAGAATGTGTTTCTGCCGTCTTGATAACATTAGTTTAATTCTGTAAATTTCTGAAATAACAGCTTAGCTCTAAGCGTACAACTTAAAAGCTAAAATTTAGAAATTATATACAACCTCTAATTTCTGACCTTTAAGTGCTTTCCTTGCAATGTCTATATTTTCAGTGAATCCTAAGATATAACCACCTCCACCAGAACCGCAAAGTTTTAGGTAATATTCGTTGGTTTCTAATCCTTTTTTCCATAGCTCATGAAATTGAGCAGGAATCATAGGTTTAAAGTTATTAAGCACTACTTTAGATAGCTGCTTTGTATTCTTAAATAAAGATTTCATATCTCCTTTTAAGAAATCATCAACACAGGCATCCGTATGTTTTATAAATTGGTCTTTAAGCATACTTCTAAACCCTTCGTTTTTCATGCTCTCCATAAAGATACTTACCATTGGTGCCGTTTCTCCAACGATACCACTATCGATTAAAAACACAGCTCCTTTTCCTTCGGTTTTTTGAGAAGGAATACCTGTAGCTTCAATATTATCTTTAGAATTGATTAAAATAGGAAGACTTAAATAACTATTTAATGGATCTAAACCAGAGGATTTTCCGTGGAAAAAAGATTCCATTTCAGAAAAAATGGCTTTTAATTTTAGCAGTTTTTCTCGTGTTAAATTTTCTAAAACCGTAATTTTATCACTGGCATATTTATCGTAAATCGCAGCCACTAATGCACCACTACTGCCAACTCCGTAACCTTGAGGTATAGAAGAATCAAAATACATACCCGAAGCAACGTCTTTTTGTAACTTACTAATATTAAAGGTTACTAAACTGTTGTCTAAACCTTCTAAATAGGCAGCAAACCGTTTTAAACTTTCGTTAGACTCTTGTGCTTCGTGGGTTGGGTTCTCATCACGCTTTAGCGCACCGTTATAAAAATTATAGGGTATAGATAGCCCTTTGGAATCTTTAATAATTCCATACTCGCCAAACAAAAGTATTTTAGAATAAAATAGTGGTCCCTTCATGTATAATTAGCAATTTCTTTAACAAATATACGTATTAAAATTCTATTTGGTTGGCGCCTAGACCAATTTGATCGCAAATATAATGTCCATTTTGGCAATAGCTAACCAATTCAGTCTTAATAAATTCTAAGATTGAAGCTTTTTCATTTTCAGGATACAATACATGAACATTGGCTCCTGCATCTAGTGTAAAACAAACTTTTGAATCCGTTTTTAATCTGTACGTCCAAATTTTATTAATAATTTCTAATGTATTTGGTTTCATAAGAATAAAGTAAGGCATACTTGTCATCATCATTGCATGAAGCGTTAAGGCTTCACTTTCTACAATTTTCACATAAGCATCTAAATCACCAGACGCTAAAATAGTTTTCAGTTTTGCTAAATTATTATGAGCTTGAGCAAAGCGCTCTTTTGCAAATGGATGTCCATACATTAATTGGTGACCAACAGTACTACTCACTTGTTTTTCGCCTTTATCTACAAGTAAAATGGTGTCTTGGTAATTTTGAAAGTTGGCATGTATTTCCCCTTCATATTTTATTCCAAATAAATCTGAACTGCCTTTAAAACTCTCGTTATTTCCCCAGACAACAAGTGTGCCTTCAATACTTCGGCATGCACTTCCGGAACCTAATCGAGCCAAAAAGGATGCCTTTTGCTTAAAATAAGTCGCATCATAAAAACTATCTGACGCATCTAAAGTATTGTAATTAGTTAAGATTTGTTCAATACTTACTAAGCACAAAGCAATGGCACTCATACCAGATGCAGAAGATGCTATACCTGAGCTATGTGGAAATGTATTTGAAGTTTCAATCTTAAAATGATATTCCTTTAAAAAAGGCACATACTTTTCTATGCGCTTAAAAAATGTCTGAATTTTAGGTTTAAAGGCTTCATTTTTTTCACCTTCAAAAAAAACATCAAAACTAAAGCCTTCACTTTCTTTCTTAGTGTAAGTTATTTCAGTAATCGTTTTACAGTTTGAAAGGGTAAAACTAATTGATGGATTTTCTGGAATTTGATGTTCTTTTTTTCCCCAATATTTCACTAATGCAATATTACTTGGGGATTCCCATTTTACAGACCCGTTTTCTACTGTGGTCTGGTAAGATTTAAGAATAAAGTCTTCTGCTGTCATTGCCTTTTAAATATCTGACAAAGATAAGAGTTTTACCATAGTTTTATAGTTTCTGGCCGTAGCTTTGACATTAAGTTTTCTCTCAAAATAATTCAGATTAAATTTTGAACGGCCATAACCTTTTGCACAATGCAGGTAAATACAATCGTTTATAATAATATAAGTATCATCAGGATATGTTTTTGCTGACACTTCGTCGATATTTTTTTTAGACGGACTCTCGCTTAACAACACAAAATAGCTTTCCGTTTTTTTAACATCGGAAAAAGGACAATTATTAAATATCATTTTTAATTGTTGGTTGGTTCGTACCAAAATAGGCACCTCAAAACCAAACTCTCCTAAAATCAATGATTTAATACGTTTTTCCAGTGAATTTGTATCAGTTTTTGAAGATTGAAATGTTACATTTCCACTTTGAATATAGGTTTTTACATTTTCAAATCCTGATTTTGACAGCAATTCTCTTAGTTCTGCCATAGGCACTTTTTTATGTCCACCGACATTTATACCTCGTAGAAGAGCAATATACGTTTGCATGCAATACTTTTGAAATTAAAATGTAAATATAGCTAAAACAGACTTTCATGTAAACAAAATTACAACCACCTCAATTATAGTGTATTAAATAATTTTACAATCTAAGCTCAAAAAAAACAACTCTACAAAATGCAAATAAAACCGATTAAATGTTGTTCAAATAGATAAAAAGGTTAGTTTTGTCTCAATAATCCCCTAAAAGCATGTGTTTCCCCAAATTAAACACTGTTATTGTTTTGTTTATAGCGCTGATTACTAACACCTTCTTTGCAAATGCACAAGAATCACTTGTAAACACAGATAGCAGTTCGTACTCGTTTAATAGTTATAAACTAAATTCTCTTGTAAGAAGCGATAGCCTATATAAGGCGGCCGTTCTTATCCATAATGCCATTGCATTTTCCGAAAAAAATGGATTAAAAAACATAGAAGCTGAATCTTATAATGCATATGGACAGGTTTTAACTAAAATGTCTAATTTTCAGAAAGCTGAAATATACCATACCAAGGCATTACAATTATACGATTCGTTAGATATTGACACAGGACGCGACCTAGCCTATTCAGGGTTACTCAATGCTTTTGTATTAGCAAAAAACTATTCAAAATTTGATAGTCTTTATCCAAAAGCTCAGGATATTTCTAAGAAACTCAATAGCGAAATATACTTTATTAATCTCGAGTATAAGATAAAGAAAGCCTACTACAGTTTTGATAATATAGGCATGCTCAACTTTAGTAATTTTGCCTTATCAAAATTAAATAACACGGATTTTAACACACTTAATCCCTCACTTAATTATCCTATAAATAACCTTAAAGAAAATTTATTTCAATCTTACCAATACTATAATGCTATTGCTCAAATTAAAATTTCAGGTTTTGATGCTAAGGATTACGGTGCGTTGTTTGCAATAGATGAAGACAAATTAAAAGCTTCTATTATTCTTACAGATGTTAACTCATACAGAAAATTAGCTTCTTTAAACTACTATAAATACCTTTATTATACCAATAGTAAGAAGAATCTAGATTCAGCCAACAAATACCTTTTAAAATCTGACACGTACAAGTACCAAGCATTAAACAAGTTAGAACATAAAATTATTAGAAATGGGGATTTAGTGCATGAAATGATTAATGCAGAAGAACAGTTGGCTATAGCTAATGAAATTCGTAATAAAACAGCACTTAACTCAAAAATATTTTTAATAAGTACGATTATAATGAGCATCACTTTAGCCATTATATTAACTAGTTTCTACTTTTATTTTAAAGCCAAAAAAAATATTACCAAAGTTAATGAAGCTTTAAAACGATCCAATTCTAAACTATTAGCTATTGATAAAGATCGACTAGAATTTTTCTCCATTTTAAGCCATGAATTGCGTACGCCAATATATGGTATTAATGGTTTAGCTATACTTATCAATCAAGAAAGTGATACTAGTAAAAAGCAATCGTATTTAGATTCGTTGATATCCTCAAGCAACTATTTATCTATTTTAATAGACAATATTTTACAAGCTAATAGACTAAAATTTGAAAATAAAAACCTCCGATTAAAACCAGACAAAATTGAGAAAATCGTAAGGCATGTGGTGAGTACTGTTGCTGTAGCCGCAAAAAATAAAGACTTAGAATTAAGAGTACATGTAGACAAATCTAACGACAACGAATATATTTTAATTGACAAAGTAGCCTTTAGTCAAATCTTAATTAATTTGGCCTACAACGCTATACGATACACCAAAAAAGGCCATATTACCATTAATGTGTTTGAGAAAAGCAGAGAACACGGCAACATTACATTACGCTTTGAAGTGAATGATACAGGCATTGGTATAAAGGAAGAACATCGTTCCGTTGTATTTAGTGCTTTTGAAAACAAAACATTTTTAAATAAAAACAGTAGTGGATCTGGTCTAGGCTTATATATCGTAAAGACGTTACTAAAAAGTCATAATTCTGATATTGATTTTGTGTCGACTCCCAATGAAGGCACTAGTTTCTTCTTTGAAATAACATTTCAGCTTTCTATGGCAACTACACATCTAACAAGCGCTTCAACATCAGAAAAAAGAGGCATGCATGTTTTAATCGTTGACGATAATAAAATCAACTTGTTAATTACTAAAAAGAATATCGAAAAAATAGAAGGCTATAGCTGTGTTACCATATCCAATGGAAAAGAGGCCATATGCTTAGCAAAAGAAAAGGATTTTGATCTTATCTTAATGGACATAAATATGCCAGAGATGGACGGTTATGAAGTTACAAAACATGTAAGAATGTTTAATCCTAATATTCCAATATTGGCGTTGACCGCTTTAAATTCTAGTGAAATCTCAACCAAGGCTGAAGCTGCTGGTATAAATCAGATTATTACAAAGCCTTATATTTTTGAAGATTTTAAAGCCATCATTACATCCTATAGTTACAAACAAAATCAAGGTAACTTAATAGAAGCTGAAGCGATATAAGCACTGGTCCATGCATTCTGAAAATTAAAACCACCTGTTACGGCATCAACATTTATAACTTCACCTGCTAAATACAGGTTGGGAATACGTTTACTTTCAAAAGTTTTAAAATTAATATCTTTTAAATCCACACCTCCAGCCGTTACAAACTCTTCTTTAAACGTGCTTTTTCCGGTAACTTTAAATAAGGCTTTTGTTAATTGTGCTGCTAAGTTTTCGAGTTGCTGTTTATTAATATCTGCCCAACGCTCATGGTCGTTAATTTTGGAAGCCGAAACAAGTGTTTTCCATAATCGTTTTGGCATGTTGAATTGCGCTGAGTTAAACACCGTTTTTTTAGCAAACTCTTGCTTAAAATTTCTCAGTTCTTCTATACACGTTTCAAAACCTTGTTGAATAAAATTAATTTCAATCTCAAAATTATAGTTCAGTCTCGCTAATTCTACGGCTCCAAATGCAGACAATTTCAAAATCGCTGGTGCGCTCATTCCAACATGGGTAATTAACAATGGTCCACTAGATTCTAAATCTGTCCCCACCACTTTAACCTCTACATGTTTGGCCACCACTCCAGGAATATTTTTAATTCGTTTATCCTTTATATCAAAAGTAAATAAGGATGGTACAGGCGGAATAATACAATGACCTAAATCTTTAAGAATATTCCATATTTTAGGATTGCTTCCTGTGGCGAAGATTAATTTCTTAGCATAAAAATCGCCTTGAGAAGTGGTAATTGTAAAGCCATGCTCTAAAGCTTTTACTGTTTTTACAGCATGATTATAAAGCACTTCGACCTTATGTTTTTTAGCCTCTTCTAAAAAGCAGTCAATGATAGTTTGCGAGGAATTAGACATCGGAAACATTCTACCATCTTCTTCAATTTTTAATGGTACACCACGTTCTTCAAACCAAGCGATGGTATCGCCTGTCATAAACGTATGAAAAGGTCCTAAAAGCTCCTTTTCTCCTCTTGGATAATTTTGAACTAATTCAGATGGTATAAACTCTGCATGTGTCACATTGCAACGTCCACCACCAGAAATTTTCACTTTTTGTAAACCTTCTTTTCCACGTTCTAAAATAGTAACAGATGCTTTTGGGTACCGTTCTGCGATGTTAATAGCTGCAAAAAAACCAGCTGCTCCTCCTCCAATAATGATAATATCCTTTTCCGTATTCAAACTGTTATATTAAGAAGATTTTGTGATTATTTATTTGTGTGTTTTAATGACGAGCACTACTTTGAATCAAAGTATAAAATTACAATGATATACATCAAAAGACTAATATTTCTATTATTTATTGTGAGTTCTTGTCAATCTACGGGTCAATTAAAAATTGAAGCGCGTATTACTGAAGAATTAAAAGAAGTATCTGCCGCAGAATTTAGCAAAAATTCGGACCTTACTTGGGTCATTCAAGATGCCGGAAATGCTAATAACCTTATTGGCTTAAACAAAAACGGACATATAGTAAGAAACCTCTATATTACCAATGCTGAAAATAGAGACTGGGAAGATTTAACTTCTGATGATTACGGCAATATTTATATTGGCGATTTTGGAAACAATAACAAAAAACGAAAAACATTTACCATCTATAAGGTAAACCAAGAGGATTTAAATGCAGACACTGCCACTGCTGAACGCATTGAATTCACAATGCCAAAAGATCAAAAACCTGAAGATTTTGAATCCTTTTTTATCTTTAACGACTCCTTTTATATCTTTAGTAAAGAGCACAAGAAGTTTGTTGTTTTAAAAGTTAAAAATAGAGCAGGAAAGCAGATTGCTAAAGTGCATTCTAAATATAATTTTAAAGGCAAAAACAATAAAATCACCTCTGCCGATATTAGCAAAGACGGCAAAACTATAGTACTATTAAATCATGATAAATTATGGGAACTTTCAAAGTTTAAAGACGACGATTTTTTCTCAGGAGATATCAGAGAAGTCGAATTTGAACATAATTCTCAGAAGGAAGGCATTTGTTTTCTAACAGATTCAACCGTAATTATTACAGATGAAAGAAAAGATTTTGAAGGAGGCTATATCTATACGTTTAATTTAAACTAGAATTTAAATTTCATATCCCGACGTATTGACTTGTCGCAACCGTTCAATACAAGATTTTATAATGCCAATATCTGCTTCATTGGTATGGTTATCCAAGGCATCTTTTTCAAGATTCTGTATTTCCTTTACCACAATTTGATGATAATTTTCGATTAAAACTTCATCATTTTGCAGTAAATATTGCAACATTAAAAATAATTTTTGCAAGATAATTATATCGTGTTTACAATAGGTTCTTAAAGCCGCCATTACATTGTAAAGTAATTGCTCAAAACCCACGGTTTTAATAAATATGAGTGCGTTTCCATTAGTATCAAAATAATAACTTTCGTCTTTTTTTGTCATGCGTAAAGCAAATAGCTCGGTGAGATAATCGATGGCATTAATACAAGTACCTGGATCATTAATTCCAGGTGACATGGCCTTTAGAGCAATTTCTGTTATTTGCTTAAACGCAAGTACATAATTGTCTTCTATTAATTCGCTATTAGAAAACGTGATGGTTTCACCTAGCTTTTTCTCTAATTCTTCGTCGCTATCACCTTTGTATTTAAGAATTGGAATCCCTTTTAAAACATAGGCTCCTTTTATAGGTACAATCTCAATTTTTAATTGGTGTTCTTCCGCTAAATCAGCTAAAGCATTTAAACTCATATCTTGTATATAACCCGTTGAATCTGCCATAACATGATTCCAATCTGAAGTATCTTCAAATGTGGCATCATGATGTTGTTCATTTTCAATGAGCGTTTCTAATCGGGTTTTAGATTTTTTATAAATCTTATCCATAATGGTATTTACTTGAATTTCTTGAGAAATCGAATGAATAAAATAAATAAAAGCCCCTAAACTTAAGGTCATAAAAACAATACTTAATAATACTGAAAACCCAGGAATTTGATATTGATCACCAGTTGGAGCAATTGAAACCAAGGTAAATATGCAGTAGAGTAAGGTAGAATTATAAATGCCTAAAATTATCTGATGCCGTCTGTTAGATATTAATCCTGGTAATACTCGTGGTGAAAAATTACTTGAAGCTTGATTGAGAAGAATCATTACCAAGGAAAAACTGAATACCATGATTGATATTAATCCGGCAATAAATGTGGTTAACAAACTTCTCGCAGTTTCGGTATTATTGACCACTAAGATTGGTGCATGCTCTTCCAAATATTTAGAAACACCTTGGCTTTCTAAATAAATCATAAAAAAAGCAAATACCAACCCCAATAAACTAATTATGGAAGGATAAAATGCAATTTTACTTTCTAGTTTATCTAAGGACTCAAAGACTTTATATAGATATTTTTTCACGGGTTGTAATGATCTAATGATAGCACTGAAAAATACATTTTCAACAAAGCTCTAAGAAACATCTTTAGGATAAAAGTCCTTAACCCTTTTGCATTAGATTGTAGTCCTTATCATTTTTGCCACAAACTATCAGTAAAATAATGTTTACAATCGAGAAAGTTGTGTTCTACTTTAAATTTAGCGTGTTCAGCCAAATCGTTAATTTCCTCTAGTGCATATTTTTTTGAGAGTTCCGTCCAGATAAGTTCGTCATAGTCAAAATGGATATACTTATCAATAGCCTTAAGATAAACGGTTTGTTTCCTAAGACTTACAATATAGCTTTTTACATCTCCTGTTATTGGATTATAATGACAATAAAAATCAAAATCATCAATCTTAAAATCGGCATCTAATGCTCTATTAATTCTCACCAACAAATTCAAATTAAATCGCTTTGTAATGCCGTGTTTATCGTAGTATGCATTATGGATGATTATTGGATTTTTCTTTAGATCAAAACCGATAAGCAACTTGTCTCCAGATTTCATATTCTTATGAAATAAGGCTAATAATTCTTTTGCTTTATGCTCTAAGTAATTCCCGATATTTCCACCTAAAAATAGTAATAAGCTTGGGTAATCACTTTGCCTGTTATCCTTTAAAATTTCAAAATAATCGCCCACTTTTGGATCAATCTTTAAAGCTGGTAATTTTTCTTTAAGACGTTGAGTGAGGATATCTATCGCTTCTTGAGAAATATCAATAGGTACATAATGGAAATCTACTTCGTTATTTACCAAATACTCCAAAAGCTTAAAGGTCTTAAAACCATCTCCAGCTCCCAATTCTACGATATTAAATGGCCTAGAAAATTTTAAGGCTTCAATAATTTGCTTGGATTGCATGGATAGAATCTCAAATTCCGCATTGGTAGGATAATATTCTGGCATATTCATTATTTCCTGAAATATGCGACTGCCGTTATCGTCGTAAAAGTACTTAGATGGTAAGTGTTTATTTTTGGCCGTTAAGCCATCCACTATATCTTTGGTAAAGGTATCTGTCATTTATTTTGCTAATCTAATTCCTGAAAATAGCCAACGCAAGTCTGGCTGAAAAAAATTTCTGTACGTTGGTCTACAATGATTTTTTGACGTTGCTACAGAACCTCCGCGTAATACCATTTGATTGACCATAAATTTACCGTTATACTCACCAAGGGCACCATCTACTTTGGTATAATTAGGGTATGGCAAATAAGCACTGTTTGTCCACTCCCACAACTGTCCAAAGTTAAATTTTGAAGATGCAATTTCCCACTCAAACTCAGTAGGTAAACGCATGCCTTTCCATTGCGCAAAGGCAAATGCTTCATAAAAAGTTATATGAGCAACAGGCAAATTGCCATTAACCTCAACAAAGCCATTCAGTGTATACTGCATCCATTTACTATCTACTTTATGCCAATACAATGGAGCTTCTAAATTGTTTTGCTGCACAAAATCCCAGCCTTCAGCATGCCAAAGATTAAAATCCTTATAACCACCAGCATTTATAAAAGCTATATATTCTGAGTTTGTTACCAATTGATTTGAAATTTGAAAATCATGCAAATAAACTTTATGCCTTCCTAATTCATTATCAAAACAAAACCCTTCGTCCTTATGACCTATTTCATAAACCCCTTCTTCAATGTGAATAAATTGTTGCGGAGCATGTTCTTCTTCCATTTGAATTTTGTAATCCAAAACAGGAAATGAAGGTTGATTTCCAAATATATATTTGATGTCGTAAATTAATAATTCTTGATGCTGTTGCTCATGTTGTAAACCAATTTCAATAACAGCAGCAATATTTTTTGAAATACCTTTAGAGATAAATTCTGAAAGTTTCGTATTTACATACGCTCTATAATCTAAAACTTCTTTCAATGTTGGACGAGTCATTAAACCACGTTCGGCACGCAACACACGCTCTCCAACATTGTTGTAATAACTATTAAAGTAATAGGCAAAATCTTTATTAAACACTTTATAATCTGGTTGGTATTCTGAAAGCACAAATTGCTCAAAAAACCAAGTGGTATGCGCCAAATGCCACTTTGGAGGAGATACAAATTCTGCTGGTTGAATTGAAACATCTTCGGGTTGCAGCGATTGACAAATTAATTCCGTTTGATGTCTAACGTGTAAAAAACGTTCTTTTGAAATGTTTTGTATTGTTATAGTTTCCACGTCTTAATTTATAGTATTTCTGTTTCAAAAATGACTTCGCTTGCCAAAGTTTTATGCACAGGGCAACGTGATGATATGCTTTTTAAACGGTCTTTCTGTTCGGAAGTTAAATCACCTACAAACTTTAGTTTCTTGCTAATATGGTCTAAATATTTAGGTTTGTCCGTTTTATCCTTCATATCTTCACTATGCTTTCTAGAATGTGTAAGATACACAAAGACTTCTTTTAAATCCCATTTTTTTCGTTCGGCATACATTTTTAAAGTCATTACGGTACAGGCTGCTAAGGCTGCATTGAGATATTCGTATGGCGACGGCCCAAAATCATTTCCTCCTACACTTGCAGGCTCATCGGCAATAAGCGTATGATTTGCAGTTTGAATAGAGGTGGTAAAATTGTCTTCAACACTATTGAGATGTCCTACCAATTGTTCTCCTTCGGTATCTAATATAACATTTTTAACCTTTGGAAAATAGCGCATTGCCCATGTACCAATCATATGACCAACATACTGACTATCTTCTTCTTTAGTTAATAAATGGTCTGCATTATCTAATGTTATAAAACTTTTGGGGTGATGTGCTTTTTTATAAAGTTGTTCTGCGTTTTCAATACCTACAATTTTATCGAAAGGTGCATGCATAATTAATAATGGCTTACGCAAATCTTTAACTATTGCTGGTAAATCTGTTTTATCAAACGCTTCTATAAAATCTTGGTTGATAACAAATGGGCGACCACCAATGTTAACTTCTATATCCCCTTTTTCTTCAGATTCTTCAACCTGATGAGAAAACAAGTGTTTTACATGATTTACCGTAGAGGGCGCACCAATAGTAGCAACGGCTCTTATGGTCTCTAATTTTGAAGCAGCAACAAGTACAGCAGCTCCGCCTAAAGAATGACCTACCAATAAACTTGGTGCTTGATAATGCTCAGTTATATATTGATGGACATCTAATAAATCATCGACGTTGGCAGAAAAGTGACTTTCAGAAAATTCACCTTCACTTCTCCCCAAACCTGTAAAATCGAAACGCAATACAGCAAATCCATTTTGAGTTAATGCTCTGCTTACATTTCTAACCGCACTTAAGCTACTACTACAAGTAAAACAATGGGCAAAAATGGCATAATAACTCGGCTTTTGATTAGCTGGTAATTCTAAATTAGCATTTAGTGTTAAGCCTTTTCTATTTTTAATTTTAAGTTTTGTGCTTTTCATTTATTTCGTTTCATCTTCAATTGTTACTCCTCTCCAAAAAGCGACATGGTTTTTAATCCCTTTTGCCAATTCTGATACTTCTGGATAAAACCAGGCCGCATCTTTATTTTCTTTGCCATCTACTTCTATAGTATAGTAAGAGGCTGTGCCTTTCCATGGACATACGGTGTGTAAGTCACTTGCTTTAAAAAATTCCTTTTTTATACTCTCGTGAGGAAAATAATGATTTCTCTCTATTACTATAGTGTCATTACTTTCTGCTATGACTTTATTATTCCAAATTGCTTTCATCTTTATTGTTTTTAATATCAAACAGAAACTTTAATCTCTATCTGTATTCCGGATTCTCAAAAGACCAATGCGTGCCGCTGTCCCATGCTTCTCTCGAGTTTCCATAATTACTATAACCTTCATTTTCTTTCAATAGCTTGGCTAGGTGCAACAAATTATAGGTCATAAATGTGGTATTTCGATTTGTAAATTCAGAATCAAAGCCTACTGGAGGATTAATAGGTTGGTCTTTCCATTTGGTATCACCATAACTTGGACCTGGTCCCACTTCTCCAATCCAACCACTATCGGCTTGTGGGGGAACTGAATACCCAATATGCTGTAAAGAGTATAAAATGCCCATAGCACAATGTTTTACTCCATCTTCATTCCCTGTTATCATACAACCACCAACTTTACCATAATAGACATATTGACCTTTGTCGTTTGTTTTGCCGCTCATAGCATAAAGACGCTCAATTAACTTTTGAGCCTCAGAAGACTTTTCACCTAACCAAATTGGTGTACCTATAATTAAAATATCGGCATCGATCACTTTTTTGTAAAGCTCTGGCCAATCATCTTTATCCCAACCGTGTTCCGTCATATCAGGGTAAACGCCTGTAGCCACATCTAAATCTATAAGTCGAATGCTCTCAAAGGACACCTTTTCTTTTTCTAGAATATTTTGAGACAGCTTCATGAGTGTTTCTGTATGACTCACTGCTGGTGATTTCTTTAAGGTACAATTTATGTACACTACTTTAAGTTTTGAAAAATCCATATTCTAGTGTTTTTTTTAATTAAGAACTACAACTCAACATAGAGCAACCCACCTTATGTCTTGCCCATTCTGGGCGTTTAGCAAACCATTTTTCATGTTCAGGTTGCGCATCATACGGTTTTTTAAGCAATTGAAATAACTCATTTACCAGATCGTAATTACCTTGGTCTGCTTCATCTATGGCTAACTGTGCCATATAATTTCTAAGTACATATTTTGGATTAACAGCGTTCATCTTTAGTTGTCGCTCATTATCTGTTAATTCTTCCTTCTGTAATCGTTGGTCGTACGCTTTAAACCAAACTTTCCAAGTGTTACGTTTTTCTTCAGTAAGCGCTTCTGGTTTATAAAAAGCGTTTTCAATGAGGTCTATACCATTTTCTGGATGTCCTTTTTTGTAATTTGATAATAATCTAAAGGCTATAGTCATATCCGTTTCATTCTGTAATAAACAATCTTCAAAATCTGTAATTAGCTTTGTATCTCGATCCATTGCAATTTGAAGACCTAATTTAGATCGCATCATTTGAAGGGATTGTTTTTCAAAATCGATTTGATACTGATTTAAAATAGCTTCTATAGGCTCTGCTTCTTCAACTAGCGGATATAAAGCATTTGCTAGTTGTAATAAATTCCAAAGGCCAATATTGGGCTGATTACCGAAACGGTAACGTTTGTATTCGCGATCTGTAGTATTTGGCGTCCACCCAAAATCAAAACCTTCAAGCCAGCCATAAGGCCCATAATCTATAGTTAAACCTAAAATAGACATGTTATCGGTATTCATCACTCCATGTACAAAACCCACGCGCTGCCAATGTACAATCATCTGCAAGGTACGTTGTGTTACGGCTTCAAAAAAACGGATATATGTTTCCTTTGATGGCGCACCTAATTCTGGATAAAAATATTTTATGGTATAATCTGTTACGATTTTTAGATTATCTATATCTTGTCTTGCTGCGAACAATTCAAAATTTCCAAAGCGAATAAACGTCGGTGCTACTCGTGCTACAATTGCCCCTTTTTCGTAATCCGCGTTACCGTTATAAAGCATATCGCGTAGAACGTTGTCACCAGATAGCATAAGACTTAAAGCTCTGGTTGTGGGTACACCGAGATGATACATGGCTTCACTACAAAGATATTCGCGAATTGAAGAACGTAACACGGCCAAGCCATCACCTTGTCTTGAGTAGGGTGTTTCCCCTGAACCTTTTAGTTGAATAGCCCAACGGTTGTGGTGATGCTCAACTTCGAATAAATTGATTGCTCTCCCGTCACCCAATTGCCCTGCCCAATTGCCAAACTGATGTCCGGCATAAGCCATAGCATAGGGTTTTGTTTTTGGATAAATTTTTGAACCCGAAAACACCTCTAAAAATTCTTTAGACAACAGACTGTCTTCTTCTAAACCAATAGCATGTGCAACCTCTATGGAGGCATGAATTAGTTGAGGATCCGAAGGCTTTTTAGGAGTTACATAAGAATGTGTAGCCTCAGCAACTTGACGCCTTATATTATCCGTATTTGGATCTGAAGGCAATTCTTTATTAAACGTATCTTTTATATTAAGTTGCATTAAATTTCTTTATGACGGTTGCATGAAATCTAGTTATTCACAATTGCAATAAACCAATTAATAATTCTATCTATTATAAAAATACCGTTTGATGTTAGCCCATTTGCGAAATACAATGATATGCGTGACGCATTTTCATGATTTAAAAACCAAAACCGAGATTGAAAGCAAACCTGACTCCTTCCGTGCTATTAAATGCTGACAAATTTAGAGTAACTTTATCTGCAGCAATGGCAAAAATTCCACCTCCAGCAGAAGTATGCCAAAGGTTAGAATCGTCATTCTCTAGCCAAACCCTACCGTAATCAAACCCTCCGTACAAGCCTAATTGCAATGGTATTACACTGGTTTTGAATTTCTTAAAACTCCATCTTAAATCCAAACGCTGTACAAAAGCCGTTTTACCATTAAATCTGTTATTTCTATAAGCTCGTAATCCATTATGAGCTCCGATAGTGGCACCTTGGTAAAACTCAAAATCATCTCCAATATTAAAATGGCCTCTTAATTTTGAAGCTAACACTAAGGTTCCGTTAGGTATTAATTTATAGTCTACACCAAACTCTGATATAATATACCCAAACCCTTTAGAAGTATCGATATTATTTCTGAAACCACCTTGAATATTGAAAAGCATCCCTAAGGTTGGAAACGTTTCTTTATCGGAGTGATCGAACTCAAATTTTACATCAGCTCCGTAAAAGCTATTTCTAATTTCGGTATTATTTCCAATAAACTGATTGATATATCTTTCCTCTGTGTCTTCTACTTCTATCGACTCATATGTGAATCCGAACTCAAAACTCGATCCGTATCGGCCTTTCCACATTAAAGTTGGAGACACTTTAAAGGTTTCAAGCCTTACTCTATTATAATCCATATTAACATCTAAACCATCATTCTCTTCATGTTCAGGATTTAAAGATTCATTTCCAATTCCAAAGAAATTAAAAGCATAATTAGGACTTGTAAAACGTACATCTAGACCTAAATTAAACTGACCAACGATATTGGCAAATTCACCTTTGTAATTAATATCAAAACCATGTGTAGCAAAATAATACGATGCGGCTAACTGATGTTTAGCTGTAAAAGGATTTCTTTCAAAACCATAGGTAGTATAGGCATTAACAAATCCCATTTTAAGCCCGTCATCCGGATTTGCTCCAATAGCAGGAATTAACTGATTGATATTATTTTTTGGTTTTTTATAGTCGTAAACATTAGTTTTATAATCGTCTGTAAGTTTTTGATGACCTTCAGTCGTTGTAATAGTATTTTTCTTTGATTTATAATCGTAATACACCACGCGTTTACCGTTGCTAATTGTGTACGTATCATTGTTTTGCCCACCTATTAATCTTAATTTTATTAAATGATCTCCCTCGCCTTTAACATGAAAAACATCATCGTCATCTAGAGCATAAATCCATATTTCCTTGGTTTCATCTTTTGTATAAGTACGCTCATGAAATACATCGGCTTTTTCACCACCTTTAATACGGTAAGCTATGATTTTGGTTTGTCCATTAGGCAGACGCTCTACATCGAACCAATCGTCTTTATTAGTGCCTTTTATCACAGCATGTTTATTGATTAATTTGTAATATCGATCTGATATCTTTTGAAGATTACTGCGTCTCGCTTTCAATAGTCGTTTCATTTCAGCAATAGAAGCTTTAGGCATTTCTTCTGGTAAATTTTGAAACGCTTTTTCTATGACAGCATCGGTAATATTTTGCTGAATAAGTTGCACTTGTGCGTCCCAAACTGCTTTTCCAGATTGTGTTATAATTTCCAAATCGATAGAATATGGTTCAACATTAACCCCTTTTACATCGACCAAATCTTCTGTATACGATTTTAATAGACGGGCGGCTGGGATTAACCTCACCGCAACTCCAAATAGAAATCCATCAGACATCATTGAAAATGCCTGATCCCTGTCTCTTGGCATAGGTCTAAATACCTCCTTACCATTTTCCTTAAACTCAATCCACCTCCATTGATCGTGATGCCTATCCCAATCTCCAATAAGCATATCGAATAACCTGGCTCTAATATAAGCGGCTTCATCTACAACAATATCTTCGTCCTTATGAATCTTCGTCATCATATCGTCTGTAGAAACGAGTTCGTTCTGAAAACCGAAACTCGCTTTATCGGTATGACCTTCGGAAGTATGTTCTTCAATCATGTATAATTCATCTCCAAAATCATCATTATAATGCCCTAAGCGTTCTTGTTTTGGTACATAATACAACACCGGATTGGTATGATACACACCAATAGCATCTGCCAAATCACCAACAACAAGAGGAGCATAAGGATACGAACCTGTAAAAACGTCTAAGATTAAATCTTCGGTAGCTGTATCTTCAAACTGACCTTCAATGTATTCGTCCTTAAACATAACCGCTTGAAGGTATCTAAGCGCTTCTTTTCTCACGGCACGCATTACGTATTGCGCACCATCTTTATCTTCTAAACGCAATGATTTTGATTGATTCCCACCACCTTTACGAACAGGAATTAAACCACCAAATAAAGTGTCTAATTTTACATTTGGAACTGTAACTTTGGTACTATAAGCATCTCTATAACGGTCTCCCCAGAGTAATTTTCCAAAACCACTCACCTTAGTCTCCTCTTCAGAATACACTGAGGCGGTTGAAAATAGACTATCATTTGTGTATTCGGTGTGATCTTCTAATTGATCTTCTGAAAAAATTTCTGTTTGAAAAACCTCAGCCTCCTCGTCAATCGCTACAAATGTAACATGCGATGACCCATCTTTATACACATTTAGTTTGGCATATCCTGGCGCAGCATAGCCAAAAACACCACTGCCTATATTGCGTACTGCTGATACTTTAGAACCCGATCCCGATACGATTTGATGTAAATTATCTTCTACCAAATATTGCATATTGTGCTCGTGGCCAGATACAAAAATCACTTTATCATTAGCTTGAGCTAAAGTTACTAATCGTTTTTTAAGCTCATTATACATCTTATTCTGAAGATCTACATTGGCAATACCACTTGTTTTTCTAATGATATTTTTAAGTGTTCCTAAAATTGGAATCGGAGCCATATGACTTCTAAAACTAAATTGTCCACCATGTGAACCATTAGAATACATAGGATGATGAATGGCAACAATGGTTGTTTTACCTCTAGCTTTTTTTATAAGACTATCAAACTCATCTAAAAATCGTTGTCTTGTTTTAATTTCACAATCATCATTAATAGTAGGTTGATCATTCCAGTTTGTTATATACCAATGAGAATCTATGATGATAAGTTCAATCGCATCTGAAACATGAATCTTATCAATAGGACAGCCATCTTCTGGCAAAAAACTATCTTTCCCTAGCGCTTTTTCAACAATTTTTTCTTGAGCTTTTAAACCCGAGATATCGGAATACCAATCATGATTTCCTGGAATAAAAATGGTTTCGCCTTTAAAATCCTTAACGGCTTCAGTTTGGATTTCTATACGGTGTTTTGCTAAGTCATAGCCTTCGTCTGATTTGTTTGGAAGTCCAACAGGGTATATATTATCACCTAAAAAAATAGCTGTACTATTTTTACTAGCACGTTGCAATTCGGTTTTAAAAAATTTAAGCGCCTCAGAACTTTCACCTAAATCGGAATTTCCTGCATCTCCGATAAGATAAAAACTATGTTCAATCTCTTTTTGCGAAGGTCTAGCTTTTTCAGCACCTTCAATCATTTGTATTTTAAATGTAGCACATGAGGTATGCACTAAAATTAAAACCAATAGAATGACAAATTTGTAAGATATTCTCATAAATATAGGGTTAGCTATCAAAGGTACAAATTAGAATAACGACATACTTTATGATAGACGGAATTAAAAATATTAAAAATAATCCCTTCAGGTTACAATAATTGCATAGAAAAGTAATTATATTCTATACAGACCGACAAATAGTTAGTCGCTGAACCCGAATCAAGATTTCAACATTATTAATTTTAAGACACGTTTATAACTAACGATGTGTAATATTCCTAACAAAATTCCTTAATTTAGTCTCTTATTCCCACTTCATGGAAAATATTATTTTAAAAACCGAAAAATTCGTTGTTCAACTTTTAAATGAACATTTAGATCATACTTATGTCTATCATAACCTTGCACATACACAACATGTGGTTGCGAGTATAAAAACGCTTTCGAAAGATCTAGAACTTAACGATACCGACAAAGAACATTTAGAATTAGCGGCATGGTTACACGACACTGGTTTTACAAAAGGCCATGAGGCTCATGAAAACGAAAGTGTAAAAATAGCTTCAGACTTTTTAAATGCACAGCAATATCCGGATTCAGATATAGAAATTGTTCTAAATTTAATTTTAGCAACAGAAGTGAACCGTGAACCAATGAATCTTTTAGAAAAACTTATGCGAGATGCAGATTCTTCTCATATAGGAAGTAAAAATTACCTTGATAGTTGTGAATTACTGCGAAGAGAATGGGAACTGGCGTGCGATAAAGTTTTAACAGAATCTAAGTGGCTAAAAGAAAACATCCATTGGCTGACGACCCAACACAAGTTCTATTCTGATATTGCAGCAACAAAATGGGAAGAGCGCAAAAGTAAAAACCTCGCTCAATTATTAAAAAAACAAAATAAAGTAGAACGAGATAATATAAAGCTTCAGCAAAAAAAGGACCAGTTGAAATTTAAAAAAAACAAAATAGAACTTCCCGAACGCGGTATTGAAACCATGTTTAGAGTAGCCCTTAGAAATCACATTACTTTAAGCGACATTGCAGATACCAAGGCCAACATATTATTGTCTGTAAACGCCATTATTATTTCTTTAGTTATCTCTAATCTTATTTCAAAATTAGACAATCCGTCTAACGGTTATTTAATATTACCAACGGCTATATTTGCTTTATTTACGGTGGTTTCTATTGTCTTATCTGTATTGGCCACGCGACCAAATGTAACCAGAGGAAAATTCACCAAAGAAGATGTAGCTAATAAAAAAGTGAATTTATTATTTTTCGGAAATTTCCATAAAATGAAACTCGATGAGTTTGAATGGGCAATGAGCGAAATGATGCAAGATAGAGACTACCTTTATGGATCACTCACTAAAGACCTTTACTTTTTAGGGCTTGTATTAAATAGAAAATACAAATTATTACGCATCACGTATACCGTCTTTATGGTTGGTATCATTGTAAGTGTAATTGCATTTGTATTGGCCTTTCAGATTTCTGGTATTGAAGCAAGACCAATAACGTAAAATATTTGCTAAAAAGCTTTGGTGAAACCTTGAATTATCTATTGATCTCCTGCATTAAATCATCGTAAGTATAAAAAGATTTATCATTCTTATCTTTGTGATACAACACACTCACTCGTATCGCTTTTAAACCGGTAACCGCTTGTAAATCCTGAAGCTCTACAATTTCAACATCCGTATCTAAATAGTGCTTAGACTGTAAGAATTTGATATATCTTAGATACTCTAACTCATCTTCTTTCTGTGAATATACAATAGTTATTTTACCCTTTTCTGTAGCACGTTTTTGGGTACCTTTTACAAAAGCTTTATCAACACGTTTTTTTACAATTTCGTATCTTGCATTATAAGTGCCATCAACATCAAATTGCTTTTCATCCATTCTAAAACTTATAGACAATGGCTGATTAAAAACCAAGATCATAGACGCCACATCTAATTTAATAGGGAAATCGGATTGCATCTGGTAATATCTATTTTCCATTTCTACCATAATTTGCAATTGCCACAATCTTAAATTATATAAATAAATTGGGCTAAAGGTATCCTCTTGAGTGATCGATTCACCGATATACATATTGTGCTCTACACCATCTGTTTTAAAACGCTCAAAATAATGCGGATACATCAACTGAGCATCTATCTGCTTTAGATCTAATAACGTTGCCATTTCTTTATTAATAGAAGCAATGGTATCATCGTAATGCTTTCTATGATGGTATAACACATTAACACGATTATCTATAGATTCAAAATAGGCATCAATTTCGTCTTTTAAAATATTAGCTGCATACAAATGTTGAAGAACCGGCTCTATTTCAATTTTAATAAAATTTGATATTTGATGTTCACTATCTACCTGAAAGTGTTCATCTATAGCACTAAGAAAATCATCGATTTGAAAAATATACTGCTCGTAAATTGGCAGGTTTTCTTTTTCTATAGCGTGTTTTAATATATCTTTTATAGCATTTAATTGTAATGATAAATCTTGCTGCGTAGCCCAATTCCTAGCTTCAGAAGAGCCCTTTATATCAATCTGACCGTATAAAGGATAGATGTTTTCAAAAGCTATTTTATTAAAATTAGCATCTTTACCATCTACCTGATGTCTAATAAAATTTTTCGCTTCTTTTTTAAATCTCCATTTTACACTTGGATGAATAGACGTACATTCTTTCTGAATTACAGCCTCAATTAAATTGGCTTCTTCATTTTTAGAGCGTTCTACAGCTGCAATAATAAAAGGCATCACATCCACTAATTTATTGGCATTGATGCTGTTTAAAACTTTAGGCGTATCGGACACAATTTCTAAAATTCCCATTAAACCATTTTCATTAGCTATTGGTGCAAAAATTGCACTTTTAAATCCTTGCTTTTTTAAAACTTTGATATGTGGTGCTTCTCCATTAGAACAGGTTAGGGACTTATCTACGTCTGAAATAGAGAAGAAATCATGTTCGCGTAATAATTTATTATAAGACCATTCGCATAACACGTCGGCACATAATCTACTTTCTAAATCATTGAGCAAATAACTATGTGTACCAACTCCGTATATCTGCTCAAACGTATCTTCTTCTTCATTGTAAAGAGAAAAACCAACTTTTATGTTTTTCAATCCAAATAAAGACTGAAAAATTTCAACAAACTCTTCAACAAAACTTGAATTGGTGCGTTTCTCTTCTTTAATTAAATTCGATTTAATATTGGATATTGATTGATCATCTGTAACATCAAAAATATTAGAAATCACAAATCCTTTGAAGGTGTAACTATTTGGAGGAAATTTCTTTCTCCATAATTCAATATTATCAAAATTATCTAATAACTCGTCATAGTCTTCTTGAGTAATCTTTGGCGCATTTTCATTAGGAATGATTTCTGTAAAATCTGCATTATATAATATTTTATAGTAACGCATTACACCATCCTCATCTGGTATTTCGTAAAAAAATGGACGCTTAACATTAAGATTATACCCATAACAGAAATTAAGAATCCCTGTACATGCCATAATGTAGCGTTGATTTTCTGGTAAATTCTTCATTTCTAACTTAAAACCGTCTCCTGCAATATTTAAGATAGACTTAAAGCGTTCTGAGGCATTAAATATAAAATCGTGATATGGAACAGAGGCTGTTTTAATTTCATTCTTCGTTAAAACAGGACTGAATATATCTTGTAATATGGATTTTATTTCTTTTTCGTGTGTTTTAAATATAGTAGCATCGCTAAATCCATCCACAAGTATAGGATTCTCTTTTGCTATATCTAATACACGTTGCGCAGTGGCTAACACGTGTTCATCACTATTCGCAATTAATTTTTCGTATTGCTTCACAAGCTTATTAAAGCTTACTTTAAGCAAAAGCGGTGATTCTATATTAGCGTTAATATCCAAAGTGTGTAATTTTTTATATAGGCAAAGTTATCGATTATATCAATAGTCGACAATTTCTTAAGCTACTTACAGCACCTTTTCTTAAAAATTAAATGCTAAAGTGACTTTAAAGCCCAATACGACCATAAGTCCAATTGGTACCGTCGCTTATAAAGATAAGTGTTTTTGTGATATCTCCACCATTATTGTCAATATCTGGAGTCATAATCACAGAGCCTAGCGGACCTTGACTGTTTCTACCATCTCCACGATAAAACTCTACACCAGCTCCAGCTATAGCATCCGCTCCAAAAGTATAAATTACCGCATTCTCAGCATCAGAGATATTTCTAAGGATATAAATTCTACCAGGAACTAAGCTTGCGTCTGGTAAGATAAATTCAACATTAGAAGCTGTAGGTACTAGATTAATATACACACCATCATCGATTGAAGTCGCTGAACCACCTGGACCTCCGTTGTATTCAACTACTTTTACAGATAAATTACCATTAATATCTAATGTACTCTTTGGATCTGTAGTATTAATACCAACTTGAGCAAATGCTGTATTAATAAAAAGAACAAGTATCGCAATAATTATAGATTTCATAATAAACTGGTATTACATTAATTCGTCTTTTTTAAGCTTATAGCAAACCCTCCACCTTCAGCAAGTTTGACTTTTAATTGTGAATCTTTACCAACTTCAATCGTCTCAATTTTAATATCCAACGGGTTGTTGTCCCAATGTGCATCCTCTCCATCTTTATAGATGGTAGCCTTATAGGTTTGATTTTCATCCAGAAAGTCGAAATCTAATCCTATAGTTCTAGAATTTTCATCTGTGATGCCTCCAACAAACCAATTGCCTGTTTCTTTCTCTTTTCGTGCAATCGTTACAAAATCTCCAACTTCTCCATTTAAAACTTTAGTAGTTTCCCAATCAACTCCTACATCTTTTATAAATTGAAGTGGTTCTGGGTTAGCCTCATAATGCTCTACTAAATCGGCAGCCATTTGCACCGAACTGTAAATCACCACATACAATGCTAATTGTTGCGCAATAGTGGTGTTGACTTGATTATCTTTTTTAAACTCATCGAATTTTATGTTGAAAATCCCAGGTGTGTAATCTATTGGTCCAGATAACATTCTTGTAAAGGCTACAATTGGTAGATGTTCTGGTGGATTTCCACCATCTGTTGCCCAAGCATTAAATTCTTGTCCTCGCAATCCTTCTCTAGAAATTATATTCGGATACGTTCTACGTAAACCTGCGGCTTTTATTGGCTCGTGTGCATTTACCGCAACCTCATATTTTGCGGCTTTAATCGCTGCATTGTTATATTGATTTACCATATATTGCCCATGATGATATTCGCCTTTTGGCAAAATCTTACCAACATAACCAGATTTTACGGCATGCATACCGTATTTCTGCATTAATGCATACGCTGTGTCTTGTTGTTTTTCGTAAGTTTCTGTTGCTGCAGAAGTTTCATGATGCATTATAATTTGAACTCCTTTTTCTTTTCCGTAGCGCACAACTTCGTCTATATCGTAATCTGGATATGGTGTTACAAAATCGAAAACACCTTCTCTATCTTCAAAACCAATCCAATGTTCCCAACCTGTATTCCAACCTTCAACTAAAACACCACCAATGTTATTCTTCGCTGAGAAGTCGATAAAATTCTTCACGTTTTCTGTAGTTGCACCATGAGTTCCGTTGGATTGTCCTCCATCAGTCCAAGTATTCATATCTTGAGTCATTCCGTAATCCCAAGACGATTTCCCTAAGTGCATTTCCCACCAAACACCTGTATATTTCATTGGTGTAAACCAAGACACATCTCCTAATTTATTCGGTTCGTTTAAATTAACAATCAATTTAGATTCTATTAAATCTGGTGCATTATCTGTAATCTGAATGGTTCTCCAAGGTGTATTAAACGGCATGGTTTTCTTTACCTTATAATCGGTGTTTTCTGAACCTACTAAATTGCTTTTTAAATCGAGATTTCCGGTATCTACTTTCAACGTCATACCAGAATAATCGATTAAAGCGGCTTCATGAAAACTTAAATGAATTCCATCATTCCCAACCATGGTCACTGGCGTATTTACCGCATTTTCTGGAATATGAGTTTGTGCTAAATTCTTATGATTCGCGAATTGTAAAGCATCAATTTCAGATAAGTTTGTGGTATTATATAAATGCTCGTAAATATCCCAATCTCCAGGAATCCAAAAGGTTTTATAATCTTCCGTTAGGTTGAATTCGGTGTGTTCCTCAGTTATAAAAACATCGCCTTTTAATCGTGCTTGCTCTGGGAATTCATATCTGAATCCGATACCATCATCATACACTTTAAAAACGATATTTAGAAAACGTTCTGGACTCGTTTTTTCTTGAAGTTCTACTTTTAATTCGCTGTAATTATTTACGACATCTGTCTGCTCTCCCCAAGGCATTTGCCATGTTTCATTAAAAGTAGACGTACTTGTATTTTTAATAATGAAATTTTTATTAAATGCTGGTACATCTTTAAATTCGAAACCTAAATAAGAGGTGTCAACAATGGTTTTATTGGCTAATTTCACTAAATAATATGGTCGCCCTTCTGTGTTCACGTTAAAATCTACCATCACTTTTTCGTTTGGTGATTTAATTTCAGTGGTTTGTTTTTTTTCTGAATCGCATGAGAATAATGCTAATGCAATGGCTAATATTGAAATGTAGGTTTTCATGTTTATTAATTTAAAGTCTTATTAGATTTTGCGATGACTGAGCGTAGTCGAACTCAAAATTCTTTTAGTTATTTTTAGTTTATTTCTTCTTGGTTTTTCTATGAGACCTGCTAGGTTTGAAAAACCTGCTAGGTCTTAATTTCTTCTCTTTATGTTTAGTTTACACCCCTAAAGTCCCCTGAAGGGGACAATGCACTCAGATGAATAGAACAATTGTCCCCTTCAGGGGACTTTAGGGATGTTCTTTATTTTTTACATTTTAGACCTGCTAGGCTAAAAAACCTGCAAGGCCTGAAATTGATTTATTCTTGTTCTAACAATACAACTTCAAATTCTGAATTTATAGTCACGGTTCCATTTTCAACTGTTGCAGTTTCTCCAGAATATGCATCGCGTAGCATTACGCGTTCTTCAAAAACTTTAGAGACATCAATCACTTTTTCTCCTTTTTCTAAATCTAAACCAATCACAACTTTATCACTAAAATCGTCTTTTTGATAAGTTCTATAGAAATAATAAGGTTCCTCAGAAATCAGGTGGTGCTCACCTGCTCCAATGGCTGGATGATTGACTCTAAACTGCCCTAATTTTTGCCAGTGTGTTAAAACAGCCTTTGTATCAGACATATTTTTTATGGCTTCCCAGTTCATAAAAGAACGTAAAGTTGCATCACCTTGTGTACCTTCTATAACTAAAGGTCTTGCAGATTCATCGCCATAATAGACTTGAGATGTTCCTGGTGATAATAATAGTTTATTTGCGGTTTGAAAAGGCTTCTCTCTTTCAGCATCAAACGGACTACCATCATCATGAGAACTTAAATAATTTAGGGTTCCGAAATCCTTTAAATCACCATTTAAAATATCAGAATAACGTTTAAATAAGGATTCATAATCCATGTCTTTTGAATTCCATTTAAATTCAAAATTGATTAAACTATGGAAACTTGGTGGATTAAAATAATTCACTTTTCTGTCGCCAAAATCAAAGAATTGACCTCCACTTATGCCATAATTATATACTTCGCCTACTAAATAGAAATCGTTATTATCTAATACTTTTTCGGGATTATTCTTTTTAAATTCAGCAAAAGCATAATCACACTCCACTTTAAATTCTACCCAAACATTTTCTTCGGTATGTTTTACGGTGTCTGCTCTGTAGCCATCCACACCAAATTCTGTGATGTAATCTGTGAGCCATTTCATAATATAAAAACGCGGTGCTCTTGGATGACCTGTTCTTTCAAAAAATGCATCGAGTTCTTTAACTTCTTGTTCGTAACGTCCTTCTGCTTTCCATTTTTCCACCAATTGAGGTGGTAACTCAACATCGTCATTACTTTCTGTTCTTATATCCGGAAGATTAGCAACCAACGTACAGCTAATGGTATTGGCATAACTATCATACGTACATTGTTGGTCTGTACGTACCCATTCCTCTGGCCAAACTGGGTCTAAATCTGTGACAGGACCTGTGTGATTTATAACCGCATCTAATACAATTCTGATGCCTTTTGCATGCGCTTCTTTTACAAGTTCATGTAAATCCTCTTTAGTTCCAAAATTCGGGTCAATTTTTGTCCAGTCTTTAGTCCAATAACCATGAAAACCATAGCTTAAACCTGTACCCTCATCAGTAGCACCATGGATTTGCTCAACTATTGGTGTCATCCAAATGGCATTAATACCTAAATCGGTGAAATAGCCTTCTTTTACTTTCTGCGTGATACCTTTGATATCACCTCCTTGAAAACCTCTTAATTTTCCCGGTTCTTTTGTTCTGTTGAAATTGATATCATTTTCAGATTTTCCGCTGTTAAATCTGTCTGTTAGTAAAAAGTAGAGATTTGCACCTTCCCAAACAAAAGGTGTTTTCATTTTTTGCGCTGTGTCTACAGCAGCAATTTTGTTTTCCGTGTCCTTATTTTTGCAACTCAAAGTGATTAGGATTAGGGTTAATAAAATTAGTTTTTTCATGTGTTTTTATTATTAATTCTCGATACGAATTAGTTCATGCTTCATAAATTCATTCGAAGTGACGATTGATTGTTATTTTAAGACCTGCTAGGTTTTTGAAACCTGCTAGGACTAGAACCTACTAGGTCTTTATTTAATTTTTAAAATAAACGACTCTAATGGTTTGATATCTATTCTGACTTCGGCTTTACCATTTTCAACTTTTAATGTTGAAGCATAAGAATTGTATAATTGGTCTTTTACCTCATATTCGCCATCATTAAGTTGTAATTTCTGAACTAAATCTTCTGGTAATTGTAATTCAAATCCGTAGGTGTTATCGGCATTGAAGTTTGAAATGATAATTAACTTTTCGTCATTACTCCAACGTACAAAAGACAAAACTTTATCATTGTACCATTCTGTATTCTGATGGTTGTAATGTTGAATATCTTGATAGTCTCCCATTAGAGCGGAACTGTTAATGGTAAAATTCAACAAACGTTTGTAAAAATCACGAAGTTCTTTTTCTGCTTCGGTTGATTGTCCACCATCAAACTTTTTATCATTTACCCAACGTACTTGACTTGGTACTGAACCATAATCGAAAATAGAGGTTCGGCTTGGGTCTCCAAAACCTAAATCTTCTGCGCCAGGTTCTCCGAATTCTTGTCCGAAATAAATCATTGTTGGTGCGGTTGATGACGTTGCAGAAACCACCATTGCTGGTTTTCCTTTAACTGCGCTGCCTGCAAACTCAGGACTCGCAATACGTTGCTCATCATGATTTTCTAAGAAGTGAAGCATGTTGTGTTCAATATCATGTAACTCATTTAAAATTGGCGGAATATTATCTGTGCTTCCGTGACCTTGCATAACATGTTTTAGTGTATCATACAATTGTACTTTATCATACAAATAATCCATTTTTCCTTTTCTAATATAATCTCTATAAAGACTCGGATTGTAGACCTCAGCTAATAAAAACGCATTTGGATTTTCCATTTTGATGTGCGAATTCATATAACTCCAAAATTCAACTGGTACCATTTCTGCCATATCATAACGGAAACCATCAACACCTTTTGCTGTCCAATACAAAGCGATGTCTTTAAACTTTTTCCATGAACTCGGAATAGTTTTATCTTTCCAAAACTCGAAGTGTTTTTTATAATCTTCATCATCGAAACCCTCTGGCAATTCATCAAAATCCTTTCTTCCATCTGGTGAAATACCATAGTTAACTTTTACGGTTTCGTACCAATCATTCATATCCGGTTGTGAAGCTCTTGAGCCGTTTCCTGTCCATTTTGCAGGTATTTCCTCAAACTTACTATCTGCTAAATCAGTCTTTTCACCACCTAAAGGTTGGTAGCCGTTTTTCCATTCGGGCACTTTAAACGCTTCTCCAGGGTTGTAATAGAAGTTATTATTGACGTCGTAAGTTTTGGTTTTATCATCTTCTGCACCAAAATCAGTAGCGCCTTCTGGATTTGATAAACTCTGATAATTACGCGCCACATGATTAGGCACAATATCAATGATAACTTTCAATCCGGCTTTGTGTGAGCGTTCAATCAACGCTTCAAATTCTTCTAATCTGTTTTCAACATTAACCGCTAAATCAGGATTTACATTATAATAATCCTTAACTGCATATGGCGAACCTGCACGACCTTTTACGATATCTGGGTCGTCATTTGAAATACCAAATTCTGTATGATCTGTAATGACATCGTGATGCGGAACTCCTGTGTACCAAATATGCGTGACACCTAAATCTTTAATTTCAGCTAAAGCTTTATCTGTAAAATCGTTGAATTTTCCAACGCCATTTTCTTCCAAGGTTCCCCAAGGTTTGTTGGTTGTATTCGTATTTCCAAATAAGCGTGTAAATACTTGGTAAACGACTTCCTTTTTCTTCATGTTTTGTTTTATTTCAGTAGTACTGAGGCTTGGCGCAGTATCTACATCTTTAGTTTCGTTTTTGCATCCTAAGAAGCTAAAGATAACTAATAAGATTGTGATTTTTTTAATCAGATTCATTTAGTTTATTTTTTAATTTTTACCAAAATTAATGACGTTTCTCCTGAAGTTCTTTCAACAGGAATTCTCGCTGTTTTTGTAGTTTCAGACCAATCGAAATCTTTATGTTTTCCAACTGTAATTCGTTTTGGTTTATTTTCTAATCCATGAATTGTTAGATAGAACGTTCTAGATTTAGGACTAAAATTCTTTCCTGTAGTATCCGAAATTTTAAATTCTAAAGTTGACCCTTTAGTGTTCATTTCGAATTTTAAAATTTCAAAATTCTTGTCTTTTATGGCCTTTGCCGATTTACCATCATCGTTATAAATTTCTCTCCGCGATGTTAGTACAGATGCATCATGATAATAATCGATTTTATAAAGGTCATCATCATATTTTTCTGTAGTCTGAACCACTTTTGTACTCGGAATAAAAGCGCCTGCTCTTACATACGTTGGAATAGAATTTTCTTTTAATTCCACCGATTTGGTTTGTCCTCCTTCAAACTTTTCATCAGTATAAAAATCAAACCACACATTATCCTTAGGAAAATAAACGTCTTGTGTAGTAATTTCAGCCTCTAAAACTGGTGACACCAAAATGTCATTTCCCCATAAATAGGTTTTTGAATACTTAAATAATTCAGGATTATCGGATTCTTCAAAAAATAATGGTCGCATTAAAGGTTTCCCGAAATGGTTATTTTCATACACCAAATTGTAATTGTATGACAATAATTTGTAGCGTAACTCAATCGCTTCTTTAGCTAAAGCTTTTGCTTTTTCACTTCTGAATACTGGTTCACTTGGTACATCTTCTTGTGCATGTGGCCTAAAAATGGGGTTAAACACTCCATATTGTAACCAACGCACATATAATTCATCATCTAGATTAGCACCTGCAAATCCACCTAAATCAGAATGCATATACGCTAAACCTTGCATGCCCATTTGTAATGCGATTTCGGGTTGCGATTGTAAGCCTCCCCAAGTTCTATTGACGTCTCCAGACCATGGAATCATGCCGAAACGTTGTGACCCAGAATAGCCAGCACGCATTAAAATGAATGGTCTTGTGTTTGGAAAATCGCGTTGATAACCTTCGTAAATTAATCTTGCCCAATCGTGACCGTAAATATTATGAACTTCATTGGCGCTTCCTGTATGGTGCTGTACCCAATCTGGATGTACTTCTGGCTCACCTAAATCGCCCCAAATACCTGAAACACCTTTATCTGCCAATCCTTTGTAGATATCCCAAAACCATTTTTTGCCATCAGGATTGTAGATATCTATGAGTCCTGTGTTGCCAAAATAAAAGTCGTATTTCGCAGGATTTCCAACGGAATCTTTTGCTAAAATTCTTTTATCAACCGCTTCATCCCATTTCTTAGAATTGGTTAAAATAAAAGGTTCTGTAATAGTTATAGTTTTTACACCTTTATCATTAAGGCGTTTTACCATGCCTTCAAAATCTGGAAAGGAATCTCGGAAGACTTCTAAATTTCCCATAGTGCCTTTTAATTCTTTTCCAAACCAATATAAATCTAGAATGATGGCATCAACCGGAATTTTTTCGTCATTAAACTTAGCAATAGTATTTTCTACTTCTTGTTGAGAATGGTAGCCAAATCGACTTGAGAAATTACCCAAAGCCCAACGTGGAAGCATAGGTTGTTTTCCTGTTAAATCTGTGTAATTATTAATCATATTTAACCACGAATCGCCAACGATGACTTGATAGGTTTTTCTACCAGAAATGGTTTCGTATTTTAAGGTATTATCACCTTTACTATCTAAGTCTAAAAAGCCAATTGGCGCGTTATCAAAATGCAACATGTATTGATTAGACGAGACAACGATTGGTATGGTGTAATTCATTAATTCGCTATGCGTTTCGTAACCATAATGTGCACGATTGTAAAGTTGAAGTCGGTTTCCGCGACGATTCATGCCTAACGCTCTTGCACCTCCTCCATATAAAACTTCGTCTTTTGTGAGGTTGAATTGAATGGTTTCTAAACTGTCATTTTTAATGTAACCTGCTTTTTCTGAAACAATGAATTTATCCTTGTAGTAATAGGAAATTTGAAACGGTTGTTTTGTGATGGCAACATACAAGCCTTTGGTTTTTAAAACCACGTCATTTCCTCTATCTGTCATTTCAAAATAAGGGTTATACGGCTTTGCAACTACAGCATGAGATTGTGATTTTAAATAGTCGCCTTCAGGTACAAAAGTGGTTTCTATTACATTTGAAGAAAACGGTTTAATGATATAATAACCGTCACTCACTTCTACTTTTAAATTTAGTCCTTGCTTTACCGCACTTTTAAAAATTCGGTTGGTGTTTTGACTATGAATACAAACAAATGAAAATAGGGTTATAATGAATAAAATTTTGTTTTTCATGTTCGTTTAATTTAATCCTGTCTGGTTTTTGAAACCTTCCAAAACATGTATCTGTTTAGATGTTTAGACCTGCTAGGTCTTGATAATTTGAGACCATTATTGTCCTAATAAAAAGACTAAAGGTTGGTCTAACCTTTGGTTCCAAGAGATTTCAGAATGGTTGGTTCCTTCAAAAAATAAATTTTTAGAATCTGAACTTGTATAACCTTTGGCCTTTAAAATTTCATCGACTCTTGGTGCATATTGCGGATAATATTGGTCTAATGTTTCATTTCCATAATCGAAATACAACTTATGCGCACCAGCTTTTGGTAAGTTGGCATCCATGTATTTAAAAATACCAACTGGATACGGATTATTTTCCATTGGCATAGCACCTGGCCAATGTGTAGACAAACATGCTGCACCTCCAAAAACTTCAGGATACTCAGAAATAGCATACATAGACATTAAGCCTCCCATACTTGAGCCCATTACAAATGTATGTGCCTTGTCTGTTTGGACAGCATAGGTTTTATCTATTACAGGTTTTAATTCTTCGACAATAAATTTTAAATAATTATCGCCATTGAGTTTAAAATCTTTTGAACCTGAAAGGTCTTTTAAGCTATCTTTAGTGGCTTCGTTAATATAATTGAATGCCTTTTGCGGAAATAAATCTTGCCAACGCAATTCTGCTATATTATGAATTCCGACTACTATAAAATCCTTAGTTTTTCCTTCTGCCATTAATTCTGAAGCCCATTCATCTACTTTCCATTCTTGTTTATTCCATGTAGTTAAGGAATCGAACAACATTTGACCATCATGCATATACAACACATTATAGGTTTTGTTTTCTACATAGCTTTCTGGCAACCAAACATCCACTGGTCTTGGTGTGATGTAATTTGAAGGAAAACTATCTATTCTATGAATTTCACCTTTATAAAGTGTTGCCGTTTTTAAATGTTGAAAATTTAAAGGTGCCTCAATAGTTTCTGTTTCTGATGTACTCACTTCTTGAGTTTTTGTTTCATTTTTACATGAAAACATTAAAAAACTAACACATAATAGTAGTAAAATAGGTTTCATGTTATAGCGTTTTTGTTGTTAAAATAGTACTTCCTTTTCCCTCTAATTTTAAACTAGAATTCCAAATTAACGTTTCTTTTGAAATAATATTAGTCAGCGTTTTTCCGCTTAATCCTAACTCTTCAAATCGAGATAAATCTATGTCTTGAGCTTCTTCATTTTTATTAATAATGTGAACAACAGTTTCATTATCAATCATTCTTGCTAAGACATAAACGCCATCGCTAGGTGCAAAATGAAGTGTTTCTCCTTTGTGAATAGCCTCACTTGATTTTCTGTAATTCAACACCTTAGTAAAAAAGGATTGCATATCTTTTTGTTCCTCTTTTAAGCCTTCACCTGTAAATGCATTTACCGTATCACCTTCCCAACCTCCTGGGAAATCTGTACGGATTAAACCATGGTCGCCAGGTTTATCAAAATCGTCCATTAAGATTTCTGTTCCGTAATAAATCTGTGGAATCCTAGGCATCATTAAGAGGTAACTGAGAGCCATTTTAGTATTAGTAATGTTACCATCTAATTGTGTAAAAATTCGACTCATATCATGATTATCTGGAAACACCATAATATCTTTTGGCGACGCATACACAAAATCGTTTGCTAAACCTTCGTACATTTTTACGAGACCTTTATCCCAAGATTCGTCTTCATTTAGAGCTTCAACAATAGTTCTTTGCATCGCAAAATCCATGGTTGATTTTAAATTAGAATCGTAACCATCTGCGTTTTTATGACCATCTTGCCAATATGCAATAAGTAATGGATTGTAACTCCATTCCTCGCCAACGATAGAAAAATTAGGATATTCTGCCATTATTGAACCTGCCCAATGACTCATAAAATCTTTATCTGGATAAGGATAGGTATCTTGACGAATACCTCCTAAACCAAGTGTTTCTACCCACCAAATACTATTCTGTATAATGTATTTAGCCATAAATGGATTACGCTGATTTAAATCTGGCATTCCAGAAACAAACCAACCATCCGTCATGCCTTGATTATCTTTTTTAGAAGCGTATAAATCTTGATTAGACGTTCGTCTGTGATTAGAGGTTATAGTTGTTTTACTATTCCAATTATCTATATTTTTCTCGTAATTTTCTTGATAGTTTACCCAATCCTTGAATGGTAAATCTTTCATCCACCAATGTTCTAAACCACAATGATTCGCTACTTGATCCATGATGAGTTTCATGTCTCTAGAATCTAAATCTGAAGCTAGTTTTTTATAGTCTTCTAAAGTTCCGAATCTTGGGTCTACTTTGTAAAAATCAGTCATTGCATAACCATGATAAGAACCCTTTGGCATATCATTTATTAATACAGGACAAGGCCAAACTGCAGTAAAGCCAAGGTTTTCTATATAATCTAAATGATTAATAATCCCTTGTAAATCGCCTCCATGCCTAGCATAACCATCAGTTCTATCAATGCCTTGTTGCAATAGTCCATCAACCTCATCATTTTCTGGGTTTGCATTAGCAAAACGGTCTGGTGTAATGAGATAAATAGCATCTGAACTATTAAAACCAACATAATCTTCTGCTGATTTTTCTCTAGATTTTAACTCGTAGGTTTGAATTAATTCGGATTGGTCTTCGAGTTGAAAGGTAATATTGAATTTCCCAGCTTTTGCCGATTCTGAAATCTCTACATCTAAGAATAGATAATTTGGACTATCTGCTGTATGTGATTCTACTATGCTAACACCAGCATAATTAATTTTTGCTGTCGCTTTCCCAATATTAGGATGTTTTACTAATAATTGTAAGTCTTGATTTTTGAAACCAATCCACCAATGTGGTGGCTCCACTTTTTCAATATCGTTTTGGATTTCAGTTACAGGTTCTGAAACTTCATTTTGCTCAGATGTGGTTTCCTGACACGAAAACACAGTTGTAACTAGAAGCGTTAATAGAATTAGTTTTAGTGTTTTCATTGTAATTTTATTTTAAAAATGAAACGGGTGATTATAGCAACCTTAAACAAATACCTACAAGGTTTTTGAAACCTTGCAGGATATTTAATTTATATTTTAGACCTGCTAGGTTTTAAAAACCTGCTAGGTCTACATTCGTTTAAACGGTAACCATATTATTAGGACTGATAGAAACTTCCTTTCCGTCCACATAAATGGTTAAATCTTTATCACCTTCAAGCTTAAATTGTGTCTCATTTTGATTCACACTCACCGTGATAATTTGATGTCTAAAATTTACTTTAAATGAATAACCTTCCCATTGTGCAGGAATTTTTGGTTCAAAAGATAAGGTGTCATTTTTAACACGCATACCACCAAAACCTTCAACGATACTCATCCAAGTACCAGCCATTGAGGTGATGTGTAAACCTTCGTGAACTTCGTGATTATAATCGTCTAAATCTAAACGCGATGTTCTTAAATAAAAGGTGTAGGCTTGCTCCATTCTATCTAACTTAGCCGCCTGAATACTGTGTACACAAGGTGATAATGAACTTTCGTGAACCGTGAATGGCTCATAAAAATCGAAATGACGCTCTAGTTCTTCCGTTGTAAATTTATCTTCGAAGAAATACATACCTTGTAGTAAATCGGCTTGCTTTATATATGGTGAACGTAAGATTCTGTCCCAAGACCATTTTTGGTTAATTGGTCGTTGCGATTTATCTAAATCGGCAACCGTAATTAATTCTTTATCTAAGAAACCATCTTGTTGCAGGTATACGTTTTCCTCTTCAGAATATGGGAAATACATATTGTCAGCTACTTTTTTCCACTGTGCTAACTCTTCGTGTGAGATTTTTGTTTTTCCAGCTATTCGCTTATAATCATCGCTGTAACCTTCTTTAACTTTTTGTATCGTTTCAACAGCATAATCAATACACCATTTAGCAATATAGTTAGTGTACCAGTTGTTATTTATGTTGTTTTCGTATTCATTAGGACCAGTTACACCAAGAATTACGTACTTGTTTTTGTTAGTAGAGAAGTTAGCTCTTTGATGCCAAAAACGTGCAATTCCGATTAATACTTCAAGTCCCATTTCTGGAATATAACTGAAGTCGCCTGTGTATCTGTAATAGTTGAAAATGGCAAATGCAATCGCTCCATTTCTATGGATTTCTTCAAAGGTAATTTCCCATTCGTTATGACATTCTTCACCATTCATGGTTACCATTGGGTATAATGCAGCACCATTTTTAAAGCCTAATTTTTCAGCATTTTCAATGGCTTTTTCTAAGTGATTGTATCTGTATGTTAAAAGATTTCTGGCCACTTCTTGGTCTTTGGTTGCCATGTAAAACGGAATACAATAGGCTTCTGTATCCCAATAGGTACTCCCTCCATATTTCTCGCCTGTAAATCCTTTGGGTCCAATATTTAAAGTGGCATCTGTACCAGAATA